>JAESFO010000065.1_pt1 | contig 358160 bp, 338 predicted proteins | sample 9269421 | NCBI WGS metagenome assembly JAESFO01 (sample SAMN14502839, study PRJNA617101) | algae metagenome | isolation source: Nostoc desertorum CM1-VF14 and co-occurring heterotrophs from rocky... | place: USA: Clark Mountains, San Bernardino, California | collected 2000-06-05
CGCTTGCCGATCTCTACCAGGTGCGCACCGGCTGCCACGGCGCCACCGACCTGTCGCCCGTCTGCATGGCCGCAGCACTCCACTTCGGCCTGTCGGTGCCAAACTTCGGCATCCAGGAATATATGCGGCACACCCCAGAGACCGATGCCGTCTTCCCCCACGCCTACAGCTTCAACCAGGGGCTGATGCACCCCGGCGATAAGCCGGGCCTGGGCGTCGACATCGACGAGGCGCTCGCCGCCAGGCACGAATACAAGCGCGCCTACCTCCCCGTGAACCGCCTCGAAGACGGAACCATGTGGAGCTGGTGAGGCGACGGGGCGAAGCCATCCCGGAATGAAACAGGGAAGCCACTATAGGTAGCGGCCCTTACTGGCCTTCCTGCGCTATAGCTGCGAAAACCAGTTCAAAGCCCCGAGGGTCGCACTCCGGGACTTGGGTCGGGCGGTGTCTTCCCCCTCTTCCACCGCCCGACCATCTTCCCGCACCGTCACAGTCGACGCTCGAATCGGCCCGGTGCGTAGCGCGAGACGTCGATCCCTGCGACCTCGCGATCGGCCGCACTTCCCAGCAGAAGCGCGGCGGCGATCTTCGCGGCAGCGGGCGCGGTCTGGATACCGAAACCGCCCTGCCCCGCGCACCAGAAGAAGCCCTCGACCGACGGATCGAAGCCATAGACCGGCAGCCGATCCGGCGCGAAGCTCCTGAGGCCCGCCCATTTGTGCTCGAGCGCGGCGACACGCCAATCGACGACATGCTGGAACCGGTCGATCGCGATTGCGACGTCGATCTCCTCGGGCGCGGCATCGCCCGGATCGGTGGGCGTCTCGTCGTGCGGGCTCAGCCACAGCCGCCCTCCGGCTTCCGGCTTGAAGTAGAAGCTGCCGGTGAGATGGGCCACGTGCGGCAGGTGCGGCGGCGGAGGAGGATCGGTGCGGAGCTGCACCATCGTGCGGCGATAGGGCTGGATGCCGAGCTGCCTCGCCCCGACGATTCGCGCGACCGTATCCGCCCAGGCGCCCGCAGCGTTGACCAGCACGCCGGTTTCGAAGTTCCCTGCACGCGTCTCGATCCGCCAGCCGCCGGAAACGCGCGTCGCAGCGCGCAGCTCGGCGGAAGTCGCCAGCTCGGCACCGGCGCGCCTGGCCGCCGCAAGAAAGGCGGCGTGGAGACCTCCCACGTCGATATAAGCGCAGCTCGGCTCGAACACGGCATACCGCCATTGAGGCCGCAGCCCGGGCAGCGTGTCGCGCGGATCGACTTCACGAAGCTCGACGCCGCTTGCCGCGAATTCGGCGAGGAAGGCATCGACCGAGGGGCGTTCGTCCGCGCGCGCGATATGGAGCGAGCCGAGCGGCGCGAGGAAGCCGCCTGCCTCGAGCGCCGCGCGCGAGGCAGTGGTGAGCGGCTGGACGTGGGGGCCGCCATAGGTTTCCGACCAATAGGCCGCCGAGCGGCCGGTCGCATGATAGCCGGGCCGCTCCTCCCCTTCGAGCAACAGCACGCGCGCATGCGGTGCGAGCTCCGCCGCAAGGCTCGCGCCCGCCATTCCCGCCCCGACGATGGCAAAGTCGTAGCGGCTCAACGCTTCACCGCCCGCTCGGCCAGAAACGCATCGATCTCGCCCAGCGCGCGGTCGCGCACCGGATCGGCCTCGCGAAGGATCTCGTGCGCGCTTTCCTTGCCGAAGGTCACGATCCGCGCATCGGGAAGACGAGGTCCGATCGCAAGCGCCGCACGCGCATCGACCAGCCCGTCGCGCTCCGCGACCAGCATCAGCACCGGCACCTTCAGCGTCTCGAGCCGCGGGTCGGCGGCGAGTTCACGATTCGATCGGAAGCCCTCGATCACCCAGCGCCAGCTCGGCGGGCCGGTGAGCAGGTCGCGCTGATTGGTCTGCCACCAGATCTCGTCAGCGTAGCGATCCGCGTCGTGTGTGAGCAGCGCGGCGCGCGTCTCGGTGGTATAGGGTTTCTCATTGCCCTTCCAGGCGGGGCGCGCGGGATCGCCGAAGCCACCCAGAATGCGCGCGGCGCGCTCACCGAAGCGGCCGAACGGGCTCCGGAAGCCCAGCATCGGCGCGACCAACACCGCCGCGTCGGGTGCGATGGCACCTTCGACGAGCGCGCGGAGCACCAGATGCCCACCCATCGAATGGCCGATCACCGCATGCGGACCCGGCGTGCCTGCGGTCCATTCGGCGTAGAAGCCGGCCAGGTCGCGGACGAAATCGGCATAATCCTCGATATGGCCGCAATTGGCCGCGGGCGTGAGGCGGCCCGAGCCTCCCTGGCCGCGCCAGTCGAACGAAGCGAGCGACCAACCCTGCCGATGCCAATGCGCAAAGGATTCGAGATACTTCTCGAAGATGTCGCCGCGCCCGCCCAGGAACAGGATCGAACCGCGCGGCTCGGACTCCTCTGCAGGCCAGGAGAATGCGCGCAGATCCCAGCCGTCCTCTGCCTTCCAGCGGTGCACCCGGGCGCCGGCCGGAAGCGCGCGGCGGTCTATAGGGGAAGTTGCCATGGGGCTTGGTTACGTTTTGATAAGCCATCGCGTCTAGGCATTTGCGGCTATGGGGGCCGCGTTTCCAATCATCCTGCTCGGCGCGCTGGTGCTGTTGCTCGTCTCGGCGGGCATTCAGGACGCGCGGACGCGCGAGATCGCCAACTGGAAAAACGCCGCAATCGCGCTGCTCGCCCCGGCCTGGTGGTGGGCGGGCGGGCTTGCGCCCTGGCCCGACATGGCGCTCCAGCTCGGGGTGGCCGCGGCCGTCTTCGCGCTTTTCGCCGCTGCCTATGCCCTCGGCCAGATGGGCGGCGGCGACGTCAAGATGATCGGCGCGCTCGCGCTGTGGCTGCCCGTCCAGATGCTCGCGTGGATGCTGCTGCTGATGTCGCTGCTCGGCGGTGCGCTGACGCTGGTGATGCTCGCGGAGCATCGACTCCGCCGGCGCGGCGATGCGCCGGTCGAAGTCCCTTACGGCGTAGCTATCGCGCTGGCGGGACTGCTGATTCTTCGCGAACCGATTTTTAACCAGTTTTCGTGATGCTTAGCCCCTGCCCGACCTGTGCGGGCGCGATTTGTGGAAGGCCTTAAGCGAAATGGATGCACGCAAGCTCATTCTGCTCGTCGGCGCGCTGATTGTCGCGGCGGTGACTGCGTTCATGGCGCGCAGCCTGGTGATGGGCTCGGCCGCGCCTGCGGCGGGCGCCGCCCCCGTGGCAGCGACGCCGGAGAACAGCACCGAAGTGCTGGTCGCGACGCGCGCGCTGCCGGTGGGCACGATCCTCGATGCCGAGGCGGTGAAGTTCGTCGCCTGGCCGAAGGAGCTCATCGAGGGCGCCTATTTCCTGAAGGGCGAGGCCGACGCCACCAAGCTCCAGGGCACCGTCGTCCGCTTCGCGATTCCCGCGGGCCAGCCGCTCACCCAGGGCGCGCTGGTCAAGCCCGGCGACCGCGGCTTCCTGGCCGCCGCTCTCGGCCCGGGCATGCGCGCAGTGACGGTCCCCGTTTCGGCGCAGAGTGCCGTCGCGGGCTTCGTTTTCCCGGGCGACCGCATCGATCTGATCCTCACCCAGACGGTTTCGGGCGGCGGCGACGGCCCGCCGCTCAAGGCATCGGAGACGGTGCTGCGCAACCTGCGCGTCCTCGCTACCGACCAGCGCACCGACAAGCAGACCGACGACAAGGGCAACACCGTCGTCGACACCTATTCGACCGTCACGGTCGAAGCGACGCCCAAGATCGCCGAGAAGATCGCGGTCGCGCAGACGGTGGGCTCGCTCTCGCTGTCGCTCCGCTCGATCGCCGACAACCAGGGCGATCTGGAGCAGGCGATCGCGGACGGCGAGATCGACGTGCCTGCCGACGGCGACCCCAAGAAGGAAAAGGAAATGCTGGCGCGCGTCGCCGCGCGTCCGCTCGACGGCGCGACCACCTTCGCCACCGGTGCCGACGTGTCGCGCTTCCAGCGCCGCACGGTGCCCGGCAAGTCCGCGGAGGCAGCTCCCTCGGGAGCGCCGGCGGGAGCATATCCGGGCGCGACGGTGCGCAAGGGACCGGTGGTGCTGGTCGCCCGCGGCAACGCGGTCACCGAGATCGAGACCGGGGGCAAGAACTGATGCGTAACAAGACCCTCGTGCAGCGGACCGCGACCGCCGCGGCACTGCTGGCGATGGCCGCCGTTCCGGCGGGCGCCCAGCAGTCGCGCTCCGGCGCAGCGACGACTCGCGTCGGCCAGCCGGTAGGCGCGCAGCGGCCCAGCCGCGAAGTTCTCCTCTCGGTCGGCGAAGGCGAGCTGATCACCCTTCCCTCCAGCGTGGCGAACGTCTGGGTCTCGAACCCTGCGGTGGCCGACGTCTATGTCACCAACCCGCGCCAGATCCACTTGTTCGGCAAGGAGTTCGGCGAGGCGACGATATTCGCCACCGCTGCGAACGGCAGCGTCGTCTATTCGACCCGCGTCCGGGTGAGCCAGAACATCACGTCGATCGACCGGATGGTCAAAGCCGCGATGCCCGAGGCCGACATCAAGGTGACGACCACCGGCCAGCTCGCAGTGCTCACCGGCACGGTCGCCTCGCCCGACGACATCGAACAGGCGCAGCGGCTGGTGACGGCGCTGCTCAATCCCGGCATCAACGCCTCCGATCCCAGCGCCCAGCTGAAGATCGCCGTGTTCAACCGGCTGAAGACCGCCACGCCGCTGCAAGTGCAGCTGCAGGTGCGCTTCGCCGAGGTGAGCCGCAGCTTTGCGAAGAACATCGGGGTGAACTTCGCCACCCGCGACACCACGGGCGGGTTCATGTTCGGCCTTGCTTCGGGCCGCGCGCCCGGCTCGTTCACGGCGGAGGACCTCGCCAAATTCCCGACCGCGCGCATCCCGACGCCGAACGGCGGCTTCATCGAGGGGCCCTACGATCCCGCGACGGGCCAGTTCGTCAACCCGCGCAGCACGACGGTGACCGATATCGCCAAGGGTGCCGAGCACAGCACGCTCGGGCTGGGCGGCAGGCTCTTCGGGCTGGACATCCTTTCGGCGATCGACCTCGGCGAGCAGATCGGCCAGGTGACCACCCTCGCCTCGCCCAACCTCATCGCGCTTTCGGGCGAGAGCAGCACCTTCCTGGCCGGCGGCGAGATCCCGATCCCGATCAGCCAGGGGCTGGGCGCAGTCTCCGTGGAATACAAGCAATATGGCGTGAGTCTCGCCTTCACACCCACGGTCCTCTCGGACGGCCGCATCTCGATGCGCGTGCGGCCCGAGGTTTCGCAGCTCAGCTCGGCGGGCGCGGTGCAGATCAGCGGCGTGACCATTCCGGCGCTGACGACGCGGCGCGCGGAGACGACGGTCGAGCTCGGCTCGGGCGAGAGCTTCATGATCGCCGGGCTGCTTTCGAACGACCACAACAACTCGATCGACAAGGCACCCGGCCTTGCGGACGTGCCGATACTGGGCTCGCTGTTCCGCTCGAACGGCTTCCGCCGCAACGAGACCGAGCTGGTGATCGTGATCACCCCCTATCTGGTGAAGCCGGTCAATGCGAACCAGATCGTGCTGCCTACCGACGGCTATCGCGCCCCGGATGACTTCCAGCGCATCCTCAACGGGCAGCTCAGCTCCAGCGACGGTGTCGAACGGCCCAAGCCGATGATGGCACCGCCGGCGGCCTCGCCGGCGGTCGGCGCAGTCGCGCCCGCGCCGATGAGCCCGTCGGCGCCGAACCAGCGCCCGGCGGCCGAGCCGACCAAGGCCCTCCCCGCTTCCTCCCAGTCGAAGAAGCGGGGCGTCGCCGCCCCCGGCTTCGGCTTCTGACCTTCGAGGAGACAGCAATGTACGCGCGCTTCATTCCCTTCGCCCTGGTGCCGGTGCTGCTGCTCGGCGCCTGCGGGACCTACAATGGCGGCATGGAATCGGTGTACCAGCCGGTGGTCGAGCGGAACGACTATGTTCTCGATCTGCAGGCGGTCGGCGATGGCCTTGCCGCGGGGGAGGCGCAGCGGCTCGCGGGATGGCTCGGCTCGATGGGCCTGCGCTACGGCGACCGGATTGCTCTCGACGACGGCGCCGCCGGGACGATCGGCCGCGCCCAGATCGCCGAACAGGCGAGCGAATATGGCCTGATGCTTTCGGATCAGGCGCCGGTGACGGTGGGTCAGGTGGCGCCGGGCACGGTGCGCGTCGTGCTCACCCGCATGACGGCGTCGGTGCCCAACTGCCCCGATCACTCGCGCATCTACACGCCCGATTTCTCGCAGAGCACGACTTCGAACTTCGGCTGCGCGGTCAACAGCAACCTGGCTGCGATGATCGCCGATCCGGCCGATCTGGTGCGCGGTGCGCCCGGTGCGCCGACTGCCGACACGGCTACCGTCGCCAAGTCGATCCGGGCGCTGCGCGCGGCTCCGCCGAGCGGCGCCGGCGGCACCGCGGTCAAAACGGAGGGAACCAAGTGAACGCGCCCTTCCATCCCGCCCGCGCGAGCCAGCGCGAGCCGTTCGTCGCCTTTGTCTGCGACGAGACGACGGCGGAAGCGCTGCGCCCGATCGCAGTCGAGCTCGGCTGGTCGCCCGAGAAGGTCAACAAGGGCGGGCTGCGCAACGCGGTCCAGACGCTCTCGGTCTCGGCGAGCCCGAACATCCTGTTCGTCGACCTTTCCGAGTCAGGCGATCCGCTCAACGACATCAACGCCCTCGCCGAAGTGTGCGAGCCGGGGACGATTGTGATCGCGTGCGGGCAAGTAAACGACGTGCGCCTTTACCGCGACCTGGTCGCGAGCGGGATCCATGATTATCTCCTCAAGCCGCTCAATCCCGACGCGCTGCGCGACACTTTCGCGCAGGCGCAGGCTGCGCTCGCGGCGCCCAAGCTGGCCGAAGCCGGCGCCGACCGGCCGCATTGCAGCGTCGCAGTGATCGGCACGCGCGGCGGCTGTGGCGCATCGACGATCGCGACTTCGCTCGCCTGGCTGTTCGGCGACAAGCAGGGGCGCGCGACCGCACTGCTCGATCTCGACGTGCACTTCGGCACCGGCGCGCTGGCACTCGACCTCGAGCCGGGCCGCGGCCTGACGGACGCCATCGAGAATCCCAGCCGCATAGACGGTCTGTTCATCGAGCGCGCGATGGTGAGGGCCTCCGAACGGCTCGCGGTGCTTTCGGCGGAAGCGCCGATCAGCTCGCCGATCCTGAGCGACGGTGCCGCTTTCTACCAGTTGCAGGAGGAGATGCGCAGCGCCTTCGAATGCACCGTGGTGGATCTGCCGCGTAACATGCTGGTGAACCATCCCCACCTGATCACCGACGTGCAGGTTGCGGTGCTGGTGACCGAGCTCACGCTGGCGGCTGCGCGCGACGCGATCCGCATCCTGAGCTGGTTCAAGTCCAACGCGTCGCAGACCCAGGTGATTGTCGTCGCCAACAAGGTCCAGCAACCGGCGGTGCTCGAGATTAGCCGCAAGGACTTCGAGGGCTCGATCGAGCGCAAGATCGACATCGTGGTGCCGTTCGAGCCGCGGATCGCATCGCAGGCCGCCAAGCTTGGCAAGCCGCTCGCCGAGACGGGCAAGGGCGCCAAGTCGCTCGCGGCTTTCATGGATCTCGCGCGGCGCATCACGGCGATCACCGATTCGGGCGATCGGGACGATACGCCGGCCAAATCGAACAAGTCGGGTGACCGCAAGGGCAAATCGCTGCTGGGCAAGCTGAGCGAGATCAAGATGCCCGGCAAGGCGAAAGCGAAGAAGTAACGGGCCGGCAGCCGGTCTGCCGGGGTAATGGGTTCGGAGGCGAAAGCGGCGTGGACATGCTGCCGATTTTGATGCTCGGCGGAGGCACCTTTCTGGTGCTGGCGCTGATGGTGATCGCCTTTTCGGGGCCCTCGGCCGCGCGCGCGGGCGCGCGGCGGCTTTCGAGCGTGCGCGAGCGCCATTCGGTGAGCAGCACCGGCGCCACGGCGATGGAAGCGCAGATCCGCCGGGTGACCGCCGCACGCGCGACCGGGATGGATGCCGCTGCCTTGCGCCTCCTGCCCAATCCCGCGCTGATCCAGAAGCGGCTGGGGATGACCGGCATGCCCTGGACGCTCGGCCAATATGCCATGGCATCGGCAGGGCTGACGGCAGTGACCGGCGCGCTGCTCTGGCTGCAGGGCCTGCCGATCTGGCTGGCGCTGTTCCTGGGCATGTTCATCGGCCTTGGGCTGCCGCACTTCGTCGTCGGCTTCTGCATCAAGCGGCGGATCGGCAAGTTCACCACCAAGTTCCCCGACGCCATCGAACTGCTGGTGCGCGGGCTGCGCTCCGGCCTTCCGATCACCGAGACGATGGGCGTGGTGGGGCATGAGGTCGGCGGTCCGGTGGGCGAGGAGTTCCGCTCCGTCTCCGACAAGATGAAGATCGGACGCACGCTCGACCAGGCGCTCCAGGAGACCGCGGACCGGCTCGGCACGCCCGAGTTCCAGTTCTTCTGCATCACGATCGCGATCCAGCGCGAAACCGGCGGCAATCTGGCCGAGACGCTCGCCAACCTGGCCGACGTGCTGCGCAAGCGCGCGCAGATGAAGCTCAAGATCAACGCGATGTCGTCCGAATCCAAGGCATCGGCGCTGATCGTCGGCGCGCTGCCCTTCATCGTCTTCGGCCTCGTGTGGTTCGTGAACAACAAATACATCGCCAACTTCTTCATCGACGAACGGCTGATGATCGCCGGCGGCGGCGGGCTGGTGTGGATGGGGCTTGGCGCCTTCATCATGTACAAGATGGTCAACTTCGAGATCTGATGCGATGACCACTCCCTCCGGACCGACCTTGCTGGGCGTCGACGTGCTCTGGGTGGCGACGCTGCTCTCGGGCGTGGCCGCCTTCGCAGTGCTCTTCGCGATCTACACCGCCGCCACGGTGCGCGATCCCATGGCCAAGCGAGTCAAGGCGCTCAACGAGCGGCGCGAGCAGCTCAAGGCCGGCATCACCGCATCGACCTCCAAGCGTCGCGCCAAGCTGGTCCGCAAGAGCGAGACCACCGACAATATCCGTGCGCTCCTCACCTCGCTCAAGGTCCTGCAGGACGAACAGCTGAAGGTCGCGCAGATCAAGCTGCTCCAGGCCGGCATCCGCCGCAAGGAATGGGCCGTCGCGGTGATCTTCGGGCGGATGGTGCTGCCGATCCTCTTCGGCGGCATCATGGGCTTCCTGGTCTACGGCACCGACACCTTCGCAGACTGGACCCCGTTCAAGCGCTACGCCCTCGTCGCCGGTTCGATGATCCTGGGCTACAAGGGGCCCGACCTCTACCTCAAGAACAAGATCACCAAGCGCAGCGATGCGATCCGCAAGGGCCTTCCCGATGCGCTCGACCTGCTGGTGATCTGCGCCGAGGCGGGCCTGACCGTCGATGCCGCCTTCGCCCGCGTCTCCAAGGAGCTGGGCAGGGCCTATCCCGAGCTGGGCGAGGAATTCTCGCTCACCGCGATCGAGCTGGGCTTCCTCACCGACCGCCGGCAGGCGTTCGAGAACCTGGCGACCCGCATCGACCTGGAGGCGATCCGCGGCGTCGTCACCACGATGATCCAGACCGAGAAGTACGGCACGCCGCTCGCATCGGCGCTGCGCGTGCTATCGGCCGAATTCCGCAACGAACGGATGATGCGCGCCGAGGAAAAGGCCGCCCGCCTGCCCGCGATCATGACCGTGCCGCTGATCCTGTTCATCCTGCCGGTGCTGTTCATCGTCATCCTCGGCCCCGCGGCCTGCTCGATCAACGATGCGCTGCTGAGCAAGTAGCGCAACAACTGGCCCCTCCCGGTCGTTACGGCTGCGGAGGTGTCCGATGCAGTTTCCGTTCGATACGCCCACAGAGTTGATCGCGCTCGCGCTCGTGCTGATCGCGGGCTGGTTCCTGGGACTCGCCAGCCGCTCGGGCGGGCGCAAGTGGCGCCTCAGGGCACAGGAGGCCGAACGCGAGCGCGACGAGGCGCGGCGCAGGATCGCAACGCTCGAAACCGAGAATGCCGAGCTCAACCGCCGCACGGTGGCGGAACGCCCGGTTGCGCCGGCGGCCGACACTTCGCGCGGCTGGTTCGGCTGGGGCCGCGACAATCTCGCGCGGATCCGCGGCGTCGGCGAACCCGGCGAACGGCTGCTCCACGAGCATGGCATCAAGACCTATCGCGCGGTGGAAACACTGACTCCGGAGGAGGAGGCCGCGCTCGAGCAGCGGATGGGCCTCACCCCCGGCACGATCGCTCGCGAGGGCTGGCGCGAGCAGGCCGCGATGCTGCGCTCCGGCGACGACGCGCACGCGAAGCGATTCGGGTGAGTCGCCTTGCCGTAGCGTCGCCGGAGTGACCCGACAGGGGTGAGCCAGGCGGACCAGATCCTACTTGGCAAGCGATAAGCCGAGGCGCTTGAGAAAAGGGGCGTTCTGCCGTCTTGACCTTCAGCCTTTGCGCAGGGCTGCCTGCGCGGCCGCGAGGCGGGCGATCGGGACGCGGTAGGGCGAGGCGCTCACGTAATCGAGCCCGGTCTTCTCGCAGAAGTCGATGCTCGCCGGATCGCCGCCGTGCTCGCCGCAGATGCCGAGCTTGATGTCGGGCCGCGTCGCCCTGCCCCGCTCGGCGGCCAGGCTGATCAGCTCGCCCACGCCCTCGACGTCGAGGCTCACGAACGGGTCGCGCGCGTAAATGCCCTTCTCGACATAGGTCGTCAGGAACCGCGCCGCATCGTCGCGGCTCACGCCCAGCGTGGTCTGGGTGAGATCGTTGGTGCCGAAGCTGAAGAAGGCGCCTGCCTCGGCGATCTCGCCCGCGCGCAGCGCCGCACGCGGCAGCTCGATCATCGTGCCTACCAGATAGTCGATCGTCCGCCCCTTCTCGGCGAACACGGCCTGCGCCGCCTTGTCGACCACTGCCTTCATCAGCTCGAGCTCGCGCTTGGTGGCGACCAGCGGGATCATCACTTCGGGGATCGGCGCGGCGCCCGACTTCCCGGCCACTTCGATCGCCGCCTCGAAGATCGCGCGGGCCTGCATCTCGTAGATCTCGGGATAAGTGACGCCAAGACGGCAGCCCCGGTGGCCGAGCATCGGATTGAACTCGTGAAGCTCGGCGGCGCGGCGCTTGAGCGTCTCGACATCGACCCCGGAGCTCGCCGCGACTTCGGCGAACTCGGCTTCCTCGTGCGGCAGGAACTCGTGGAGCGGGGGATCGAGCAGGCGGATCGTCACCGGCAGCCCGGCCATCACTTCGAAGATCTCGGCGAAGTCGCTGCGCTGCTCGGGGAGCAGCCGGTCGAGCGCGGCGCGGCGACCCTTCTCGTCCTGCGCGAGGATCATCTGGCGGACCGCAGTGATCCGGCCGCTTTCGAAGAACATGTGCTCGGTGCGGCACAGGCCGATACCTTCGGCACCGAACTCGCGCGCGGTGCGGCAATCGAGCGGAGTCTCGGCATTGGTTCGGACCTTGAGCCGGCGCTTGGCGTCCGCCCACTCCATCAGCGTGCCGAAGTCGCCCGAAAGCTCGGGCTGGACGGTCGGCACTTCGCCGAACATCACTTCGCCGGTGGCGCCGTCGATCGTGATCGTGTCGCCTTCGCGCACCTCGCGGGCGCCGACGCGCATCACCTTCTCGCGCGCGTTGATCGCGAGCGTGCCGGCGCCCGATACGCATGGGCGCCCCATACCGCGGGCGACCACCGCGGCGTGGCTGGTCATGCCCCCGCGTGCGGTGAGGATGCCGCGCGCTGCGTGCATGCCGTGGATGTCCTCGGGGCTGGTCTCGACGCGGACGAGGATCACCGCCTCGCCCGCGGCGGCGCGCTTCTCCGCGGTGTCACTGTCGAACACCGCAAGGCCGGATGCGGCCCCCGGGCTCGCCGGAAGCCCCTTGGTGAGCACATCGCGCTCGGCCTTGGGATCGAGCGTCGGGTGGAGCAGCTGGTCGAGCGCCGATGGATCGACGCGCAGGATGGCCTCTTCCTGGCTGATCAGCCCCTCGTTCGCCATGTCCACCGCGATCTTGAGCGCGGCCCTGGCGGTGCGCTTGCCCGAGCGCGTCTGGAGCATCCACAGCTTGGCACGCTCGACGGTGAACTCGATGTCCTGCATGTCGCGATAGTGAGTCTCGAGCGTATCGAAGACCGCGGCGAGCTGGGCATAGACCTCGGGCATCGCCTCTTCCATCGACAGCGGCTTTGCCCCGGCCTTCTCGCGCGCCGCCCGTGTGAGATATTGCGGGGTGCGGATGCCGGCGACCACGTCCTCGCCCTGCGCGTTGATCAGGAACTCGCCATAATAGGCGCGCTCGCCGGTCGAAGGATCGCGGGTGAAGGCCACACCCGTCGCCGAGGTGTCGCCCATGTTGCCGAAGACCATCGCCTGGACGTTGACCGCGGTGCCCCAGTCGCCGGGGATGTCGTTGAGCCGCCGATAGACCTTTGCGCGCTCGGACTGCCACGATCCGAACACCGCGCCGATCGCGCCCCACAGCTGATCGTGCACGTTCTGCGGGAAGGGCTTGCCCCAAAGCTCCTGTACCAGCGCCTTGTATTCGGCGACCAGCGCCTGCCAGTCCTTGGCCGAAAGCTCGGTGTCGAGGTGGAAGCCGCGATCCTCCTTGGCGATCTCCAGCGCTTCCTCGAAGCGGCCGTGATCGAGCCCGAGCACCACGTCCGAATACATCTGGATGAAGCGGCGGTAGCTGTCCCAGGCAAAGCGATCGTCGCCGCTGGTCGCCGCGAGCCCCTGCACGGTGTCATCGTTGAGCCCGAGGTTGAGGACGGTGTCCATCATGCCGGGCATCGACACGCGCGCGCCCGAGCGCACCGAGACGAGCAGCGGATCGGCGGCGTCGCCGAACTTCTTGCCCGTGACGCTCTCGATATGCGCGATCCCGTTCGCGACTTCGGCCTTCAGGCTCTCGGGGAAAGTCTCGCCCTGCTCGTAATAGAGCGCGCAGACCGGAGTGCTGATCGTGAACCCCGGCGGGACCGGCAGCCCGATTGACGCCATGCCGTCAAGATTGGCGCCCTTGCCCCCCAGCAAGTTCTTGTCGCCGTTGCCGCCGTCCGAAACCCCACCGCCGAAGCGGTACACGTACTGCGTCATCCCTGATCCTTGTGCTTGAGGCGCCGCCCCGGGACGAGGAGGCGCCTATCGCGGCTGCGAACAAGGCGGAAGCTCTGATTGCGTTGTCAGGTTCCCTGCGCGTGACGAACGCCAAGATGTGAGAAAGATTAGCAGAAACTGGACGTTCCAGCCGCGTAATAAGTCCGATAAATCAGCCTTCGATCCGCGAGAAATCAGCGACTTTGTGCACTGCGTCACGAATCCGTGCGAGCAGTGCAAGCCGCGCGTTACGCTTGTTCTCGTCTGCGTCGTTGACGGTGACTTGGTCGAAGAACGCGTCGATCGGCGCGCGCAGCGTCGCGAGCGCGGCCATCGCACCTTCGAAATCCTCGGCCCCGACTGCCGCCCCGGCGCGCGGCTCGGCGACGTCGAGCGCCTCGATCAGTGCGGCTTCGGCGGGCTCGGCCTGATAGATGCCGGTGTCGGCGACTTCGCCGGGGACCCAATTCTCCTTCTTGAGGATATTGGCGGCGCGCTTGTAACCGGCGAGCAGGTTGGTGCCCTCGGGAGAGGTCACGAATGCCTGGAGCGCCTTCACCCGCGCGAGCAGGCGGACGAGATCGTCCTCCCCGCCGAGCGCGAACACCGCGTCGATCAGGTCGTGGCGGACGCCGGCCTCGCGCTGCTGGACCTTGAGGCGGTCGGCGAAGAAGTCGAGATAGTCAGAGAATGCATCCCCCACCTTGATATCAAAGCGAGTGAAGCTGTCCTTGCCTTCAAAGGACTTACCTGGCGACAAGTGCTTTCTCGTCTTCGTTGAGCTGAGAACGACCTGACAGTTTTTTTCGAGATCGCTCAATGCAGTGAGTGGCTCACCGGAGTCTTCCGCGCGATCATATACTTCACGGGGATCAGCGTTATCCTGCCACCACGATGCCAGTGCAGCAGCGAAGGCAAGCGACTGCGGAAGGCGAAGATTGTTTTCACAGATAAGTTGCAGAATGCCCAGTGCGGCCCGGCGCAGAGCAAACGGGTCCTTTGATCCGGTCGGCTTCTGGCCGACAAACCAAAAGCTCGCGATCGTATCCAGCTTATCCGCCAGCGACACCGCCACCGTCACTGGCGCGGTGGGAACTTCATCGCCCTGCCCGACCGGCTTATAATGGTCGCGCACCGCCTCGGCGACTTCAGCCGGCTCGCCCTGCGCGGCGGCATAATAGCCGCCCATCAGGCCCTGGAGCTCGGGGAACTCGCCGACCATTCCGGTGACGAGATCGGCCTTCGCCAGACGTGCGGCGCGCTCGGCCATGTCGGCCAGCCTCTGCCGATCGGCGAGCGACGACCCTTGTGGCGCGCCCCCTCCACCATCGCTTTGCGATGGTCCCCCTCCCCGTTCCGCGGAGGATTGGACAATCCCCTCTTCCACCAGCCACCGCGCGAGCTTGGCGACGCGCTCGACCTTGTCGGCCACCGTCCCCAGCTTCTCGTGGAAGACGATCTTTTCGAGCTTCTTCGCCTGCTCCTCGAGCGGGACCTTCAGGTCCGTCTCGTAGAAGAAGCGCGCGTCGCTCAGCCGCGCCGCGAGGACCTTCTGGTTGCCCTCGACGATCTTCTCGCCGCCGTCGGCCGCGTCGATGTTGGCGACGCAGACGAAGGCGTTGGCCAGCTTCCCCTCGCTGTCGCGGCAGACGAAATACTTCTGGTTTACGCGGGCCGTCAGCTGGATCACCTCCGGCGGCACGTCGAGGAAGGCCGGATCGAAGCGGCCGAGCAGCGGCACCGGCCATTCGGTGAGCCCGGCGTTCTCGAACAGCAGCCCCTCGTCCTCGATCAGGCTCAGCCCGGCCTTTTGCGCGGCCATCTTGGCGCCCAGCGCGATGATCCCGCGGCGCTCGGCGCCGTCGACGATCACATGGCAGGCGCGCAGCTTCTCGATATAGTCCGCGGCCGATCCGATCGTGATCGCGCCCGGATGGTGGAAGCGGTGGCCGACGGTGGCAACGCCGCTCTTCACGCCCGCGACTTCCACCGGCACCAGCTTGTCGCCCAGCAGCGCGACGATGCCCTGCAGCGGGCGCACCCAGCGCAGGCTCTCGGTCGATGCCGATGCCGCGCCCCAGCGCATCGACTTGGGCCAGGGGAAGGCCGTGATCACATGGCTGATCGCGCTGGCGAGCACCGATCCGGCGACGATGCCCGGGCGGTCGATCACCGCGAACAGCACCTTGCCGCCCTTGCCGTCGTCGCGCTCGACGAGCTGCTCGCGCGTCAGCCCGGTCGAGCGCAGGAAGCCTTCGATCGCCGCGGCGGGCGCGTCGGCGCGCGGCCCCTTGCGCTCCTCGGTCGCGGCGCTGGTGGCCTCGGCGACCCCGCGCACGATCAGCGCGAGCCGGCGCGGCGTGGCGTAGCTCTCGATTCGCTCGAAGGGCAGGTTGAGCGCCTTGAGCCGCGCTTCGAACAGCGAAGCCAGATCGGCGCGCGCCTTTTCCTGCATCCGCGCGGGGATTTCCTCCGAGCGGAGTTCGAGAAGGAAATCAGTCACGGAACACAACTCCGTTCGCGCCGAGCCTGTCGCAGCGCCGTTCTTCGTTTTCCGCCGCGGGACGCGAGGAGAGCCGCCCTTCGACAAGCTCAGGGCGAACGAGGAAAATCTGCTCGATCACGCCGCCCACCCGTTCTTCTCCATCCACGCCGCGCAGCTGCCCTTGGCGAGATCGCGGACGCGGCCGATATAGGCCTGGCGCTCGGCGACCGAGATCACCCCGCGCGCATTCAGCAGGTTGAAGATGTGGCTCGCCTCGATCGCCTGCTCATAAGCGGGGATCGGCAGCTTCCTGTCTAGGCAGTTCTCGCACTCGGCCGCCGCCTTGCGGAACTGGTCGAACAGCGTCTCGGTGTCGGCCACTTCGAAGTTCCACGTCGACATCTGCTTCTCGTTCTCAAGAAACACGTCGCCATAGGTCACGCCCGCGTCGTTGAACGCCAGCTCGTACACGCTGTCCTTGTTCTGGATGTACATCGCCAGCCGCTCGAGCCCGTAGGTGAGCTCGCCCGCCACCGGCTTGCAGTCGAAGCCGCCCATCTGCTGGAAATAGGTGAACTGGGTGACTTCCATCCCGTCGCACCAGACTTCCCAGCCGAGGCCCCAGGCGCCGAGCGTGGGCGATTCCCAATCGTCCTCGACGAAGCGGATATCGTGCCGGGTGAAGTCGATGCCGATCGCGGCGAGGCTGCCGAGGTAGAGCTCCTGGAGATCGGGCGGGCTCGGCTTCAGGATCACCTGATACTGGTAATAATGCTGGAGCCGGTTGGGGTTCTCGCCATAGCGGCCGTCGGTCGGGCGGCGGCAGGGCTGGACGAAGGCGGCGTTCCACGGATCGGGGCCGAGCGCCCTGAGCGTGGTCGCCGGATGGAAGGTGCCCGCGCCCATCCGCATGTCATAGGGCTGCAGGATCACGCAACCGCGCTCGCTCCAGTAATCGTGGAGCTTTAGGATCATTCGCTGGAAGCTGAGGGGTTCCGACATAGTGGCGCCGCTTTGGCGTGGCGCGCGCGCATTGACAAGGCGGGAGGCGATACGCTCAGTCGGGCGATGCTCAGGAAGATAGTGATCGCGGCGGCGCTGCTGCTCGCCGGATGCAACGCCAAGCCCGCGGCGAACGATGCGGACCCTGCGCTGTGGGTGGTCAGGGACGCCGACACGACGATCTATCTTTTCGGCACGGTGCACATGCTCAAGCCCGGGCTCTCGTGGTTCGACGAAGGCGTGAAGGACGCGTTCGACAGGAGCGACAGCCTTGTACTCGAGCTTGTGATGCCTCCCGATCACGAGATGCAGGCCCTCGTCTCCGAGCTGGGGATGACAGCCGCCGGCCCTGCCCTGCCCGACCAGCTTCCGCCCGAGGCGGCGGCGAAGCTGCGCGCGGCGCTGCCCAGATTCGGGCTCGCACCGGAGGCGCTCGATCGCGCCGAGCCGTGGCTGGCAGCGACGATGCTCTCGTCGCTGCCGCTGCGCCAGCTCGGCTATGACCAGAGCGAAGGAGCCGAGAAAGTGCTGAGCGCCGCCGCGGCCAAGGCGAGCAAACCGGTGACGGGCCTGGAGACCGCCCGCGAGCAGCTCGGCTATTTCGACGCGCTTCCCGTCGAGGCGCAGCGCGCGCTGCTGGTCGACACGATCGACGATCTGCCCAATGCGGGGACGACCGTGGACCGGATGGTGGCGGCGTGGAGCAAGGGCGACGCCGACGGGCTGGCGGCGCTGATGAACGAGGACCTCGATCGCTCGCCCGAACTCGCGGAGCGGCTGCTCGCCGCGCGCAACCAAAAATGGGCGGGCTGGATCGCACGGCGGATGGCGCAGCCGGGAACGGTGTTCGTCGCGGTAGGCGCGGGGCATCTCGCGGGCAGCCGGAGCGTGCAGGCCGAGCTGGCGCGGGGCGGGCTCAGGGTCGAGCGGGTGGAATACTGAGCAGGTTGCCTTTCGCCTGCCTTTGGGCTAGAGGCGCGCGCTTCCGTGCCAGGGTCATCCCTGGAGGCCTGGCCGGTTGAACTATAAACTTTAGCGCACAGGAACGACACATGAGCGAGACGCTTACGCTGTCGGCCGAGACGCGCGACCGGGTTGGCAAGGGAGCCTCCCGGGCGCTTCGTCGCGAAGGCCGCGTCCCCGCCGTCATCTACGGCAACAACGAAGCCCCCAAGAGCATCCATCTCGAGGAGCGCGAGCTCCAGAAGCTGCTCAACACCGGCCACTTCTTCAACTCGGTCGTGATGATCGACGGCGAGCGCACCCTTCCCAAGGACGTGACGTTCCACCCGGTCTCCGATCGCCCGGTGCACGTCGATTTCCTGCGCATCTCCGAGCATGCGACCGTCACGGTCGAGGTGCCGATCGTCTTCACCGACGAAGAACTGGCCCCGGGCATCAAGCGCGGCGGCGTGCTCAACGTCGTTCGTCACGAGCTCCAGCTCGTGGTCGATGCGGCCAGCATCCCCGATGAAGTGAAGATCTCGCTCAAGGGCCTCGAAGTGGGCGATTCGCTCCACATTTCCGCAGTCGAGCTGCCCGAGGGCGCCACGCCCGCGATCACCGACCGGGACTTCACCATCGCGACCGTGGTCGCGCCGTCTGCGCTCAAGTCGAGCGAAGGCGACACCCAGACCGAAACCGCCGAGGAAGCCGAGGGCGAATAAGCCCTGCCGAACTTCCTGGGTGAAAATATCGCCTCCGCATCCTAGGTGCGGGGGCGATTTTCTTATGAGGATGTTGAGATGCAGCTCTGGGTGGGCCTGGGCAATCCGGGACCGCAATATGCGATGCACCGGCACAATGTCGGCTTCATGGCGGTCGATGCGATCGCCGAAGTGCATAGATTCTCCGCGCCCAAGAAGCAGTTCCAGGGCTGGACGCAGGAAGGCCGGATCGGAGCCGAAAAGCTGATCCTGCTCAAGCCGGCTACATTCATGAACGAGAGTGGCCGATCGGTGCGCGCGGCGATGGACTTCTACAAGCTCACGTCCGCCGACGTGACGCTGTTCCACGACGAGCTCGACCTTGTGCCATTCAAGGTCAAGGTGAAGACCGGCGGCGGCACCGCGGGGCACAACGGCCTGCGATCAACCGACCAGCATATCGGTCCCGATTTCCGCCGCGTGCGGATCGGTATCGGCCACCCCGGGCACAAGGACCGCGTGACCGGCTATGTGCTCGGCAACTACGCCAAGGGCGAGATCGAGCCGCTGACCGACATGCTGGGCGCGATCGCGGCGGAAGCGGAGTGGCTGGCGAAAGGCGACGACGCGCGGTTCATGAGCGACGTGGCGCTGCGGCTGCAGGATTGATCGGGGCGAATCGAAGCCCTGGGGCCCCCAGGAAGCCCGTTCGCCCTGAGCTTGTCGAAGGGCGCCCTTACCCCCGGCCCGACTTTCGAGGCGGCCGCCCTTCGACAGGCTCAGGGCGAACGATTTTCGCAGGTCTCTGCGCACCAAAACGAAAGGGCCCCGGTTTCCCGGAGCCCCTCGCGTTCGCCAATTCCGGCGAAGTTACTTCTTGCCGACGATGTTGCCGACGAGGCGCTGCTGGGCGCCGTTGAAGGTGCCCGAAGCAGCGAAGGTGATGCCGATCTCCTTGGCCTGCGAGCCGAAGAAGCCGCCGGTAATCGTGCCGTTGAGCGGGCTGCCCTGGAGGAAGCTGCCGTTGAACAGGCTCTGCGACACCGGCACCGCGCCCTGCGCAGTGAAGGTGCCGTAGGCGACGGGCGTTCCGCCATCCACCGTCGAGGTGAGGTTGAGCGTCACATCGACCACACCGGTGGCGAAGTTGACCGAAACCGTGGCGGTGCCGGAGACGCGCGAAATCGTGGTGCTCGAGGCACCGACGCTCACCAGCCGGCCGGTGACCGTCGAGGTATAGGCCTGGGTACCGGTGGTCGGCATGTCGCTCGGCACGGTATTGTAGCCCCACACGCCGGTGGTGAAGCGCTTGGCACCCGCGGTCGAATCGCCACGCCACCAGCTCATGTAGCTAACGTTGGTGAGCTGAAGGGCGGTGTTGCTCGTTACTTGCGACGGGATGGTGTTGTTGAGGAACTCGAGCTGCGAGAACTTGCCCGCGGTCGCAGTGTCGGTGGTGCGGAACACGTACTCGGTGACCGCCGGCGTCGGCTGGACCGTGACGTTCGCGTTGACGAAGCGCGATTCCTCATTGGCTTCGCGGACGACATAGGTGGCGGTGGCGATCGCGTTGCTGGTGGCCAGGCGGACACGCGAGGACAGCGTCTCGGTGCTGGCGGCGCCGAGCGTCACCGGGCCGGCCGGATCACCGGTGTAGCTGGTGGCGGCGTTGATCGTGTTGAACTCCTGGGCCTCGCTCAGCGGGAAGGCCCTGTAGGTCGGCGACGCGGTGGGCGTGGGGCTCGGCGTCGGCGTCGGGCTGGGAGTGGGCGTGGGATCGTCATCGCCGCTGCAGCTGGCCAGCACCAGCGTTGCCGCGGCGGCGCTCATGATCATGTGACGGCGAATCATTCCCTGCTCCTTGCGAAAGGCTTCGATAACGAAAAGACTTGGCGCCCCTGTACCCCAGGTGAACGGGGCCGCGTCAAGCCGCGTGCGAGGCGCGCCTTCGACAAGACGGAGTCATAGCGCCGGAGCCGCATCCCAGTTCCACGGCATCGAGCATGCGACGGAAGCAGCCCTCAATAGGCGCGCATCACATAGGGGCGGGTTTCGTAAGGTGGTGCAAGTCCCTCCACCCAGGTGCCATGCGCATGGGTGAGCGCGACCAATTGCATCGGCGCCTCCCCCGGCCAGCCGCGCACGCGGACCTCATGGCGGTGGAGATCGCGGTTGGGCTCCATCATCACCCAGCCGAGCGGCCGTTCGGAGGTTGCTCGCGCGCCGGCAGCGAGCATCGCATCGGCGATGCGCCGCTGGGTGTCGTCGGGCAGATACTGCCACACCACCGAATGCATGAGGACGCGAGTGACACCTGCGGCCTGCGGCTCGGCAAGGCGAGCCTCGAGCCAATCGGCGGCATCGCCCCGAACGAGATCGACGCCCTGGGCACGTACCATTGCGATCGTCTGCGCCAGGCGCCGCTGACGCTCGACATTCTCGACCCAACAATAGGCCTGGAGCCGCTCGGCATCACGATCGTGCGAAAGATCGAGCGGCTGGATGTCGACGCCGCGCGCCGACACGATCTCGACCGGGACATCGGGCGGCGGCGGGCCACGCCATTCGGGCCGTATCTCCACCGGCGAATCGGCCGGGCCCGCAGGAACGCCGCCCAAATCGAAACGATAGCGGCCGATCAACAGGTTGAGACCGGCGCTCGAGCCGATCTCGAGCACTTCGATGCGCGGGCCGTAACGCTGCGCGAGATGGAGGATCCCGGTCATCAATCCGGCCGAACGCCCCGCTTCGTTGGTCTGCGGCGGGCCATCGAGCCAGGGCAGCAGGCTGGCGTCGTGCTTCACGAACACTTCGTGCAGGATCGCGGCCACTCCGCCCGGCTCGGTCACTGCGCCCGTGAACACCGGCGCCAGTTCGGGGACGCCGCGGCGATGGAGCGCGTGGAGCCCGCCGATCAGCCGCAGCACCAGCGCGTCGGCGACCGGCTCGCCCGGCCAGTCGAGCACGCGCCGCCCGGTTTCGCTGTCGCGGGTGAGAGTTTCGCCAAGCACCGTGGCGATGCGCGCCGTGATCGGCGCGGCCATCGCCGTGCAATAGCCGGCCTGGATGCGGAAGCTTTCCCGGTTCGCCGCTTCGTCTGCCATATGCTTGCCTCCGCGCCGCTGTTGCGCCCGGCGCACCCCACAAGTAAAGCCCCGCGGTCCCATGCAAGAACCGCTCATCCTCGCCGTGCCGAAAGGCCGTATCCTCGAAGAGGCGCTGCCGCTGCTGGAGGCGGTGGGAATCGTGCCCGAGCCGGCCTTTTCCGACGAAGCCAGCCGCGCGCTGCGGTTCACGACCAACAACCCGGCGATCGACCTGATCCGCGTGCGGGCGTTCGACGTGGCGACCTTCGTAGCGCATGGGGCGGCGCAGCTGGGCATCGTCGGATCGGACGTGCTGGCCGAATTCGCTTATTCGGAGCTCTATGCGCCGGTGGACCTGGGGATCGGCCGGTGCCGCGTTTCGGTCGCCGAACCCGCCGACCTGGCCGCGAAGGACGATCCGCGCGGCTGGAGCCATGTGCGCATCGCCACCAAATACCCGCACATCACCCGGGCGCATTTCGAGGCGCGTGGGGTGCAGGCCGAATGCGTCAAGCTGAACGGGGCGATGGAGCTGGCGCCGGTGCTGGGGCTCGCGCCGCGGATCGTGGACCTGGTCTCCTCGGGACGGACGCTCAAGGAGAACGGGCTGGTCGAAGTCGAGGTGATCGCGGAGGTGACGTCGCGGCTGGTAGTGAACCGTGCGGCATTCAAGACGCGCGCAGCTGACGTGGTGCCGCTGGTGGATGCGTTCCGGAGGGCGGTGGCGTGAGCGGTAGGCAGCTTTTCCCCTCCCGCAAGCGGGAGAGAGAGTTATGATCCGGCTCGATTCCGGGGCTCCCGATTTCGCCGATGCGTTCGCTGCGCTGGTCAATGCACGGCGAGAGGCGGACTCCGACGTCGCGCGTGACGTGGCTGCGATCATCGCACGCGTGCGCGATGAAGGCGATGCGGCGCTGCGCGAGCTGACGCAGCGCTTCGACCGCTTCGACCTCGATGCCAGCGGCTGGGTGCTCGACCGCGCGGACTGCCTGGCAGCCTATGAGGGACTCACGCCCGGTCTGCGGGATGCGCTGGAGCTCGCGGCCGAGCGGATCGCCACCTATCACGCCAAACAGAAGCCGCAGGACAGCGACGGAATCGACGAACTGGGCATCCGCCTCGGTGCGCGGTGGCGCGCGGTGGATGCAGCGGGCGTCTATGTGCCGGGCGGACGGGCGGCCTACCCCTCGTCCGTGCTGATGAACGCGATCCCGGCCAAGGCGGCGGGGGTCCGCCGGCTGGTGATGGTGACGCCGACTCCCGATGGCGAGGTGAACCCGCTGGTGCTCGCCGCCGCGCATATCGCGGGCGTGGACGAGATCTGGCGCGTCGGCGGCGCGCAGGCGATCGCAGCGCTCGCCTATGGCACCGGACGGATCGCTCCGGTCGACGTGATCACCGGCCCGGGCAACGCCTGGGTCGCCGAGGCCAAGCGCCAGCTCTATGGCGTGGTGGGGATCGACATGGTCGCGGGCCCCAGCGAAATCGTCGTGGTGGCTGACGGCAAGAACGATCCCGAATGGATTGCGGCCGACCTGCTGAGCCAGGCCGAGCACGACCCGACCAGCCAATCGATCCTGTTCACCGACGATGCCGAGTTCGCCGACGAGGTCGCCGGGGCGGTGGATGCGCAGATCGAGCAGCTTGCGACGCGCGATACGGCGCGGGCGAGCTGGGACGCCAACGGCGCGATCGTGCTGGTCCCGACCCTGGTCGAAGCGATCCCGCTGGTCGACCGGCTGGCGCCCGAGCATCTCGAGCTCGCCTGCGACGCGGCCGACGAACTGTTCGAACTGGTCCGCCACGCCGGATCGGTCTTCATCGGCCGCCACACGCCCGAGGCGATCGGCGACTATGTGGCGGGGCCGAACCATGTGCTCCCCACCGGCCGCCGGGCACGCTTCGCATCGGGGCTTTCGGTGCTCGACTTCATGAAGCGCACCAGCTTCCTCGCACTCGACCAAGCCGGACTGGCGGCGATCGGCCCGGCGGCAGTGGCGCTCGCCAATGCCGAAGGCCTTCCCGCGCACGCCAGGTCGGTCGCGATCCGATTGAAACCCTAGACCGTTGGCCCTGAGCCTGCCGAAGGGCGCCTCCCCACGGAATCAGAGGCGCTTCGACAAGCTCAGCACGAACGGGTTAAAGATAGTACGGAAAAGATCATGCCCAGTCCCAAAGCCAAGACTCGTTCCAAGGCCCGCGCCGCCGCGCGGCTCGGCGCCGTGCAGGCGCTCTACCAGCGCGAGATGGAGGGCACCGCGGTGCCCGCGCTGCTCCATGAATTCCACCACCACCGGCTCGGCGCGATCATCGAGGATGTCGAATATGCCGAGGCGGACGTGCTTTTCTTCGACGATATCGTGAAGGGCGTCGATGCACGCCAGGGCGAGATCGACGCGCTGATCGCCGCCAAGCTCTCCGCCGACTGGACGATGGAACGGCTCGACAAGCCGATGCGCCAGATCCTGCGTGCCGGCACCTACGAGCTGCTCGCGCGCCCGGATGTGCCGGTGGGTGCGGTGATCAGCGAGTATCTCGACGTGACCGACGCATTCTACGACCGGCGCGAAAAGGGCTTCGTCAACGGCATCCTTGATGCGGTGGCGAAGGAAGTCCGGGGGTGATCCCCGTCCTCCTCGGAGGAGTAGGGTGAACGAAGCCGAGTTCATCGCCGCGCTGCGCAGCCTTCCGCTCGCACCTGGCGCCGAGAGGCTGGTAGATGATTGCGCGACGCTCCCGATCGGCGGCGAGACGCTGGTGCTCACGCATGACGCGATCGCCGAGGGGGTCCATTACCTGCCCGGCACCGATCCTGCCGACGTGGCATGGAAACTGGTGGCAGTGAACCTCTCGGACCTCGCCGCCAAGGGTGCAGAGCCGATCGGGGTGCTGATCGGGGCGACCTTGATCGACGGCGCGGATCGGTTCGTCGAGGGGCTGCGCCACATTCTCGACACCTACGACGTCCCACTGCTCGGCGGCGATACGATCGCGGTGAAGCCCGGCACCCCCGCGACCTTCGGCTGCACCGCGATCGGTCGCGCGACCACCGTGCCGGTGCCGACCCGCGCCGGCGCGCGACCGGGTAATGCGATCTTCGTCACCGGCACGATCGGCGCGGCGATGCTCGGCTTTCGCGCGGGGAACGGCGAAGCCTATGTCCGCCCGCGCCCGCTGCTCGCCGAAGGCCGCGCGCTCGCGCCGCACGTACGTGCGATGATGGACGTCTCTGACGGGTTGCTGCTCGACGCGCGCCGCATGGCCGAGGCGAGCGGGTGCACCGCGTCGCTGCTGCTCGACGCCATTCCCTTCGCTCCCGCTCTTGCACCCGAGGACCGGATCGCGGCGGCGAGCTGGGGCGACGATTATGCGCTGCTCTTCGCCGCGCCCGAAGGGTTCGTGCCGCCGGTGCCGGCCGCACGGATCGGGACGATGACCGTGGCGGGCGCCGATCCGCTGCTGCTCGACGGCGAGAAACCGCCCGAAAAGCTCGGCTACGAGCATAGCTGACGCGCGCTTGCGCTCCCCAGGAGCGCCCGATACGCTCCCCGCCTCCGCAAGACCGGCGAAGATCGGCGCGGCTCTTCCAGAAAGTTCTAGGGGAAGGACAACACCGGATGACGATTGTTTATCTCGCCATCGCCTGCGGCCTATTGGCCGTGGCCTATGGCCTATTGACGAGCCAACAGGTGCTGAGGGCACCGGCCGGCAACGAGAAGATGCAAAGCATTGCCGCCGCGATCCAGGAAGGCGCCAAAGCCTATCTGGGCCGGCAATATACGACGATCGCCATCGTGGGCGTGATCGTCGCAGTCGTGTTGTTCTTCACTCTGGGCGGTCTTTCGACGCTCGGCTTCGTGATCGGCGCGGTGCTCTCCGGCGTCGCGGGCTATGTCGGCATGCACATCTCGGTGCGCGCCAACGTCCGCACCGCAGAGGCCGCACGGGGATCGCTCCAGGGCGGGCTCACCCTCGCCTTCCGCTCGGGTGCCATCACCGGCATGCTGGTCGCGGGACTGGGACTGCTCTCGATCGCCGCGATCTTCTGGTATCTCGTCGATGTTGCCGGCATGGCGCCCAACGCGCGGCCGGTGATCGAAACGCTCACTGCGCTCGCCTTCGGCGCCTCGCTCATCTCGATCTTCGCGCGCCTGGGCGGCGGCATCTTCACCAAGGCTGCCGACGTCGGCGCCGACCTGGTCGGCAAGGTCGAGGCAGGCATCCCCGAGGACGACCCCCGCAACCCCGCGGTGATCGCCGACAACGTCGGCGACAATGTCGGCGACTGCGCCGGCATGGCCGCCGACCTGTTCGAGACCTATGTCGTGACGCTCGGGCTCACGATGGTCTCGATCGCGCTGCTGATGCGGGGACTCGATACGGCGCTGCTCACCAACCTGATGGCGCTGCCGCTGATCGTCGGCGGCGTGTGCATCATCACCTCGATCATCGGCACCTATATGGTCCGGCTCGGCAAGGGCCAGTCGATCATGGGTGCGCTCTACAAGGGCTTCTGGACCACCGCGGTGCTCTCGATACCAGCGATCTGGCTGGTGACCAGCTATGCGCTCGGCGACATGAACACCGTGATCGGCGGCGTGCCGGCGCTCGGCAGCCTGGAAGCGGGCCTCACCGACGAAGCGGTGATCGGCCTTGCCGCAGGCCCCTCCTTCACCGGCTGGGACCTGTTCCTGTGCATGATGATCGGGCTCGCCGTTACCGGCCTGCTCGTTTGGATCACCGAATACTACACCGGCACCAACTATCGCCCGGTCAAGTCGATCGCCAAGGCTTCGGTGACCGGCCACGGCACCAACGTGATCCAGGGGCTGGCGATCAGCCTCGAGTCGACGGCGCTGCCGACTTTGGTGATCGTGGTGGCGGTGATCGCATCGTTCCAGATCGCGGGCATCATCGGCGTGGCGTTCGCCGCGACCTCGCTGCTCGCGCTTGCGGGCATGGTCGTCGCGCTCGACGCCTATGGACCAGTGACCGACAATGCCGGTGGCATCGCCGAGATGGCGGGGCTGGAGGACGAGGTCCGGCACAAGACCGACGCGCTCGACGCGGTGGGCAACACCACCAAGGCGGTGACCAAGGGCTATGCGATCGGATCCGCGGCGCTCGCGGCGCTGGTGCTGTTCGGCGCCTATACGACCGACCTCAAGCTGTTCTTCCCGGACGTGGTCGTCGATTTCTCGCTGAGCAACCCCTATGTGATCGTCGGGCTGCTGCTCGGCGCGTTGCTGCCCTATCTGTTCGGCGCATTCGGCATGACCGCGGTCGGCCGCGCTGCGGGATCGGTGGTGCAGGACGTGCGCGATCAGTTCCGCGACAATCCCGGGATCATGGAAGGGACCACCCGTCCCAACTATGCCCGCACCGTCGACATCGTCACCCGGGCGGCCATCAAGGAGATGATCATCCCGTCGCTGCTGCCGGTGGTGAGCCCGATCGCAGTCTATTTCATCATCACCGCGGTGGGCGGCCAGGCCGAGGGTTTCGCGGCGCTGGGCGCGATGCTGCTCGGCGTGATCGTCTCCGGCCTGTTCGTCGCCATCTCGATGACTTCGGGCGGCGGCGCGTGGGACAATGCCAAGAAGTACATCGAGGACGGCAATCACGGCGGCAAGGGCAGCGAAGCCCATAAGGCCGCGGTGACCGGGGACACGGTGGGCGATCCCTACAAGGACACTGCCGGCCCGGCGGTGAACCCGATGATCAAGATCACCAACATCGTGGCGCTGCTGCTGCTCGCCGCGCTGGCGGGAGGCCATGTCGCGGGCTGAACCGCGTTACCGAAACTCTCGACCCCGTCCGGAGCATCTCCGGGCGGGGTTTTGTTTGCATCGCGCCGCTCTGCTAGAGGCGCCCGCGTGATTCAGTCTCTGCCCCCCATCCACGTTGCCGCGCTCTACCAGTTCACGCGCTTCGACAATCCCGAGGCGATTCAGCGCCCGCTCGCCGCGCTGTGCGATGCAAACGGCGTCAAGGGAACGCTGCTGCTCGCACCGGAAGGAATCAACGGCACGATCGCGGGCAGCACCGCGGCTATCGAGACGGTGCTCGCGCATATCCGCGGCCTGCCCGGCTGCGCCGATCTCGACGTCAAGCATTCGCATGCGGCGACGATGCCGTTCTATCGGATGAAGGTGCGGCTGAAGCGCGAGATCGTGACGATGGGCGAACCCGACCTCGATCCCGCTGCCGCCGGAGACTATGTCGCCCCGCAGGATTGGAACGCGCTGATAGATCAGCCCGACACCATCGTGATCGACACGCGCAACGATTATGAAGTCGCCATTGGCAGCTTCGCCGGCGCTATCGATCCGAAGACCAAGAGCTTCCGCGAATTCCCCGATTGGGTCCGCGCGCACCGGGATGAATGGGAGCGAGACGGGGGTGCGCCGAAGATCGCGATGTTCTGCACCGGCGGGATTCGCTGTGAGAAAGCGACGGCCTTCCTCAAGACGGAGGGGCTGGATCAGGTCTATCATCTGAAGGGCGGGATCCTCGCCTATCTCGAGCAGGTCGCGCCCGAGGAGAGCCGCTGGCAGGGCGAATGCTTCGTGTTCGACGAGCGCGTGTCGGTCGGCCATGGCCTCGCGCCCGGCTCCCACAGCCTGTGCCGCGCGTGCCGGATGCCGGTCGGTCCGGAGGATCGCCGCTCGCCGTTGTTCGTCGAAGGCGTCTCATGCCCGGCATGCCACGATACGCGCTCCGATGCGCAGCGCGAACGCTATGCCGAGCGCCACCGCCAGGCCGAGCTCGCAGCCCTGCGCGGCGAAGCACATGTCGGCGCACAGCCAGCGGTACGCGACAGGGACTGACCCGCCCGCCAGCTCACGGAAAAACCGGGCGAGGTCTTATTTGGGTTGGGGCCGGCGCCGCATTCCGGCCAACAGCCGCCGCAGCAAGAGCAGCCCGGCAATCACCAGCGCCAGCAGCACGACCGCCACGATCACCGCCGCGACCGGACTGGCCAGCGCAGCGAACAGCGCGCCCGCAGTCATCAGGTCTTCGCCGCTCGACACCACCGCGTTGCTGACCGGTTCCGGACTGGCGTTGACCACGGCCCGCGTTCCCGCCTTGGCGCCGTGCGAGAGCAGGGTCGCGCCACCGCCGAGCAGGAATGCGGCAACCTGCCAGAAGGGATCCTGCGCATCGACCAGGGCCAGCGCCAGCAGTGCTCCACCCACCGGGCGGACGAGCGTGTGAACCGCGTCCCAGGCGCTGTCGACCCACATCACCTTGTCGGCGAAGAACTCGGCGACCGCCGCCATCCCGGCGATCCCTATTATCCAGGGATTGGCGAGCACCGTCAGCGCCCTCAGATGCTCGGGCAGCGCGAGCCAGCCCAGGTGCATCGAGAGGCCGACGGCGAAAACGCAGAGATAGAGCCGCCAGCCAGCGAGCAAGCTCACGCTGGCGGCGACTCCGATGATCTCGACCGCGCCCATGGCCGGGCCCAGAGGAGGTTAGAAGTTGAGGCCGAGCAATCGCCCGATGAAGATCAGCAGCATCGCGCCCAGGATCGAGGCGAAAAAGCCGGCGGGCTTGAGCGGCTGCACGCCAGGCTTTATCCAGTTGCTGATCAGGCCGGCCAGGAACGAACCCGCGACGCCCAGCACGATGCTGGAGATCCAGCCCATCTCGACGGCACCCGGATAGAAGAATCGGGCAAGGATACCCACGATCAGACCGACGATGATCGTCGAGATGATGTTGCCGACGCTCATAGATTCCCTCCTGTTGCAGTACCCGTCCGCCCGGCTGGGCGACCAGGTGAGGACGAGGCTAACCATTAGGCGCGCGAGGGGCAATCGTGGTGCGGAGATCACACACCTACTGGAAAAGTCGACGCCGTTTCCTATTTCGCCGGAAGCGGACCGGATCGTCGTTCCTCTCCGCCTTCCCTTTTCGCGCCGGGCAGAGTAAAGGCACCGCCACTTTTTGCTGGCGCTCAGCTTGAGAGGCATATTTTTGGCCAAAGAAGAACTGCTTGAAATGCGTGGTCAGGTCGTTGAGCTTCTGCCCAACGCCATGTTCCGCGTCCGGCTCGAGAATGATCACGAGATCCTCGGCCACACCGCCGGCAAGATGCGCAAGAACCGCATCCGCGTGCTGGTGGGAGACGAAGTGCTGGTCGAACTGACCCCCTACGACCTCACCAAAGGTCGCATCACCTACCGCTTCAAATAAGGCGCGGGCCCCTTGCGGCTCGTCCTCGCTTCCACCTCCCCGCGCCGCCGCGACCTGCTCGCGCGCATCGGCGCCCTGCCCGACCGTATCGCTGCACCCGAGGTGGACGAGACTCCCCGCCCCGGCGAGTTGCCCCGCGCCTATGTGCTGCGCGTAGCGGTCGACAAGGCGCACGCCGTTGCCCGCGAGCCCGACGAGATCGTGCTGGCCGGCGACACCACCATTGCAGTTGGCCGCCGCATCCTTGGCAAACCCGAGGACGAGGCCGACCTGCGGCGGATGCTCGCGCTGCTCTCGGGCCGGCGCCACCATTGCCTGTCCGCCGTCTGCCTGATCGACACCGCGGGCAAGGTGCGCACGCGCATCTCCGACACGATCGTGATCTTCAAGCGGCTGACCGACGCCGAGATCGACTGGTACGTCGCGAGCGGCGAAGGCATGGGCAAGGCAGGCGGCTACGCGATCCAGGGCAAGGCCGAGGCCTTCGTCCGCTATCTCGCCGGCAGCCATTCGGGCGTGGTCGGCCTGCCGGTGTTCGAGACGCGCGCGCTGCTGGAATCCGCCGGATACGTACTTGGCTGAGTGGATCTACGAGGCCGGGATCGGCGAGGCGCGCGCGGCGCTGGTGGCGCGCGGAGTGATCTGGAAGGCGCGGATCGAACTCGAGGGAACGGGGCCGCGGGAAGGCGCGGTGCTGGCGGCACGGCTGGTGGATCGGATCAGCGGGAAAGTCGCGTTCGACGGCGGCGAGGCGCTGTGCGATCCACTGCCCCAAGGCATCACCCAGGGTGCCGCGCTCAAGGTGCGGATCGTGCGCGAGGGGATCCCCGAACCCGGCCGCGCCAAGCTGCCCAAGGCAGTCCCCGCCGCGCCCGACGCCGCGCTCAACGAAGGCCCGGACCTGCTGGCGCGCATATCCGCCTCCGGGCTTCCGGTCCGCTGCCTCCACGCGCATGAGCCCGACCTGCTCGAAGAGGCAGGCTGGTCCGAAGTGCTCGAAGAGGCGATCACCGGCGAGATCGTCTTCTCCGGCGGTGCGCTGCGGCTCTCGCCGACACCGGCGATGACCTTGTTCGACGTCGACGGATCCGGACCGATCGAACCGCTGGCAGTTGCGGCCGCCCATGCGGTCGCGCGTGCGATCGAGCGGCACGGCATCGCGGGTTCGATCGGAATCGACTTCCCCACGCTTTCCAGCAAGGCCGCGCGACAGGCGGTTGCCGAGGCAGTCGACGCCGCACTTCCCCAGCCGTTCGAGCGCACTGCCGTCAACGGCTTCGGCTTCCTCCAAATCGTCCGCCGCCGCACCCGACCCTCGCTTCCCGAGCTGCTCAGCGCCGATCCCATCGGTGCCGAGGCCCGGGCCGAGCTCCGCCGTATCGAGCGGCTTCCCCCGCCGCCGCCGGCTGCCCATATGGTAACGCAGCGCATCGCGCGCCGGCTTGCCCAGCAACCCCGCTGGAAGGAAGAGCTGGCGCGGCGCATCGGCGGCACGACCGAGTTCGTCTCGGCAAAGGAGCAACATGGCTAAGCGCGACGGCTGCCCGGTTTGCGGCAAGCCCACCAATACGGAATTCAAGCCCTTCTGCAGCCGCGGCTGCAAGGATCGCGACCTGCTGCAATGGCTTGGCGAAGGCTATCGCATTCCCGGCGAGCGCGTCGATCCGAATGCGCAAACTGGGCTGGACAGGGACCGGGACGCCGACTAAGAGCCCGCTTCCGGCGTTCGCCCGGACCCGTGCCCGGGTAGCTCAGTTGGTAGAGCATGCGACTGAAAATCGCAGTGTCGGCGGTTCGACTCCGTCCCCGGGCACCATCTTCCTCCCTTATCGAGCATGCAGGCGCTGCGCGGACGGTTCCCGTCCCGACGCTCCTGCGCTAGCACCGGACCATGGCTGCGAAGCGCGGGATATTGATCGTCGGGGGAGGAACCGCGGGCTGGCTGACCGCGGCCTATCTGGCGCGCGTGTTCGAGGGCAGGATCGCGATCACGCTGCTCGAATCGCCCGATATCGGCATCATCGGCGTGGGTGAAGGCGCGTTCCCCACGATCCGTTCGACGCTCCACTTTCTGGGCATCGACGAGACTCGCTTCATCCGCGCCGCATCGGCGACCTTCAAACAGGGCATCCGCTTCAACGACTGGCTGCATGCACCGGGCCCCGGCGGCGAGCGGCACCACTATCTTCACCCTTTCGAAGCGCCCTTCTACACCGAAGGCGCGAGCCTGGTGCCCTATTGGCTGCTCCAGAACGAGGCGACCCGCCCGCCCTTTGCCGAGGCGATGACGATCCAGAACCGTGTCGCCGAGGCGCGGCGCGCACCCAAGCGGCCCGGCGAAGGCGAATATGCCGGTCCTCTCAACTACGCCTATCACTTCGATGCCGCACGGCTGGCCGAGGTGCTCGAAGCGCGCGCGATCGAGTTGGGCGTTCGCCATCTGCAGGGGATGCTGACCGCCGTCGAATCGACGGCGGACGGCAGTATCGCGAGCGTGCGCACCACCGAGCACGGCGCGCTGGAGGCGGATCTCTACATCGACTGCTCGGGCTTCCGCGCCGAGCTGATCGGCAAGGCGCTCGGCGCGCGCTTCAGGTCAGTGAAGCACCAACTGTTCACCGACCGTGCGCTGGCCTGCAAGATCGCCTATGACCGGCCGGACGCTCCGATCGAGAGCTTCACGATCGCTACCGCCCACGAAGCCGGGTGGACCTGGGACATCGGCTTGCAGGAGGCGCGCGGGATCGGCTGCGTCTATTCCTCCGCGCACATGAACGACGATCGGGCCGCCGAGATTCTGCGCGCCTATGTGGGACATGACGATTTCGCTGCGCGGTCGCTTCCGTTCGAGCCTGGATATCGCGAAGCGCAGTGGGTGAAGAACTGCGTGGCGGTGGGGCTGGCGGCGGGGTTCGTCGAACCGCTCGAATCCACCGGCGTGGTGCTGATCGAGGCGGCGGTGGCGATGATCGCCGAACTTTATCCGCTGGGCGGCCCGGTCGATGGGCCTGCGGCGCGCTTCAACGCGCTGATGGCCGCGCGCTACGAGAACATCATCAACTTCCTAAAGCTCCACTATTGCCTGAGCCGGCGCGACGAGCCCTTCTGGCGCGACAATGCCGATCCGGCCTCGATCCCCGATGCGCTGCAGGAGCTGCTCCGGCAATGGCGCCATCGCCCGCCGAGCCGCTTCGACTTCATCCTCGACCTGGAGAGCTTCGCCTTCTTCAACTACCAATACATCCTCTACGGCATGGACTTCCGCACCGACCTGTCGTCCGGGCGGAGCGACTTTCCCGATGCGGACGCGGCCGAGAAGCTGTTCGCGCGGATCCGCACCTTCGGCGAGCGTGCGACCGAGGACCTGCCGTCGCACCGCACGCTCATCCGCCAGATCAACGAGGGCGCGTCGCTCGGCGCCTAGCGCCTCAGCCAAAACCAGCGGGAGCGCGGAAAAAGCCCGTCCCGCGGCGGGCGGGACGGGCACAGGGGCACGCCTCAGGGTCGGAAAGATCAGGCGGTGACGAGATTTCCGTCGATCCGGTCGAGCTCGCCGGTCTCACGCGCCTTGCGGCCATAGACCGCCTCGAACAGCGGGGTGGCCATCACCGTGGTGACGATCGCCATCAGCACCAGCATCGAGAACAGCGTGGGCCCGATGATACCCTTCTGCAGGCCGATGTTGATGATGATCAGCTCCATCAGCCCGCGCGAATTCATCAGCGCGCCGATGCCGAGCGCGGTGCGATTGTCCTCGCCCGAAAGCCGCGCAGCCGCCCAGCAGGCGCCGAACTTGGCGAGGATCGACACCGCGAGGACGCCGAGCGCGATCAGCAGCAGCGACACCGAGTTCACCATGTCCATCCGGGTGTTGAGCCCCGAATAGGTGAAGAACATCGGCAGCAGCAGCACCACCGCGAGCGGCTCGACCTTGCGCTTCAGTTCCTCGACGAACAGTCCGCGCGGCATGCACACGCCGATCAGGAAGCCGCCGAAGATCGCGTGAATGCCGATCGCATCCATCAGGAAGGCGGAGAGGCAGAAGAGCAGCATCGTGATCGCGAGCACCTGCGTGCTCATCTCGCCGCGCGCCTCGACCGCGCGGCCCAGCGGTGCGAGCAGCTTTCGCCCGAACAGCATCATGAGGCCGGTGTAGAGAATCGCCCCGCCGATCGCGATCACGGCGACACCTGCGCCTGCACCGAAGGTCGCGAGCACGATCGCCAGAACGCACCATGATGCCGCGTCGTCGAACGCGCCGGCGGTGAGCGAGAGCGTCCCCAGCGAGGAATTGGCGAGCCCGCGCTCGTTGATAATCCGCGCCAGCATCGGAAAGGCGGTGAGCGCGATGCACGCGCCCATGAACAAGGTCGCGCTGCCCTGGCCGATGCCGCCGGTGAACAATCCCGGCACCTTGAGCAGGAAGGGCGTGATCAGTGCCGCGAGCAGGAAGGGCGCCGCAATTCCAGCCGCCGAGACCGCGGCCGCGCTCCTGGCCTTGGATTGGAAATGGTCGAGACGGAGCGTCAGCCCGACCATGAACATGTAGAGCCCGACGCCGAGTTGCGCGCCGACATAGAGGACGTTGCGCGTCTCCTTCGGGAAGATCGCGTTCTGGACGTCGGGGAAGAACAGGCCCAGCAGCGAGGGCCCGAGCACCACGCCCGCGATCATCTCTCCGACCACCTGGGGCTGCTTCAGCAGCTTCTGCCCGATCCAGCCGACCACGCGGCAAGTGAGGATGATCACTGCGAGCTGGAGGAAGAAATGGATGCTGTAGTCCGCGGGCGAATAGGTCTTCGCGACGTTCACCGCCGGCCCGTGCGGATTGAGCACGTCGGTCAGCGCAAACCAGGCCTGGTTCAGAATATCGAGCATTCAGCCTCCCCCATTCAAGCTCGCGCGGCATCTTCGTGCCGCTGGCGGGCCTGAAGGAGCGCCATGTCCGCCGGGGGACGCAAGCGCCATTCCGGGGCCGACACGCATTTTTCCGGAGCGGCCGCCTTCTTTGTTGCGCGCGGTACACATAGTAGTAACGTACCTACATGACAACGTGGACAATATAGCGACATAGGCACGATATGAAGGTGATCACGAGCCGTGAATTCAATCAGGACGTGAGCGCCGCGAAGCGAATCGCGCGACTCGAGCCGGTGTTCGTCACCGACCGAGGCCGGCCTACGCACGTGCTGATGAGCATCGAGACCTTCCGTCAGATGAGCGGACAGCGGGAGAGCATCGTGGATCTGCTCGCCCTGTCCGACGCGAACGCCGCCGAGCTCGGTCCCGCCGAACGCTGGGAGCGTGGAGAGGGCCGCTGATGTATCTGCTCGATACGCCCATCATCTTCGAGCTTCGCAAAGCCCGCGCCGGGCATGCCGATCCCGGGCTGACCGCATGGGCCGCGGGAACGGCGCGCGAACGGCTCTTCCTTTCGGTCATCAGCCTCGTCGAGCTGGAAACGGCGGTGGCAAGGGCGGCACGGAACGACAAGGCGGCGGGCGCCGCGCTGCGCGGATGGGTCGACAACCAGGTCGTGCCGGCGTTCGAAGGCCATGTCCTTCCGCTCGATGCTTCCGTGGCACGCCGGCGTGGCGAGCTTGCCATCGCCGACACCCGCGACGCGCTGTTCGCAGCCACTGCACTGGAGCATGGCCTGACGCTCGTCACGCGGGACAAGCAGGCGTTCAAGGGCGCACGCGTCCGCCTTTTCGATCCCTCCGGCTACCAGCCGAGCGAAGTGGAAGAGGATGCCGACTGGCGTACTGCCGGACGCAGCGGATCGCTGTGGCTGCGCAACCTGTTCATCCGCGGCTGACAGTTTCCGTTTCGTTCTCCCCGTGATAAGCGTGCCGGCTCGCAGCGGGCCGATCGCGCTGCAAGTATCGTTTTGCTGGAGCCAGCGAGATTCGGGATCCAAGCTGTTGACCGTCGAACGCGATCCCGCGCCAGCGACGCGCAAGATCATCCATGTCGACATGGATGCATTCTACGCGTCGGTGGAGCAGCGGGACGATCCCTCTTTGCGCGGCCGCCCCGTCGCAGTCGGTTCGCCCAGCAAACGCGGAGTGGTGGCGGCGGCGAGCTATGAGGCACGCAAGTTCGGCGTGCGCTCCGCCCTACCCTCCGCGATAGCGATCCGCCGCTGCCCCGATCTCGTGTTCGTGCGTGCGCGCTTCGACGTCTATCGCGCCGCATCGCGCCAGATCCACGCGATCTTTGCCGACTATACCGACCGCATCCAGCCGCTCTCGCTCGACGAAGCCTATCTGGACGTGACCGAGAACAAGCGCGGCCTCCCCACCGCCTGGGCGACCGCAAAGGAGATCCGCGCGCGCATCCTGGAGGAAACCGGGCTCACCGCATCGGCGGGCATCTCGTACAACAAGTTCCTCGCCAAGCTGGCCTCGGATCACCGCAAGCCCAACGGCCAGTTCGCGGTGACGCCCGATATGGGGCCGGCATGGGTGGAAACGCTGCCGGTCGAACGGTTTCACGGCGTGGGGCCCGTCACCGCCCGCAAGATGCACGCGCTGGGCATCCTCACCGGTGCGGACCTGCGCGCCAAATCGCTGGCTTTTCTTCGCGATCATTTCGGCAGCTCGGCCGCCTGGTATCACGCGATCGCGCGCGGCGAAGACGATCGGCCCGTGGAGCCCGATCGGACGCGCAAATCCTCAGGCTCCGAGACGACATTTCTCGACGATCTCACCGACCCCGCCGAAATCGAGGCGGGGGTGCTGCGCATGGCCGACGATGTATGGACCTGGTGCGAGAAGGCACAGATGTTCGGCCGCACCGTGACGGTGAAGGTCAAGTATCGCGATTTCCGCATCATCACGCGGAGCCGCAGCCAGTCGACAGGCGTCGACAGCCGCGAGGCGCTGCACGCGGCGAGCCTGGCGCTGATCCGCTCGGTGCTCCCGACCGAGCACGGCATCCGGCTGGTGGGCGTGACCGTGTCCAATTTCGACGCGCGCGATGAAGCCTCGGCGGAACTGCCGCTGTTTTAGGCGTGGAGCCGTGGGGGCATGCCGCTTGCCCGGAGCTTGTCGAAGGGCATCATTATGCAGGCTGATCGCCGGGGCCAGCGCCCCTTCGCCAGGCGCAGGGGGGATATCCTCCCCCCTTGATCGGCTGCGCCCCAGCCGATAACGGGAGAGCGACATCAAGAGTCGGGTCGACGCCCGACACCAACCTGCCCCCGAGCAAGGTGGTGCTCCCGTGAGAACGGGAGGATGTGGCCGGACCGGCAACAAACGGGACCAAGCCAAGCGTCGATCAGTCTTTCTGGTGCGAGTACCGGAACAAGGACGACGCGTGAAGATGACCGACGATCAGCAGTTCGCCAGCGACAATTATGCCGGAGTGTGCCCCGAGGCGTGGCAAGCCATGCAGGAGGCGAATTCGGGATCGAGCCCGGCCTATGGCGACGACGTGTGGACGCAACGTGCCGCCGATGCGTTCCGCAAGCTGTTCGAAACCGATTGCGACGTATTCTTCGCGTTCAACGGGACCGCGGCGAACTCGCTGGCGCTGGCGGCGCTGTGCCAATCCTATCACAGCGTGATCTGCTCGTCGCAGGCGCATGTCGAGACCGACGAGTGCGGCGCGCCCGAGTTCTTCTCCAACGGCTCCAAGCTGCTCGTCGCGCAGAGCCCCGACGGCAAGCTGACGCCCGATGCCGTGCGCGCGCTCGCGACCAGCCGTGCCGACATCCACTTCCCCAAGCCGCGCGTGGTGACGATCACCCAGCCGACCGAGACAGGCCAGGTCTATTCGATCGACGAGATTCGCGCGCTTTCCGCCGTCTGCCGCGAACTGGGGCTCAAGCTGCACATGGACGGGGCGCGGTTCGCGCATGCCTGTGCCCGCCTCGGCTGCACTCCGGCCGAGCTCACCTGGCGCGCGGGCGTCGACGTGCTGTGTTTCGGCGGCACCAAGAACGGCATGGCCGTCGGCGAAGCCGTGCTCTTCTTCGATCGCACGCTGGCGGAGGATTTCGATTACCGCTGCAAGCAGGCGGGGCAACTCGCCTCCAAGATGCGGTTCCTCTCCGCGCCGTGGGTGGGAATGCTGGAGAGCGGTGCATGGCTGCGCAACGCCGAGCACGGCAATGCCTGCGCGGCCCGACTGGCGGCGGCGATCGAAGGCCTGCCCGGAGTGGAGCTGATGTTCCCGGCGGAAGCCAACGCAGTGTTTCTCACTGCGCCGGAATCGGTGCTCGAACGGCTGCGGAGCCTCGGCTGGCGGTTCTACACTTTTATCGGCGGCGGGGCGCGCTTCATGTTCGCCTGGGACGCCGATCCGGCACGCGTCGACATGCTCGCGGCGGACATTGCGGCAAGTGCCGAAGTGCGCGAGCGGGCGCTGCAGCCGGCCTGATCAGTCCGGCAGCCTGCAGACGTCCACCCAATCCTGAGCCACCAGCCCGGCGAGCCGATCGGGCGCGACTTCGACCGAGCTGGTGCGCGACCCGGCGGCGGGGAATACCGTCTCGAACGCGCGGAGCGACACGTCGCAATAGACCGGCAGCGGCTCGGAGAGGCCGAAGGGGCAGACGCCGCCCACGGCATGGCCGGTACGCGCCAGCGTCTCCTCCGCGTCGAGCATCCGTGGGCGCCCGCCGAACGCCGCCTTGGTCTTGGCATTGTCGAGCCGGGCGTCGCCGCGCGCGACCAGCAGCAGCACCCGATCGCCGGCGCGCAGCGCCAGCGTCTTGGCGATCCGGGCGGGTTCCACGCCGAGCGCCTCCGCCGCCTCGGCCACGGTGGCGGTGCTGCGGTTCTGGTCAATGATGCGGATATCGGGTGCGTGCTCGGCCAGCCACGCGCGTGCGGATTCGAAGCTCATGCTTCGGGAATAGCGCCGACTTCCAGGATTTCGATAGCCTCGGGTTTGCCGTTGAAGTCGACGCGTTCGCCCTCCTCCGCGCCGATCAGCGCCTGGGCGAGCGGCGCGGAGAAAGCGAGCCGGCCGGCATTGGGATCGGCCTCGTCCTGGCCAACGATGTCGATCGTCCGGTCGCTGCCGTTCATGCGAATGCGGACGCGCGCGCCGATCGCCGCCACGCCCTCCTCGGGCGGCGGCGCGACCTCGGCCGTAGTGCGGCGCGTGTTCCAGTAGCGCAGCTCACGGCGGAGCGCCTCGCGCGGCTCCTCCTCCGGCTCGGCGGCGAGCGCAGCCTCCAGCTCCGCTGCCTTGGCCTCGATCAGCGCGAGTCCGCGGCGCGTGACGATGTTCGGTCCCGACGGGAGCGGGATCTCGAATTTCGGTTCCTTATGTTCCTCGTCGCTCTCGCGGCGAAATGCCACACTCATGCCAGCTCAACCGGCACGGGAGGCCGGCAGTTCCTCCAGCGAGGAAGAGACTTTCCACAGGTCGATCCCGCCTTCGGTGGCGTGGGCATCGATCTCCGCCAGTTCCTCGGCGGTGAAGCCCAGATTGTTCACGGCATCGAGCGAATCGTCGAGCTGCTGGACGGTGCGCGCGCCGATCAGCGCGGAGGTGACGCGGGGATCGCGCAATACCCAGGCGATCGCCATCTGCGCGAGCGTCTGCCCGCGCCGCTCGGCGATCGCGTTCAGGGCGCGGATGTGCGCTAGGTTGGCCTCGCTCAGCAGGTGCTGGCCGAGCGATCCGCCGCGCGCCGCACGCGCATCCGCGGGAACGCCGCCCAGATATTTGGACGTGAGCATCCCCTGCGCGAGGGGCGAGAAGGCGATGCAGCCGGTGCCGAGCTCGCCCAGCGTATCGAGCAGCTCCTGCTCGATCCAGCGGTTGAGCATCGAATAGCTCGGCTGGTGGATGAGCAGCGGCACCTTGTATTCGGCCAGGATCGCCGCCGCCTTGCGCGTCAGCTCGGGCGAATAGCTGGAAATGCCGACATAGAGCGCCTTGCCCTGCGCGTGGATGTGCGCGAGCGCCCCCATCGTCTCCTCGAGCGGAGTCTTGGGATCGACGCGGTGCGAGTAGAAGATATCGACATAGTCCAGCCCCATCCGCTTGAGGCTCTGGTCGCACGAGGCGATGAGATATTTTCGCGAACCGCCGACGTCGCCATAGGGCCCTGGCCACATGTCCCAGCCGGCCTTGGTGGAGATTACCAGCTCGTCCCGGTGGCTGGCGAAGTCGGTCGCCATCACGCGACCGAAATTCTCCTCGGCCGAGCCATAGGGCGGGCCATAGTTGTTCGCGAGATCGAAGTGGGTGACGCCGCGGTCGAACGCGCGGCGCAGCATCGCACGGCCGGTCTCGAACACGTCGGCACCGCCGAAATTCTGCCAGAGCCCCAGGCTGATCGCCGGCAGGTCCAGCCCGCTGCGGCCGCAGCGCCGGTACGGCATGCGCCCGTCATAGCGGGCGGGATCGGCGTGCCAAGGCTGAGGATAGGGCATGGAGGCTCCCTGAAAATGGGCAAACCACCGTTCGCCCGAATTTGTCGAAGGGCCGTTCTTCTACCTGTCGGCGCGCAGAAGAAAAGAACGGTGCTTCGACAAGCTCAGCACAAACGGTGGAAAAGCTCAGACCGTGAAGCTCTCACCGCAGCCGCAGCTGCCCTTGGCGTTGGGATTCTGGAAGACGAAGCCGGCAGTGAAATCGTCCTCTACCCAATCCATCGTGGAACCGATGAGGTAGAGCACCGAGGCGCCGTCGACGAAGAAGGTGCCGCCGGGGGTCTCGATCCGCTCGTCGAAGGGCTTGGCTTCGGTGACATAGTCTACCGAATAGGCGAGCCCCGAGCAGCCGCGGCGTGGGGTCGAGAGCTTGACCCCGATCACGCCTTCGGGCGCCTTGGCCATCAGCTCGGCAACGCGCGCTTCGGCGCGCTCGGTCAAGTGGAGCGCGGCGGGGCGGGCGCGGGTCTTGGTGTCAGTCATCACAACATCCCCAGCTCGAGCTTGGCCTCGTCGCTCATTTTCTGCGGGTCCCAGGGCGGATCCCAGACGAGGTTGACCTCGGCAGTGCCGACCCCGGGCACCGAACCGACGCGCAGCTCGACTTCACCGGGCATCGACTCCGCGACGGGGCAATGCGGCGTAGTGAGCGTCATCGTCACCGCGGCATGGCCGTCGGCGGTGATGTCGACGCCGTAGATCAATCCGAGGTCGTAGATGTTCACCGGGATTTCGGGATCGTAGATTTCCTTGAGCGCGTCGATCACGGCTTCATAGAGCTCGCCGCCGGGCTCGGTGCCCGACAGCGGCTGCGGCTTCTGCGACAGGAAGCCGGTGAGATAGTCGCGCTTGCGCTCGTAAACTTCACGAACGTCGCCGGCAGCGGCGTCGTCCACGCGCGCCTTGGGCGGCGGCGCGACGGCCTCCACTTCCTCGATCGCGATCTTGCGTTCCTCGTTCACCCGAAGATCCTCGTCACTCGCTCGACACCCTTGATCAGCGCAGCAATATCGTCCGCGCCATTATATACCCCGAAACTCGCCCGCGCGGTGGCCGGCACGCCGAGCGCGTCCATCAACGGCTGTGCGCAGTGATGTCCGGCGCGGATCGCCACCTGGCCTTCGTCCAAGATGGTGGCGACATCGTGCGGATGCACCCCCTCGACCGCGAAACTGACGATTCCCGCGCTGTCCGCAGGTCCAAACAGCCGAACGCTGTTGATCTGCGAAAGCGCCTCGCGCGCCGCGCCGACCAGCGCGGCCTCGTGCGCGTGGATCGCGTCGAGTCCTATCGAATCGACATAATCGATCGCAGCATGAAGCCCGACGACGCCGACGATGTGCGGCGTCCCGGCTTCGAACCGGCCCGGAGGCGGCGCATAGGTGGTGCGCTGGAAGGTCACACGATCGATCATCGACCCGCCGCCCTGATACGGCGGCATCGCGTCGAGAAGCTCGTAACGGCCCCAGAGCACCCCGATCCCGGTGGGACCATAGAGCTTGTGCCCCGAGAAGACGTAGAAGTCGCAGCCTAGTGCGGCGACATCGACGGCCATGCGCGGTACTGCTTGGCAGCCGTCGAGCAGGATTTTCGCGCCCACCGAATGGGCGAGATCGACCGCGCGGCGCACGTCGAGCACCGAGCCGAGCACGTTCGAGACATGGGCAAGCGCGACGAGCTTGTGGCGCTCGGTGAGCATCGACGCCATCGCGTCGAGGTCGATGCGGTGGTCCGCAGTAAGGGGGACGACATCGATCGCGGCGCCGACCTTCTCGGCGGCCATCTGCCACGGGACTATGTTCGAATGATGCTCGAGCGTCGAGAGCAGGATGCGGTCGCCCGGGCGAAGCTGGGTGGCCGCCCAGCACTGGGCGACGAGGTTGATCCCCTCGGTCGCGCCGCGGACGAAAACGACTTCCTCAGGCTTGCCGCCGATGAACTTCGCGACGCGGGCGCGCGCGGCCTCGAACGCAAGCGTCATGTCGGCCGAACGCTGATACACGCCGCGGTGGACCGTGGCGTAGGTCTCGCCATAACCGCGGGTGATCGCGTCGATCACCGGGCGCGGTTTCTGCGCAGTCGCGGCGGTGTCGAGATAGGCCCAGCCCGAAGGGATCGCCGGGAAGTCGGCGAGGACGTCGAGCGGTGTGGTTTCCCCTCCCTGGAAGGGAGGGGTTAGGGGTGGGTGGGCCTCCGCGGGCCGAAACGCGCGTGGAGAGGAACCCACCCCCAGCCCCTCCCTTCCAGGGAGGGGAGTTGTGTTCGACTCACTCACAGCGCACGCTCCAGCCACCGGTCGGCATCGCCCTCGAATGCGTCGCGCACGGCTTCCTCGCCGATCCGCGACACCGCGTCGGCGACGAAGGCGCGGGTGAGCAGCGCCTTGGCGCGCGCTTCGGTGACGCCGCGGCTTTGAAGGTAAAAAAGCGCGCGTCGATCGAGCTCGCCCACCGTCGCGCCGTGCGCGCACTTGACGTCGTCCGCGAAGATTTCGAGCTCGGGCTTCAAATTCACCGTCGCCGAGCGCTGGAGCAGCAGCCCGCGGAGAGACTGCTCGCCATCGGTCTGCTGCGCGCCGCGCGCGACTTCGACGCGGGCGGCCAAGCTCGCGGCCGAGCGATCGGCAGCGACGGCACGCCACAGCTGGCGCGACGTGCCTTCGATCGCCTCGTGCCGCACTGCGACTGCGGCCTCCTGCTTCTGCGTGCCGGAGGTGAGCAGCGCCCCACCCATCTCGGCGAAGGCGCCCTTCCCGGTGAGCGTCAGCGCGCCGTCGATCCGGCTGCCCATGCCGCCCGCGCCGAGGAAGACCGATGCGAGGCTCGCCGCCTCGCCGATCTCCGCCTCGTCGCGCAGCGACACGAAGCCCTCGTCCTGGAGCAGCCGCACCGAGCGCATCAGCCGGGCACCACGGCCAAGCACGATCTGGGTCAGCCGGTTGGCCCAACCGGCACCGGCATAGGTCTCGACCACCGAGGCCACGGCGTCCTCTTGGAGCAGGATGCGCGCGGGGACATGGTTCTCGCCCCCGGTGCTCAGATGGACGATCTGGATGTTGGTCACTGCCTCGCGCGCGCCGAGCGTGAGGTTCCAACCCTCGCCCTCGGCGAGCTGGCCCAGCGGGTGATCGGTCTGCGCGGCGAGCTTCGCCACCTGCACGCGGCCGGGACGGCTATGCGCGGGCTCGAACATGCCGTCGACGAACAGCAGCCGGGGACCTTCGATGTCGAGGAACAGACCGGCGGGATTCAGGCCCGTGTCGCGCGGCTCGGCCTCGGCTGCCGCGCGCAGCGCAGCCATGTCCGCCCAGCGCCATTCCTCGAGCCGAGGCGAGGGAAGTTCGAGCGTGGTCACGCCGCCACGGCTCCATAGCCCTGCGCCTCGAGCTCGTGTGCGAGCTCGGGTCCGCCCGAGCGGACGATGCGACCGTCGGCGAGGACATGGACGAAATCCGGCCGCACATAATCGAGCAGCCGCTGATAGTGAGTGATCAGCAGCACGGCCTTGTCGGGCGTGCGCATGATCCGGTTGATCCCCTCACCCACCGCCTTGAGCGCATCGATGTCGAGCCCGGAATCGGTCTCGTCGAGGATCGCCAGCTTCGGCGAGAGGATACCCATCTGCACCATCTCGTTGCGCTTTTTCTCGCCGCCCGAGAAGCCCACGTTGACCGGGCGTTTGAGCATCTCCTGGTCCATGCCCAGTGCATCGGCCTGGGCGCGCGCGAGCTTGAGGAAATCGGCGCCCGAAATCGGCGCTTCGCCGCGCGCGCGGCGCTGGCTGTTCAGGGCCTCGCGCAGGAACTGGACGTTCGAGATGCCGGGGATTTCGACCGGATATTGAAAGCCGAGGAAAAGCCCCGCCGCGGCGCGCTCGTGCGGCGCCATCTCCAGCAGGTCCTGCCCCTCGAAAGTCACCGACCCGCCCGTCGCTTCATAGGCTTCGCGCCCGCCGATCACATAGCCGAGCGTCGACTTGCCGGCGCCGTTGGGACCCATGATGGCGTGCACCTCGCCCGCATTCACTTCGAGGGTGAGCCCCTTAAGGATTTCCTTGCCGTCGACTTCGGCGCGGAGATTGTCGATCTTGAGCATCGTCTTCCTATTCACTGTTCGCGCCCGACTGGTCGCGATCGACGGCAGCCATCGCCGCCTGGGTGCAAGTCTTCACTGCCTGGAGCGAGCGATCCTCCTCGCGCGAGCAGGCCGCGGCGGTTTCGCAGGTGAGCCGGTCGAACGCTTCGTCACTGCTCGACTGCACGACCTCGCACCCGCGGATGCGCCGCTGCGGATCGCGCTGGACGCTGATGCGGAGCGGCTGCGGACGGCCGGCGATCACCATCTCCTCGGCAGGTGCCGTCTGCGGGGCCAGCAGCGCGAGTGCGGAAATCAGGATCACAGCGGCACCGCCAGCAGCTTGACCGACTCGAGCGGTTCGGGGGCGGCATAGGCGTCGACCCGCGCGCCGTCCGGCAGCTCCCAGACGATCTTGTACTGCTTCTGGTTGGCGATGGCCGCGGCGATATCGGCCTCGACCGCATCGAGCGTGCCCTGCATCCCGCGCCACCAGCCCTTGCTGACCGGCCGGCCGCCGACCGTGATCCTGCCATCGGCGAAATCCTGCTCGGCGAAGGCACGGCAACCCTTGATCGCTTCCTGGATCTTCGCAGCACGCGCGGGACCGGCGAGGGGGGCGACGCCCACCTGCCGCACGATGCAGCGCGCGTGCTTGGTCGCGATGCCGATCTGCGGCACTTTCTCCACCACCACGCCGCCGGCCGAAGCCTGCAACGCGACTGCCACCAGATACGCAATACTCATCTTGTCTCCTTCGCCCGAGTTGGGCGCGGTTCGCTCACGACGGTCACTCCGCCCTCCCGGTAGTGACCCGCACCACCGGCTCGTCGGCAGGTGGCCTGGGCAAGGGCGGCAGCTTGACGCGCTGGCGCTCGCTCTCGCGGCTTTCGCCGGGATCGCTGGGACCGATCGCGTTCGGCGAAGCCTCCGAGCGCGGCTTGACCAATTGGGGCACGTCGAACACCGCGGGCTTGCTCTCGCTCGATGGGTGCGGCAGCGGTGCGCGGTTTTCGAGCACGACCAGATCGACGCATCCGCTCACTGCGTCGGCGGTCTTGGCGTAGCAGACCGGGGTCGCCTGGCAGGCCTCCAGATCGCGCCGCTCGCTCCCGCTTGAGACCATCACCCGACAATTGCGCAGACGCCCGTCGCTGCCCTTGTCGAACAGCATCACGGTATGGCCGAGCGTTGCGCGGACCACGACTTCCTCCTCCACCGGCTCCTCCTGGAGCGGCGCGGGGGCGTCCTGCGCGATCAGCGCCAGCAAGGCCAGCAGGGGATTCATCCCACCGAGCCCTCAAGCGAAATCCCCAGCAGCTTCTGCGCCTCGACGGCAAATTCCATCGGGAGCTGCTTGAGCACGTCGCGGGCGAAGCCGTTGACGATCAGCGCGACTGCGGCTTCCTGATCGAGCCCACGCTGCATCGCGTAGAACATCTGGTCCTCGCTGATCTTCGAAGTGGTCGCTTCGTGCTCGATCTGCGCGGTGGGGTTCTTCACTTCGATGTAGGGCACGGTGTGTGCGCCGCACTGGTCGCCGAGCAGCAGGCTGTCGCACTGGGTGAAGTTGCGGACATTCTCGGCGCCGGCCTGGACAAGCACACGCCCCCGATAGGTATTGTCGCTGCGCCCGGCGCTGATGCCCTTCGACACGATCGTCGAGCGCGTGTTCTTGCCCAGGTGGAGCATCTTGGTGCCGGTATCGGCCTGCTGGCGGCCGTTGGTGACCGCGACCGAATAGAATTCGCCGACTGAGCCGTCGCCCTGGAGGATGCACGAGGGATATTTCCAGGTGATCGCGCTGCCGGTCTCGACCTGCGTCCAGCTCACCTTCGAATTGGTGCCGGCGCACAAGGCGCGCTTGGTGACGAAGTTGAAGATGCCGCCGACACCGTTCTCGTCGCCCGGATACCAGTTCTGGACGGTCGAATATTTGATCTCGGCATCGTCAAGCGCGACCAGCTCGACCACCGCGGCGTGGAGCTGGTTCTCGTCGCGCATAGGCGCGGTGCAGCCTTCGAGGTATGAGACATAGGCGCCCTTGTCGGCGACGATCAGCGTGCGCTCGAACTGGCCGGTGTTCTCTGCATTGATGCGGAAATAGGTGCTGAGCTCCATCGGGCAGCGCACACCCTCCGGCACGTACACGAAGGTGCCGTCGGAGAAGACCGCCGAATTGAGCGCCGAGTAGAAATTGTCGCGGACGGGCACGACCTTGCCGAGCCACTTCTTCACAAGCTCGGGATATTCGCGGATCGCCTCGCTGATCGACAGGAAGATAACCCCCGCGGCCTTCAGCTCCTCGCGAAAGGTGGTCGCGACCGAGACGCTGTCGAACACTGCGTCGACCGCGACCTTGCGCGCCCCCTCGACCCCGGCGAGCACTTTCTGCTCCTCGATCGGGATACCCAGCTTCTCATAAGTCCGCCGGATCTCGGGATCGAGCTCGTCGAGGCTCGCGAGCGTCGGCTTCTTCTTGGGCTCGGCGTAGTAATACGCGTCCTGGTAATCGATGTGCGGGATCGACAGCTTGGCCCATTCGGGGAGCGTCATCTCCTGCCACATGCGAAACGCCTTGAGACGCCAGTCGAGCATCCATTCGGGCTCGCCCTTCTTGGCGCTGATGTAGCGGACCGTGTCTTCGGTCAGCCCCTTGGGCGCGAACTCCTGCTCGACGTCCGAGGCGAAGCCCCATTCATACTTCTTGTTCGCGGCGGCGAGCGCCTCGGCATTCTTCGTGGCCACGACTTAAACCTCAACCGTTCGCCCCCGGACTGGATCCGGGGTTGCCGAAGCGCTGTTCTGCTTCGGGCTCATGGAAGAAAAGAACGGCCCTTCGACGAGCTCAGGGCGAACGGGCGTAGCCAGGCTGGCAAGGCTCACTCCCGCGAGCGCGCCCTTTACGGCGCCGTTGACGGCATTCCAATGCGGTTTGACGCGGCATGCGCCCTCGATCGTGCAATCATGCTTGCCGCTGTCGACGCAGACGGTGAGCGCGATCGGTCCCTCGATCGCTTCGACAATGTCCGCCACCGAGATCGCCGCCGCAGGGCGCGCGAGGCGGAAGCCGCCGCCGGTGCCGCGCGCGCTCTCGATGAGCCCCGCTGCCGAAAGTTTGCTGACGAGCTTCTGTACCGTCGGCAGCGGCAGTCCAGTCTCGCCGGCGAGCGCGGTCGCGTTGAGCCGGCACGCGCCGCCGCAATGACGCGCGGCGGCAGCCATCATCACCACGGCATAATCGGCAAGGCTCGAAAGACGCATCAACTCTCTCTGGCCCTCTGCGCAACAGCGCGACGGGCCTCAATCGGAACGATTCTGTCCGATTGCAGATGGGCTCAACCGGCCCGAAGGTCAACCGGTTCGGGAATAACGTCGGGCAGGATGTGGAAATTCTCGTTGTATAGCGTCAATTTGAGCGCCGGATCGTTGCTCGCCCGCAGGGCGCTGGGCGTATAGCCGGTGAAGTGCTTGACCTCGTTTATCATGTGCGACTGATCGGAGAAGGGCTCGATCACGTCGTCGAGCGGCGCGCCCTGATAGATCTTCATCGCCGCGCGAATCGCGCGGAACTTGCGCTTGAGCTTGGTCGGCGGTCCGCCGAAATATTCCAGGCATAGCCGCTGGACCTGGCGCTCGCCGAGCCCGCTCGATTCGCCGATCGCGGCGTAGAGCTCGTCGATGCTCGAGCCCTCGGTCGCCGCCCATTCGCGCACGCCGCGCAGGAAGGGATAGTGCGCCACAGGCACGGGCTTCACTTCCTCCTGCCGCATCATCAGCAGAGGCGCGATGCCCGAGATCATCTCCTCGAGCGTCTCCATCGACTGCATCCGCTCCCACAGCGCTGGCGCCTGTTCGCAGAACAGCTTGGAGCCGTTGATGATGTGATCGGTGTATTTATGCGCGGGCAGGCCGATCAGCGCCTTCCAGCCGATCGCGCGGAGCACCACGGCGAAATGCACCACCGGGCCGCGGAGCCGATACGTAGCCGCAGCGCTGCCCGGGCCGGCGACCATGATCGGCCGCAGCGGCTCGACATGACCGTCGGGGAAGGTCATCTCGCCCTCGCCGCGGATCAGGAAGCGGATCTGGCCGAGATCGACGCGTTCGATCCCTTCGATCTCTTCGGCGTCGCAGCGATAGACGTAGAAGGAATCGACGTGCGGCAGCAGCCGCCCCGTAGCTCGCTTGAGCTCGATCGTCGGTTGTGGCGAAGGCGACCCGCCTGCTTCCGACGGGAACTGCCTGTTGGTAGCGCCCCGCATCTTTCCTGATGCTCCCCAGCCTCAGTTTATTGACGCTCGGCCATATCCCATTCGCGCAGGGGAAAAAAGTGGCCCGGCCGAGTAAACCCGGCCGGGCCAGTGGAAAGGGTTCCCCCCGTTAAGTGGAACCCCTCGGGTCGCAGCACCTCTCTAGGCCGGTGGCGCAGACATGTATTGGACGGATTCGACATCGCGCACTTTGCCGCGTGCGGAACCCGTGCAATGAGCGATTTCCATGGCTTACCCGCTCCGTTCCGCACTGTTCGCACTCGATCCGGAAACCGCCCACCGCGCCACGATCAAGGCCTTGGCCCTGTGGGGAGCGCTGGGGGCGCCGTTCGGAAACGACTCGGACACAAAATCATCTCTTGGCCGCGCCCAAGCATCCATTGGGGTGCGGATCGCCGGAATCGATTTCCCCAACCCCATCGGGCTCGCAGCGGGGCTCGACAAGAATGCCGAGGCGATTCCCGGGCTGTTCGCGCTGGGCTTCGGATCCGTCGAGATCGGCACCCTCACTCCCCGCCCCCAGCCCGGCAACCCGCGTCCGCGGCTGTTCCGGCTGGTCGAGGACGAGGCGGTGATCAACCGCATGGGGTTCAACAACGACGGGATCGACGCCGCGCTCGCTCGAATCGCACGGTTGCGGAAGCGCGCGGGCGTACTCGGGATCAATGTGGGGGCGAACAAGGACAGCGCCGATCGCGTAGCCGACTATGCGCTGGGTGTGACCAAGGCCGCGCCGCATGCCGATTACATCACGATCAATGTGAGTTCCCCCAACACGCCGGGCTTGCGCGACCTCCAGTCGCGGCCTGCGCTGGACGAGCTGCTCGCCGCCTGCGACGCTGCGCGCGGAAAGACACCCTTGTTCCTCAAGATCGCGCCCGATCTCGATCGCGCGGGGATCGAGGGCGCGGTGCGCGCGGCAATCGACAACCGCGTCGACGCGCTGATCGTCTCCAACACCACCATCTCGCGGCCCGCGTCGCTGCGTTCGTCGCAGTCGGGTGAGACCGGCGGTCTCTCGGGCGCGCCGCTGGCCGAACTCGCCCGGGCCAAGCTGATCGAGGCGCGCGAGGCGGCCGCCGGCGCGCTGCCGCTGATCTCCGCGGGCGGGATCGGCAACGCCGACGAAGCGCAGCGGCGGCTCGATGCCGGGGCGAGCCTGGTGCAGGTCTATAGCGCGCTGGTCTATCGCGGCCCCGGAATGGTGCGCGAGATGCTTATAGGCCTATCAAAAAATGCCATATCTCCGCCGCTTTGCCCCTGACCCAAAGCCCGCTACGTCTGCCCCATGAAAAAGCTGATCCTCGTCCTTCTCGCGCTTCTGGTTCCTCATCTGGCCCTGGCGCAGGGTATCGTAAGTGCCGCAGACCAGCGCGCCGCGGCCGCAGGCGTCGAGATCCTCCGCAAGGGCGGCACCGCCACCGACGCGGCGATCGCGACGATGCTCGCGCTCAACGTCGTCGAGCCGCAGAGCGCCGGTATCGGCGGCGGCGCCTTCTTCGTCCAATATGACGCAAAGGCGAAGCGCACCACCACCGTGGACGGGCGCGAAGCGGCGCCGATGGCGGCGGACCCGCACTGGTTCTATGCCGACGGCAAGCCGCTCGGCATCCGCGACGCAGTTCCCGGCGGACGCAGCGTCGGCGTGCCGGGTACGCTGCGCGCAATGAAAAAGGCACACGAGCGCGGCGGCAAACTGCCTTGGACCACGCTATTCGAGCCCGCGATCCGCCTGGCGCGCGACGGCTTCACCGTCTCGCCGCGGCTCAACAACGCGCTCAACCGCTACGGCAGCCACGTCGATGCGGGCGTGCGCGCGATCTTCTACGGTCCGGACGGCAAGCCCTTTGCGACGGGTGCCACCGTGCGCAATCCGCAACAGGCCGCCCTCCTGGAGCGCGTTGCGAAGTTCGGCCCGGACAGCTTCTACGTGGGACCGCAGGCGCAGAAGCTCGTGAACACGGTCAACAACGCCGCGCGCAACCCGTCGAAGATGACCGTCGGCGATCTCGCCGCCTATGAAGCCAAGGATCGTCCGGTGCTGTGCAGCACCTACCGCAGCTACAGGATCTGCTCGATGGCGCCGCCTTCCTCCGGCGGCGTAGCGGTGCAGATGATCCTCAAGCAGCTCGAGCGCTTCGACATGGCCAGGCTCGGCAAGGATTCGCCGGTCGCCTGGCACCTCTTCGCCGAAAGCTCGCGCCTCGCCTATGCCGATCGCAACATGTACACAGGCGATCCTGACTATGTGCAGATCCCGCTCAAGGGGATGCTCGATCCGAATTACATCGCCAGCCGTTCCGCGCTGATCAGCCCCGACAGGAGCATGGAGACCATCGCCGCGGGTACGCCTCCGGGGGCGCCGAAGCGCGTGAAGGCGCCGGTAAGCGAAGTCGCGGGCACCACCTCGCTCTCGGTGGCGGACGAGGCCGGCAACGTCGCGCAGGTGACGACGACGATCGAAGGTGCGTTCGGCTCCGGCCTGTCGGTCGACGGCACGCTGCTCAACAACGAACTCACCGATTTCGACATCGTGCCCGAGGACGAGGGCTATCTCGCCGCCAACCGCGTCGAAGGCGGTAAACGTCCACGCAGCTCAATGGCCCCCACGATCGTTTATGCTCCCAACGGCGAGGTTCGCCTTGCCGTCGGCGCCGCCGGCGGGCCGACGATCATCGCGCAGGTCGCCAAGGCGATCATCGGCGTGATCGACTGGAAGCTGAGCGCACAGGACGCGATCGCGATGGGGCTCGTCTACGCGCCGGGCCCGGTCGCAACGGTGGAGAAGGGAACGGAGCTTGACGCCATGATCCCCGCGCTCGAAGCTCTGGGCGAGAAGGTCCGTTCGGCCCCGCTGGGGTTGAAGGCCAACGCGATCGAACGCGTCGGCGGGCGCTGGCAGGGCGCCGCCGATCCGCGCAGCGAAGGCGTGGCGATGGATCAGGACGGGAATGTGACGCAGATCACACGAGTCGGTGCGCAGCCGAACCGACCGTCCGAATAACAACGGGCGCAACAGGGGCGCCCGAGGGGGTAGAGGAATGCGCAAGCTCGAACATTTCAACAATCTGGTGGAGATGTTCTTCACCCGCGCGCGCGAACTCGGCGACAAGCCCTTCCTGTGGCACAAGACGGGAGACGGCTGGAAATCGACCAACTGGGGAGAGGCGGCCCGCAAGGTGGCGAGCCTCGCCACCGCCTTCCAGGAACTGGGGCTGAAGCCCGGCGACCGCGTGATGCTGGTGGCCGAGAACCGCCCCGAATGGTGCATCACCGATCTGGCGGTGATGGCGGCGGGTTGCATTACGGTGCCGACTTACACCACCAACACCGAGCGCGACCACCAGCACATCATCGAGAATTCGGGCGCCTGCGCGATCGTGGTCTCCAATGCCAAGCTCGCGCGCACGTTGCTGCCGGCGGCGATCCGTTCGTCCTCGGCGCGGATGGTGATCGGGATCGACGACGTGCGCGCGGCGCAATCGGGCGCGATGGACTTCCACAATTGGGGCGAGCTGATCGCGCGCCACTCCGCCGATCCAGATACCGTGGCGGCGAAGGCGAGCTTCAAGCGCGAGGACCTCGCCTGCATCATCTACACCAGCGGCACCGGGGGCTCCCCGCGCGGCGTGATGCAGCACCACGGCGCGATCCTGCACAACTGCCAGGGATGCACCACGATCATCTCGGAGGATTTCGGCTGGGACGACGAAGTGTTCCTCTCGTTCCTTCCCCTCTCCCACGCCTATGAGCACACCGGCGGGCAGCACTTCCCGATCGCTCTGGGCGGGCAGATCTATTATTCCGAAGGGCTCGAGAAACTCGCTTCGAACATCGAGGAGGTGCGCCCCACGATCATGGTGGTGGTCCCGCGCCTGTTCGAGGTACTGCGCACGCGCATCACCAAGCAGGTGGAGAAGCAGGGCCGCGTCGCCAGCTTCCTGCTCGATCAGGCCGTCCGGCTCGGCGGGAAGAAGGCTTCGGGCACCGGCTCGGTCGCCGATCTGCCGATGAACCTGCTGCTGGGCGCAACACTCAAGCCCAAGCTCGCCAAGCGCTTCGGCGGTCGGATGAAGGCGATGGTCTCGGGCGGCGCGCCGCTGAATCCCGAGGTCGGCGTGTTCTTCGAATCGCTCGGGCTCACCTTCCTCCAGGGCTATGGCCAGACCGAGGCCGCGCCGGTGATCTCGTGCAACCGCCCCAAGGCAGGGCTCAAGCACGACACGGTCGGCCCGCCGCTCGAGGGCGTCGAAGTAAAGATCGCCGAGGACGGCGAGATTCTCGTGCGTGGCGAGCTGGTGATGCACGGCTATTGGCGCAACGAGACCGAGACCGGCCGCGTCCTCAAGGATGGCTGGCTCCACACCGGCGACATCGGGCTGATCGACGAGAAGGGCCGGATCAAGATCACCGACCGCAAGAAGGACATCATCGTCAACGACAAGGGCGACAATGTCGCGCCGCAGAAGGTGGAGGGGATGCTCACCCTCCAGCCCGAGATCGTCCAGGCGATGATCGCGGGCGACAAGAAGCCCTATATGACGGCAGTGATCGTCCCCGATCCCGAATGGACGGCCGAATGGTGCGCCAAGACCGCTACCAAATGCGACTTCCGCGAGCTGGCGCACGACCCCGACTATAAGGCGGCGCTCGGCCACGCAGTGGAACGCATGAACCGCGACCTTTCGGTGATCGAGCGCGTCCGGAAATTCATTATCGCCGACGAGCCGTTCACGATCGAGAACGAGCAGCTGACCCCGAGCCTCAAGATCCGCCGCCATGTGCTCAAGCAAGTCTATGGCGAAAGGCTCGACGCGCTCTATTGAGCGCACTCAAGCCCCCTCCCCTTCAGGGGAGGGCTTTCAGCTCACCGTCCCGCAGCCTGCCCCTTCTCCGGCACCACCACCATCGTCCAGTCCTTCTCTGGCCGGAGATATTTGGCGGCGAGCGCCTGGAGCTCGGCCGGGGTGGTGCGGGCGATGTCGGCGGGGAGCGTGTCGACCGAGGCGATGCGCGCCGGATCGAACGAGCCGCCCTCTACCAGCCGCATCCAGAACATGTTGCCGCTCGACGAGCGCAGGATCTGCTGCTTGATCGGCTGGAGCGCGCGGGCGAGCTCGTCGTCGTCGATCGGCTTGGCGGCGAGATCGGCGGCGATGCCGCGGGCGAGGTCGAAGAAGACGCCGGTCTTGTCGGGCGAGACCAACCCGAGCGCAATCAGCTTGCCGCCGCCGCCCATGCCGAGCGGCCACTGGCTCGCCACCTGCGGCGAATAGCTCAGCCCGGCCTTGCTGCGGAGCTGCTCGATCATCCGGTCGCGGAACACCGCAGCGAGAATGTCGAGCTTGCGGCTCTCGCTGATCCCGGCGCTGCCGCCCCCCGTCGGCCAGGCGATAACCGCCGCGGCCTGATCGGGCTTGCCGCTGTGGGTACGGACCACCGGAGTCGTGACGTGCGCAGGGAAGCGCACCGGCGGCGCCGGAGTCACCGCCGCAGGGCGCGGCTTCAATGCGCCGAAGGTTTCGGCCACTGCCTTCACGGTTGCTTCTGAATCCATGTCGCCGAACACTTCGACTTCGATCGGACCGGTCGCTAGCAGCGGCTCCCAGAACTTGCGGAAAGCTTCGGGCGTGGTCGCCTCGATCGCTGCCCGCGGCGGGATGCCCCAGCGCGGATCATTGTCGTGCGTCAGCCGCTCCAGATCGCGCCCGATCACGGCGTCGGGCGACGAGGACAGGCCGGCATAGCCCGAGAGCACGCCCGCCTTGGCGCGCAGCACCGGATTGGGATCCCAGGCCGGGTGCGCGAGCTTGACGGCGAACAGGCGGAGCTGATCGGCCAAATCCTCCTTGTTGGTCTGGCCGACGAACTTGAAGGCATCCTCGGTCACATCGAACTGGAAGCCCATCTGGCGCTTGCCGATCAGCGCATCGAGCTCCTCCTGGCCGAGCTTGCCGATGCCGCCCGCGACCAGCGCCATCTCGCCCGCCCATGCCGGCGTCTCGCCCTGGGGCGGGATCGCGTTGATGCCGCGCCCGAAGCGGACGTTGACATAGACCTTGCCGACTTCGGAGGCGTCCTGCCGCATCAGCAGGTTGACGCCGTTGGAGAAGACCACCTTCTCGATCTGCAGCCCCGGGATCGCCATGGTGCGGCTGGTCACCGTGCCCGGCTTGCCGAGCTTGGGGAGCTGATCGAAGTTGACATCGGCGAGCACGCGGCGCGCTCCGCTCGACGTGACTTCCGCCTTGATCGCAGCGGTGAGCTTGCTCAGCGCATCCGGATCGGGCGTGCGCGTGTTTACCAGCGCGCGGGTCGCCGTTCCCTCGAAAACGCGGCGCGAGGCGGCGAGTACCGTCTCGGGCGTGAACATGTTGGCGGCGATCGCGGTCTTGAGGATGTCGTAGCTCGCCTCGGGTGTGGTCACCGTCTCGTTGATGTCGACCGCCTCGACCAGATCGTCGGCCAGCTTCATGCCCGCTTCCACCGGCGCGGTGCTGATCCGCTGCTTCATCTGGACTTCAATCTCGGCGAGCTCGCGGTTGATCTCGGCCTGAGTCGGCGGCGTGGCTTGGGCGTCGGCGATCACCCCGCGCACGTCGCGCAGCGCAGCCTGCCAGTCGTCACCGACGGGCAGCACCTGCACCGTCGTCATGTTCGCCGAACGCGCCACGTCGCTCAGGTCCGCCCCCGCGGCTATGAAGCTGCCGCCCGATCGGGCGCGCGATTCGAGGCGACGGTTGATGATGCGGATCGCGACCAGATCCACCATGCGCTTCTGGTTGAAGATCACCGTGTCCGAGAAGACGGTCCACGGTCGCACGGTCGACATCATCACCAGCGGCTGGAGCCCCGGCTCGACCGTGGTGGCGGCAACCGGGTGCCCCTCGCTGGGCTTGCCGAAATCGGGGCTCGGCGTGGTGGGGCCTTCCCCCTTCCAGGCCGAGAAATGCTTCTGGACCAGCCCTTCGAGCACCGCCGTGTCGACGTCGCCGACCACGATGACCACGGCGCGCTCGGGCCGGTACCAGCGATTGTGGAACGCCTTCACGCTCGCCGGAGTCGCGGCGGTCAGCGTCTCGGTGGTGCCGATCGGCTCGCGGTCCGCCACGGGCTGGCCGGCGAACATCAGATCGAGCATCGCATCCTGCAGCCGCTGCTGCGCACCCGGCTGCTCGCGCGCTTCGGCGAGCACCACCGGCCGCTCGGCATCGAGCGACTGCTGGGTGATGTTGGGGCCGGTCATCATGCCCGAGAGAATCTTGAAGCTCTCGTCCAGCCCCTGCGGCGTCGCCATCGGCAGGTCGAGCTTGTAGACCGTCTGGGTGAAGGTCGTGCTCGCGTTGCTGTCCGATCCGAAGGTCACGCCCAGCCGCTGCCAGATGCGCTTCGATTCGCCGTCGGGCACGTGCACCGAGCCACGGAACGAAAGATGCTCGAGCAGGTGCGCATAGCCGCGTTCGTTGTCGCGTTCGTTGAGCGAGCCGGCGTCGATCCGCACGCGCACCGAGACCTGGCCCGGCGGCACGCCGTTCTTGCGCACTGCGTAGCGCAGGCCGTTGGGAAGCCTGCCGAACTTCCACTCCGCGTCGTGGACGAGATCGCTGCCCTTGTAGAGCCAGGGATCGTCGGCGGTCTGGACCGGCAGAGGCGCGGTCTGCGCCTGCACCGGCAGCGTCGGGCTCAGGCTGACGAGGGCAAGCGAGGCGAGGAGCGGAAGCCGCAGGAAGCGAAGCATGGCGTCTCGTGTAATGGCGAAGCGCCGCCCATGCCAGCTTGAAGCTTTCCGCCACATGTACGGCAAGGTGCGCCCTATTTCCCCGGGGCCGCCATGATTTGGTCCCGACTCGCGGCATAGGCTGCCCAGCCTGGGATCGGCCGACTTTCGATCCACAGGCTATTTGTTCGAGTGGGTTTGCAGTGAAGCTGAGAGCAAAGGGGAACGAAGCGCCGGGTGTCGACGGCGAGGCTCGGGCGCGAACCCGGCCGTCGTCCGAGCTCACGCTGGTCTCCGAACGTCGCGACTGCGCCGGGCCGCTCGCCGCCGATCCGGACCGCCCCTGGCTGGTCAAATATGGCAAGCACCTACGCGGCCCGGTCGATCGCCTGATCGCGCGGTCCTCGGTCGCATCGAACGCACCGGTGCTCGACGTGCGCGACTTTCCCTGGACCGAGATGCTCCGCGCCAATTGGCGGGCGATCCGCGACGAGGCGGCCCAGGCGGCACTCACCCGCATCCCCGCGCCGTCGCTCGCCACCATCTCACCCGATCACCGCGCAATCGCCCGGATCAGCCGGTGGCGCTCGTTCTTCCTCTGGGGCTATGGCTACCGGATCGAAGAGAATATCGCGCGCTGCCCGGCCACTGCGCGGCTGGTGGAGCAGATCCCGGGGCTCAACACCGCCTTCTTCTCGATCCTCACTCCCGGCACGCACATCCCGGCACATCGCGGCGTCACCAAGGGGCTGATCACCTGCCACCTGGGGCTGATCGTGCCGCGCGACGGCGACGTTCGGATGCGCGTCGGCGACCGGGTGGTCCGCTGGGCGGAGGGCGAGACCTTGGTGTTCGACGACACTTATGACCATGAAGTGTGGAACGACACCGCCGGCACTCGGGTGGTGCTGCTCATCCAGTTCCGCCGGCCGCTGCGCCAGCCCGGCCGCTGGCTCGCCGAGAAGTTCCTGGGCGTCGTGCGCCGCTCGGCCTTCGTGCAGGAGGCGCGTGCCAACCTGCAGCGCTGGAACACCGCGACCAAGAGGTTGGACAATTTGAACAATTGAGATCGCCGGACGCTGTCCCTACATGCCGCTGAACAGCGCAAAGGAAGCGATCGTGCGTACCGTCGACGAGAAGGCCTGGAAGGAATTCCGGCGGATGATCCTGTGGATCGCGCTGATCGCAGTGCTGATGGTGATCGGCGCGCTCTTTTATCTGTCGCTCTACGACGCGCTTTACCCCTCCGCCGTGCTCGCGGCGATCGGCGGCGTGTTCCTCTCGACGCTGCTCGGCTGCGGGCTGTTCGCGGCGGCCTTCTTCAGCGACAAGAGCGGCCACGACCGCGACGTGACCAACGCCACGCGCAAGGACCGCGAGTAAGTCCGGCGGCAACGCAGCGTTTCGTGCCGCCTGCTTGATCCCGCGCCTGCCAGGGGCCACATGGCGGGCATGCTGATCGAGACCGAACCCACGCCCAATCCCGCGACGCTCAAGTTCCTGCCCGGACGCGTCGTGATGGAAGCGGGCACGCGCGACTTCGCCACCCCCGAAGAGGCCGAGGCGTCGCCCCTCGCCGATGCGCTGTTCGCGCTGGGCGACGTGACGGGCGTGTTCTTCGGCCGCGACTTCATCTCGGTCACTGCCGCGCCTGGCGTCGAGTGGTTCGATCTCAAGCCCGACGTGCTCGCGATCCTGCTCGACCATTTCTCGGCCAACATGCCGCTGTTCCGCCCCGGCAGCGCCGCCGCGATCTCCGTCCCGCCCGAAGGCGCCGAGTTCACCGACAATCCAGAGGATGCCGATGTCGTCGCGCAGATCCGCGAACTGATCGAAACGCGCATCCGCCCGGCGGTGGCCAATGACGGCGGCGACATCGTCTACCGCGGGTTCGATCAGGGCAAGGTCTACCTCCAGATGCAGGGCGCCTGCTCGGGCTGCCCCTCGTCGACGGCGACGCTCAAGAACGGCATCGAGCAGCTGCTCAAATATTACGTGCCGGAAGTCACCGAAGTACGCGCAATCTAAGCAGCCAAAACCAGAGAAAGGGTCGCAACTATGGGCCGTCCCCTCGACGATGCGGGGCTGGATACGATCTTTCGTACCGCGCGCAGCTACAACGGCTATACCGACGAACCCGTCACCGAAGCCGATATCCGCCGCATCTACGATCTGCTCAAGATGGGGCCGACCTCAGCCAACTCCCAGCCTGCCCGCTTCCTCTGGCTGCTGAGCCAGGAGGCGAAGGAGAAGCTCGCCGATCTCGCGACCGGCGCGAACCCGGACAAGATCCGCAAGGCGCCGGCGACGGTGATCATCGCGATGGACTGGGACTATCACGAGCAGCTCCCGTGGCTCTTCCCCCACACCGATGCCAAGAGCTGGTTCCCCGACCTGGAGGATCGCAAGGTCCACGCCATGCGCAACGGCTCGCTCCAGGGCGCCTATCTGCTGATCGCGGCCCGCGCATTGGGCTTCGATACCGGCCCGATGTCGGGAATCCGTCACGCAGATGTTGACGCGGCGTTCTTTGCGGACCAGCCGAGCGTGAAGAGCAACTTCATTGCAACCATCGGACATGGCGATCCTTCGACAATCTTCGGCCGCAGCCCCCGCCCCGAGTTCGAGCGGTTCAATCGCGTCCTCTGACGATTTGACCACGCTCGTCATCGAGACTGCGACCGCGGCCTGCTCGGTCGCGCTGCTGCGGGGCGGCGACGTTTTGGCGTCGCGCCACGAAGTCGTCGGCCGCGGCCATGCCGAGCGGCTGGTGCCGATGATCGCCGAGCTGCCCGGGCAGGGCCGCGCCGACCGCATCCTGGTCGACGTCGGCCCGGGCAGCTTCACCGGCGTGCGCGTGGGCCTGGCCGCCGCGCGGGGGCTCGCGATCGGCTGGCGCGCCGAAGTCTTCGGCTATTCGTCGCTCGCCCTGCTCGCCGCAGCCGGTTTCGCGGCGCATCCGGATTTGCCCTCGGTTGCCGCAGTGCTCGAAGGCGGGCACGGTGAAGTCTTCATGCAGGCCTTCGCATCCTCGCCGTTCCGTGAAGAGGGGGCGTTCCGCTCGCTCGTGCCCGCGGACGCGCTCGCCGCGCTCGAAGGCCGTCCGGCGATGGGCAGCGGCGTGCGCTTCCTCGCTCCGCTGGCCGAAGGGATCGACCTGCGCCAGGCGCTGCCTGCGGCCGCAGACGCGCGCCTCCTTCCCGCTGCATTCACGGCCCTCGCCGCCCGCCCGATCTACGGCCGCGCGCCCGACGCCAAGACGCTCGCCGAACGGGGATTGGCGTGAGCACGACGATCAATCTCACCGAACTGCGCGAAGGCGGGCCGCAGGATCTCGCCTCGGTCGCCCGCGTCATGCAGGAGGCGTTCGACCCGCGCTACGGCGAGGCGTGGACGCCGGCGCAGTGCATGGGGATGTTCGCGCTTCCCGGCGTGTGGCTGGTCATCGCCAGCCTCGACGGACACGATGTGGGCTTCGCGCTGGCCCGCGCGATCGCCGACGAGGCCGAGCTGCTGCTGCTCGCCACCAGCCCCGCTGCGCGCCGGCGCGGGGTGGGCGGCGCGCTGCTCCGTGCCGTGATTGCCGAAGCCCAGTCGCGCGGAGTCGTTCAGCTTCATCTCGAGGTTCGTTCAGGAAACGATGCGGTGCGGCTATACCGGCGCGAAGGATTCGACAAAGTCGGAGACAGGCCGAATTATTATAGAGGCAAGGGTGGACAACTGTTCGACGCCCAGACATTTGCCCTAAATCTGTCCCAAAAATATTGTTAACTCACCGTCAATGGGCTTGCGTTCGCTTTACCGGGGTCCGATACGGCACCTCGGCAACCGTCGCAGGTCGCCCAATATTGGGTCGAAAGGATAATCATGGAATCTCAGTCCGACATTCAGGAAACGTTGGTAACGCTCACCGCGGATATTGTTGCAGCGCATGTCAGCAACAATAGCGTTGCTGTTTCCGATCTTCCCGTTCTCATCCAGAACGTGCACGGTGCGCTCTCCGGGCTCGGCCGCCCCGCCGCGGCGCCGGAAGTGAAGCAGGAGCCGGCCGTCTCGATCCGCTCGTCGGTCAAGCCGGACTACATCGTCTGTCTCGAGGACGGCAAGAAGCTCAAGATGCTCAAGCGCCACCTGATGACGCACTATCAGATGACCCCGGAGCAGTATCGCGCCAAGTGGAACCTGCCGGCCGACTATCCGATGGTCGCCCCCAACTATGCCGAGCAGCGCCGCACCCTGGCGAAGAAGATCGGCCTGGGCACCAAGCGCCGCAAGACGCGCTGAACCGCCGCGCCTTCGGGCAGCAGATCGCGCCGGCCGGGGATCGTCCCCGGCCGGCGCCTTGCTTTCCGGCATCGGGGGCCTTTTCGAGCGGCTCCATTGTAGCTACATCGTGCCCATGCCGAGGAAGATCGATCTCGAGGCCCTGTGCCACGAAAAAGGACTGCGCATCACTGAACAGCGCAAGGTGATCGCGCGCGTCCTTTCCGACGCCGAAGATCATCCGGACGTCGAGAAAGTCTATGAGCGCGCCTCGGCGATCGATCCGGGCATCTCGATCGCCACGGTCTATCGCACCGTGCGCCTGTTCGAAGAGGCCGGCATTCTCGACCGTCACGATTTCGGCGACGGCCGCGCGCGCTACGAGCCTTCGCCCGAGGCGCATCACGATCATCTGATCAACGTCGAGACCGGCGAAGTGATCGAGTTCGTCGACCCCGAGCTCGAGCTGCTCCAGAAGCAGATCGCCGAGCGTCTGGGCTTCCGCCTGGTCGATCACCGGATGGAGCTCTACGGAGTCACGCTCGACCGCAAGAGCTGAGCATCGGCACGATGGCCGCCGAGTCGAGACGCGAGGCGGCCGCGGCCGGGATTCCGACCCGCCTCACGCCGATCGAACAAATGCGGGCGGGCGGGCGCATCGCGATGCTGGTCGGTGCGGTGCTGGTCTTCGTACCGCTCCACTATCTGTTCCGCCTCTTCCGCCTTCCCTCGCCCTGGCCGCGGCATTTCCTTGGCACCGCGGCGCGGATCTGCGGCGCGCGCGTGCGGCGGATCGGCACGCATCTGAAGCGCGACGTCTTCTACGTCTCCAACCACGTCAGCTGGATCGACATCCTCGCGCTCGGCGGTGCGAGCGGCACGGCGTTCGTCGCCAAGGCCGAGATCGGCGAGGCTCCGGTGGTCGGCTGGCTCGCGAGCCTCAATCGCACCGTCTATGTGAAGCGCGAAAACAGGCTGGGCGTGGCCGAGCAGATCAACCAACTGCGCGATGCGCTCGCCGACAATTGGGCGATCACCATCTTCCCGGAAGGCACCACCACCGACGGCAAGTCGCTGCTCCCGTTCAAGACGCCGATGCTGCGCGTGCTCGAGCCGCCCCCGCCGGGCGTGCTGGTCCAGCCGGTGATGCTCGATTATGGCGCAGTCGGCGAGGAGATCGGCTGGATCGGCCAGGAAGGCGGGCTCAACAACGCCGGCCGCGTGCTCGGACGCAAAGGCAGCTTCGAGCTGCGCATCCATTTCCTCGAGCCCTTCGTGCCGGCCGACTTCCCCGGCCGCAAGGCGATCGCCGCGGAGAGCCGCCGGCGCATCGAGGAGGCCCTGACTGCGGCGGTCGGTCATCCACCCCGCCCCTTCCGCTTCGCCGAGGAGGCGATCGGCTACCGGCCCAGGGCCGTGCCCGAGCAATAGCCTTCGCGAACTCCGTTTGCCCACGGGGTGACGAATCCGGCGACTGCGGCTATAGGCGCCGCGACATGAAACCGACCCCCAAGACCTTCCACGTCAAGTCGTTCGGCTGCCAGATGAACGTGTACGACGGCGAGCGCATGGGCGAGCTGATGGCCGCACAGGGCCTCACCGCCGCGCCCGACGCCGAATCCGCCGATCTCGTCGTGCTCAACACCTGCCACATCCGCGAGAAGGCGACCGAGAAGGTCTATTCGGACATCGGCCGCCTGCGGAAGCACGGCAAGGACCCGATGATCGCGGTCGCCGGCTGCGTCGCGCAAGCCGAAGGCGCCGAGATCGTCAACCGCGCAAAGGTCGATGTCGTGGTCGGCCCCCAGGCCTATCACAACCTGCCCCAGCTCGTGGCCGACGCCGCCGCGGGCAAGTCGGCGCTCGACACCGACATGCCGGCGATGAGCAAGTTCGGCGCGTTGCCATCGCGGCGCAAGGTCGGCCCCTCGGCGTTCCTCACGGTGCAGGAGGGCTGCGACAAATTCTGCACCTATTGCGTGGTGCCCTATACCCGCGGCGCCGAAGTGAGCCGCCCGTTCCATGCGATCGTCGACGAGGCCAAGGCGCTGGTCGATGCCGGGGCGCGCGAGATCACCTTGCTCGGCCAGAACGTCAACGCGTGGGACGACGCCGAGGGCCGCGGGCTCCACGGACTGATCCACGCGCTCGACCGGATCGAGGGGCTTGCGCGCATCCGCTACACCACCAGCCACCCCAATGACATGCGCGAAGGGCTGATCCGCGCGCACGCCGAGGTCGAGAAGCTGATGCCCTTCCTCCACCTGCCGGTGCAGGCGGGGAGCGACCGCATCCTCAAGGCGATGAACCGCAGCCATACGCGGGACAGCTACCTCCGCATCCTCGACCGCGTCCGCGCCGCGCGGCCCGACATCGCACTCTCGGGAGACTTCATCGTCGGCTTCCCCGGCGAGACCGACGCCGAGTTCGAAGAGACGCTCAGCCTGGTCGACGCCGTCGGCTATGCCCAGTGCTTCAGCTTCAAATACAGCCCTCGCCCCGGCACTCCCGCAGCGGAGATGATCGACGGCTTCGTATCCGCGGAAGTGATGGACGAGCGCCTTCAGCGCCTCCAGGCTGCGCTCAACCGCGATCAAGCGGCATTCAATGCGGCGACGCTCGGCAAGATCTGCAGGATCCTGGTCGAACGCAGGGGCAAGCTGCCCGGCCAGATGCTCGGCAAATCGCCCTGGCTCCAGTCGGTCCACCTGATGACCGACGCGAAGATCGGCGATCTGATCGAGGTAGAGATCGTTCAGGCCGGCCCGAACTCGCTTGCCGGTGCCGAGCGCGTGAAGGCCGCGGCCTGATCCTTTCTCAATCCTCCACTGCCAGGGGTGGATTGGAGAGCCCCTGTCGCCGGTCCGTCACACCTGCAATTTATTCGGCAGGCCGCACGCCAGCCCCTGTCATTGCAGGATTTCCTCTGCCATCGTCACTGCGACTCATGCGTAACGGAACCTCAGCCCTCCGACCCGGTTTCGCCCTGATGGGCCGCATGACTCCCCTGTTTCAAAGTGAAGGAATGGAGCACGACTCCCTTCACTTTGCCCCCTCGCCCCAAGGAGCCGCATGAGCCGCAAGCCTGTTCCCGCCCAGTCCGGCGAACGCTCCCGGGTAGAGGTGACGTTCGACAAGCCCCAGCTCCTCCCGCAGCTCTTCGGCGAATATGATTCGAACCTGCTGATGCTGGAAGAGCGGCTGGGGGTCTACATCCACGCACGCGGCCAACGCGTGGTGATCGAAGGCAGCGCCGAGGCCGTCGCGCACGCGCGCGAGGTACTCCAGGAGCTCCACAGCCGCGTGATCCGCGGCGAGGAGATCGACGGCGGCCTGGTGGATGCCGTGATCGCCATGTCGAACGAGCCGACGCTCACCGGCATCATCCGCGCCGACGCGGGTGGCGAAGGCAACCCGCCGGTCATGATCCGCACGCGCCGCAAGACGATCGTGCCGCGCTCTGCCGCGCAAACGCATTATATGCGCGAGCTGGTTTCGAACGACATGATCTTCGCGCTCGGCCCGGCGGGCACCGGCAAGACCTATCTCGCCGTGGCCCAGGCCGTGGCGCAGCTGATGACGGGATCGGTCCAGCGGCTGATCCTGTCGCGCCCGGCGGTGGAGGCAGGCGAGCGGCTCGGCTTCCTGCCCGGCGACATGAAAGAGAAGGTCGATCCCTATCTCCGTCCGATCTACGACGCGCTCTACGATTGCATGCCGCCCGAGCAGGTCGAGCGGCGCATCGCGAGCGGCGAGATCGAGATCGCGCCGATCGCCTTCATGCGCGGCCGCACGCTGGCCGACGCCTTCGTGATTCTCGACGAGGCGCAGAACACTACCCCGGCGCAGATGAAGATGTTCCTCACCCGCTTCGGCGCGAACAGCCGGATGGTGATCTGCGGCGATCCCAAGCAGGTCGACCTGCCGGGCGGTCCAGGCGCCTCCGGACTCAACGACGCCGTGACGCGGCTGGAGGGAATCGAAGGTATTTCGATGTGCCGCTTCACCGCCGCCGACGTGGTCCGCCACCCGATCGTCGGCCGTATCGTCACTGCCTATGAAGGCGGCGATGCTTGACGTAGCCGCCCTTCCGGAATCCCCCTGGCCCGAGGGCGAGTGGGAGGCGCTGGCCGCCCGCGCGGCGGAGACGGCGATCCGCCAGACGCCTTTCGCCGAATGGCTCGCCTGGCCAACCTGCGTCGAGATCGCCGTCCGCCTGACCTCCGACGAAGAGGTCCACGCCCTCAACAGACAATATCGCGACCAGGACAAGCCGACCAACGTCCTGTCCTTCCCGATGATCCAGCCCGACCTGCTCGATGCGGTGACGCAGAACAGCGACGACGGCGAAGTGATCCTGGGCGACATCGTCCTCGCGCACGGGGTCTGCGCCGCGGAGGCGGCCGAGCGTCAGGTATCGGTGGAGGATCATGCCACCCACCTGATTGTCCACGGCGTGCTCCATCTGCTAGGCTATGATCACCTGGGGGACGCCGAGGCCGAGGCGATGGAGGACATGGAGCGCGCCGCGCTCGCCAAGCTCGGCCTGCACGACCCCTATCCCGTTCGCGAGGACTGACGACCAACATGCCCGAGGGCCCCAGTAGTACCGGACAGAGTACCGGCACCCACGAGACCCAGAACGAGACCGGCGGCATATGGCGGAGCATCCGCACGTTGCTGTTCGGCGAGGAAACCGAAGAGACGCTGCGCGATCGCATCGAAGAGGCGATCGACGAGCATGACGACGGGGATGGCCGCGCCCCCGCCGGGGACCTGGCGCCGATCGAGCGCCAGATGCTCAAGAACCTGCTCCATTTCGGCGAGCGCGATGCCGGCGACGTGGGCGTTCCGCGTGCCGACATCATCGCGGTTCCCGAGGACATCGGCTTCGCCGACCTGGTCCAGGCCTTTGCCGAGGCGGGGCACAGCCGCCTCCCGGTTTATCGCGAGGAGCTGGATACCGTCATCGGCATGGTTCATGTGAAGGACGTGTTCGCGATCCTCGCCAAGGATGCCCCGCACCCGGAGAACATCGCGGGACTGATCCGGCAGCCGCTCTACGTCCCCCAGTCGATGGGTGCGCTCGACCTGCTCGCGCAGATGCGCGTCCGCCGCACACACCTTGCCGTGGTGCTCGACGAATATTCGGGCACCGAGGGGCTGATCACGATCGAGGACCTGATCGAGGAAATCGTCGGCGAGATCGAGGACGAGCATGACGAGGCGCCGATCGCAATGCTCGTGCCGATCGAAGGCGGTGGCTGGGAAGCCGACGCGCGCGCCGAGCTCGAGGATGTCGCCCAGACCGTGGATGCCCGGCTGGGGGAGATCGACGAGGACGTCGATACGCTCGGGGGTCTCGCCTTCGTGCTCGCCGGTCATGTTCCCGCCCCCGGCGAATGCCTGGAGCATGAGAGCGGCTGGAAGCTCGAAGTGGTCGAGGGTGATTCGCGCAAGGTCACGCGCCTGAGGCTCCATCCGCCCAGGCAGCTCACTCCGGTCGAGGAATAAGATACGATGCTCAAGCGCATCCTGATCGTGCTGGCGCTTCTCGTCGCTATCGGCGTCGGGCTTTGGCTGTGGCTGGCGCAGCCCGACAAGGCACGGCTCAGCGAACAGGCGGTGACCGGCCGGGTGCCCCAGCTCAGCAAGGCGCGGCCGGAGGAGATTCCTACGATCCAGATCGCCGATCCGGTCGGCTGGCCGAACGGCGCCAAGCCCACGCCAGCAGCCGGCTTGCAGGTTGCGGCCTTTGCTGACGGGCTCGATCATCCCCGGTGGCTCTATCGCCTGCCCAATGGCGACATCCTCGTCGCCGAAACCAACTCGCCCCCGCGCGACGGCGGCGGGATCAAGGGCTGGATCATGCGCACGCTGATGGGCCGCGCCGGCGCGGGCGTTCCTTCGGCCAATCGTATCACTCTGCTGCGCGATACCAACGGCGACGGCGCCGCGGATCAGCGCTCGGCTTTCCTCACCGGGCTCAACTCTCCGTTCGGCATGGCACTGGTCGGCAACTGGCTGTACGTCGCCAACACCGATGCGCTGGTGCGCTTCCCCTATCAGCCGGGCCAGACGCAGATCACCGCCAAGCCCGAGAAAATCTACGATCTCGCGGGCGGCGCGAACCATTGGGCGCGCAACGTCGTCGCCGCGCCCGACGGGCAGAGCCTGTTCGTCAGCGTCGGCTCCGCCTCCAACATCGCCGAGAACGGGCTCGAGGCCGAAGGCGGGCTATATGCCGGCGGCCCCATGGCCCAGGGCGCACGCGGCGGTCGCGCGATGATCCTGCAGGTATACCCCGATCGCAAGGCAGCGCGCGTCTATGCCTGGGGGCTGCGCAACCCCAACGGCATGGCCTTCGAACCACGCAGCGGCGCGCTGTGGACGGTAGTCAACGAGCGCGACATGCTCGGATCGGACATGCCGCCCGACTATCTGACCCAGGTCGAGCTCGGTGCCTTCTACGGCTGGCCCTGGAATTACTGGGGCGGCTATGTCGACAAGCGCGTCAGCCCCGGGCGGCCGGACCTTCGCGAATATACCCGCCGCCCCGATTTCGCGCTCGGCGCCCACACCGCGCCGCTCGGCCTCACCTTCGCCGCCGACGCTAGGCTGGGCGACAAATGGTCCAACGGCGCGTTCGTGGGGCTGCACGGCTCCTGGAACCGCCAGCCGCCCTCGGGCTACAAGGTCGTTTACGTCCCCTTCGCCGATAACGGCTTCCCGGTCCGCGACGCCAAGCCGGTCGATCTGCTCACCGGCTTCCTAGGCCCCGACGGCAAGACTGCGCGTGGCCGCCCGGTGGGAGTGATCACCGATGCCGCCGGCGCGCTGCTGGTGGCCGACGACGTCGGGAACGTGATCTGGCGGGTGAGCGCGGCGCGATAGGCGGCGTCAGATCGTCACCATGTCGTAGACGATCACCTTGCTCCACAGATGGCTGCACTTGGCGACGAAGTCCTGATGGATCGGATGATCCTGATAGACCTTCTGGTCGGCGACGCTGTCGAAAAGCATCAGCTCCGACACGTCGAAGCTCGAATCGACCACATCACGCTTTTCGGTCGATGCAGGCACGCCGATCTGCAGGTTGCGGATGACTTCGATCCTCTTCAAGCCGCGCAGGCCGGCGACCAACTGGTCGCGGTCCTCGGCCGAGCCGGGCCGTTTCAGCCAGAAGAAGACGTGATGGACGATCTTGGCGCCGTCCGGCGGGGGCGTCGCCGAAGCTCCGCCCGAAACCACGGCCGCACCGCCGAGCGCAACGGTCTTCACGGCATCCCTACGATTGAGCGGCATCCTGTCATCCCATCATCCAAAGCCGGCTGGAGGTCCATCTTTCCCGTTCCGACGCGGCAGGGTCAAGCCAGCTCGCGCTTCACCGCTACTTCAGCAGCTTCGTGCCCTTTTCCGCCAGCTTGTCGCGGATCTTGGCGGCGAACAGCGCGAGCATCGGCGGCAGATGGACCTCGGCGCGGACGCGATCGTCGAATATGTCGAGCCGGCTCGCCACCGTCTGCCCCATGGCCGTCACGCTGAAGTGGAGCGTGTCGCCTTCCCAGCGCTGCTCGAGCCGGCCGCCGCCGGGGAACATGTCCGCAAGCTTGTGGACGCCTCCGGCGATCCTGGTCCTCGCGGCCTCGCGCCCCAGCTTGTGCGGAATTTCGACGGTTACCGGTTCGGTCATTGCCCAGCCCTAGCAAATCCTCTCCCGCGGGGGGAGAGGATCGGTTAAGCCCGCAGCGATGCTCTGCTCCCCGCTGCTCACCGCCTTCCTCGCCGGCCTGCTCTCCGCCACCGGCTTCGCCCCGCTCGACTGGTGGCCGTTCGCCCTCGCCTGCGTCGCTATCCTGCTGTGGCTCACGCACGCCGCACCGGGACTGCGCGCCGCGCTGCTGCGTGGCTGGGTGTTCGGGGTGGGGCATTTCACGGCCGGCAACAACTGGATCCAGCACGCCTTCGACTATCAGGACAAGATGCCGCCGGTGCTCGGCTATTTCGCGGTGGTGCTGCTGGCCCTGTACCTCGCAATCTATCCCGCCGCGGCAATGGGGCTGGCCTGGAGGTTCGCGCACAACGGCAAACGCCGCCGCGCGGCTGATCTCGGCTATGCACTCGCGGCCGGGGCCGCGTGGATCGTCACCGAATATCTGCGCGCGGTCCTGTTCACCGGCTACTCGTGGAATCCGCTCGGCGCCGTCTGGCTGCCGACGCCCGTCGCGCAGCTCGGCAGCTGGATCGGCACCTACGCACTTTCGGGGCTGGTGGTGGTGGTCGCCGGCACCCTCTTCCTCGCGGTGCGGCGCAACTATCGCCCGCTGCTCGTGAGTGCCGCGATCGCCGCGCTCGCCCTGGCCAAGATAGCGATCACGCCTGCGGACACCGCCCCACCCGACATGCGGCAGGTGGTCGTCGTGCAGCCGAACATCGGCCAGGAGAATGTCGGCGCGCCCGACTATGCCGATCGCACGCTGGCCAAGCTGATCGCGCTCAGCGGCAGGCCCGGCCCGGCACCGCGGCTGCTCGTCTGGCCCGAAGGCATGGTCAACCAGCTGCTCGAGGACGGCTATCCGGGGCGCTATTACTATCACGGCGACCCTCGCGTCACGCGGGCCCGTATCGCCGCGGTGCTCGGCCCGGGGGACCATGCGCTGGTGAGCGGCAACGCGCTGCTGTTTGCTCCCGAAGCGCCGGACGGCGGCGCGGCAAAGGCCGATCCGGACGCCCCGCTGCTCGAATGGAAGCTGGTGGGCGCCGGCAATTCGGTGTGGCCGCTCGACAGCGCCGGGATGCTCGGCAAGCGCTACGACAAGGCCCATCTCGTGCCCTATGGCGAATACCTGCCGATGCGCGAGATTCTCGCTCCGCTCGGGCTCGCCCGGCTGGTGATGGGCGAAGTCGACTTCATTCCCGGTCCGGGTCCCCGCACGCTCGACGTGCCGGGCTTCGGCAAGGCAGGCGTGCAGGTCTGCTACGAGATCATCTTCTCGGGGCAGACGGTGGATCGTGCCGATCGCCCAGACTTCATCTTCAATCCCTCGAACGATGCCTGGTTCGGAAGCTGGGGCCCGCCCCAGCACCTCGCCCAGGCGCGGATGCGCGCGATCGAGGAAGGGCTGCCGGTGCTTCGCGCCACGCCCACCGGCATATCGGCGGTGATCGATGCGCGCGGCCGCATCCTCGGTTCGGTACCACATGGCCAGGCGGGGTCGATCACCCTTCCTCTCCCGCGCCCGCTGCCGCCCACGCTCTTCGCCCAACTCGGCAACTGGCTCGCGTTTCTCACGGCCGGGCTGCTGCTCGTCTTGGCGATTGCCAACCGGCGCTTTGCCCGCTAGGGGAACATATAAGGAAAGCTTTATATGGGCATGGCAACGGCCCGGGCTTCCTTCCCCTGAATGAGGATTTCCATGCGTTCCAGCTATCTCTTCACGTCCGAATCGGTTTCGGAAGGCCATCCCGACAAGGTTTCCGACCAGATCTCCGACGCCATCGTCGACCTGTTCCTCTCGAAGGACCCTGAGGCTCGCATTGCGTGCGAGACGCTCACCACCACCCAGCTCGTAGTCCTGGCCGGCGAGATCCGCGGCAAGGGCATCATGGACGAGGCCGGCAACTGGGCGCCGGGCGTGAAGGAAGAGGTCGAGCAGACCGTCCGCGCGACCGTCAAGCGCATCGGCTATGAGCAGGAGGGCTTCCACTGGAAGACGCTGCGCTTCGAGAACAACCTGCATCCGCAGTCCGCGCACATCGCGCAGGGCGTCGACGCATCGGGCAACAAGGACGAAGGCGCCGGCGACCAGGGCATCATGTTCGGCTATGCGGCCGACGACACGCCCGACCTGATGCCGGCGACGCTCTACTACAGCCACAAGATCCTCGAGCGCATGGCCGCCGATCGCCATTCGGGCGCGGCGCCGTTCCTCGAGCCCGACGCGAAGAGCCAGGTCACGCTGCGCTACGAGGGCAGCAAGCCCGTCGCCTGCACCGCGATCGTCGTCTCGACCCAGCACGGCAAGGGCTATGACGAAGGCGACAAGGAAGCCGAGCTCCACGCCTATGTGAAGAAGGTCGTCGCCGACATCATTCCGGCCGAGCTGCTTTCGGACGAGACCGTCTATCACATCAACCCCACCGGCAGCTTCGAGATCGGCGGGCCCGACGGCGACGCCGGGCTCACCGGCCGCAAGATCATCGTCGACACCTATGGCGGCGCTTCGCCGCATGGCGGCGGCGCCTTCTCGGGCAAGGATCCCACCAAGGTCGACCGTTCGGCGGCGTACATCACCCGCTATCTGGCGAAGAACATCGTCGCCGCCGGCCTCGCCCAGCGCTGCACGATCCAGCTCGCCTACGCCATCGGCGTGTCCAAGCCGCTGTCGCTCTATGTCGACACCCATGGCACCGGCACCGTCGGGGACGACAAGATCGAAGAGGCGATCCTGGGGCTGGAGAAGCTGGGCGGCCTCACTCCGCGCGGCATCCGCACGCACCTGGGCCTCAACAAGCCGATCTACGAGCGCACCGCTGCTTATGGCCATTTCGGACGCAAGGCCGAGGGCGATTTCTTCCCCTGGGAGCGCACCGACCTGGTCGACGATCTCAAGGCGGCGCTGGCGGCCTGAGGAAACAAATTCGCGAACAAAGGGACGGGGCCGCAAGGCTCCGCCCTTTTCGTTCCAGGCAGGAGCATCTGCCCCACTTGCCGACTGCGCCGAGTCGCCCGCCTTCGAATAGCCCGACCTGCGGTTCCGCGAGAGAAGGGCGCCGCCTCGGTAGAATCCCGGTGGGGGAAAGCCCGGTGCGGCACCGCCCGTAATTCCCGCAGGCCTGCGGCGGATCCTAAGGGGTGCCCCGAAGGGGGAACTCGATGCACCGTCACGCTTTCCGGACCGATGCCACGACTGCCGGGGAATTGAGGCCGGAGCCGGAGTTCCAGCCGATCCTCGATGTCGAGTCCGGTCGGACGGTCGCATGGGAGGCGATCGCAAGCTGGCCGGTAGCGTCCGACCGGCAGCGGATCGAGCGCTCGGTCGCGATAGCGGTACGTGCGGAACTGCTCGATGCCGGCGCGATGCTCGCGCTGCCGCTCCGCACGACGGAAGCGCCCCACGAGATTGCCGCTCATCTGGCCTGCACCGCCTTCGCGGCCGGCCTTTCGCCGCGCCGCCTGCTCGTCCGGATCCGCGCCGACGAATATTGCGAGGCCGGCAAGGCCGCGGCGTTGGCGCGGGCCTGTCGCGACCGGGGCATGAAGGTCGCACTCGACACCTTTTCGGCCGGGCCCAAAGGTATGCGGCTGCTCGCCGAGACGCGGCCGCATTTCCTGGCGCTCGACCCGGCGCTCGCCCGGGACCTCGCCACCAGCGCCTCGCGCCGCCGGATGGTGGACGCCGTGCTTCGTCTCGCCCGCGATCTGGGCGCCACCGTCATCGCGACCGGCATCGCCAGCGGCGCCGAACTGATGTCGCTCCATCGGTTGGGCGCGACGCTGTTCCCGGGGCTGGCGCGGGCGCAGGGCCGCGCATAGTCTCGCTGCTTTCGGGGCGAAAAGAGGGGCGGCGATGCGGCGGGTGTTGGCGGCGGTTCTGGCTTTGGGCGCGGCGGCGCCGGCATTGGCGCAGGAGGTTACGGGAGACGGGATGCCTCCCATCTCCAACGCGCGGCCCGCATCGCTCGACGTGCAGGAGAAATCGATCGACGAGCTCCGCGGCCTTCTCGCGACGCACAGGATCAGCAGCGTCGCACTGGTCGAAGCCTATCTCGCCCGGATCGAAGCGATCGACCGTGCCGGCCCCACGCTGCGCTCGGTGATCGCGATCAGCCCCGATGCGCTGGATCAGGCGCGCGCGGCCGACAGGCGGCGGCTGACGCGCAGGACGCCCGGGCTGCTCGAAGGCATACCGGTGCTGATCAAGGACAATATCGAGACGAAGGAGCTGCCCACCACCGCGGGCAGCCTCGCCCTCGCGGCAAATGATACGAAACGGGATGCGCCGCTGGTCGCGCTGCTGCGGGCGGAGGGGGCGATCATCCTCGGCAAGACCAACCTGTCCGAATGGGCGAACATCCGTTCGACCAGCTCGATGAGCGGGTGGAGCGCAGTCGGCGGGCTGGTGAGGAACCCCTATGCGCTCGATCGCTCGGCATGCGGCTCGTCGAGCGGATCGGGCGCGGCGGTGGCGGCTAGCCTCGCCGCGGTGGCGGTGGGCACCGAGACCGACGGATCGGTGGTCTGCCCCGCGGCGATGAACGGGCTGGTGGGCTTGAAGCCCACGCTCGGGCTGGTCAGCCGCACCCATGTCGTTCCGATCAGCCACAGCCAGGATACACCCGGGCCGATGGGGCGCAGCGTCCGCGACGTCGCGCTGCTCTTCTCGGCGATGATCGGCAGCGATCCCGCCGATCCGGCGACGGCGAGCGCCGACCAGCACCGCCGCAACCATGCCGATGGGCTGAAGGCGGACGCGCTCGCGGGCAAGCGGATCGGCTATTGGCGGCCCGAGATGCGCGCCGAGCTGGGCGCGGCCTTCGACGCCGCGCTCGACAAGCTCCGCGCCGCGGGTGCGACTTTGGTCAAGGTCGAGATGCCCCGGCTCGAAGGGCTCGGCGACGCCGAGTTCCTGGTGCTCAAGGCCGAGCTCAAGGCCGATCTCGACGCCTATCTCGCCACCACGCCGGCCGCGGTGAAGACGCGCACGCTGGAGCAGGTGATCGCGTTCAACGAAGCGAACAAGGCAGCCGAAATGCCCTTCTTCGGCCAGGAGATCTTCCTCGACGCGGCCAGGATGAAGGGCCTCGACGATCCCGAATACAAGGCGGCGCGGGAGAAATCGCTGCGGCTGGCCAGGCAGGGGCTCGACGCAATGATGAAGGGGGCGGGCGCCGAGTTGCTGGTGACGCCCACCTATGGCACGCCGTGGCTCAGCGATCCGGCGCACGGCGATCAGTTCACCGGCCCTTCGGCCAGCGAGCTCCCGGCCGTCTCGGGCTACCCGCATCTGACGGTGCCGATGGGGCTGGTCGACGGGCTCCCCGCGGGCCTTTCGTTCATCGGTAAGCCCTGGTCGGACGGCATGCTGCTCCAGGCCGGCTATGCCTATGAGCAGGCGGCCAGGGCACGGGTGGCACCGAAATACCTGCCGACGATCCCGGCCGATCTCGGGCCGCGGAGGGAGTAGCGGGAACGACCGCTATCGGGAGGCTCCTGTCCGTCTGCGCTCGGGGGGCGACGCCATTGAGGCGCGCATTCGCTCCGGCGGCGCTATCAATAGAGGTGCTCATATCCGCGGTTACGTTCCTCAGGCACCACCAGGGCCTGCATCGACTTGACCCTGTAGCTACTCCAACCTTTATGGCGCTTCCGCCAGCCGGCATCCCGACTCTCAGCGTTCAGGAAACCGCATCTTGTCGTCTCGTGCCATGCGCATCGCAATCGCTTCCGCCGCTTGCCTGAGCGCATACTTGCCGATCGGCGCGCGAGCGCAGGAGCACGGGCCGGAAGCGGAGAGCGAGGAAAGCGAAGAAATCGTGGTTCAGGCGACCCGCACCGGCCGCCGCGTGCGGGACGAGCCGATCCGTGTCGAAGTGATCAACCGCGAGGAGATCGAGGAGAAGCTCCTCATGACCCCGGGCAACATCGCCATGCTGGTAAGCGAGACGCCGGGCGTGCGGGTGCAGGTGACATCCCCGGCGCTCGGGGCGTCCAATGTGCGGATGCAGGGGCTCAAGGGCCGCTACACGCAGCTTCTGGCGGACGGCCTCCCGCTTTACGGGGGGCAAACGCCATCCATCGGGCTGCTCCAGATTCCGCCGACTGATCTCGGCCAGGTCGAAGTGATCAAGGGCGCCGCTTCGGCGCTATACGGGGCATCGGCGCTCGGCGGGGTCATCAATCTGGTGTCGCGCAGGCCCGGTGCGGAACCGCAGGGTGAGCTGTTGCTCAACGCCACCAGCCGCGACGGACAGGACGTCACCGCCTATGCCGCGTCGCCGCTCAACGGCACGCTCCGCGGATCGCTGACTGCCGGGTTCGATCGCCAGACCCGGCAGGATATCAATGACGATGGCTGGGCGGACATGCCCGCCTATGAGCGCTGGACGGTCCGGCCGCGCCTGTTCTGGGAAGGCTCGGCGGGCGCGAGGGCGCTGCTCACCTTCGGTGCGATGGCCGAGCAGCGCGAAGGGGGAACGCTTCCCGGCCGCACCGCGCCGGACGGATCGCCCTTCGTGCAGGCGCAGCGTAGCGAACGATTCGACGTGGGACTGACCGCACAGGCGCCGATCGAGGGTGTCGGCATGCTCCATCTTCGGGCTTCGGGCGTGACTCAATCGCACCGTCATCAGTTCGGCACTACTGTCGAGCGCGACCGGCACCGCACCGGCTTCGTGGAGGCGTCGCTCGGCGGCGGCGAGGCCGGCGGCACGAGCTGGCTGGCGGGCGCGGCGTTCCAGGCGGACGGCTATCGCTCGCGGGCCTTTCCTGACTTCGACTATAGCTACACCGTTCCCGCGCTGTTCGTGCAGGGGGAGAGCGAAGTCGCCGATGCGCTGACGTTGGCGGCGAGCGCGCGCTGGGACGGGCATAGCGAATATGGCTCGCGGGTCAGCCCGCGTCTGTCGGCCCTATACCGACCCGGGCCTTGGACGGTGCGGGCGTCGTTCGGCCGCGGCTTCTATGCGCCGACGCCTTTCATCGAGGAAACCGAAGCCAACGGTCTGTCGCGGGTGGCGCCCTATTCCGGGCTCGACGCGGAGGTGGCCGATACTGCCTCGATCGATTTCGGCTATGCGCGCGGTGCCATCGAGGCCAATGTGAGCCTGTTCGCCTCGAACATCGATCATGCCGTGCAGCTTCGCGAAGTGGCGGCCGACCGCGTCACGCTGGTGAACGCCGATGGGCTCACCAGGACGCGCGGCGCGGAGGTTCTGCTGCGCTATCGCTGGCAGGCATTCACCCTGACCGGCAGCTACGTCCATATTGACGCGACCGAGCCCGATCCGGACAGCGCCAGCCGCCGGCGCGTGCCGCTCACGCCGCGCGACACCGCGGGGCTGGTGGCGATGTGGGAGAAGCATGGCCGCGGCAGGATCGGGCTGGAGATGTACTACACCGGAAGGCAGGATCTCGACGATAATCCCTGGCGCACGCGCAGCCGGCCTTATGTCGAACTGGGGCTGATGGGCGAAGTGGTGCTCGGCACGCTGAGCCTGTTCCTGAATGCCGAGAATCTGCTCGACGTGCGCCAGACGCGCTGGGATCCGTTGCTGCTGCCGCAGCGCGCGCCGGTGGGCGCATGGACGGTCGACGCCTGGGCGCCCGCCGAAGGACGCGTTATCAACGGGGGCGTGCGGTTTCGCTTCGGCGGGGAGTAACGTGCCATGGCACTGACGATCGGCGACTTGGGCAAGGCGACCGGCACCAAGGCGGAGACGATCCGCTATTATGAGCGGATCGGGTTGCTGCCCAAGCCGCCGCGGACCAGCGGCAACTATCGCGACTATGGCCAGGCCGAGCTGGGGCGGCTGTCGTTCATCCGCCGCGCCCGCGATCTTGGCTTCTCGCTCGATCAGGTACGGGCGCTGCTTGGTCTTTCCGACGATCGCATGCGTGACTGCGCCGATGTCGACCGGATCGCCGAAGCGCACCTGCTGGAGGTGGACCGCAAGCTCGCCGACCTGACGGCGTTGCGACGCGAGTTGAAGGCGGTGATCGATTCCTGCGGCGGCGGGAGCGTCGCAGACTGCCGGATCATCGAGGCGCTTGCGCCTTAGCGGCGGCTGTTTGCACCTCCTTTTCGAGAGTCCCCAGCTCGCAACCGCCGAGGCAAGCCGGGAACCAGAGCTGAACGAACGGCCAGTTTCGGGCATCGGAAGTTTACGTGTGGCGGCTGGTGCCGGGGCGGGAACCGCCCAGCAAATCCGCTGGCAAAGTTGGATTTGTTCTGCTTACGTTCTGGGATGCGCGTGCCGTCCATTGCACATCCGATCCGCCGCCAGGCTCGCGAGTCAACTGCCGCGCGGGTACGCGAATCGAGTCAAGCGCGAGTCAAGCGGTGTGGAGGCCGAATCAGCCGAAAACCGCAGAAACCCGCGCCTTTTCTATCCAACCAAAAGGTTGGGAGACGCGCAAATTGCTCAACCATCCGGTTGAATGTGTGTGCCGCGTCCCTCGCTCGGTTCGGCGCGCCGGCTTGCAGGTCTGCCCTTGGCGCCGCGCCGGGGCTGCCGGTCGAGCTCCAGCAGTTCCTCGCGCACATGGATCGCGCCCAGCGACATCCGCACTTCGATCAGGAAATAGATGAGCCCCGCCATCAGCAGCACCATCGAGAGCACGAACAGTCCCGCGACCACTCCGCCGATGTGCAGCGCCATCAGCCGCGAGACGAACATCAGCGCCACGACGACGCAGATCGCCAGCGCGCTCGACACGGTGAGGAAGATCGCCATGTTGATCACCGAGATCCGCCGATCGATCAGGCGCAGCTCCCAGACGTGGCGGTCGTGCTCGGGGCCGGTCGATTTGGGATGGAGCTGTTCGAGCTTGCGCGCCCGATCGACGATGCGCGCGAGACGGCCCACCATCACGTTCAGGATCGCGCCGATGCCGGCGAGAAGGAACACCGGCGCGATCGCGCTCTGGATCGTGTCCGCGACGGTCGAAAGATAGGGCCCCATTTCCATCGGGGCACTATGCGGGGGATGCGCGGCGGCCGTCAAACTCCGATGGCGGCGCGTTCCGGCCGCGGCCATGGAACCCGCGCGGTTTCCAGACACTCTCTCGGGATGCGGATCGCGACCTACAACGTCAACGGAGTCAACGGCCGGCTCCCGGTGCTGCTGCGCTGGCTCGAAGAGACCGGCCCGGACGTGGTGTGCCTGCAGGAGCTCAAGGCGCCGCAGGAAAAATTCCCCGAAGCGGCGATCCGCGACGCCGGCTATGGCGCGATCTGGCACGGGCAGAAGAGCTGGAACGGCGTCGCGATCCTCGCCCGCGGCTGCACGCCCGTCGAGACGCATCGCGGGCTGCCGGGCGATCCGGACGACAGCCACAGCCGCTACATCGAAGCGGCGGTGAACGGGACGCTCGTCGGCGGGCTCTATCTGCCCAACGGCAACCCCAGGCCCGGGCCCAAGTTCGACTACAAGCTGCGCTGGTTCGATCGGCTGATCGATCGTGCCGCGGCGCTGGTGGCGATGGACGCGCCGGTGGTGCTCGCGGGCGACTACAACGTCATGCCCACCGATCTCGACGTCTACAAGCCCGAGCGCTGGCTGGACGATGCGCTGTTCGCGCCCGAAGCGCGCGCCGCCTATGCGCGGCTGCTCGGCCAGGGCTGGACCGATGCGCTGCGCACGCTCCATCCCGACGAGAGAATCTACACCTTCTGGGACTATTTCCGGAACGCCTGGGCCCGGGGCGCGGGGCTCAGGATCGACCATCTGCTGCTCAATCCGGTGGCGGCGAAGCGGCTGAAGGACGCGCAGGTCGATGCGTTCGTGCGCGGCTGGGAAAAGACCAGCGACCACGCACCCGTCTGGATCGAGCTGGATTAAACGCGGATGTAACGGAAGTACCAGACCTCGTGTCCCTGCCGCCGTGCCTTGCGCTCGTAGCGCGTCTCGGGCCAGTCGGCGGGGCGGGTGAGGAAGTCGGCGGGCGTGTGTGCCTGCCATTCGAAGTCGCGGCGCTGGTTCATCACCATCATCGACCAGCGGCAATAGGTCGGGTCGTCGGTGCCCAGGCGGAACTCGCAGCCCGGCTTGAGCTTGGCGGCGATCAGGTCGAGCGGGCCGTGGTTCATCATCCGCCGCTTGGCGTGGCGGGCCTTGGGCCAGGGATCGGGATGGAGGAGGTAGACTCGCTCGAGGCTGGCGTCGGGCAGCCGCTCGACCACTTCGAGCGCGTCGCCCATGTGGAGCCGCACATTGGTCAGCCCGCGGTCGCGGATATGGCCGAGCGCGCCGACCACGCCGTTGAGGAAGGGCTCGCAGCCGATGAAGCCGTGGTGGGGGCGCATCGCTGCCTGGCCCGCCAGATGCTCGCCGGCACCGAAGCCGATCTCGAGCTCGAGCGGGCGCCCGGAGTCCAGGGCATCGCCGAACAGGGCCTGCGCATCGAGCGGACCGGCTTCCGGCACGCTGACCTGGGGCAGCATCTCGTCGACGAGCGCCGCCTGGCCCTGACGCAGCTTGTGCCCCTTGGCACGGCCATAGAGGCGGCGAATGGTGGTAGGGTCGTTCACAGCGGGCTGTCCTAACGCCGCCGGCTGCGGGCGCAAGTCTCAGGCTGCGTGGACGGCGGACCACCGGCCGGGAAGCCCGGTGCGTTGGGATGCCGGGGCAAGGCTTCGAAACGCGTCGCTCTGATCAGCGGCGGGCCATCATGACGTGCAGCGCGTGCTCGCCCTGGGTGCGCTCGGCCACTCGATAGCCGAGTGCAGGCAAGTCGATTCCCGCGAACAACGCCTCGCCGCGCCCGAGCAGCACCGGCGAGACGGCGAGGTGCATCGCCTCGATCGCGCCTGACGCGAGATATTGCCGGATGGTCGCGGTGCCGCCGCCGATGCGGATGTCGCGGTCGCCCGCAGCCTCTCGCGCCAGAGCCAGCGCCTCGTCCGCCCCGCCGGTGACGAAATGGAAGACGGTGCCGCCCGCCATCTCCAGCGGCGGCCGGGTGTGGTGGGTCAGCACGAACACCGGGCAGTGATAGGGCGGATTGTCTCCCCACCAGCCCTTCCATTCGTGATCGGGCCATTCGCCGCGCACCGGGCCGAACATATTGCGGCCCATGATCCACGCACCGATCCCCTCCATCGAACGGGCGGCGAAATCATCGTCGATTCCGGTCAGCCCCCCTTCCCGGCCGTACATCGCAGCGAAGCTCTTCGAGCGCGTCATCCAGGTGTGGAGATCCTCGCCCCCACGCCCGAGCGGATGTTCAAGGCTCTGTTCGGCACCGGCACCATAGCCGTCGACCGAAATGCTGAAACCGCTCACTCGAACCCTGGCCATCGCATCCTCCATACCGCTTGCATTTAGCAACCAGTTGCGGATTAGCGAACCGATTGTATATTGCAAGCAGTTTTTTGGAGAAGGCGATGACCGAGCCGCGATCCGGCTGCCCGATCAACCTGACGCTGGAAGTGCTCGGCGACCGCTGGAGCCTGGTGGTCATCCGCGACATGATGTTCGGGAACCGCCATTACTTCCGCGAGCTGATGCGCGGATCGATGGAGGGGATCGCGTCGAACATCCTAGCCGACCGGCTGAAGCGGCTCGAAGCCTCGGGGCTGGTCACCAGATCCGACGACCCCAGCCACAAGCAGAAGGCGCGCTACAACCTCACTGAAAGGGCGATCGAGCTCCTGCCGCTGCTGGTGGCGATGGGCGCGTGGGGCCGGCGGCACCTGGCGGTCACGCCCGATCTCGCAATTCGCAACCAGCTGCTCGAGGAAGGCGGGGTCGAGCTCATCGAAGCGTTCATGGAGGAGCTGCGCGTCGAGCATCTCGGCGCGCCCCGCCGCCCCGGATCGCCCCCGATACGCGAACGACTCGATGCGGCGCGCCAGGCGCTGCTCGGCGAATCCGGCTGAGCGATTGTCGCCAGGAATGTGACAGCCACTATCGCTTGCGGGCAGCGTCCCGTTTTTGCTCACAGGAAAAATTTCCGGTGGATTTTGGGCTTTTCGGGCTTGCCTTTCAGGAAGCCGAGGATTGACCATGCGTCGCTGCACCGCACCGTGATCGTGACGTCCACGAACCGACTCATTTTGACGACGAACCGTTCGGGCCCGCGACAAATTATCCTCTTGTGCCCGGACTCGGTTTGGCACAATCTATTGTGGTTGAAGTGAGGGGCACTCGCTAGCACTGGTATCGCCAGCGCCGCATGCTTATATGCGGCAAGGATATTCTCGTGCCTGCGATCCGCTGCGATGGACACTTTTTGTTCTCGCATCGGCATGCCGGTGGTATCATTGGACCCCGGCCCCCGAGTCGACGCGCAGCCTCCCCCTGGAGGTGCGCAACAGGATCAGTGAGGGGTTTGCGTCATGGAATTCAGGGACACCGAGAACAGCGTGAACGAGACCGTCACCGAAGCCGCCACCGCCACCCCCAAGGCGGCCAAGCCGCGCAAGCCTGCGCAGGAGAGGGATTCGCGCGCTGTCGCGCCGCAGCTCTACACGCTCGAGGTCGATCATTCGCGCGACGCGCTGCTCACCGATTTCGGCAAGGAGACGCTCAGGGATCGCTATCTGCTCCCGGGCGAGACCTATCAGGACCTGTTCGTCCGCGTCGCCTCTGCCTATGCCGACGATGCCGCGCATGCGCAGCGCATCTACGACTATATCTCGAAGCTGTGGTTCATGCCCGCCACCCCCGTTCTCTCGAACGGCGGCACCGGGCGCGGCCTGCCCATTTCGTGCTTCCTCAATTCGGTGCCCGACAGCCTGAACGGCATCGTCGACACCTGGAACGAGAATGTCTGGCTCGCCTCGCGCGGGGGCGGCATCGGCACCTATTGGGGCAATGTCCGCGGCATCGGCGAGCCGGTGGGGCTCAACGGCAAGACCAGCGGCATCATCCCGTTCGTGCGCGTGATGGATTCGCTCACGCTCGCGATCTCGCAGGGGTCGCTGCGCCGCGGCTCGGCCGCATGCTACCTCGACATCTCGCACCCCGAGATCGAGGAGTTCCTGGAGATCCGCAAGCCGAGCGGCGACTTCAACCGCAAGGCGCTCAACCTCCACCACGGCGTGCTGATTCCCGACGCCTTCATGGAAGCGGTGCGCGACGGCGCCGAATGGGAACTCAAGAGCCCCAAGGACGGCTCGGTGCGCGCCAAGGTCGATGCCCGCGCGCTGTTCCAGAAGCTGGTCGAGACTCGCCTGGCGACCGGCGAGCCGTACATCGTGTTCGCCGATCACGTGAACTCGAACATGCCCAAGCATCACCGCGATCTGGGCCTCAAGGTCTCGACCTCGAACCTCTGCTCCGAGATCACGCTGCCGACCGGCAAGGATCACCTGGGCAACGAGCGCACCGCGGTCTGCTGCCTCTCGAGCCTCAACCTCGAGACCTGGGACCAGTGGAAGGACGAGAAGGGCTTCATCGAGGACGTGATGCGCTTCCTCGACAATGTGCTGCAGGATTACATCGACCGCGCCGAGCCGGGCATGGAGAAGGCCGCCTATTCGGCGATGCGCGAGCGTTCGGTGGGCCTGGGCGTGATGGGCTTCCACAGCTTCCTCCAGGCCCGCGGGCTCGCCTTCGAGGGCGCGATGGCGAAGTCGTGGAACCTGCGGATGTTCAAGCACATCAACGCGCAGGTGAACGAAGCCTCGATGGCGCTCGCGATCGAGCGCGGCCCCTGCCCCGACGCCGCCGAGATGGGCGTGATGGAGCGATTCAGCTGCAAGATGGCGATCGCGCCGACCGCGTCGATCTCGATCATCTGCGGCGGCACCAGCGCGTGCATCGAGCCGATCCCGGCGAACATCTACACGCACAAGACGCTCAGCGGCTCCTTCGTGGTCCGCAATCCCTATCTCGAGAAGCTGCTCATGGAGAAGAGCAAGAACTCGGACGCGGTGTGGAACTCGATCCTCGAGCAGGGCGGCTCGGTCCAGCACCTCGACTTCCTCACCCAGGAGGAGAAGGATTGCTTCAAGACCAGCTTCGAGATCGATCAGCGCTGGCTGCTCGAGCTCGCGGCGGACCGCACCCCCTATATCGACCAGTCGGCCTCGCTGAACCTGTTCATCCCGGCGGACGTCGAGAAGTGGGACCTGCTGATGCTCCACTTCCGCGCCTGGGAGCTGGGCATCAAGTCGCTCTATTACCTCCGCTCCAAGTCGGTGCAGCGCGCCGGCTTCGCGGGCGGCGTGGAGGCCGACAACACGATCGAGAAGCCCCAGTTCAACCTGGGCGAGAGCACGGACTATGACGAATGCCTGGCGTGTCAGTGAGGTGGCGAAGCTAGGTCGCCCTGACCTTTCCGTCGCTGTTACAGCGGACCTTTCCCTATCCCAAATGGAGAGGGGTCTAGAGATGTGCCCGACCGTCCCTCTCCCATTGGGAGAGGGAAGGAGCCGCAAAGCGGCGGAAGGGTGAGGGTGATGCGCCTTTATCAAAACCAGCCTTCCGGCACCGTTGGCCAACTCCGTGAGCTGCGCCGCAACGCGACCGACGCGGAGAAGCGCCTTTACGATGCCGTTCGCCAGGCGTTCCCAGAACGCAAATGGCGGTTCCAAGCGCCTATCGGCCTCTTTCGGGTGGACCTCCTCTGCTTTGCAGAACGGCTGGCAATCGAAGTCGATGGCGGCCAGCATGCCGATGCCGCGGACTATGACACGCGGCGTACGCGCTTCATCGAAAGCGAAGGCTATCGCGTGATTCGCTTCTGGAACAACGAGGTGCTCGGGAACATCGACGGCGTGCTTCAGGTCATTGCGGGCGCCCTCTCCCCGAACCAGGGACGAAAGGGCGAGGACGCATGACATATGTCGCCCTCACCCTTCCCACGCGCTTTGCGCGCGGGCCCCTTCCCTCTCCCAAGGGGAGAGGGAGTTTGAGCATCTCAGATCGGCTCGCCGCTCTCTTCCTCCTCGAAGGTGATCGCGACGTCGGCGTTGGCGCTGAGGCGGACCTTGTCGCCTTCCACTTCGGCGATCAGCCCGGCGGGGATGTAGTGATGGTGCCGGTGCGACTGCTCGGCGCCTTCGATCTCGGCTCCGCTGTCGGCCTTGGTGAGCTTGATCCGGTCGCCGTCGACGCGGTCGACCGTACCGATATGGACGCCGTCGGCGCCGATCACTTCCATATGCTCGCGGATGTTGCTGGTATTCGCCATCGGCTTTCTCCCATGGTTGCGCCGGCCCAACGCCTGCGCCGTGCAGAAGATGCAGTAACGGCGAAATCGCGCCACACCCATTGGGGGTATCCCGCATGACTGCGATGAGAAAACTCCTGCCCGCCGCCGCGCTGCTCCTGCTCGCCGGCTGCGCCACCCAGGTCTCGAGCGGCGTCGCACCCGGGGCGCCGGGCTTCCTGCTCGGGCTGTGGCACGGCTTCATCTTCCCCTTCGCCTGGCTGCTCAGCCTGGTGATGCCCGATGTCGCGATCTATGCGGTGCCCAACAACGGCGGCTGGTACGACTTCGGCTATTTCGTCGGCATCTATTTCTTCGGGGTCGGCGCGTGGCGCGGCCGCAAGGTCGTGTACCGCACGCGCGTGGTACGCGAGCGCGGCGGCACGGTGATCGACCACCAGTGACACGCCAGCTCGCCTTGATGGCCGGCGTGGCCGCGCTCGCGGGAACCGCGGGGCTGACGGCGCTCGTCCGCCCGAGCCTGGCGCGGCGCGCGTTGCAGCTGCCCGATGCGGAGCCGACCGTCTATGCCCTGCGCATCGGCGGCATGATGCTCACCGCGCTCGGCCTGTTCCTCGGCGGCTTCGCGGCCGTCGCTACGCTGGCGGGGGCGGCATGAGCTGGTTCGACGATTGGCGACAGGCCCGCGATGCCTATCGGACTAACCCGGTACTGTTCTTCGGTGGGATCATCGGCGCCTTCGCTTATGCCGGCATCGGCATATGGCTGATGATCACCGCCACCTGGCCTGATGGTTGCGATCATTCGGGCCGCAAGCTCATTGGCATGTTCAACAAACTCTATTGCAGCCCGGATCTACTCGGCGGTGGAGCTGCCGAATGGGGCCTGTTCCTGTGGCTTTGGTCGCTCCCGATCGGCGTCGCCACTTTCATTATTTGGGCATTGGTCAAGAAGCGATCGAAAGCCTGAAATCTCCTTTCAAAATTCCCATATTCGTCTCGGAGTAACCCCAATGCCGCTTCTCGAAGCCCGCAAGACCTACAAACCCTTCGAATATCCCTGGGCGTTCGAATTCTGGAAGCGCCAGCAGCAGGTCCACTGGCTGCCCGAAGAGGTGCCGCTGGGCGAGGATTGCCGCGACTGGGCGCAGAAGCTCTCGGATCACGAGCGCAACCTGCTCACCCAGATTTTCCGCTTCTTCACCCAGGCCGACGTGGAAGTGCAGGACTGCTACCACGAGAAATACGGCCGCGTGTTCAAGCCGACCGAGATCAAGATGATGCTCGCCGCCTTCTCCAACATGGAGACGGTGCACATCGCGGCATACAGCCACCTGCTCGACACGATCGGCATGCCCGAGAGCGAGTACGGCATGTTCCTCGAATATGCCGAGATGAAGGACAAGCACGACTATCTGCAGAAGTTCGGCGTCGAAACCGACGAGGACATCGCCAAGACGCTGGCGATGTTCGGCGGCTTCACCGAGGGGCTCCAGCTGTTCGCCAGCTTCGCGATGCTGATGAACTTCCCGCGCTTCAACAAGATGAAGGGCATGGGCCAGATCGTTTCCTGGTCGGTGCGCGACGAGAGCCTGCACTGCGAGGGCATCATCCGCCTGTTCCACGCCTTCGCCAAGGAGCGCGACTGCCTGACCAAATCGGTCAAGGACGACATCATGGACATGTGCCAGACGACCGTGCGGCTGGAAGATGCGTTCATCGATCTGGCGTTCGAGCAGGGCCCGGTGACCGGCATGACGCCCAAGGAGATCAAGAAGTACATCCGCTACATCGCCGACTGGCGGCTGGGCCAGCTCGGCCTCAAGCCGATCTACATGATCGACGAGCACCCCCTTCCCTGGCTCGCCCCGCTGCTCAACGGCGTCGAGCACGCCAATTTCTTCGAACAGCGCGCGACCGAATATTCGAAGGGCGCGACGCGGGGCAACTGGAACGAAGTGTGGGACAGCTTCGACAAGCGCCAGAAGGCGAAGATCGGCCCCGTGGCGAACGAGGACAGCGGCGAAGGCGGAGGGGACATGTTCTCCAAGGCGGGGATCGCGGCGGAGTAGGTGGATCGCGAAGGGGATTGGCGCCAGCCGATCCCCATTCTCTTGCGGCGCGCTCCCTCCTCCGTAGCACTCACGCTCGACTAGCCGTGGAAGCACTCACTTCGATGCCATGCCAGATATCGTGCGTGGGGGCGATGCGCCGGCAAGGCGGGTAGCCGCGCCTTCCGATCGCCGTAGATCAGCTTCTCCACGCTTTCTAAGTCATTAATCTTGCGAGAAAGCAGGATTTCTCCCGCATCGCTTAGGGAGATCAGACCTCGGTCGAACATCCAGTGTACGGTACCGGACAGTGCGATCCCGTTGGCAACGACATCCGGCCCTCCGGCTCCAACGCTCATGATGTGCGCTGCCTGAGTCTCCGCCCGGCCCCCGCCGTTGATCAGCTTCATACCCGTCAACGCACAACGGCAATCATAGACGTCGAGAACCCGCTTGCGGAACTGCCGATCACGCACCGTCCGACTGACCAGCATCGTCGCGCGATCCACAGGGCCTTCCCACGGAATTTGCTCTTCCCGCACCATCGGAGCGGAATCCTTGGCATCGATCCGCGGCAGCAGTGCGTCTTCCTCAATCAGCCCGAGATCAACAATCCGATTGAAGTCGGTATCGGAAATCGTCCGGATTGACTGGATTGCCCGACCATTATTCAGACGCCCGTCGGCATTGAGCAGTCCGCGTTCCACGGCCTGTCCATCGAGTTGGAAAGGCACATCTCGTCCAAATTCCAGAAAGCTGCCCGGCTCGATCAGCGCGAGGTACATGCCCTGAATAGCCGGATCGGGAACGATCTTCTCCACCCTCGCGACGGCATAATAGCCGCGCTTGCCGGCCCGTCTCGGCTCTTGGTAGATAATCCAGTCTCCGACAACCTTTGATGCGTTGGCCATCCAGCGGGTCGGAAAACGATAAAATCGCTCTGGCTCGTCCTCATAGATGGAGTGCGATCCAACTACGAAGACGCCCTTGCTACCCCCGCGCCTTACCGGCTCTAGTACAGGGCCTGCCAGACGATAAATCCCCTGATCGACAAACTCGACCACCCCTGCGTCGCGCAGTTGCTGCAATTCTCGGCTAAGCGTCTGATGCGGGGTAGCACCAGCCGAACCAGTGTCAGCAATTATCGCGTCGAGTTCCCCATCGATCAGTGCCTGACGTGAGAATAGAGGAGAACCGGTCTTGGCGACGTGCCTCCGCACGGCGGTTTCGACAGCCTCGGCCCAGCTTGCCATCCCATTCCCCCACATCGGATGGAACATAGTCCAAATCGGACCTGTCCATCGCACCAACTCTCGCGAAGCCGGCTAAACTGGCCTCCTCTTCCTCCAGCACCGGAGGCGCAATGCACATCACCATTATCTGTGAGACTTGCGGGAGCAAGCTAGTCACGCGCGACGCGTGGGCAGAATGGGATGAAACCGGCCAGGGTTGGGTGCTGGCCGCCGTCTATGATTATGCCTTCTGCCACGACTGTCAGGCAGAAACGCGACTAGAGGAAATTGCTTTCATCGGTTCTGCTTGAGCTGCCGTCATACCTCTCAAGCGCGAAGCCCCCCAATCTTCACCTTCCGGAAACTTCCTCCCCGCATGCTCCCCCGCGGCGGCGTCCGGGAGCGCCGTGCAATGCAGGGGGAGCCCCTATGTTCGCAGCGAGCCTTCTCGTCGTTGCCCTCGCGGCCGGCGTGCTGCTCTGGATCTTCGCGCGCCGGTCGCCGCGCTTGAGCGGGTTCGCGCGCTCGGCACCGGCGGTCGAGGCGCTGCCGGGCCGCACGCGCCGCGCAGGCGACGGGCTGGTCTATCATCCGCCCGCCGATCCCGCGCCGGCACCCATCCTCGCGCCCGTGGTGCCGCTCGGCCTATCGCCGGGGGTCGACGCGGAGCCCGAGGAGGCGGAGCTGGCGGAGGCGGACGAATCCGCCTTCGCTTCGGTCACCTGGGATGCCGATGCAGAAGAGGAGGAGGAAGAGGGGTACGAGGAAGCGCTCGAAGGCGCGCCCGAGCATGCCCCGACGCCCCACGCCACGCCGTCTTCGCCAGGGCTCGCTCCCGGCTATGCCGTTCCCGAGGACGCCGGGGATGCGAACGATCTCGCCCCCGCCGCCCGGCGCTCCGAACCCGAGCCGTCGGCGGAACCGGTGCTCGCTCCCGCGCCGCGCATCCGCGCCTCCTCGCCGGCGCTGGGGCTCACGCCCTATGACGCTTCGGCCGATGCGGACGAGGATGGCGACGAGGACGATTATGTCCCTCCTGTCTGGCAGCCCGAGCCGGAGGACGCCCGCCCGCTCGCGTCCCCTGCGATGCCCCACGCCGCCGCAATCCCCGCCGCGCCCGTGCCGCTCTCCGATCCCGTCGCGGCGGCGCCCGAGACCGTGGATTTCGACTGGCCGCGCACCGCTGCGCTCCGGCTGCAGGAACTGGGCACGCTGCTCCCCAGCGGCGGGTTCGCCGCCTATTTCGCCGAGGTGACGTCGCCGCATGCCTGGGACGAGATGATCGAGGCGCTACGCGCGATCGGCGCGCCCGAAGCCGCCGAGGTCGCCACCGCAGCCGGCGAGGCGCAATGGCCGTTCCACGAGCAGGGGACGCTCGCCCCGCGTGCGGAGTTCGCCGAAGCCGATGCGCAATGGGCCGTGCTCGACCCCGATCTGCCGGCGTTGCTCGACGCCTGGCTCGATGCGCAGTCGGACCGGAGCGCCGCTTTCGGGCGGGGATGAACCCGCCCGCCGTTTATCCTGGGTTCAGAAACCGTGGCGGTTTTGCCACGGTCGGGGAAGTTCTGCGCGAAATCCTGGTTGCAGCGCAACAAAGGACTCGCCCGCGCTTTTGAGCCCTGCCGGTGCCGCCCGTTGCCCCAGCGTATCCCGGGGAGATGCGGCGCCGGCGGGTCATGAACAGTGCAAGAGGTCTTTCCCCACATGCGTATCCTGATTGCCGCTGCGGCCTTTGCCGCGGCGATCCCGTCCGCCGCCTCCGCGCAGGAGGCCGATCCCGCCACCACCGCCACTCCCCCCGCCGCCGAGGCCAGCGCGCCCGACGGCTCGCCCGGCTTCGGAATCGAGCCCTATGTCGGCATCATGGGCGGCTATGAGCAGTTCGACGACACGCGCCCCGCGGCGGGCATCCCGCACGCGCCGGGCGGCCGCGACTTCGACGGCGGGCTGGTGCAAGGAGTCGCCGGCGTCAACGTGCCGCTCGGACCGGTGTTCGTCGGCGTCGAAGGCAATGCCGCCAAGGGCTTCACCGGCGACATCGACTGGGAATATGGCGTCGCCGGCCGCGCGGGCTTCCGCATGGGCGACAGCGGGCTGATCTATGCGAAGGCGGGCTATCAGTGGGTCAATTTCGACGCGCTCGGCGATGACAGCCGCGACTTCCACGACATCACCGCAGGGCTTGGCGTCGAAGTCGGCCCCAAGGACATCGGCCTGGGCGGGATCACCGGCAATTCGGGCGTGCGGCTGCGGCTCGAGATGAACAGCTTCGGCGATTTCAACAGCTTCCGGCCGATGGCAGGCGCGATCGTACACTTCTGACCTTCTCGCAGGGGGAACAAGGGCGGCAGCGCGCCTTCTACCTTGTTCCCCCACCCGTCCTTCCCTGGCCACGACTCGTCGCATCCAGCGCCGTTTCGCCGCACTGCAACGAAAAATTTACCTTTCGTTAACCACTCTCCGTCAGGTTTTCCGCCATTCGGAATGCAAACGCGATCGGAGGATGGCCCGTGTACCGGCGCATCGTGACGCTCTGCCTGTGTGCCTTGCTCGCGGCCTGCGCGGGGCGCGAGAAAAAAGTCCCCGAGCTCGTGGTGGTCACCCCGGTGGAAGTGATTCCGCTGTGGAAGACAACGATCAAGCCGGAGGACAGCCTCAGGCTCAACGGGTTGCCCGCGCATTGGGCGGTCCTGCACGGCAAGCTGCCGAAGAAGGTGCGCAATGCGCAGGGCGAGCTGGTCGATCCGCAAGCGGCGCTCGACCGCCCCGAACTCACGCCGGGCGCCTATCGCTGCCGCGTGCTGCGGCTGCGCGCCGCCACTCGCGCCGCGACGGTGCGCAGCTCGACCCCCGGCTTCTGCCATGTGACGGCGAGCGAAGAGGGCTTCGCCTTCATCAAGCAGACCGGCGGCGATCCCGCTGCAGGCTATCTCTATCCCGACGGCAAGCGCTATGTTTTCCTGGGCGCGCGCCAGCGCCGTTCGGGCGACAATTCGCTCGGCTATGGCACCGATCCGGAGAAGGACCTGGTCGGCGTCGCGGAGCGCGTCGGCGGGTTCCGCTGGCGGATCGCGGTGCCGGGGACCGACGCGAGCCAGGTTCAGATCTACGAGCTCACCCCCGTCCCGGCCGACCAGCAGCCCAAGGGCTGAGAAGCCCGGGGGAATGCGAGGGAGCGCGCGTTTCCCTCAGCACCACGGCCGGCGACGGCCCGCCCACGGGCGCGCGAGCCCTTCGTCGACCAGTCGTTCGCCGATCGAGACGCCGCCGCGCGTGGCGATCCGCAGCTTGCGGCCATAGCGGTCGGTATCGCGCCCGGGGCTCTGGAGCGTCACCGGCCCCTCGCTGAGCAGCACCTGCAGCCGCCGTGTCGCCGCCTTGCCCAGCCGCGCCTCCCTGGCGCAGCGGGGCGGGTGCGTCTCGGGCGCGTCGATGTCGGCAAGGCGGATGCGCTCGCCCTGCATCCAGAAAGTGTCGCCGTCGACCACGCAATTGGTGCCGCCGCCGCTGTGGCAAAGGCCGAACGCGATCGTCCGCGCCTCCGCAGACCGGCCGGGCCAGCCCAGCCCGGTGCTCCCGCTGGCGACCACCAGCCCCGCGCTCGCGCCGCCCAACAGCATGATCACGACCGCACGAATCCAGCTACGCCCGGCGCGCCTCCGCGCGCTCCTTCGCGATCCCATCTACGCCTTACTCCTACTGGCTGGTTTTGGTCCGATCCGGATCAGCTTGTCTCCGGATCGGACGTGGCGCGCGCTAGGCTGTGCCGATGGCAGACAAGCCTTCTTCCCCGATCGAATATGCCTGCGCGCGATGTGGCGGCATCGCCGTCACGCGCGACGCCTGGGCGGAATGGAACGTCGCGCGGCAGCGCTGGGCGTTGTGCGAAGTCTTCGATTTCGCCTTCTGCCACCAATGCGCCCGCGAAACCCGGCTGATCGAGCGCCCCGCCGGCGGAGCCCCGCCCCCGCCCGATCCTACTCCCTGATCCCGAGCTGCCAGAGCACGAACGCCATTTCGTCCGCGGCTTCCTTCAGGCTCTCCCACCGGCCGGACTTGCCGCCGTGCCCCGCACCCATGTTGGTCTTGAGGACCAGCAGGTTGTCGTCGGTCTTGGTCGCGCGGAGCTTGGCCGCCCATTTGGCGGGCTCCCAATAGGTCACGCGCGGATCGTTGAGCCCGCCCGAGATGAACATCGGCGGATAGGCCTGCGGGCGCACATTGTCGTAGGGGCTGTACGAGCGGATCAGCGCGAATGCCTCCGGATCCTCCACCGGATTGCCCCATTCGGGCCATTCGCCGGGGGTGAGCGGCAGGCTCTCGTCGAGCATCGTGTTGAGCACGTCGACGAAGGGCACGTCGGCGACGACCACGCCCCACAGATCCGGGTCCGAATTGACCACCGCGCCCATCAGCTCGCCCCCGGCCGAGCGGCCCGCAATCGCGATCCCGCCCTTGTGGGTATAGCCGCGCTCGATCAGCCCCTTGGCCACGTCGACGAAGTCGTTGAAGGTGTTGGCGCGCTTCTCGAGCTTGCCGTCCTTGTACCATTGCTGGCCCAGGTCGTCCCCGCCGCGGATGTGCGCGATCGCGAAGGCCATGCCGCGGTCGAGGAACGACATGCGGCTGGTCGAGAAGCCCGGCGGAATCGCGTAACCGTAAGCGCCATAGGCATAGAGGTAGAGCTTGCCGCTGCCGTCGCGCGGGAAATCCTTCGGATAGACGATCGAGACGGGCACCCCGGTGCCGTCGCGCGCGGTGACGGTCAGCCGTTCGGTGCCGTATCTCGACGCATCATAGCCGCTCGGGATCTCCTGTACCTTGAGCGTCTCCAGCGCTCCGGTCGCGACGTGATAGTCGTAGACCGTCCCCGGCGTGATCATCGACTCATAATCCAGCCGCAGCTTGTCGACTGCATATTCGGGATTGTCGCCCAGCCCCGCGACATGGCTCGCCTCGGGGAACTCGAGCCGCACCGGCGGGGTAGCGGGATCGTAGCGATGGAGCTCGATCTGATCGAGCCCGTCGAGCCTCCCCTCGACGATGAAGAAATCGGCGAAGCAGCTCACCCCGGTCATGTAGAAATGCTTCGAGGGGCCGATCCGCTCGCTCCATTCCCCGGGATTGTCGATCGGCGCCGTCACCAGCCGGAACTGCGGATCCACGTCGTTGGTGTGGATGAACAACGTGCCGTCGTGCTCGTCGACGTCATACTCGCGGCCGGGCTTGCGCGGGCTGACGCAGACGAGCGGCGCGGCGGGATTGTCGGCGGGGAGCAGATAGACTTCGCTGGTCACATGGTCACCAGTCGAGATCAGCAGCCACTTGCGCGAGCTCGTCTCGCCCACCGCGACGCGATAGCCTTCGTCGGCCTCGCGGTAGAGCTCGATGTCCGCCTCGACCGGCTCGCCGAGCTTGTGCCAGCGCGCATTGTCGGTGCGCCAATTCTCGTTGGCGAGACCGTAGAGAAAGCCCTTCGAATCTGCGGTCCAGACGATCTCGGAAAGCATGCCGGGGATCGTGTCGGGCAGCATCGCGCCGGTCTCGAGGTCCTTGACCCGCACCTCGAACCGCTCCGAGCCATTGTCGTCTACGGCATAAGCGAGGAAGCGCCCGTCGGGGCTCACGCTCAACGCGCCCAGCCGGAAATATTCCTTGCCCGCGGCGAGCGCAGGCTCGTCCAGGATCAGCTGGTCTTCCCCACCCGCTACAGGCTTGCGCCACCAGCGCGGATATTCGCCGCCGGTTTCGTAATCGGTCCAGTAGAGCCAGTCGCCGTCCTTCTGCGGCACGGTCGATTCGTCTTCCTTGATCCGCCCGCGCATTTCCTTGAACAGCTTCTCGGACAGCGGCTTCATCGGCGCGATCGCCGCCTCGAAATAGGCGTTCTCCGCCTCGAGATAGGCGAGAACGTCCTTGTCCTTGACCGCGGGATAGGCGGGGTCCTTGAGCCAGGCCCAGGGGTCCTCGATCGTGGTGCCGTGGCGTGTGAAGCTGTGCGGACGAGTCGCCGCGACGGGCGGCTTGGGAAGTTCGGTCATCGCGCCCATCTAGGACGAACGTCCCCGCGCTGTCACCGGCCAGATGTCGACGATCGTCGCAGCTTCGCCGATCGCATAGGAATCGTAGAGGTTGACCGTCGGATCGCAGTGCGGCGGCACCAGCGTCACGCGCGCTGCCAGGCCGGGGAGTATGTCGCCGATCAGCGCACCCTGCTCGTCGCCCATGAAGGCGTAGCGTGCGCCCGGGGCGCCCGCATGCACCACCGGTACGCCCGCATCGGTGGCGAACGCCTTGAGCCCCGCGTCGATCGTCACCATTCCCGGCGTGTTGACGCTGATTACGCTCGCATCGACGAACAGCGCCTGTTCGAAGGCAGGGCCGGCGAGCTCGCAGTCGCGATATTCGCGGTCGAGGAAGACATAGCTTCCCACCTGCAGCTCGGTGAGCACCCCCAGCTCGGCATCGATCGCGAAGCTGCCGGTGCCGCCGCCGGTTACGATCGGCACGGCGTGTCCCGCGCCGGCCAGCGCCGCGAGTACCGCGCGCAGAAACTCGGTCTTCTCGGCAATCGCCGCGCGCCGACCGGCAAGCGTGGCGATGTGCTGCTCGGAACCGCAATAATATTGCACGCCTCCCAGGCGCAGGTCCGCCGCAACGATCGCTTCCACGAGCGCCACGGCGGCTTCGGCCGAAGTGACGCCCGTCCGGTGCTTCCCCGGATCGACGTCGATGAACACCGCTGCCGGTGCCCCGGCCAGCGCGCGCACATTGTCGGGATGGTCCGCGACCACCGAGAGCCGGATGCGCGCCGCCAGCGCCTTCAGCCGCGCGACCCCGCCCGGAGTCACCACCGGCGAGGTGAGGTGGATGTCGTCTATGCCCTCCGCCGCCAGCGCCTCGGCCTCGGCCAGCTTGGCGCAGCATACCCCCGCCGCTCCCGCCGCGATCTGCCGCCGCGCGATCTCGGCGCTCTTGTGCGTCTTGGCGTGCGGGCGCAGCGCCAGTCCCCGCGCCCTCGCCCATTCGGCCATGGCCGAAATGTTGCGGTCGAGCGCGCCGGCGTCGAGCACGAGCGCGGGGGTGGGGAGGTCGCTGCGGGAAAAGGGCTGGAACATCGGCCCGGGACATAGCGCGGCATGTGACTTTTGCCGAATATCGGAGCAAAGCAGCCCCCAAACCCAACGGAATAGAGTCGCCCATGTCCAGCTACGCCGATCGTCTCCGCGCCCTTCGCGACCAGTTGAAGCGCGACCGTCTCGACGGCTTCGTCGTCCCGCTCACCGACGAGCATATGTCCGAATATGTCGGCGGCTACGCCCAGCGCCTCGGCTGGCTCACCGGCTTCCAGGGATCGGCGGGCACCGCGGTGGTGCTGCCCGAGGCCGCGGCGATCTTCACCGACGGGCGCTACACGCTCCAGGTCCGCCAGCAGGTTTCGCCCGATCATTGGGAGTATGTCGGCGTGCCCGCGACCAGCGTCGCCGACTGGCTCGGCGCGCACGCCCCGGACGGCGGCCGCATCGGCTATGATCCCTGGCTCCATACCCGCGCCTGGGTCGAGGAAGCGCGCAAGGCGCTCGCCGAGAAAGGCGCCGAGCTGGTGCCAGTGACGCGCAACCCGATCGACGCCGTGTGGGCCGATCGCCCTGCCCCGAGCGACGCCGTGCTCGCGGTCCAGCCCGATACGGCTGCGGGCAAATCCTCTCCCGCCAAGCGCGCCGACATCGCCGACTGGCTCCACGAGCGAAAGGCCGACGCCGTCGTGCTCGCCGCGCTCGATTCGATTGCCTGGGCGTTCAACATCCGCGGGGCGGACGTCGCGCACACTCCGGTCGCGCTCGCCTATGCCATCGTCAATGCCGACGGCACCGCCGATCTGTTCGTCGCGCCCGAGAAGCTGAGCGACACGGTGCGCCAACACCTGGGCAACGCCGTTCGCGTCCATGATCGCGCCGCCTTTGCACCTGCGCTGGGGAAGTTTGCCGGCAAGCGCGTCGCCGCCGATCCGGGCAGCGCCGTTTCCGCGATCTTCGACGCGCTCGAAGCCGGCGGCGCCAAGGTGCTCGGCGTCCGCGATCCCGTGGTGCTCGCCAAGGCGATCAAGAACCCGGCGGAGATCGCCGGGCACAAGGCAGCGCAGGCGCGCGACGGCGCGGCGCTGGTGCGTTTCCTCAAATGGTTCGAGGAGACGGCGCCCGGCGGCGGCCTCACCGAAATGTCCGCCGCCGACAAGCTGCGCGCGTTCCGCGAGGCGACCGGCGCGCTCAAGGACCTGAGCTTCGACACCATCTCCGCCACCGGCCCCAACGGCGCGATCCCGCACTACAAGGTGACCGAGGAATCGAGCCTGCCCATCGAGCGCGGCCAGCTCTACCTCGTGGATTCGGGCGGGCAATATGGCGACGGCACCACCGATGTGACGCGCGTCATGCCGGTGGGCGAAGCGAGCGACGAGATGAAGGACCGCTTCACCCGCGTGCTCAAGGGGCACATCGGCATCGCCACCGCGATCTTCCCCGACGGCACCACCGGCGCCCAGCTCGACAGCTTCGCGCGCGCGCCGCTGTGGGAAGTCGGGCTCGATTACGGCCATGGCACCGGCCACGGCGTAGGCGCCTATCTCTCGGTTCACGAAGGGCCGCAGCGGATCGCCCAGCCCTTCTATCCGGGCGGCCAGAGCCTCGAGCCGCTGCGCGCCGGCATGTTCCTCTCGAACGAGCCCGGCTACTACAAGGCCGGCGAATACGGCATCCGCATCGAGAACCTCGTCCTGATCGTTCCGGCGGAGATTCCCGGTGCCGAGCAGCCGATGCTGGCGTTCGAGACGCTCACCTTCGCGCCGATCGAACGAACGCTAATTAAACCATCCCTGTTGACCAAGAAGGAACGCGATTGGGTCAATCTCTACCACGCGCGGGTGCTGGAAGTGGTCGGCCCGCAACTGGGTGAGGAAGAGATGCGATGGCTGGAGGCGAAATGCGCGCCAATCGGCTGATGTGGTTCGCGGCGGGCGCTGTTACGATGGCGATGTACCTTCAGGGTCCGCACGCTATTTGGGACAACGCCTATCAGCTGGCCGAGTCCGCCGCCTTCTGGCTCACTGCCACGATCTGAGGATCGCCGCTGTCGCGCTCGGCCGAGGCCATCTCGCGGGATTGCGCCTTGCGCTTCCGCAGATTGGCGCGCAGCGCCTCGGCGAGCCGGGCCTGTTTGTCGCTATCGGTCATGCGATTGCGATAAACCCATGCCGTGCGGGTTGACAATCGGAGACACCCAAGCACATAGGCGCCTCCCGCCCGGCTCCCCAGCCGGCGAGTGCTGCCGTAGCTCAGTGGTAGAGCGCATCCTTGGTAAGGCTGAGGTCGTGAGTTCAATCCTCACCGGCAGCACCATTTTCCCTCCTTGCAAGCCGCCCCGGGTTCCCCGATCAGGCGCCTGAGCAAGGAGACAGCCCCATGAAGACCCGCGCCGCAGTCGCGTTCGAAGCCAAACAGCCGCTCGAGATCGTCGAGCTCGACCTCGAAGGCCCCAGGCCCGGCGAAGTGCTGGTCGAGATCATGGCGACCGGCATCTGCCATACCGACGCCTATACGCTCGACGGCTTCGATTCGGAGGGTATCTTCCCGTCGGTGCTGGGGCACGAGGGCGCGGGCGTGGTCCGCGAAGTGGGCGCCGGCGTCACCAGCGTGAAGCCCGGCGATCACGTGATCCCGCTCTACACCCCCGAGTGCCGCCAGTGTGAGTCGTGCCTTTCGGGCAAGACCAACCTGTGCACCGCGATCCGCGCGACGCAGGGCAAGGGGCTGATGCCCGACGGCACCACGCGCTTCAGCTACAAGGGGCAGCCGATCTACCATTACATGGGCTGCTCGACCTTCTCGAACTTCACCGTGCTGCCCGAGATCGCCGTGGCGAAGATCCGCAAGGACGCGCCCTTCCAGACCAGCTGCTACATCGGCTGCGGCGTGACGACCGGCGTCGGCGCAGTGGTCAACACCGCCAAGGTCCAGGTGGGCGAGAAGGTGGTGGTGTTCGGCCTGGGCGGCATCGGCCTCAACGTGATTCAGGGCGCCAGGATGGTCGGCGCGGACGTGATCGTCGGCGTCGACATCAATCCCGATCGCGAGGAATGGGGCCGCAAGTTCGGCATGACTCATTTCATCAACGGCAAGGGCAAGAGCCGCGAGGAGGTGATAGCCGAAGTGCTCGCGCTCACCGATGGCGGCGCCGACTACAGCTTCGATGCGACCGGCAACACCGAGGTGATGCGCACCGCGCTGGAATGCTGTCACCGGGGGTGGGGCGAATCGATCATCATCGGCGTGGCCGAGGCGGGCAAGGAGATCGCGACACGCCCCTTCCAGCTCGTCACCGGCCGCGTGTGGAAGGGCACCGCGTTCGGCGGCGCCAAGGGCCGGACCGACGTTCCGAAGATCGTCGACTGGTACATGAACGGCAAGATCGCGATCGACCCGATGATCACCCATGTCCTCAGCCTCGAGGAGATCAACAAAGGATTCGATCTGATGCATGCGGGCGAGAGCATCCGCAGCGTGGTGGTGTACTAAAGGTTCAGACTCGAAAGAGAGGAAAGCCATGTTCAATCACGTCATGGTCGGCTCCAACGACCTCGACCTGTCCAGGAAGTTCTACAACGCGGTGCTGGGCACGCTCGGCTTTGCCGGCGAGCCGTTTCGCGACGTTGCGAAGAGCGGTCATGCGCGGTTGTTCTATCGGCACAACGGCGGGACTTTCTGCATCTCCGAACCGATCGACGGCGGCGCCGCGACGTGCGCAAATGGCGCCACGATCGGCTTCAAGTGCGACTCGCCCGAGCAGGTGAGGGCGTTCCACGACGCCGGCGTGGCCAATGGCGGGACGTCGATCGAGGATCCGCCCGGACCGCGCGATGGCGGCGCGCTGGGGCCGATGCACCTCTCCTATTTGCGCGATCCCGACGGGAACAAGCTCTGCGCCATCCATCGACCGGCGGCCTGAGATGACCGTCGAGACCATCTCGGCGAACCGCAGCCACGGCGGCACCCAGGGGGTGTACCGACATGCCTCGGCAGCCACTGGCACCGACATGGTCTTTTCGGTCTTCGTGCCCGAGCATGCCCGGGGGGCGAAGCTGCCGGTGCTCTGGTATCTCTCCGGCCTCACCTGCACGCATGCCAACGTCACCGAGAAAGGCGAATACCGGCAGGCCTGCGCCGCGCACGGGGTGATCCTGGTGGCGCCCGACACCAGCCCGCGCGGCGAGGGCGTACCCGACGACGAAGCCTATGATTTCGGCCAGGGCGCCGGTTTCTACGTCGACGCCACGCAGGAGCCCTGGTCGCGTCATTTCCGAATGCGGACCTATGTCGAGCAGGAGCTGCCCGCGCTGATCGCGGCCGAATTCGCGATGGCGGACATGGATCGCCAGGGGATCACCGGCCATTCGATGGGCGGGCACGGCGCGCTAACCGTGGCGCTGCGCAATCCCGAGCGCTTCCGCTCGGTCTCGGCCTTCTCCCCGATCGTCGCGCCGAGCGTGGTCCCCTGGGGCGAGAAGGCGCTCGCCGGCTATCTGGGCGAGGACCGCGCCGCGTGGCGCGACCATGATGCCTGCGCGCTGATCCTCGACGGCGCGCGCGTCGCCGAGCTGCTGGTCGATGTCGGCGATGCCGACCCCTTTCTCCACGAGCAGCTCCGCCCCCAGCTTCTCCGCGCCGCATGCGACGCCGCAGGCATCCCGCTGACGCTGCGCCTCCAGCCCGGATATGATCACAGCTATTATTTCGTCTCGACCTTCCTAGCGGAGCACGTCGCCTGGCACGCGGCGCGGCTGGGGTAATCGACCGGTAACGCTCGCGAACCATTACGCAGGCTGCTAGCATCGCAGCGTTTTCCATCCGGAGGGGCCGAATTGATGATCGTCGACTTCCTGCAGCGCGCCACGACCGCACTGGCGCTCGCGCTCGCGCCAGCGGCTTTTGCTCAGACCGCCCCCCTCCCGGCCGCGGCTCCGGCGCAGGACGCCGATCCGGCGCTGTGGGTGGTCAAGGACGACGACACCACCATCTATCTCTTCGGCACCGTCCATGTGCTCAAGCCGGGGCTGAGCTGGTTCGACGAGGCGATCAAGACGGCGTTCGACGAGAGCGACGAGCTGGTGCTCGAGATGGTCGAACCCGATCCGCAGACGATGCAGAGCCTGGTCATGCGGATGGCGCTCGACACGAAGGGGCCGGCGCTCAGCGAGAAGCTGCCCGCCGACAAGCGCGATGCCTTTGCCCAGGCGGCGACCGAAGTGGGCATCCCCAGCGCGGCGATGGACCGTTTCGATCCGTGGTTCGCCGCGGTCACGCTCACCGTCGCCGGCCTGCCCAAGCTGGGCTACGACCCGGAGAGCGGAGCGGAGCGCGTGCTTTCCGCTGCGGCCAAGAGCGCGGGCAAGAAAGTGATCGGGCTCGAAACTCCCGAGCAGCAACTCGGCTATTTCGATGCGCTTCCCGAGCCGCTCCAGGTCAAGTTCCTCGTCTCGACGATCGACGACTTCCCCAAGATGGGAAGCGAGATCGAGAAGATGGTCACGAGCTGGTCGACGGGCAATCCCACGGCGCTTGCCGAGGCGATGAACGAAGGCATGCGCGACACGCCCGAGGTGGCCAAGGTGCTGCTTGCCGATCGCAACATCCGCTGGGCGGACTGGATCTCGAAGCGGCTCGACGAGCCGGGCACCGTCTTCGTCGCGGTTGGCGCGGGCCACCTCGCAGGCGCCGACAGCGTCCAGGTCCAGCTCGACAAGCGCAAGCTGACCGCCACGCGCATCGAATATTGAACTGGAGCGTCCGTGGCGCATGGCTAGCGAACCCCGTCCTTTCCTGGGCCTGCTGGCGGGCGCGGCCGCCGGGCTGGTCGCGTCCGCGGCGATGGCCGCATTCCAGTCGCAGGCGCAGAAGCTGCTGGCCGAGGAGGACGAGGCTGGCGACTCTGCGGCGGTGAAGGCGGCAGATGCGGCGAGCGAGGCGCTGATCGGGGATCCCGTGCCCGAACCCTATCGTGAGAAGGCGGGCATGGCCGTCCATTACATCGTCGGCGGCGTGCTCGGCGGCATCTATGGCGTGCTCGCCGAGTATCGGCCGGAGGCGCGGTCGGGCTTCGGCAGCGCCTATGGCATCGCCACTGCCGCGCTGCTCGACGAAGCCGCGGTGCCTGCGGCAGGGCTCGCCCCGGCGCCCGAGGATGCCTCGCTCGCCAGCCACGCCTATGGCGCTGCTTCGCACCTTCTCTACGGCTGGGTGCTCGAAGGCATGCGGACGCTGATCGCCGGCCGGCGCGGCTGAGGTCTAAAGGAGAAGCTGTTCCTGAGCGGGCGTGCGCCGCGTACCGCCGCCGGTGCGCCGGGCATATTCCTGCTCGGCGGTGTAGCGGACGTCGGGATCGCGATCGGACAGGAAAGCGTGGAGCGAATCCTCGTCGATCTCGCTCCATTCCTTGCCGCGATCGGGTCCGAAGCGGACGCGCGGCAGCAACCCCGGCTCACGCGACCATTGAATGAGCTGCGCGACGCTGGCTTCGTTGAGCATGTCGCGCAAATGGTGCGCGGTCACATAGGCGTCTGGGAAAGCGCGGTGCGCCGGCAGGCCGCGCTCGTGCACCAGGCCCTCGGGCTTGCGCCAATAGCGGAGCATCTGGTTCGAGAAGCCCGGCGAGCTCGGCCACAGCCGCATCGCGCACTTCCAGGTACAGATCCAGTCGGCGCCGCGCGTCAGCGACGAGGTGCAATATTGCTGCTCGAAATCGGCACGATGCGCAGCAAGGGCGACGCGGCGCGGCCAGGGATCGAGGATCGGCCGCGCGACATCGTGCCACCAGGGCGCGTCGGCCACGTCCTCGTCGCGGATGTGATGGATCGCCATGGTGAGCGGCGGAATCTGCCGGCCGGGATTGACCAGCCGGTTGCCGCCCTCGCCCTCCAGCTCCCACCGTCCGTCGGGCTGGAGCGCGACATCCTGCCAGCCGATCTCGCACACGCCATGCGCGGGGGGCGCCTGGCCAGTGGTTTCGAGGTCGATTACGCGGATGATCGAGGGGGGCGACGAAGCCATCGTCGCTATTTGGGCGCTGCGGCGCCGGGATGCCACCCCTTCCCGTGTTTCTACAGTGTTACAATCCCATGGCATTGTGTTACGGGGCGCCGCCTGCACGATCGCGGGCGCGTAGTTCGGAGAAGAGCGCGGATGCTGCGCATCGTATCGACCCCTCTGGCGCTCGCCGCCGCCGTCGCGCTGCTCGCGCCGGCCGCCGCACGCGCGCAGGAGACGGACGAGCAGCTGTGGCTGCAGACCAACGCGAAGGTCGCACTGGGAGAAGACACCGAGCTCACGCTGGAAGGGATCGCGCGGTTCAGCGATCGCGAGGACGGGCTGTTCCACACCGAGATCGGCGGCATCATCAGCCATGAGCTTTCGGAGCATGTCGAGGTCGGCTTCGGCTATCGTCGCCTCGGCATTCACGCTGACGACAGCGCGGATCGGGAGGATCGCCTGCGCCAGCAGATCGTCTTCACCTTCGGCAGGATCACCTCGCGGCTTCGGGTCGACGAGCGCTTCCACCCGGACGGCGACGAGGTTGGCGTCCGTATCCGGCCGTTCGTCCGTTACAATCACCCCATCGGCAAGGACACGACTCTCTTTCTCAGCCATGAGAGCTTCATCCTGGCCAACAGCACCGACTGGGGCCAGCGCGCGGGCTATGACCGAATTCGCAACATCATAGGGGTTGCGGTGCCGATCGCCCAAGGCGTGTCGTCCGACATCGGCTATCTCAACCAGTACCGCTTCGCGCGCGACGGCAACCGTGCGCAGATGGATCACATCCTCTCGGTCCAGCTGTCGCTTTCGCTCTGACGGGTTTCCACCCGCAGCCGAAATAGCCATATTAGGGCGGCATGCGCGCCCGCGTCCTCGTCCTTCATCCTGCGCTCGGTCCCCTCGATTATCGCGTGCCGCAGGGCATGGCGGTCGAGCCGGGGTCGATCGTCGTCGTGCCGATCGGCCCGCGCCAATATGCCGGGGTGGTGTGGGAGCCCGAACGGATGCCCACCGAGGAGATCGGCGACAACCGGCTGCGCAACCTGATCGCGGTTGCCGACGCGCCTCCGGTTCCGGCCTCGGTTCGGCGGCTGATCGAATGGACCGCGGACTATTATCTCGCGCCGCCCTCCGCGGTGCTCGCGATGACGGTGCGCTCGACCGCAGCTTTCGAAAGCGCGCCGACGATCGTCGAATATCGCGCGACGGGCGCGGTGCCCGATCGGCTGACGCCGCAGCGCGAACAGGCGCTCGAGCGGATCGGCGAGCGCCAGGGGCTGGTGCGCGAGCTGGCGACGATCGCCGACGTCTCCGAAGCCGTGATCCGCGGACTGGTGAAGACCGGCGCGATCGAAGCGGTGACGGTGGACACCGACACCCCCTATCCGCTCCCCGACCCCGGCTTCGCCCCGCCCGAACTCAGCGCTGAGCAGGCGGCAGCCGCGCGCACCCTGCGCGAAGCGGTCACGGCGCATGCTTTCGCGCCCTTCCTGCTCGACGGCGTCACCGGGTCGGGAAAGACCGAAGTTTATTTCGAAGCCGTCGCCGCCGCCCTTGCCGCCGGCCGCCAGACGCTGGTGCTGCTCCCCGAGATCGCGCTCACCGAACCCTTTCTCACCCGCTTCACCCAGCGCTTCGGCTGTGAGCCGGTTGCATGGCATTCGGGGCTGCGCACCTCACAGCGCCGCCGCGCCTGGCGCGCGATCGCCGGTGGCGAAGCGATGGTCACCGTCGGTGCGCGCTCGGCGCTGTTCCTGCCCTATCCCAAGCTGGGCCTGATCGTGGTCGACGAGGCGCACGAGACCAGCTTCAAGCAGGAAGACGGCGTCCATTATCACGCGCGCGACGTGGCGGTGATGCGCGGGCTCTTCGAGCAATGCCCGGTGATCCTCGCCTCGGCGACTCCCGCGATCGAGACGCGCCACCAGGTCGAGCTCGGCCGCTATGCCGAGCTCAAGCTGCCGGGCCGCTACGGCGCCGCCGAGCTTCCCGACATCGAGGCGATCGACCTGATCAAGGAGCCGCCCGAGCGCGGCCGCTGGCTTTCGCCGCGGCTGGTGCTCGCGATCGACGCGGCGCTCGAACGCGGCGAGCAGTCGCTGCTGTTCCTCAACCGCCGCGGCTATGCGCCGCTCACGCTCTGCCGCCATTGCGGGCACCGCTTCCAATGCCCGAACTGCACGGCCTGGATGGTCGAGCACCGGCTGATCCGCCGCCTCGCCTGCCATCATTGCGGCCATACCATCCCCACGCCCGAAGCCTGTCCCGAGTGCGAGGAGACCGAATCGCTCGTCGCGTGCGGCCCCGGCGTCGAACGGATCGCCGACGAAGTGGCCGCGCTGTGGCCCGATGCGCGCACTGCGATCGTCACTTCGGACACGCTCTGGTCGCCCGCCAAAGCCGCCGAGTTCGTGCAGCGGATGGAGCATGGCGCGATCGACATCGTCGTCGGCACCCAGCTCGTCACCAAAGGCTATCACTTCCCCAACCTGACGGTGGTGGGCGTGGTCGATGCCGACCTCGGGCTCGACGGCGGCGACCTGCGCGCCGCCGAGCGCACCTTCCAGCAGATCATGCAGGTCGCCGGACGCGCCGGCCGCGGCGAGAAGCCCGGCCACGTCTTCATCCAGACCCATGCGCCCGAGGCGCAGGTGATGCAGGCGCTGATCTCGGGCGACGGCGCGGCCTTCTATGCGGCCGAGACCGAGGCGAGGCGCGAGGCCGAAGCCCCGCCGTTCGGCCGCTACGCCGCGATCATCGTGTCGAGCGAGGACAAAGGCGCCGCCGAGGAAACCGCACGCATGATCGGCCGTGCCGCGCCCAAGGGCGAAGACATCCATGTCTACGGCCCCGCTCCTGCTCCCCTGGCGATGCTGCGCGGCCGCCACCGCTTCCGCCTGCTGGTCCACGCCAGCCGCACCTTCGCGGTGCAGGACGCGATCCGCGATTGGCTCGGCGGGCTGGAGTGGAGCGCCAAGGTCCGCGTGGCGGTGGACGTGGATCCGTACAGCTTTCTGTGAGCAGAAAGGCGATGTCGATTTTGCTCTATTCGCGCAGCGCGGCCTGAATTAGCCTTCCCCCGGGGCAACGGGGGGAAGATTCAATATGTTTCGTAAGCTCTTGGTGCTGGCCTTGTCCTTCGTAGCGCAGCCTGCACATGCGGCATGGCACGAAGCGAGCTCCAAGCATTTCGTGGTCTATTCCGAGCAGAAGCCAGAGAAGCTGCGCGCCTTCGCGGACCAGCTCGAGCGTTTCGACAAGGCGATGCGCGTGCTTTGGGCCCAGCCCGATCCGGAGATCGGCCCAGCCAATCGGGTCACGGTCTATGTCGTCGACAGCGTCGGCGCCGTCCAGCGACTTTCCGACAGGCGCAACGTCGCAGGCTTCTATCAAGGGCGTGCTACGGGGCCCGTGGCGTTCGTGCCTCGGTCGGCAGGTGCCGATGACGCCGATCTTAGCGCCACCGCGATCCTGCTCCACGAATATGCCCATCACTTCATGTTCTCGAGCTGGCCGCATGCCGCCTATCCGTCCTGGTTCGTCGAAGGCTTCGCCGAGTTTCACGCGACGACGAGCTTCGACAAAGACGGGAGCGTGCTCATCGGCAATCCGCCGCTGTATCGCGCCCGCGGCATTCTTGAGCAGAGTCTGTCGACGGAACGAATGCTCGCCGCGGACACGCAGAAGCTGCACGATTTGCAGATCGATTCCCTCTACGGCCGGGGCTGGCTGCTCACTCACTTTTTGATGATCCGGGGCAGTCGCAAGGAGCAGGGCCTCGCCTACCTGAAGGCCATTAACGATGGCAAAACCGCACTCGATGCGGCGAGGCAAGCCTTTGGAGATCTGCGCGCGCTGGACAAAGAACTGGACCGCTATGCGCGCAGTCGGCTTGAAGGGCTAAAAATCGCGCCAAACGTCATCACCCCCGGCGCGATCACGCTACGCCGCCTGACTCCCGGCGAAGAAGCGTTCATGGAAGTTCGGATCCGTTCCACCGCGGGCGTAGACCAGGAAACTGCACCGCGCGTCTATGCAGCTGCCAAGAGGGCCGCCGCTCATTTCCCTAATGACGCCCTGGCCCAGCGCTGGTTCGCCGAAACCGCCTTCGACGCGGGTGACTTCGCCGAAGCCGAGGCGGCCGCCGGGCGCGCCATCTCCGCCGATCCCAAGCTGGTTGAGGCCTATTGCTACAAGGCCCAGGCGCAGATGGCGCAGGCGATCAGCAGGAAGGATTTCTCGGCCGAGACCTGGAAGGCGATCCGCAAGACGATCGTCGCCGCCAACAAGCTCGATCCCGAGGACCCCGAGCCGCTGATGCTTTATTTCCGCAGTTTCGTCGATGCGGGCACTACGCCGACCCCGACCGCGCGCGAGGGCCTTTATAAGGCGTTCGAGCTCGCGCCGCAGGACGCAAGCCTCCGGTTCAACGCGGCGCTCACTAAGCTTCGTGATGGCAAGCTCGGTGAGGCGCGGGAGACGCTCCGCCCGCTCGCCTTTAGTCCGCACGGCGGCGCCATGGCGGAACATGCCTCCAAGATCCTGGCCGCGATCGACAGCGGCGACGCCAAAGCCGCGCTCGCTGCGGCTGAGGGTTCCAAGGCGGACGCCGAGGAGCCGGATGCGAGCTAGGGGCGTCTGTTCGATCCGCGCCGCTTGAACCGCTGCCGCTTTTGCCCGAAAGCGGCGCGCAGACGGAATGGGGTCGAGTAGCGATGGTCCTGCGGTTGCTGATGCTGGTGGCGCTGGTGCTCGCGTGGAGCGCGCCCGCGCGCGCCGACGACATCTCGGCGGCAGGACGCGGTGTAGTGCGAATCGTCACGATCGCCGTGGTCGATGACGACGTGGTCGGCTTCGGCCATGGCAGCGGGTTCGCGGTGGCGCCCAACCGGATCGTCACCAACGCGCACGTCGTCGAGCTTGCCGACCGCTATCCCGACAATGTCGTGATCGGAATCGTGCCCTCGGAAGGGGACAAATCCTATCAGGGCCGGCTCGTCGCGATCGATCAGCAGCGCGACCTGGCGTTGATTGAATTCAGCGGCGTGCGCCTGCCGCCGCTCACGCTCTTCTCCGGGGCACCCGGCGACGGCGATGCACTGATTGCCCTCGGCTATCCGGGCAACGTCGATCTCGCCACCGCGCGCTCGGCGGCGGACTTCATCACGCCTCAGTCCCCGGTGCGCTCGCAGGGCGGCTTTGCGGGTCCGCGCACGCTGCAGGGCACCAATGTGTTGCTCCACACCGCCAGCATCGCGCGCGGCAATTCGGGCGGGCCACTGCTCGATCGATGCGGCCGCGTGCTCGGCGTCAACTCCGCGATCACGCGTGCCGACGAGGGCGATTCGACGTTTGCCTTCGCGATCGCCGGCGCCGAGCTCGCCGCCTTCTTGGCCGAGGCGCGGCAGCCGGTCGCCACCGTCGCCGTGCCCTGCATGAGCGTCGAGGAGCAGATCGCCGCCGAGCGCAGCGCAGAAGAGAAGGCGCGGATCGAGGCCGAGCAGCGCTCCCGGACCGCCGCTGCCCAGGCCGATGCCCAGCGTCGCGACGCGATCGCCCAGGCGCGCGCGCGCAACGAGGCAGCACGCGAGAACCACATGGCGATCGCCGCGCTGATGCTCGTGCTCGGCGGCGTCGCGCTCGGCGGCGGTGGGCTGCTGCTGTCGCGCAACCGCCAGCGCGAGGCGATCTGGGTCGCAGCGGGCGGCGCGGTGCTGATCCTGGGCGCCGCGGCGGTCTTCCTGACGCGTCCGGGCTTCGACGAATCGCGTGTCGTGCCCGTACCCGCGGCGGGAACGCGCGCGACAGCCGGAACCGGAGCTCCGATCGCCGAGGCGCAGGGCAGGCTGCAGTGCACGCTGGCGCCCGAGCGCAGCCGCATCACCGTGACCGCGGCCGATCAGGTCACGCTCGACATCGGCGCCGACGGCTGCATCAACGGCCGCACGCAATATGCCGAAGCGGGCACGCGCTGGCAGCGCATCCTGGTGCCCGAGACCGAGCAGGAAGTGTCCGTGCTGGACTATGACCCCGCGAGCCGGACCTACACCAACACGCGCTATCTGCTCTCGGCGGCGCAGATGGAGCGGGCGCGCCAGCTTCGTGCGGATGTTCCGCTCAAATCCTGCTCGGCCGACCAGACCGCGCGCGCGAACCTGGCGGCACAGCAGCAGGCGCTGCGCGCCGCGCTGCCGCCGGTATACAACGAGAAGCTGGTCTACAGTTGCACCCCCGCACCACCCGGCTCGCCAGCCAAATAATCCTCCGTTCGCGCTGAGCTTTGTCGAAGGGGCTCGATCGGCAAGTTCGCGCTTCGACAAGCTCAGCACGAGCGGGTGTGGATTGATCGTCAGGATATTATGGCGCGCGATCCACGCGCGCGGCGAAGCAGCCGCGACGGGCGTTGTGGACATGGAGGAACGCCACCGCGGGATCGGCGAAGAACTGCTCGATCAGCGGCACGAGCGCCGTTCCGTCGATTACCTCGGCATTTGTCATCAAACTGTCACAATCAAAGGCTCGTACCGACAGGAGTCGAGACGTCAGCGACACCGGTGCTTCGTCCTTAAACCGCGCCGGCGTCTCGGCACCCTCGCGCACGAAGATCGCGTGGCGCGAGCGGTAAGGATTGGCGGCGGGCAGATGCTCGTGGTTGAGCAGCAGCACCGTCTCGCCCGGTGCGGCATCCTCGAGCGTGACGCGGCACGGAAAGCCCGGGCAGGCACCGACGGGCATCCGCATCACCTGCTCGGCGGCGAGCGCTTCATCCGACTGACCATAGAAACGGCGGAACGGCGCGGGATCGAGCCCCGCGATCATGAAGCTCATTTCTCGACTCCCTCGCGCCGGAGCAGGACACGCTTGCGCTCGACGCCATAGGCATAGCCGCCCATGCTGCCGTCGCTGCGCTGCGCGCGATGGCAGGGGATCAGCACCGCGACGTGATTGGCGCCGCATGCCGTGCCCGCAGCGCGTACTGCATTCGGGTGGCCCACCGCCGTTGCGAGCTGCGCATAGCTGCGCGTCTCGCCTGCCGGAATGGCGCGGAGCGCCTGCCACACGGCTTCCTGAAAGGCGGTGCCCTGGACGTCGAGCGGCAGATCGGCATCGCGGCCCGGCGTCTCCACCTCCGCCACCACGCGTTCGGCCAGGCTCTCCAGCGCAGCGCCGCCCTGGACGATCTCCGCCACCGGAAAGCGCCGCGCGAGCTCGAGCGCATCCTCGTCGAAGGCGACGCGGCAGATTCCCTTGTCGGTCGCCGCGATCAGCAGCGGACCCAGGCTGGTGGACGCGATCGTCCAGCGGATGGTGACGCCTGCACCGCCGTGCTTCCAGACACTCGGAGTCATCCCCAGTCGCGCGTTGGCAGTCTCATAGAAGCGGCTCGGAGCCGAATAGCCCGCCTCGTATATGGCTCCGGTCACGGTATCCTCCTGCGTCAGCGCCGTGGCAGCGCGGCGCGCGCGCAGCCCACGGGCATAGGCGGCCGGAGTCACGCCGGTGGCGCGCTTGAACAGCCGATGGAAATGGTGCGGCGCATAGCCGACGCGCTCCGCCAGCTCGTCCAGGCCCAGTGGTTCCTCCGCCGCCTCGATCAGCGCCACGGCCTCCGCGACCGCGACGCGGTCCCGGCCGACTTCGTCGGGCTTGCACCGCAGACACGGGCGAAAGCCTGCTGCACGCGCCGCATCGGCATCCGCGTAGAAGATCACGTTCTCGCGCTTCGGGCGCCGCGCGGGGCAGCTCGGCTTGCAATAGATGCCGGTGGTGATGACCGCGCCTATCACGCGGCCGTCATAGGCGCGGTCGCGGGCCTCAAAGGCTTCCCAGGCGCGCTCGTCGCTGATGGTCGGTTCGATCGTCATGCGGATGATATAGGCCCGGGGTTCGCGCGCCACATCCCGCGACTTGCGGTCAAAGCAATGGATGCGGAACCGGCGGAACAGCGGCTCGTTCGGCGAGCACCAAGGAGGGCAGAACATGGCTCGCTCCACACGCCGGACGGCGCAAATCCAGGTTGGGAACCGGCGCATCTCCATCGCCGCCGCCGCGGCCGGCGCACTCGCCGTGGGAGCCCTGGCGACGGGCGCTATGGCGATCGGCGCGCTGGCGATCGCGCGGCTCGCCGTACGCAGGGCGCGGATCGGCGTGCTGGAGATCGACACGCTCGACATCCGCAAACTCCGCATCGCCGAGGGCCAGCCCGCCGCCAACCAAGCCTGAGCGCCGCTTCCTTCACTTGCGTTCCGGCCCAGTTCCCGCCACCGTTACCGCTAACAGAGAGTCGCGCGCGGGCGCGGTTGAGCGGGAGAGAGCGATGGGATTCTGGCAACGCACGCGCGCGCTGCGATGGTGGATCATCGCGATCGTGATGCTCGGCACGATCATCAACTATCTCGTGCGCCAGACCTTGGGGGTGGTCGTCGCCACGCCCGAATTCCAGGCCGACGTGCCGATGACCAAGGAGCAGTATAGCTGGGTCACCGGGGTGTTTCAGGCGCTCATCATGCTCCAGCCGGTGGTGGGGTACATCCTCGATCGCGTCGGCCTGCGCACCGGCATGGCAGTGTTCGCCACCGCCTGGGGCGTGCTGACCTTCGCGCATGGCTGGGTGACGAGCTGGCAGTGGCTCGCCGTGCTGCGCGGCGCATTGGGCTTCGCGGAGGGCACCTCGCACACCGCCGGACTCAAGGTCGTCTCCGAATGGTTTCCGGCGCGCGAACGCGGGTTGGCCGGCGGCATCTACAATCTCGGCGCCTCGGCGGGGATCGCGCTCGCCGGGCCGATCGTCGCGATCGCAATCGTCTGGTGGGACTGGCGCGCAGCCTTCTACGTCGCCGGGGGACTCGCGCTGCTCTGGGTGGTGCTGTGGCTTCGCTATTATCGCAGCCCCGAGGCGCATCGCACCGTCTCTGCAGAGGAGCTTGCCCTGATCCGATCGGGGCAGGAGGCGCATGTGCAGGCTACCGGCGCGAGGCCCGCGGTGCTCTCGCTGCTCGGGCGCCGAAACTTCTGGGGCATCGCCCTGCCCCGCTTCCTCGCCGACCCGACCTGGGCGACGCTGACTTTCTGGCTGCCGCTCTATTTGAGCGAGGTTCGCGGCTTCAACCTTGGCGAACTGGCGATCGCAGTGGTGCTGCCCTTTGTCGCGGCCGATATCGGCTGCCTGTTCGGGCCAGCGCTGGTGCTCTGGCTCGAACGCCGCGGCATCGCATTGATCGACGCGCGTCGCTGGACCTTCACGCTCGGCGCGCTGATGATGACGAGCATGATCTTCGTCGGCGGCGTGACCAGTCCGTACACGGCGGTCGCGCTGCTCAGTATCGGCGCCTTCGCGCACCAGACCCTGTCGGTCACTTGCATCACCATGGCGAGCGACCTGTTCCCGAAGAACGAAGTCGGCACCGTGGCAGGCATGGCGGGGACGATGGCGAATCTCGGCGTGCTGATCTTCACCCTGCTGATCGGCGCGCTGGTCATGCGGATCGGCTACGATCCGTTCTTCATCGCGCTCGGGGTATTCGATCTGATTGCAGCGGCCCTGCTGTGGACTCTGGTGCGCAAGCCCGGCGGAGAGCAGGGACGCGAGAGCGGATGGATTCCGATCCTGCTGGGCGCGATCCTCGCGGGCGGGCTGACGCTGTTCTACGCGAGCAGCCTGGCCCCGGTGCCATGCAGCACGTTCACCAGCTTCAGCGCGTGCGAAGTGCCCATCGCGATGCGCGGCATCTGGGGCTTCGGGCTGGCGCTCGCGCTGCTCGGCATCGTCATCGAAATCCGCGCCCGGAGGAACCGCCCCCAATGATCCGCAATCCCATCCTTCCCGGCTTCAACCCGGATCCTTCGATCTGCCGCGTCGGTGACGACTATTATATCGCGACCTCGACCTTCGAATGGTATCCCGGCGTCCAGATCCACCATTCGCGCGACCTCGCCAACTGGCGGCTCGTCACGCGGCCGCTGCGCCGCCCCGCCCAGCTCGACATGCGCGGCGATCCGGACAGCTGCGGCGTCTGGGCGCCCGACCTGAGCCACGACGGCGAGCGTTTCTGGCTGATCTACACCGATGTGAAGCGCTACGGCCGCACCACCGTGGGCGGCGCCTCGGGCGCGAGCCTGCGCGACTTCCACAATTACCTGGTGACCTGCGATACCATCGACGGCGACTGGTCCGATCCCGTCCACCTCAATTCGAGCGGGTTCGATCCCTCGCTGTTCCACGACGAGGACGGGCGCAAATATGTGCTCAACCAGCTCTGGGACCACCGCCCGGGCCGTAACCGCTTCGCGGGGATCGTGCTTCAGGAATATTCGTCCGAGCAAGGCCGGCTGATCGGCGAGCGGCACAACATCTTCCCCGGCACCGCCCTGGGCCTCACCGAGGCGCCGCATCTCTACAGGCGGGGTGGCTGGTACTATCTGATCACTGCCGAAGGCGGCACCGGCTGGAACCACGCCGTCACCATGGCGCGCGCGCGCAGCCTGCTCGGGCCCTACGAACTGCATCCCGATACCTACATCCTGAGCTCCCGCACGCGCCCCGACGCGCCGCTGATGCGCGCCGGCCACGCCGATCTGGTCGAGACGCCCGAGGGGCAGACCTGGATGCCCTATCTTTGCGGCCGCCCGCTGCGCAACCGCGGCCGCTGCGTGCTCGGGCGCGAGACGGCGATCCAGCCGATGCGCTGGGGCGACGACGGCTGGCTCTACACCGAGGACGCGAGCGGCGCGCCCGTGCTGGAGGCGCCGTCGCTCCCCGGCGCAGCCTCCCCGGCGCGCGAAACTGCGATCCGCCATGATTTCGACAACGCCGAGCTGCCGTTGGATTTCCAGTGGCTGCGCACGCCCGAGCCCGACCGGATCTTCAGCCTTTCCGAACGGCCTGGAAACCTCCGCCTCTACGGCCGCGAGACGATCGGAAGCCTCTTCACCCAGGCGCTGGTCGCGCGGCGGCAACAGGACTTCTGCTATTCGGCCGCGTGCGCGATGGAGTTCGAGCCCGAGCATTTCCAGCAGGCTGCGGGACTCGTCGCCTATTACAATGCTTCCAAGTTCCATTACCTCCACGTCAGCCATGACGCGGAGACGGGACGGCATATCCGGGTCATGTCCGCGCTTCCCGATTCACCACAGGCGGATGCCTTCACTGCGCCGATCCCCCTGCCCCACGGCCGGATCGAGCTGCGCATCGAGGTAGATTTCGAGCGGCTGCGCTTCGCCTACCGTATCGCGGGGGAGCGAGACTGGACCTGGCTGTCCGAGCAGTTCGACGCCAGCATCCTCTCGGACGAGGCGAGCGCGCCGGGGCTGCCCAATTTCACCGGCGCGTTCGTCGGGATGGCGTGCCAGGACATGGCGGGAACCGGCCGCCCGGCCGATTTCGACTGGTTCGAATATCGCGAGCGAGCCTTCGCGCCTGACCCGACGGTGGTGGACTTCTAGGCGTCGCCCTCGCGGCATCCTGCCGCGCCGAGGCGGCGCGGTTCGGGCTGCGGCTCGGTTTCTTCGTCCTCGACCACCCTCAGGCCCCCGCCGAACTTGGCTTCGATCTCGGCTACCACATCCCGCTGTCCGCGGAAGGCGCGTTCCATCTTCGAGCGGGGGAGCGGCATCAGGAACTCGCAGCCGTGCCGGTCCCCGTCGCGCCACACCACCTTCGCCTCGCGCGCGCCTGCGCCCGAAAGCCCCACCGACACTAAAGTCCCGGGAGGAAATTCGACCTGTGCGATGAACATGAATCCGGTGCGCGAGAAATTGTCGACCACCACATCGATCGGGCTGCCGTCCATACCGCGAAGTGTGGTCCGGCTGCCGACAGTGAAGCGCACGGCGCCACGCTCGTCGACTTCGCCCAATACTTCGAGTCTCGCGACCAGCACTATACGCCCCCAAACTTTTCAGCCGGAGCTTAGGGCCAGAGCGTTAAAGGAAGGATAATGGAAGGGCCCGGTCCGCCGTGCCCAGGGCCCGGCCGGCCGCGTTTATTGCAGAATCGTTTCTGCCGTTACGACACCGGTCGCCATTCAGCGCACGATCGGCCGCGGCATCGCGGCGATCGGCTGGGTCCGGACATCGCGGAAGAAAGTCTCGGCGCCGCCGACGATCCGGCCATCAGAATTCGCAAGCGCAACGTACCGCATCCCGCCTCGGCTTGACCTAGGACAGCTTTGCTACCATATGGCGCGCAGCGAGGCATCTAGCAGCGTGATCGGACGGCACCCGCAAAGGTTGGCGTCCCGGCTCTGCCTCGGTTGGTTTCACGGCTTCCCTAGTCACGCGGGTCGTCATTTTTTGACCCCGCCTTCGCGCGCCCATTTCCGTGCGCGCGCCGGCCGTATTCGTAAGGTCCATAATGCAATTCAAAGAACTCGGTCTCTCGGAGACCGTTCTCGCTGCGCTTGCCGCCAAGGGCTATAGCGAGGCGACGCCCATCCAGGCGCAGTCCATCCCCGCGCTCCTCGAGGGCCGCGACCTGCTGGGCATCGCCCAGACCGGCACGGGCAAGACCGCCGCTTTCATGCTTCCCTCGATCGACCGGCTGGTCGCTTCGGGCAAGCGCGCGCAGCCGCGTGGCTGCCGCATGCTCGTCCTCGCCCCCACTCGCGAGCTGGCCAGCCAGATCGCCGACAACGCGCGGCACTATGCCAAGGGCACCAAGCTCTCGGTCGCGACCGTGTTCGGCGGCACGTCGATCCACAAGAACAAGACCGATCTGGCGCGCGGCGTCGACATCGTCGTCGCCACTCCGGGTCGCCTCGTCGACCTGATCGACCAGTGCTATGCGATCCTGCTCGGCATCGAGATCCTCGTCCTCGACGAGGCTGACCAGATGATGGATCTGGGCTTCATCCACGCACTCAAGCGGATCGTCCGCGAGCTGCCGTCGAAGCGCCAGACCCTGTTCTTCTCGGCGACCATGCCGAAGAGCATCCGCGAGCTCGCCGGCCAGTTCATCCACAACCCCGTGGAAGTGAAGGTGACTCCGGTCGCCACCACGGCCGAGCGCGTCGAGCAGCAGGTGACTTTCGTCACTCAGGCCGAAAAGCAGGCGCTGCTCACCATTGCCCTTCGCGACGAGACGATCGACCGCGCACTGGTGTTCACCCGCACCAAGCACGGCGCCGACCGCGTCGTCCGTCTGCTCGCGGGCAATGGCATCGCGTCGAACGCGATCCACGGCAACAAGAGCCAGCCGCAGCGCGAGCGCGCGCTCGGCGAGTTCCGTTCGGGCAAGGTCAAGATCCTAGTCGCGACCGACATCGCCGCGCGCGGCATCGACGTGTCGGGCGTGAGCCATGTGTTCAACTTCGAGCTGCCCAATGTGCCTGAGCAATATGTCCACCGCATCGGCCGCACGGCACGCGCGGGCAACGACGGCATCGCCGTCAGCTTCTGCGCCGACGACGAGCGGCCCTACCTGCGCGACATCGAGAAGCTGACGCGCCAGAAGCTCACCGTGGTGCCGCTGCCGGCGAACTTCGTCGCAGAGGCCGAGAAGGTGAAGAACAGCCGCGTCAACGTGGCACCGACCCGCTCCGAGCAGGCCGGCCGCCAAGGTCGCGAGATGCAGCGCGACGGCCGCCGTCCGGGCCAGCCGCAGCGCCAGCGTCCGCAGGGCGATCGCCCCCGCAGCGATCAGCCGCGCCGTCACGAGGGCCCGCGCCCCGAGGCAGCATCCGGCGAGCCGCGTCCGCGGCGCTTCGACGCTCCCCATCAGGGCGAGGGTCGCGGCGACGCACCCCGCAATTATGCGCGGCCCAAGCGCAAGTGGAGCGCCAAGCCCGCGGGCGGTGGTCAGCGGCAAGGCGGCGGACGCGGCCGCTGAGCCGCGATCCGCTCGACGCGAGCCGAGGAACATAGCCCATAGGCGCGCGTTGCGCCCCTCGAAGTGCCACCAGCTTCGAGGGGCACGCGACCATGGGCATTTTCAGCAAGATCAAATCGGCGATTTTCGGCGCCCCTAAAGCGCAGGCGGCGCAGCCCACGCCCCAGCCGGCGGGCACCCCGGCGCAGGCGCCCGCCGCCCAGGCTCCCGCTCCTCAACCTCAGCCCCAGCCGCAGCAGCCCGTGGACGTCGAGCAGGTCCTGGAAGGCATCGCTGCCGGCAAGGGCAACCCGGACCTCAACTGGCGCCAGTCGATCGTCGATCTGCTCAAGCTGCTCGACATCGACTCCAGCCTGGACGCGCGCAAGGAGCTGGCGGAGGAGCTCGGCTATACCGGCGCCAGGGACGGCAGCGCCGAAATGAACATCTGGCTCCACAAGCAGGTGATGAACCAGCTCGAAGCCAACGGGGGCAAGGTCCCCGCCAGCCTCAAGGATTGACGCGCACGGCGTTCAGCCGCCGTTCGCCCTGAACAGATCCAGCGTCCGCTCGCGCGCCAGCCGTGCGCTTTCGGCATGAAAATCGGCGCGGCGATCGCAGTTGAAGCCGTGCCCGGCGTCGTAGACGAATACCTGAACGTTCGGATGCCCGGCCGCCATCACCCTCTCCACGCCTTCCATCGGAATGCCGGCATCGTGCCGGCCGAAGTGGAGGATGGTCGGGCATCCGGGTGATTCGTCCGCCGCATCGGGAATCAGCGCGCCGTAATAGCCGGAGGCTGCGGCGAGTCCTTCGATCCGGCACGCGGCGAACCAGGCGATCGATCCGCCGTAGCAATAGCCGGTGATGAACACCGGCCCCTTCGCCCGCAGCGCCTCAACGCACGTCCGCGCATCGGCGATGCTCGTCTCGATCGGGTGGAGCTCGCGCGCGAGCCTGCGCCCGGCGGCGATTCCCTCGACATCATAGCCTGTCTCGAATCCCGGCGCCTCGCGGTCGAACAGCGCGGGGGCGAGCACTTCATAGCCTTCCGCCGCATATCCGTCGCAAACGTCGCGGATGTGGGCGTTGACGCCGAAGATCTCCTGGATCACCACCAGCCCGCCGCGCCGCTCACCCGCCGGCTCGGCGTGATAGACCTGGACCTCTGCCCCGTCCGACATCATCATCCCGATGAACTTGCCTGCCATTTCGGCTTTCCTCCACCAATCGAATCGCTTGCGCGGGGCATAGCATTCGGACTCGGGTTGAATCCCCCGGATACCGATGCTAACGCGCCGCCACCCATTGGGGGTGCCTCTCGGGCGCGCCCCCTTTTTGCATGGGGCCAATTCCGATCCCTCCAAGAGGAAAGCATCGCGTGGAGAATTCCGGCGGTATCCAGGCCAGTCTAAGCGGACGCTACGCAACCGCCCTGTTCGAGCTTGCGCGCGATTCGAAGACGATTCCCCAGGTCGAAGCCAGCCTCGTCACCGTGCGCCAGGCGCTCGCCGAATCGGACGACTTCCGCCAGCTCACGGCAAGCCCGCTGATCGGCCGCACCGCCGCGGCCAAGGCGATTGCCGCGACCGCGGCCAAGCTGAAGCTGGACGCCACCACCGCGAACTTCCTGGGCGTGCTCGCGCAGAACCGCCGCCTGGGTCAGCTTCCCGCGATCATCCGCGACTTCCGCAAGCTCGCGGCGCAGTTCCGCGGCGAGACGACGGCCGAGATCGTCTCCGCCCATCCGCTCGACGCCGATCAGGTCGAAGCGCTCAAGCAGCAGCTCCGCACCCGCGTCGGCCGTGACGTCAATGTCGACCTTGCGGTCGATCCCTCGCTCCTTGGCGGGCTGGTCGTGAAGATCGGCAGCCAGATGATCGATTCGTCGATCAAGACCCGACTGAACTCCCTCGCGCAGGCGATGAAAGGCTGAAGGCTAAGACAATGGATATCCGCGCCGCAGAAATCTCGAAGGTCATCAAGGACCAGATCGCCAATTTCGGCACCGAGGCTCAGGTCTCCGAAACCGGCCAGGTGCTCAGCGTGGGTGACGGCATCGCGCGCGTCCACGGCCTCGACAACGTCCAGGCAGGCGAGATGGTCGAGTTCGCCAATGGCGTGCAGGGCATGGCGCTCAACCTCGAGGCCGACAATGTCGGTATCGTGATCTTCGGGTCTGACTCGGAGATCAAGGAAGGCGACACCGTCAAGCGCACCGGCACGATCGTCGACGTTCCTGTCGGCAAGGGCCTGCTCGGCCGCGTCGTGGACGGTCTCGGCAATCCGATCGACGGCAAGGGCCCGATCGTCGCCGAGAAGCGCAGCCGCGTGGAAGTGAAGGCGCCGGGCATCATCCCGCGTCAGTCGGTCAGCGAGCCCATGCAGTCGGGTCTCAAGGCGATCGACGCGCTGGTCCCCGTCGGCCGCGGCCAGCGCGAGCTGATCATCGGCGACCGCCAGACCGGCAAGTCGGCCGTCGCGATCGACACCTTCATCAACCAGAAGACCGTCAACGCAGGCACGGACGAGAAGAAGAAGCTCTACTGCGTCTATGTCGCAGTCGGCCAGAAGCGCTCGACCGTCGCGCAGCTCGTCCGCACGCTCGAAGAGAATGGCGCGATGGAATATTCGATCGTGGTCGCCGCGACCGCGTCGGAGCCCGCCCCGCTCCAGTTCCTCGCGCCGTACACCGGCACTGCGATGGGCGAGTATTTCCGTGACAACGGCATGCACGCGCTGATCGTGTTCGACGATCTTTCGAAGCAAGCGGTCGCCTATCGCCAGATGTCGCTGCTGCTGCGCCGCCCGCCGGGCCGTGAAGCCTATCCGGGCGACGTCTTCTATCTCCACTCGCGCCTTCTGGAGCGCGCCGCCAAGATGTCGGACGCAAACGGCGGCGGCTCGCTCACCGCGCTGCCGATCATCGAGACCCAGGCAGGCGACGTGTCCGCCTATATCCCGACCAACGTGATCTCGATCACCGACGGCCAGATCTTCCTCGAAACCGACCTGTTCTTCGCGGGTATCCGCCCGGCGATCAACGTGGGTCTGTCGGTGAGCCGCGTCGGCTCGGCCGCGCAGACCAAGGCGATGAAAAAGGTCGCTGGCAGCATCAAGCTCGAGCTCGCCCAGTATCGCGAGATGGCGGCGTTCGCGCAGTTCGGCTCGGACCTCGACGCCTCGACCCAGAAGCTGCTGAACCGCGGCGCGCGCCTGACCGAGCTGCTCAAGCAGCCGCAGTTCAGCCCGCTGCCCTTCGAAGAGCAGACGGTGTCGATCTTCGCGGGCACCCAGGGCTTCCTCGACAGCATTCCGGTCCAGGACGTGGTGCGTTACGAGGCAGCGATGCTGACCGAGATGCGCACCAGCCACGCCGACATCCTCGCCGCGATCCGCGACACCAAGGATCTGTCGGACGAGACCAAGGCGAAGCTCAAGGACGCGCTGACTGCGTTCGGCAAGACGTTCGCCTGATAGACGGAAGGAACCGAACCCCGTTCGCCCTGAGCTTGTCGAAGGGCCATCCCGCCTCTTCGGGGAGGCAGGAACGAAAGAACGGGGCTTCGACAAGCTCAGCCCGAACGGGTGGTAAGTAGAGAATGGCTAGCCTCAAGGCACTCAAGGTCCGGATCAACTCGGTCAAGTCGACCCAGAAGATCACCAAGGCGATGAAGATGGTCGCCGCCGCGAAGCTGCGCCGTGCGCAGGAAGCGGCGGAGGCCGGGCGCCCCTATGCGCAGCGCCTCGAAGCCGTCGTCGCGAGCCTCGCGTCGAAGGTGACGATCAACGAGACCTCGCCGAAGCTCCTCGCGGGCACGGGCAAGGACCAGGTGCATCTGCTCGTCGTCGCGACCTCGGACCGCGGTCTTGCCGGCGCGTTCAACAGCAACATCGCCCGCCTCGCCCGGCGCCGCGCGCAGGAGCTGATCGCCGAGGGCAAGACGGTCAAGTTCTACACGATCGGCCGCAAGGGCCGCGCGGTGCTCGCGCGCGCCTTCCCCAAGGACATCATCCACTCGGCCGAGCCGGGCGACCTGGGCAAGCTGGGCTTCGCCGAGGCCCGCGCCTGGGCCGACGACCTGATCGCCCGCTTCGAAGCCGGCGAGTTCGACGTCGCACACCTGTTCTACGCGCACTTCAAGTCGGTCCTGACGCAGGAGCCGACCGAGCAGCAGATCATCCCGGTCGCGATCCCCGAGGCCGCGGAATCGGCCGAGGCCGGCGCAGTTGTCGAATATGAGCCGGACGAGGAAGCGATCCTGGCCGACCTGCTGCCGCGCAACGTGGGCGTCCAGATCTACCGCGCGATGCGCGAGAATGCGGCGTCGGAGCAGGGCTCGAAGATGACGGCGATGGACAACGCCACGCGCAACGCGGGCGACCTGATCAAGCGCCTGTCGATCCAGTACAACCGCGCCCGCCAGGCCGCGATCACCACCGAGCTGGTGGAAATCATTTCGGGCGCGGAAGCGCTCTAAGACAGATCAGAAGCAAGGAAGCAGACGATGGCAACCGCCGCTGAGAAGACCCGCCCCGCCACGGGCACCAACAACACCGGCCGCATTTCGCAGGTGATCGGCGCAGTCGTCGACGTCCAGTTCGACAACGAGCTGCCGGCGATCCTTTCGGCGCTGGAGACCGACAACAACGGCCAGCGCCTCGTGCTCGAAGTCGCCCAGCACCTGGGCGAGAACACCGTCCGCACGATCGCGATGGATTCGACCGAGGGCCTGACCCGCGGCCAGATCGTGACCGACACCGGCGCGCAGATCCAGGTCCCGGTCGGCCCGGCGACGCTCGGCCGTATCCTCAACGTCGTCGGCGAGCCGATCGACGAGCGCGGTCCGGTCGCGACCGACCTCAAGGCGCCGATCCACGCCAAGGCTCCCGAGTTCGTCGACCAGTCGACCGAGAGCGCCATCCTCGTCACCGGCATCAAGGTGATCGACCTGCTCGCGCCCTACGCCAAGGGCGGCAAGATCGGCCTGTTCGGCGGCGCCGGCGTGGGCAAGACCGTGCTCATCCAGGAACTGATCAACAACATCGCCAAGGGCCACGGCGGCACCTCGGTGTTCGCGGGCGTCGGCGAGCGCACCCGTGAGGGCAATGACCTCTACCACGAGTTCCTCGACGCAGGCGTCATCGCCAAGGACGCCGACGGCAACGCGATCAGCGAGGGCTCGAAGGTGGCGCTGGTCTATGGCCAGATGAACGAGCCGCCGGGCGCCCGCGCCCGCGTCGCGCTCTCCGGCCTGACGATCGCCGAATATTTCCGCGACGTCGAAGGTCAGGACGTGCTGTTCTTCGTCGACAACATCTTCCGCTTCACCCAGGCGGGCGCCGAAGTGTCGGCACTGCTCGGCCGTATTCCTTCGGCCGTGGGCTACCAGCCGACCCTGTCGACCGACATGGGCGCGCTGCAGGAGCGCATCACCTCGACCAACAAGGGCTCGATCACTTCGGTGCAGGCCGTTTACGTTCCCGCGGACGACCTTACCGACCCGGCGCCTGCAACTTCGTTCGCCCACCTCGACGCGACGACCGTGCTCAACCGCGCGATCTCCGAGCTCGGCATCTACCCCGCGGTGGACCCGCTCGATTCGACCAGCCGCGTGCTCGAGCCGCGCGTCGTCGGCCAGGAGCATTACGAGACGGCGCGCGCCGTCCAGTCGATCCTGCAGAAGTACAAGTCGCTGCAGGACATCATCGCGATCCTCGGCATGGACGAGCTTTCCGAAGAGGATAAGCTCACCGTCAGCCGCGCCCGCAAGATCCAGCGCTTCCTCAGCCAGCCGTTCCACGTCGCCGAAGTGTTCACCGGCATCCCGGGCGCGTTCGTGCAGATCGAGGACACCATCAAGTCGTTCAAGGCAGTAGTGAACGGCGAATACGATCACCTGCCCGAAGCCGCCTTCTACATGGTCGGCGGCATCGACCAGGCGGTCGAGAAGGCCAAGAAGCTCGCCGGCGAGGCGTGATCTAAACCAAGCCCCTTCCTTTGAAGGGAGGGGTTGGGGTGGGTCGCGAGCGCAGCGAGCGTCCCGAACTCACCTCGAATAGCGCCGCCGGGGGCATCGAGCCCCCGCCGCCGCTACCCCACCCCTAACCCCTCCCCCAAAGGGGAGGGGCTGAGGAATTTGAGATGGCTCTGCACTTCGAACTCGTCACTCCCGAAAAGCTCCTCCGCTCGGAGGAGGTGCACATGGTGGTCGTCCCCGGCACCGAGGGCGATTTCGGCGTGCTCGAAGGGCATGCGCCCTTCATGTCGACGATCCGCGACGGCAATCTCGAGATCTACAAGTCGGGCGGCTCGGCCCCCGAGACGATCCGCATCGAAGGCGGCTTCGCCGAAGTGAACGAAAAGGGCCTGACGGTCCTCGCCGAAAAGGCGGGCTGAAGCCCGCCGGGGACCGAAAAGGCGTTCATTCGGCTGTACAGCAATCCGTTCGCCCTGAGCCTGTCGAAGGGCAGCCCTCCACGCGCCTTTCGACAGGCTCAGGGCGCACGGGTTCCCTATTTCATCCGCTGGTATCGCCAACGCTGCGGCTTGCTGCCGTCGGCCAGCGAAATCTCCGCCATCAGCAATTCGCCGTCACGCCAATAGCGTACGCGCTGCGGGTAATCGTGCGCCGCATTCTCGAAAGTCACCGCGCGCGCCGCGGCGTCTATCTCCACCGCGCGGAAGTCCGCAGGCACCTGCCCCTGCGGCTCGGCATGGAAGACCGCTCCCGTTTCGCTGATCTGGATCCGCATCCACTCGCGAGTCGTCCCGCGCTCGGTTCGGGTGGTCCCCTCGCCGCGCATCACGCCCTCGTCCATCGGCATCCAGATTTCGCAGGTGAGGCTGCCGTTCCTCGGTTCGGGTGCACCAGGTGCCGACGAGCCAGTCGAACGGAACCGGCGCGGCGCCCTGCCCCGCTGCCATCAGCGCCAATGCCATCAGCATAGACCCTCCCGTTGCAGGAGAGGGTCTCACATGCTCGCATCCCGCGCAATCAGGCGGGGATCTCGTCCTTCAGCTCCTCGAACGCCTCGCCCATTTCCTTGCGCTCGGCCATTTCGAAATTCTCGCGCACGTCGGAGAAGATCGAGTCCTCTTCCTCCTTGATGTGGTGCTCGAGGATTTCCTTCATCACCTTGGCCTCGGCCTGCCATTCGGGCGAAAGCGGGTCCGCGCCGCCCTTCAGCTTGGCGAGCAGCGTGTCCGCCAGCATGTGTTCGGTATAGCCTTCATAACCGTCCTGCTGGATCTCTTCGTCCGCCTGCCCGACGAGCTTTTCGTAGACCACCTTCTCCTCGGCCCGGGCGTGCTTCTTGAGCAGCGCCGCGAATTCCTCGAACGCTGCAGTGATCTCCGGCGCCTTTTCGCTGCTGGTGATCGTGCGCAGCAGCTTCTTGAGCTCCATGTGATCGGTATGCAGCGCCTTGGTGATTTCCATGGTCCATCTCCTCGAGGGTTTCGGGCGCTCAACGAAGCAGGAGCCGCCGGGTTGCCCGGCGCGGGTTCGGCAGATGCTCTTGGTTAGGCAAATCTAAAGCCTTCTCGGCGTACCCAGGTTTCGGAAACCGGGTGATCGCAGAGTATTCGATGAGCGCTTTCGGACGACGCAACGGATTGGGTGGTGCAGCAGGCGGAAGGCCTGCGTTCGGCGTAGCGCGGCCGATGCACGGCGGCGGATCCGCCGCACGCCAGCCGGAACCCGCGCCGCTCGGCGGCGAGCAGTTCCCTCCGCTCAACGCGGTGCCGCTTCCCGGAGCGGTCGAACCCGGCCCCAACAGCGAGGCGATGCAGCGCCTGGCCGATCGCCAGTCCGCGTCGGGCGAGGCCGGCAACTCGCGGATGGAGGGGTTCGAGGCCTCGATCCACCGCATCAAGGAGCAGGTGCTTCCCCGCCTGCTCGAACGCGTCGATCCCGAAGCCGCCGCGACCCTGACCAAGGACGAGCTGGCCGAGGAGTTCCGCCCGATCATCGGCGAGGTGCTCGCCGAGCTGAAGCTCACGCTCAATCGCCGCGAGCAGTTCGCGCTCGAGAAGGTGCTGGTCGACGAGCTGCTCGGCCTGGGGCCGCTCGAGGAACTGCTCGCCGATCCAGCCGTGAGCGACATCATGGTCAACGGCCCCGAGCAGACCTTCGTCGAGCGCAAGGGCAAGCTCGAGCTCGCCAACATCCAGTTCCGCGACGAGGAGCATCTGTTCCAGATCGCGCAGCGCATCTGCAATTCGGTCGGCCGCCGCGTCGACCAGACCACGCCGCTGGCCGACGCGCGCCTCAAGGACGGCAGCCGCGTCAACGTGATCGTGCCGCCGCTGAGCCTGCGCGGCACCGCCATCTCGATCCGCAAATTCTCCGCCAAGCCGATCACGCTCGACATGATGGCAAAGGGCGGGTCGATGTCCGAGAAGATGGCCACCGCGCTCAAGGTCGCGGGCGCCAGCCGTTTCAACATCGTAATCTCGGGCGGTACCGGTTCGGGCAAGACGACGATGCTCAATGCCCTGTCGAAAATGATCGACCCCGGCGAGCGCGTGCTTACGATCGAGGACGCCGCCGAGCTCCGCCTCCAGCAGCCGCACTGGCTGCCGCTGGAGACCCGCCCGCCCAACCTCGAAGGCCAGGGCGAGATCACGATCCGCGACCTCGTCAAGAACGCGCTGCGCATGCGCCCGGACCGCATCATCCTGGGCGAAATCCGCGGCAGCGAATGTTTCGACATGCTCGCCGCGATGAACACTGGTCACGACGGATCGATGTGCACGCTCCACTCGAACAGCCCCCGCGAGGCGCTGGCGCGTATGGAGAACATGGTGATGATGTCGGATATCAAGGTGCCCAAGGAGGCGATCTCGCGTCAGATCGCCGACTCGGTGGACCTGATCATCCAGGTCAAGCGCCTGCGCGACGGTTCCCGCCGCGTGACCAACGTCACCGAAGTGATCGGCATGGAAGGCCCGGTGATCGTTACTCAGGAGTTGTTCAAGTTCGAGTATCTCGACGAGAGCGCCGACGGCAAGATCATCGGCGAATATCGCTCGATGGGCCTGCGCCCCTACACGCTCGAAAAGGCCAAGCAATACGGCTTCGACCAGGCTCTGCTCGAGGCCTGCCTCTGATCGGCGCGGTTGAGTCCGCCCTGCGGCGCTCCTAAGCCCGGCAGGTGCTCGCGCTATTGATCCTTCCTGTGCTCGCGCTGGCCGATCCGGCGGGCACGACCAGCCTAGCGCCCGACAGCGAATCGCGCTGGGTCGAGTTCGAGCTCACCCCGAGCAACCAGATCCGCTTCGCCATGGAGGTGAACGGCCGCACCGCCCGCGGCATCCTCGATACCGGGCTCAGCGACACCATCGTCACGCCTGCTTTCGCGGAGAAGGCGGGAATCGAGCCCGACGCGCGCGAGCAGGCGGCGGCGATCGGCGGCACGGTCGAGGTCGGCTGGGCGCCGGTCGCCAGCATCGGCTTCGGCGGACTGACCCGCAAGGGCGGCCGGCTCGGCATCTCGTCAGCGCTGGGGCAGGAGCGGTTCGGAACCGACATTTATGTCGGCGCGGACATCCTCGGCTGCTGCGCGCTCGACATCGACTATGACGCACGCCGCTTCCGCATCCTGCCGAGCGGGCGACTCCCCTTCGGCGGCGCCATCGCGCCGCTCGGTCGCACCCCACGCTCGGGCATCTACGTGTCCCAGGTCACGCTTGCGGGAACGCGGCTGCGCCCGATGGTGGTGGATACCGGCGACGGCGCCGCCATCACGCTGAGCCGCGCCGCCTGGCGCTCGACGGGCGCCAGCGGCGTCATGACGTCGACTCTCGGCTGGGGAATGGGTGGTGCGCTGGTCACCGACACCGTGGTGGTGCCATCGCTCTCGATCGCGGGGCTGACGCCCGCCGAAACCGAAGTGCGTATCGAGCCCGAGGGAGGCTTCTCCGCGCGGATCGGCGTGGCCGGCCGGATCGGCACCGGGCTGATGATGCGCTATCGCGTGCTGCTGGATCCCAAGGCGAACCGGATGGCGCTCGCCCCCGGCAAGCTTGCGTCGGAGCCCGTGATCCGATCGACCAGCGGGCTGCTGCTCGATTTCTCCGGCAATGCGCTGCGCGTCCTCCACGTCATGCGCGGCTCGCCGGCAGCGGAGGGCGGATGGCGCGAAGGCGAGACGATCTGCGCCGCGGACGGGGTTCCGGTCGCCGAGCAGGTCCGCGCCAGGGGCGGCGTCGACTGGTCCGTGGGCGCTCCCGGCCGCACCGTCCGCCTCAAGCTGTGCACCGGCGAGGAACGCTCGCTGACGCTGCGCCGCTTCTATTGAGGGAAGTTGAGCGCCAGGCTTCCGAGCACCACGGCGGCGAGCAACGCGATCATCTGAATCGTCGTCCAGGGCACGAAACCCACGGCATCGAGGTCGCGCCGCCTACGCTGCCGCCACTCGCCGATGCCGCTGATCGCCGCGACCAGCAGGGCTATCACCGCACCGCCCAAGAATTGTTGTTGCATCGTTCCGAAAAACTCCCACATGGGGGCATACGCATCCGGGCAGGGAAACGCCATGCGCCAGAATCTGACGAAGTATCTGACGATCGCCGCCCTCGCGACCACGGCCGTAGCCGTGGCAAGCGTCGCATCGGGCGAACCGCGCAATCAGCGCCACACGCTGAACGAAGCCGTATCCGCGACCACGCGAACGCCCGCCAATATCGCGCGCGACAAATATCGCCACCCGCTGGAGACGCTGTCCTTCTTCGGCGTCTCGCCCGGCGATACCGTGGTCGAGATCTGGCCCGGCGGCGGCTGGTACACCGAGATCCTCGCGCCCCTCACCAAGGCAAAGGGCACGCTCTACGCCGCCGGCCCCTGGCCCAATGGCGTGAAGAGCATCCAGACCAGGCAGGCGCAGGACGCGGCCACCTATGGCCATGTGAAGCTCGCCGGCTTCCCCTGGTCCGAGGGTCAACCCAAGGTGCCCGACGGCAGTGCCGACGTGGTGCTCACCTTCCGCAACGTCCACAATTGGCGGATGGGCTATCAGCGCGACGGGCAGGATTATGCCGCCGAGGCCTTCCGCCAGATGTTCGCGATGCTCAAGCCCGGCGGCACGCTCGGCATCGTAGACCATCGCCTGCCCGAATCGGCCAGCGACGAGCGCGAGAAGAACAGCGGCTACATCAAGGTCTCGACCGTGCGCCGCCTCGCCGAAGGCGCGGGCTTCCGCTACGTCGGCGCATCGGAGGTCAACGCCAATCCCCGGGACACCGCGGACTGGCCCGAGGGCGTGTGGACGCTGCCCCCAAGCTATCGCCTGAAGGATGTCGATCGCGCCAAGTACGAAGCGATCGGCGAGAGCGACCGCATGACGCTCAAGTTCAGGAAACCGGGCTGAAATTCTGATGGTGCGCTGCACCAGCCGTTAACCGTTGCGGCCTATCGATAGTCTTTGTGCCGCGCCGAATCAGAACCCTCCTCTCCGTGCTCCGCGAAGACGTGGACAGCTTCGCCAGCCGCAACGAAGAGATCGCCGCCCGCACCAACCTGCTCGCGCTCAACGCCGCAATCGAGGCGGCGCGCTCGGGCGAGGCCGGCCGCGGCTTCTCGGTCGTCGCGCAGGAAGTGAAGGCGCTCGCCCAGCAGGCGCGCAGCACTTCGCTCGAATTCCGCTCCGATGTGCGCGAGCGCATTGCGATGGGCGCGAGCATCGCCGACGAGATGGTCGGCGAGATCGAGGGCACCCGCCTGGTCGAGCTCGCCCAGGCGCTGATCCAGAACGTCACGCGCCACTTGTTCGATCGCAGCGTCGATCTGCGCGTGATGGCCGCGGACGCCGAAGTGATCGCCGCCACGCTTGATCCCTCGCCCGAGAAGATCGCCGCCGCGCAGGAGCGGCTCGCGCTCTTCACCCGCGCCTCGCCTTATTATCTCAACGCCTTCGTCGCCAACGCGGGCGGCCGCGTCGCGCTCTCGTCAAACCCGGTGGCACGCGTGCGCCAGGCCGATCTTTCCCGGGCGCCGCAGTTCCTCAAGGCGATGTCCAGCCGGCACGGCGACGAATGGTTCACCGACGAAGTCTGGCAGAACCCCTGGTCCGATCATCGCGCGGTGCTGGTGTTCGTCACCGGCGTCCGCCCGCGCGGGCAGGAGGGCACGCCCAAGGGCGCGCTCTATCTCGAATATGATTGGGAGCGCCACGTCGCCCAGATGCTCTCGGATCGTTCGCTGTTCAGCGAGCGCGACTGGGAGCGCACCCGGATCAGCATCGTCGACGAAGCCGACCGCGTCGTCGCCGATACCCGCGGCGCCCATTTCGGCGAAAAGGTGCCGCTTCCCGCGCGCGCGGTGCGCGGCGCGGAGGTCCGCGGCGACTCCACCGTCGCCTTCGCCGCGGCCACCGAATACCACGGCTTCCACGGCCTCGGCCTGCGCTGCGTGATCGAGCAGCGCATGCCCAGCGTCAGCGATATCGAAGCCGCGCTGGGCGGGCTGCGGGTGCGGCAGGGCTAGCAGGCCGACGCCGCTATTTCCCCAGCTTCTCGATCTTGTCCTGCAGCCGCTTCAGCTCGGCCTTGAGCGCGGCGACATCGTCCCCGGCTTCCTCCGCTGCCGGCGCGGGCTGGGGCGCGGCACCGGGAACCGGGCCGCCGGGCTTGAACGCCTGCGCCGCCGCCTCGAACATGGCCATGTTGCGCTTGGCGATCTCGGCGAAGGGCGAGTTGGCGAAGGCGCCCTCGACCGCGGACTTGAACTGCTCCTGGTTGCGGCGGAAGCTGTCCATCGAGGCTTCTAGATAGCCCGGCACCATCGCCTGCATCGAATCGCCGTAGAGCGCGATCAGCTGGCGAAGGAAGCTGACGGGCAGCATCGTCTGCCCGCGCGACTCTTCCTCCATGATGATCTGGGTCAGCACATTGTGCGTGATGTCCTCGTCGGACTTGGCGTCGACCACTTTGAAGTCCCGCCCCTCGCGGGTCATCGCAGCGAGATGGTCGAGCGTGATGTAGGACGAGGTCTCGGTATTGTAGAGCCGGCGGTTGGCGTATTTTTTGATGATCACCGGACCGTTGCCAGTAGCTGCCTTCTTCATGCACACCCCCGACGTGACTGGCGTACACCTAACACCCTTTCATTCCGCGCCGCAACACGGACCGCGCCCCCTGCCGCTGTTTCTTGAGCTGCTGCGCAGCGAAACCGCAGCATCGCCCGAGCGGCGCGCAGCCGCGCTCGCGGGGCTAAAGGCTTATCAGCAGGCGAAAAGACCTGCGGCCCCGCCGCCCAAACCTGCCGTCGCGACCGCGGGACGCGCGGTGCTGCGCGACTATGGCGGCGCAGCAGGCCGGCGCCGGATGCCCGTGGTTTTCGTGCCTTCGCTCATCAATCCGCCGCTGGTCCTCGATCTGGCGCGCGGCAATTCGCTGCTGCGCTGGCTCGCGCGCCAGGGTTTCCGGCCGCTGCTGGTCGACTGGGGCGCCCCCACGGTCGCGGACCGCGCGCAGGATGTCGATTCGCACGTCGCCGATCTGCTGCTGCCCCTGCTGCGCAGCCTCGATTCGCCGCCCGCGCTGGTCGGCTATTGCCTCGGCGGTACGCTCGCGACCGCCGCCGCATCGGCGCTCCCCGTCGCCGGGCTCGCCAACATCGCCGCGCCGTGGCGCTTCGCCGGGTACGGCAGCGCGCTCGATCCAATCACTGCGCTGTGGGACGAAGCGCATCCGATGTGCGAGCGGCTGGGGCTGGTGCCGATGGAAGTGCTCCAGGCCGGCTTCTGGCAGCTCGATCCGCGGCGCACCGTCGCCAAGTTCGAGCGTTTCGCCCGGCTCGCCCCCCACAGCGCGGAGGCGCGGGCCTTCGTCGCGCTCGAGGATTGGGCGAACGGCGGTGCGCCGCTCACCTTCGCCGCGGGCCGCCAGCTCTTCGACGATTTCTTCTCCGCCGATCTGCCGGGTTCCGGCCGCTGGCGGATCGAGGGACGAGTGGTGGATCCGGAAAGCCTCGCCTGCCCGCGCCTGTCCTTCGTCTCGACCACCGACAGGATCGTCCCCGCCGCCGGCGCCGCACGCTTCGGCGAGGTGCACGAGCTGGCCATGGGGCATGTCGGCATGGTCGTCGGCGGCCGCGCGCGCACCGCGCTGTGGGAGCCGCTTGCGGACTGGCTAAGGGCCGTTCGAGCCACTAGATAGCCCGCGACATCTCCGTTCGCCCTGAGCCTGTCGAAGGGCCGCTCTTCTTCCGCCGTGCCGGAGGAAGCGGTGCTTCGACAGGCTCGGCGCGAACGGGCAGAGCTCAGGAGACACCCATATGGCCGATATCGTCATCACCGCCGCCAAGCGCACGCCCGTCGGCAGCTTCCTCGGCGCTTTCGCCGCGACTCCGGCGCACGAGCTCGGCCGGGTGGCGATCGAGGCCGCGCTGGCGCAAGCGGGCGTTTCGGGCGCGGAGATCGACGAAGTGATCCTCGGCCAGGTGCTCACAGCTGCGCAGGGCCAGAACCCGGCGCGCCAGGCCTCGATGGCCGCGGGCGTTCCCAAGGAAGTTCCCGCCTGGGGGGTCAACCAGGTCTGCGGATCGGGGCTGCGCGCCGTCGCCCTCGCCTATCAGGCGATCGCGACCGGCGATGCGAAGATCGTGGTCGCCGGCGGGCAGGAGTCGATGTCGATGAGCGCACACGCCCAGTCGCTGCGCCCCGGCACCAAGATGGGCGACGTCAGCCTGGTCGATACCATGATCAAGGACGGGCTCACCGACGTCTTCAACGGCTATCACATGGGGATCACCGCCGAAAATCTGGCCGAGCAGTACCAGGTCACGCGCGGCGACCAGGACAGTTTCGCGGTCCGCTCGCAGAACCTCGCCGAAAAGGCACGCGCCGAGGGCCGCTTTGCCGACGAGATCGCGCCGGTGACGGTCAAGGGCCGCAAGGGCGACACCGTCGTCGACCAGGACGAATATATCCGCGCCGGCGCAACGGTGGAGGGCGTCGCGGGCCTCCGCCCGGCCTTCAAGAAGGACGGCACCGTTACCGCCGCCAATGCCTCGGGCCTCAACGACGGCGCGGCGGCGCTGGTGGTCATGTCGCGCGAGGAGGCCGAGCGCCGCGGCGCGCCGATCCTGGCCCGCATCGCAAGCTGGGCGTCGGCAGGCGTCGACCCGTCGATCATGGGCATCGGCCCGGTCCCCGCGAGCCGCAAGGCGCTCGAGAAGGCGGGTTGGACGGTCGGCGACCTGGACCTGATCGAAGCCAATGAAGCCTTCGCCGCCCAGGCGCTCGCAGTGGGCAAGGACATGGGCTGGGATCCGGACAAGGTGAACGTCAACGGCGGCGCGATCGCCATCGGCCACCCGATCGGCGCCAGCGGCGCCCGCGTGCTCACCACGTTGCTCTACGAGATGCAGAAGCGCGACGCGAAGAAGGGACTCGCGACGCTGTGCATCGGCGGCGGAATGGGGATCGCAATGTGCCTGGAGCGCCCCTGAACCTCGTGTTTTAGCGATGCAAAGGGGTAGTTCACATTCTGAATGTTACATGAACGCTCGCTACTGCAACATAAAAGTTCGAGCTCTGTAACCTTTTTGCCACGGTCAGGTAAAAAGCGTTAGCCGGCAACATTCTGTAACTTGTGCGACCAACGCGCTCGCGGCGTGATCCACTTTTCGGGCATCCTGCCCGAGAAGGGGCAGAATATGAAAATCTCACGTCTATTGGGCGCGACCGCTCTCGCCAGCGCAACGCTATTGTCACACACCGCCTTCGCTCAAGAAACCGACCCGGTCGCTGCCAGCGACACGACGGTCGACGGTCAGGATTCCACGCCACCGGAAGAGGAAGCGGTCACCATCACCGGCTCGCGTATCCGCCAGCCCAACCTCGAATCTGCCGTTCCGGTCACCGCCATTTCCGGCGAAGAGATTTTCCAACAGGGGCAAAACAATCTCGGCGACACGCTGAACGATCTGCCGCAGCTGCGTAGCACCTTCGCACAGCAGAACCCAGGCCTCGGCATCGGCATCGCTGGCCTCAATCTTCTCGACCTGCGCGGTCTCGGCACTCAGCGGACCCTCGTGCTGGTGAACGGGCGGCGCCATGTCGCTTCCGATCTCCAGAACAACGCGGTGTCGGTGGACATCAACACGATCCCGAACGAGCTCGTGGAACGGATCGACGTCGTGACGGGTGGCAACTCCGCGATCTATGGTTCGGACGCCATCGCCGGCGTTGTGAACTTCATCCTTAAACGCGACTTCGAGGGCGTTCAGGTCCGCGGCGGCGCCGGCATTTCCGAGTACGGAGCCGGTGGCAACCAGTTCGTTTCGGTTCTAGCAGGTACCAATTTCGGTGATGGCCGCGGCAACATCACCATCCATGGTGAATATGCCAATCAGGAACGCGTGTTCGCGCGAGACATCCCGTTTCTCCGGACGGTAAACGGCTTCGTTGTCACCGACACAGATCCCCCCGGCCTGACTAATGGCAGCGACGGCCTTCCCGATCGCACCTTCGTGCGCGACATCCGGCTGGGCAGCATCGCTCGCTTTGGCTTGATCCCAATCGTGCAGCCGACGACCGGCGCCCGCTGCGGAACGGGAATCCAGAACGGAAATGCGGCGGGACTGCCCTACAACTGCAATTACATCTTCAATTCCTCTGGGCAACTCCTGGCCCAAACGGGCACGCGAGTTGGCACGGGGCCCATTGGCAGCTTCATCGGCGGAAACGGCGAAACGGGTCGCGAAGAGGACCTCCTCTCTGTGCTGCCCTTCAACCAGCGCTACAACGTCAACCTCTTGGCACATTATGAGTTCAGCCCCGCCGCGGAACTGTTTCTTGAAGCCAAATATGCACGCACGCACACGGTCGGCTCTAACTCCGGTCCGGCGTTCAACCAGGGCTTCAACCAGACCTTCGGCGATCCGCGCGCCAACTTCCGTCTGGACAACCCATTCCTTACGTCTGATCAGCGGACGACGATCGCCAACGCCATCCTCGCCTCGGGCTTCAACACAAGCCTGACGCAGCGGCGTGCGCTAAGCGCGGCAGATACGGCAGCGATCGCTGCCGGCACCTACCGCTTCACGGTTGCTCGCAATCTCACCGATCTCGGAATCCGGGATGAAGACGCCGTCCGCCAAACCTATCGCGTGGTCGCCGGCCTGCGGGGCACGTTCAACGACGACTGGTCGTATGAGATCTCAGCCAATTATGGGCGGCAGGAAGAAGACATCACCATCCTTGGCAACGTCAACATGCAACGTCTGATGCTGGCGTTCGATGCAGGCGTCAATCCGGCTAATGGGCAGATCCAGTGCCGCTCTCAGTTTGATCCGTCGGCAGCGTTCACCAGCGTGGACGTGGACGGTCCGGCCGCGCAGGCAGCGCTGGCAGCGGACATCGCGGCCTGCGTTCCGTACAATCCGTTCGGCGCCGCCGACAACCGCGCCGCACGCAACTACATCGTGACCGATTCGGGCTCACGTGGACACCTGGATCAGTTCGTGGTGAACGGCTTCGTTTCCGGCGACACGAGCGAATGGTTCGAACTTCCGGGCGGCCCGGTCAGCTTCGCGCTGGGTGGCGAGTATCGGCGCGAGGACGCGTATTTCAAAGCAGATGAGATTGTCGAATCCGGTCTGACGTTCCTCAACGCACTTCAGACTTTCGATCCCGATGCCTTTGAGGTGAAGGAGGCATTCGCAGAAGTGCGGGTGCCGCTGCTCGGCGACACGCCCTTCTTCGAGAACCTGACACTCCTCGGCGCCGCGCGCGTGTCGGACTATGGGGGCCAGACGGGCACGGTGTGGGCCTATAACGGTGGTATCGAATGGGCGCCGATCCGCGACATTCGCTTCCGTGCCAATTACGCCCGCGCAGTTCGGGCGCCAAACTACACCGAAACCGCGGATCCGCTGAGCCAGGACTACGCACCCGGCTTCCAGGATCCGTGTCGCCCGTCGAACATCGGTGTCGGCACTCAGTACCGTCAGGCGAATTGCGAAGCGGATCTTGGCGCACTGCTCAACGACCCCAACTTCCAAGGCCTGCCGGTCTATTCGCTGGAAGTGCTCAGCGGCAGCAACCCCAACCTGACGGAGGAAACCTCGGACTCCTACACCATCGGCGCGGTGTTTGAGCCGAGTTTCGCTCCCGGCTTCTCGCTGACGGTCGATTACTACAACATAAAGGTGAACGACGTGATCGTCTCGCCAACGGCGCAGCAGATCGTGAACAGCTGCTACGACCTGCCGGATCGCGACAACCAGTATTGTTCGCTGATCCAGCGCTTCCGCGGCCCGGGCACCGGCCCGAACGGGGAAGTACCAGGCGAGATTCTTGCAGGAACGCTGGAAGTGACGCCGCTCAACTTCGCGTCGCGGGTTCGCAAGGGCATCGACTTCGAAGCACGCTATCGCATGAATTTCGGCGAGAACAGCCGTATCAACACGCGGCTGCTCTACGTGCACCAGTTCAAGAACAGCAATTTCCAGGATCCGACCAATCCGGAGTTCGAGAACCGGATCCTGGACGAGCTGGGCGACCCGACCGATGAGTTCCTGTGGAACGTCGACCTGACGCTCGACCGGTTCACTATTGGCTATGAGATGCAGTATATCGGGCCGATGCTGGTCACCACCTATGAGGATGTTCACGGGCTCCAGGGCCGTGCCCCGCAGAACCTCGATTATGCGGATATCCTCAACTATCCGTCGGTGCTGTACCACGACATTCGCTTCGATTACGATCTGGGTAACGGACGGAACGGGTTCAATTTCTACATCGGCATCGATAATTTCACCGACGTGGAACCCCCGCTTGGCTCTTCGGCCACGGGTTCGGGCAGCGCGATCTACAATGTTCGCGGACGGACCTGGTACGCTGGCTTCCGAGCCCGCTTCTGATCGGCCAGGGTTACTGCTAATTGGAGGGACGAGAGCCAGACTCTCGTCCCTCTTTTTTGGGCATCGGATGAAAGCGACTCCCGTCGAGGCGGCACGTAACGAACTCCAGAAGGGGCATATTGGCGATGCGGTGGCCTTGCTCCGGACTGCCGGTGCGTCCGGAGACGCGGTTGCTCTCGTCGAACTAGCGGCGCTGTATCTTCGGGGTGACGCTCTGCCTCGCGATCTGGCGGCCGCCCGTTCATTCCTGCGACAAGCGGTAACGATCGGCCACGTCGATGGGGCGCTGATGGAGATCGCACTGACTGCGAACGGGAGTGGCGGTGCCCCGGATTGGCGCACCGCGACCGAGCTTCTGAAAAATGCAGCTAAAGCCGATCCCGTCGCTCGCCAGCAACTTTCGTTGCTGCAGAGCATGCGCCTGGATCCCGCGGGTGATCCCCTCGGCCTTCCTGAGCCAACACAGCTTAACCAACGACCCGCTATTCGACGCTTCGCAGACTTCTGTACTCCAGCCGAAGCCCTGCATATCGCTTCGGTGGTAGCCAAGTCGCTGGATCGTTCGACCGTGGTCGATCCTTCGGGTAAACTAATTCCCCATCCGATCCGCACATCCGACAACGCCGCGATCGGCCCCACCCAGGAAACGCTCGTAGTTCAGGCGATTAACCGACGCATAGCAGCTGCGACGAAGACCGACGTTAAGCAAGGCGAGCCGCTGACTGTGCTGCGCTACGCAACTGGTCAGGAATATCGGTCACATCTGGACACATTGCCGCGGGTTTCGAATCAGCGCATCACCACCGCCATTCTATACCTCAATGATGGATATGAAGGCGGCGAAACCTTCTTTCCTCTCCTCAACGTGACGATCGTGCCGAAAGCCGGCGATCTGCTAGTATTCGAGAATGTAACGCCGCGGGGTGAATCGGAACCCCTGTGTCGACATGCAGGCCTGCCGATCCGAGGAGGTATAAAGTGGATCGCCACGCGATGGATTCGATCAGCACCGATTAGTCCGTGGGACCTTTCAGTTGCTGCTCGGAGTGCTGCGGCAATCGAGTAGGGTCACCCCCACACCCGCTCGAACCGCTCGCCCAATCCCGTCAGCAGCTCATATTGCGACAACCCGCTCAGCGCCGCGGTTTCCGGCAGCGCATAATCGAGCGACACCCAATCCCCCTCCGCCAGCTCAGGCGCCGCATCCACGCCGATCGCGGTGAGGTCCATCGACACACGTCCGAGCACCGGCAGCGCGCGATCCCCCGCCCGCGCGTGGCCCTTGCCCGAGAAGCAGCGAAGATAGCCGTCGGCATAGCCGATGTTGAGCATCGCCACCTCCGTGTCCGCGGTCGCCACGAAGGCACCGTTGTAGCCCACGATCCCGCCCGCCGGCACGCGGCGGCGCTGAAGGATCTGCGCTTCGGGCGTCACCACCTGGCGGATGCCGTCGTGCGCCGCGCGCTGCCTGCCACCGTAGAGCGCAACCCCCGGGCGCGTCAGGTCAAAGGCATAGTCCGCTCCCAGCGCAATCCCAGCCGAGTTGGCGAGGCTCAGCCGCCGCGCCGAAGTCCGCCCCGCGAGCGCGGCCAGCGCATCGCGCTGCCTTGCATTGAGCGCCACGTCCTCGTCGGCGCAGGCCAGATGGCTCATCAGCGCGTCGATCGCGAGCCCGTCGAGGAGCCCCGCCGCCACGTCTTCAGGCGAGACGCCCAGCCGGTTCATCCCGGTGTCGACCATCACGTCGCATGCGCCGCCGCCCGCCTCGCGCCAGCGCTGCACCTGCGCAGGCGTGTTGAGCACCGGCCGCACGTTCGCCGGCCGGTCGTCCAGATCCTCGGCGCGCAGGCCGTGGAGCACCGATATCGAAACGCCCAGATCGGCGAGCGCGCGCGCCTCGGCCCAGGTGGCGACGAAGAAGTCGCGGCACCCCGCCTCCCCCAGCCGCCGCACGACTTCGCGCGCGCCGAGTCCATAGCCGTCGGCCTTCACCGCGGCGCCGCATGCAGCGCTGCCGCTCAGCCGGGCGAGGAGCTTCCAGTTCGATACGAGCGCTGCGCCGTCGAGACGCAGCCGGAGCGGGGCATTGATCATGCGGTTGCGGTTAGCCGCGCCGCGCCGGTCGCGCCACCGTCTCCTTGAGCCCGAACGCCGTGACCAGCAGCGCCATCGCCACCACCGCGAAGGTGTACCAGAGTCCGGCGTAGGGATTGCCGCTCTTGGCGACGATATACTGGCTGATCAGCGGCAGGAATCCGCCGAAATAGCCGGTCCCGATGTGATACGGGATCGACATCGAGCTGTAGCGGATGCGCGAGGGGAACATCTCGCTGAGCAGCGCGGCCACCGGGCCATAGGTCGCGCCAGAGAGCGCCATCAGCATCAGCACCGCGACGACGATCACGGCGATATTGGCCGGCGGAGGCACCACCCTGTCGAGTTCATACCCCGCGGCACCGAGCGCAGCGTCGAGCCCCCCGGGGCTCAGGTCGTCCACCGGCGTCCCGCCGATCGATACCGTGACCGCGGGGGCCTGGAAGGTGGTGTAGGTCACGCCGCGCTTCGAGAAATGGTCGAGCAGCTTGCCGCACTCGTCCACCTGGCGCTCGGCGAAAGGGTCATAGGCGCATTGCGGGCCGGAGACGACCACGGGCTCGCGCCGCGCGGCCTCCGCGAGCCCGGGATTGGCCGCGCTGCCGATCACCCAGAAGAGCGGGAAGAGCAGCACCAGCGTCAGCGCATAGCCCCAGACGATCGGCTTCTTGCGCCCCACCCGGTCCGAGAGGTGCCCGAAATAGATGAAGAAGAAGAGCCCCAGCATCGCCGTTCCGCCGGTGATCAGCTGCGCCGCGGTGGCATCCAGCCGCATCGGCCCCTGCAGGAACGAGAGCACCGAGAACATCGAAGTGTACCAGATCACCGTCAGCCCCGCGGCGATGCCGAACAGCGCCACCAGCAGCCGCTTCCAGTTGCCCGGATAGGTGAAGCTCTCGACGAACGGGTTGGCCGCGGTCTCGCCGGCCTCCTTGATCGCCTTGAACACCGGGCTCTCGGAGAGCTTCAATCGCATCCACAGCGAGATGCCGAGCAGCACGAGCGAGAAGAGGAAGGGCACGCGCCACCCCCAGGCGTCCCAGACGTCCGCCAGGCCGAACTTGGCGAGCAGCACCACCGCGAGGCTCAGGATGAAGCCGCCGACCACGCTCGCCTGGATGAAGCTGGTGTGGAAGCCGGCGCGGCCGTCGGTCGAATGCTCGGCGACATAGATCGCCGCGCCGCCATATTCGCCGCCCAGCGCCAGCCCCTGCGCAATGCGCAGCAAGATGATGAGTGCAGGCGCGGCGAAGCCGATCGCGGCGTAGCTCGGCACCAGCCCCACGCCGGCGGTCGCCACGCCCATCAGCGTGATCGTGACGAGGAAGGTATATTTGCGCCCCAGCCGGTCGCCGAGATAGCCGAACAGGATCGCGCCCAGCGGCCGGAAGCCGAAGCCGACTGCGAAGCCGGCCCAGGCGAGCAGGGTCTGCAGCACCTCGTTGCCTGCCGGGAAGAAGGTGCGCCCGATGATGCCCGAGGCGGCGAGCGTCCCGTAGATGAAGAAATCATACCATTCGAATACCGTGCCCAGCGACGATGCGCTGATCACGAGCCGCATGTCCTTCGCGCTCGGTTCGGCCCCCTGCGATGCCATTCGTCCCTCCCGTCTTTCCCGAAAGGTGTAGCGCACCCCCTGCGCGCCACAAGGGGAAGCTCACGCCGCGCTCGCCTCCAGTGCCTCGCTCGCTTCGAGCCATGCCGCCTCGGCCGCCTCGATCTTGTCGCTCAGTTCGGCCCGACGCTTCATCAGCTCGGTCATGGTGAGCTTGGCGAGCGCCGGGTCGGCGGTCGACTGATCGAACATCGCCCGCTCCACCGCGCTGCGCTGCTCGCTGAGCTTCGCCAGCTGCGCCTCGGCAGCGGTGGCGGCCTTGCGCAGCTCCGCTCCCTTCTCGCGCGCTTCTGCGGCGAGGCGCCGTGCTTCCTTCTTGTCCGCCTTGGAGAGCTTGGGCCCCTGCCCATCCTTGCTGAGCACGAAGGCGATATAATCGTCGAGGCTGCCGTCGAATTCCCTCGCGGTGCCCTGATCGACCAGCACCAGCCGGTCGGCCGTCATCTCGAGCATGTGGCGGTCGTGGCTGACCAGCACCACCGTGCCGGTATAGGCATTGAGCGCCTGGATCAGCGCCTCGCGCGCATCGACGTCGAGGTGGTTGGTCGGCTCGTCGAGGATCAGCATGTGCGGCGCATCGCGCGTGATCAGCGCCAGCGCCAGCCGCGCGCGCTCGCCGCCCGAGAGCTTGCCGACCTCGGTCGTCGCCTTCTGCCCGGAAAAGCCGAACCGCCCCAGCTGCGCGCGCACTGCGCCCTGGGTTGCGCCCTTCATCAGAAGCGTCATGTGCTGGAGCGGCGTCTCGGTGCGATCGAGCTCCTCGACCTGATACTGGGTGAAATAGCCCACCCGCATCTTGCCGCTGGCGTTCATCGCACCTTCCATCGGCGTCAGCTGAGCCGCGAGCAGCCGCGCCAGCGTGGTCTTGCCGTTGCCGTTGCGCCCGAGCAGCGCGATGCGGTCGTCGGGGTCGATGCGCAGGTTGAGCCGCTTGAGGATCGGCGTCTCGCCATAGCCCACCGTCGCCAGGTCGAGCGTGATCAGCGGCGGGCGCAGCTCGTCCGGATTGGGGAAATCGAAGCTCAAGGTCGGATCATCGAGCAGCTCGGCGATCGGCTGCATCTTGGCCAGCGCCTTGGCCCGGCTCTGTGCCTGCTTGGCGGTCGAGGCGCGTGCCGAGTTGCGCGCGACATAGTCCTGCAGCTTCTCGCGCTCGGCCTGTTGCTTGGCCCGCGCCGAGGCGAGCTGCGCCTGCCGCTCCGCGCGCTGGCGCTCGAACGCGTCATAGCCGCCCGGATAGAGCGTCAGCTTGCCGCGATCGAGGTGGAGGATGTGGTCGACGACGTTGTTGAGAAAGTCGCGCTCGTGGCTGACCAGCAGGATCGTCGCCGGGTAGCTCTTGAGGAAATCCTCGAGCCACAGCACCGCTTCCAGGTCGAGGTGGTTCGAAGGCTCGTCGAGCAGCAGCATGTCGGGCTGCGAGAAGAGCAGGCTCGCCAGCGCCACGCGCATCTTCCACCCGCCCGAGAAGCTGTCGAGCGTGCGGTGCTGCATCTCCTCGTCGAAGCCGAGCCCGACCAGTATCTGCGCCGCGCGGCTCGGCGCGGTATAGGCGTCGATCGCCATCAGCCGCTCATAGACTTCGCCCAGCCGGTCCGGATCCTGGCTGGTCTCGCTCTCGTGGAGCAAGGCCGCGCGTTCCAGGTCGGCAGCGAGCACCGTCTCGAACGGCGTGGCGTCGCCGTGCGGCGCTTCCTGCGCGATATAGCCGAGCTTGGCGCCGCGCGGCATCTCCACGCTGCCCGTATCGGGCTCGAGCTGGCTGGCGATCACCTTGACCAGCGTCGACTTGCCCGCGCCGTTGCGCCCGATCAGCCCGATCCGTCCCTTGGGGGGCAGCTTGGCGGTCGCGCCGTCGATGATCGTGCGCCCGCCGAGGCGCACCGTGATATCGGTCAGATTGAGCATGATGCGCGGGGCCCTAGCACCACCGTCCGCATCCCCCAAGTACGGACTTGGCCGCAGCCATGCGCCGGCCTAGGCACGCAGCCGGAGGGTTGGAGATGATCGAAGGTTCGTGCCATTGCGGGGGCGTCGCGTTCCGGCTCCACGCCGGGATCGCCGAGTTCACCACGTGCGACTGCTCGTTGTGCGAGATACGCGGCGCTTTGATGGCGAAGGTGCCCGAGCGCGCGCTCGAGGTGACCGCCGGCGAGGATCTGCTCACGCTCTACCAGTGGAACACGCACCGGGCGCGCCATTATTTCTGCAGCCGCTGTGGAATCTACGTCTTCCACCGCAAGCGCGCTGCACCCGATCACTTCGGCGTCAACGCGCGATGCCTGCACGACATCGATCTCGCCGCAGTGCCGGTACGCGCAACCGAGGGCGCGAACATGACCGTCGAACAGGCCGAGCCGCGCGAGCGCTGGCCCGGCCCGCGCGTCAGTCCAGGTTCGGCCGCAGCCAGCGGGTAGCCTGCTCGACGCTCACGCCGCGCCGCGCGGCATAGTCCTCGAGCTGGTCCTGCCCGATCCGCGCCACGCCGAAATATTCTGCCTGCGGATGCCCGAAGTAGAAGCCGGAGACCGCCGCGGTCGGCAGCATCGCGAAGCTCTCGGTGAGCGAAATGCCGGTGCGCTTGTGCGCGTCGAGCATCTTGAACAGGATCGGCTTGAGGCTGTGCTCGGGGCAGGCGGGATAGCCCGGCGCCGGCCGGATGCCGCGATATTTCTCGCGGATCAGCGCGTCGTTGTCGAGCTGCTCGCCCTCGGCATAGCCCCATAGCGAGGTCCGGACGAACTGGTGCAGCCGTTCCGCAAAGGCTTCCGCCAGCCGGTCCGCCAGCGCCTTGAGCAGGATGTCCGAATAGTCGTCGATCGCGTTCTTGAAGCGCGCGAGGTGCGGCTCGATGCCATGGATGCCCACCGCGAAGCCGCCGATCCAGTCGCCGTCATGGTCGATGAAGTCGGCCAGGCACATGTTGGCCCGCCCTTCGCGCTTGGCGATCTGCTGGCGCAGCATCGGCAGCGTGACATGCTCCTCGTCCTCGACATGGACGATGATGTCGTCGCCCTCCCGCCGGCACGGCCACAGCCCGGCGACGCCGCGCGCGGTGAGCCACTTCTCGGCGATGATCGTGTCGAGCATCTTGTTGGCATCGGCGAACAGCGAGGTCGCGCTCTCGCCGACCACCTTGTCCTCCAGGATCGCCGGATAGTTGCCGGCAAGCTCCCAGGCGCGGAAGAACGGCGTCCAGTCGATATATTCGCGCAGATCCTTGAGGTCCCAGTCGAGGAACTCGTGGACACCCGGCATCCGCGGCTTGCCCGGCTTGAGGCTCATGTCCGCCTCGAAGCCATTGTCGCGCGCCACGCCGATGGGCAGCAGCTCGCTCTGCCCCTTGTTGGCCCGCGCGACGCGCACCTGCTCATATTCGGCGGCGATCCTGGCGACATAATCGTCGCGGATCGTCTCGGAGACGAGCGTGGTGGCGACGCCCACTGCGCGGCTCGCGTCGAGCACGTGCACCACGGGGCCCTTGTACGCGGGCTCGATTCGCAGCGCGGTATGCACGCGCGAGGTCGTCGCGCCGCCGATCAGCAGCGGCATCGTCATGCCCGAACGCTGCATCTCCTCGGCCACCGTCACCATCTCGTCGAGCGAAGGCGTGATCAGGCCTGAGAGACCGATCATGTCGGCGTCATTCTCGTTGGCTGCCTCGAGGATCTTCGACCAGGGCACCATCACCCCCAGATCGACCACTTCGAAGCCGTTGCACTGGAGCACCACGCCGACGATGTTCTTGCCGATGTCGTGGACGTCGCCCTTGACGGTCGCCATCACCACCTTGCCCTTGCCTTTGGCACCGGGCTCCTTGGCCGCCTCGATGAACGGCAGCAGATGCGCCACTGCCTTCTTCATCACGCGCGCCGACTTGACGACCTGCGGCAGGAACATCTTGCCTGATCCGAACAGGTCGCCGACCACGTTCATTCCGTCCATCAACGGGCCTTCGATGACTTCGATCGGGCGGGCGAACTGGAGCCGCGCCTCCTCCGTGTCCTCGACGACGAACTGGTCGATTCCCTTGACCAGCGCGTGCTCCAGCCGCTTCTCGACCGGCCAGCCGCGCCATTCGGCCGCCTGCTTCTCGGCGGCTGCATCGGTGCCGCGATAGCGTTCGGCGAGCGCCACCAGTCGTTCGCCGGCCTCGGGATCGCGATTGAGGATCACGTCCTCGCAGGCAGTCCGCAGCTCTGGCTCGATCTGATCATAGACGTCGAGCTGGCCCGCGTTGACGATCGCCATGTCCATCCCAGCGGGAATCGCGTGGTAGAGGAACACCGAATGCATCGCCCGGCGCACGGGCTCGTTGCCGCGGAAGCTGAAGCTCAGGTTCGACAGCCCGCCCGAGATGTGGACATGCGGGCAGCGCGCCTTGATCTCGCGGCACGCCTCGATGAAGTCGACGCCGTAGTTGTTGTGCTCCTCGATGCCGGTGGCGACCGCGAACACGTTCGGATCGAAGATGATGTCTTCGGGCGGAAAGCCGATCCCGGTGAGCAGCTTGTAGGCCCGCTCGCAGATCTCGACCTTGCGATCCTTGGTGTCGGCCTGCCCGACCTCGTCGAACGCCATCACCACCACCGCGGCGCCATAGGCCATGCACTTGCGCGCATGTTCGAGGAACTGTTCCTCGCCTTCCTTCATGCTGATCGAATTGACGATCGGCTTGCCCGAGACGCACTTGAGACCCGCTTCGATCACGTCCCATTTCGAGCTGTCGACCATCACCGGGATCCGCGCGATGTCGGGCTCGGCCTGGATCAGCTTGAGGAAGGTCGTCATCGCCTCGTGGGCGTCGAGCAGGCCCTCGTCCATGTTGACGTCGAGCACCTGCGCGCCGGCCTCGACCTGCTGCAGCGCGACTTCCACCGCGGCGGCATAATCCCCCGCCATCACCAGCTTCTTGAAGCGGGCGGAGCCGGTGACGTTGGTGCGCTCGCCGATATTGACGAAGGCCGTGGAGGAAGGGGTGGTCATCGGTTCAACTCAATTCCGTTCGGGCTGAGCTTGTCGAAGCCCCGCCCTTCTTCTTCAAAGTAACTACGGCCCTTCGACAAGCTCAGGGCGAACGGCGTCTTCTCAAGCCGCCATCGTGAACGGCTCGAGCCCGGCAAGCCGAGTCCGCACTTCAGGCGTCGGAATCGCACGCGGCGGCAGGCCCGCCACCGCGTCCGCGATGGCCTTGATGTGCGCCGGGGTCGATCCGCAGCAGCCGCCGAGCACGTTCACCTGCCCCGCATCGGCCCATTCTTTGACCAGCCCGGCGGTCGTCGCGGGCGCCTCGTCATAGGCGCCGAGCTCGTTGGGGAGGCCCGCATTGGGGTAAACCATGATCAGCGTGTCGCAGAGCGCCGAAAGCGTCTTCACGTGCGGGCGCAGCTGCTCCGCCCCGAACGAGCAGTTGAGACCGATCGTAACCGGCTTCGCATGCCGCACCGCGTGCCAGAACGCCTCGACCGTGTGGCCCGACAGGTTGCGCCCCGAAAGGTCGGTCAGCGTCATCGAAAGCATGATCGGCAGGTCGCGGCCAAGGTCGTTGCCCGCCTCGATCGCCGCCATCACGCCGGCCTTGGCGTTCAAGGTGTCAAACACCGTCTCGATCAGGATGAAGTCCACCCCGCCCTCGACCAGCGCGTCGATCTGCTCGCGGTACACGTCCTTCAGATAATCGAAGTCGATCTCGCGGTAGCCGGGATCGTTGACGTCGGGCGAGAGCGACAGCGTCTTGTTGGTCGGCCCCAGCGCGCCCGCCACGAAGCGCGGGCGCCCGTCCTTCGCTTCGAACTCGTCGGCGACGCGACGCGCCAGCTTCGCGCTCTCCACGTTGATCTCGCGTACCAGATGCTCGGCGCCGTAATCGGCCTGGCTGATCCGGTTTGCCGAGAAGGTGTTGGTCTCGGCGATGTCCGCCCCCGCCTCGAAATAGGCGCGGTGGATGCTCTCGGGCACGTCGGGCCGGGTGAGCGCCAGAATGTCGTTGTTGCCCTTCTGGTCGTGCGAAAGGCCGAGGGTGCCCGCATAGGCCGCCTCGTCGAGCTTCCAGTTCTGGATCTCGGTACCGAACGCCCCGTCGGTGATCAGGATGCGCTTGGCGGCTTCGGCCAGCAGTTTCTCGCGTGCAGTCATGGTCTTCACCTTCTTGAGCCCTCCCCTTCAGTGGAGGGGTGGGGGTGGGGGCCGTCCATCTCATCGAGAGCAGCGCTTGCGGCACTGCCCCACCCCAACCCCAGGGGGAGGGGCTATCGCATTTACGCCGCCGCCATCTCCGCACCCACCTTCGGCCGCAGCCCCAGCAGATGGCAGATCGCGTAGCTCAGCTCGGCGCGGTTGAGCGTGTAGAAGTGGAACTGCCGCACGCCGCCCGCATAGAGCTTGCGGCACAGCTCGGCCGCGAGAGTCGCCGCTACGAGCTGGCGCGCGGCGGGATGCTCGTCGAGCCCTTCGAACAGCTTGCCCATCCACGCCGGCACCGCGGTCCCGCACATCGCGGACATGCGCACTACGCTGGCATAGTTCATCACCGGCATGATCCCCGGCACGATCTCGGCAGTGATCCCCGCCTTGGCCGCATCATCGCGGAAGCGGAAGAACGTCTCCGGCTCGAAGAAGAATTGCGTGATCGCCCGCGTCGCCCCCGCCTCGATCTTGCGCTTGAGGTTGTCGATGTCCGCCGGCGCGTTCGGCGAATCCGGATGGCACTCCGGATAGGCCGCGACCGAGATCTCGAACGGATGCAGCCTGCGCAGCCCCGCCACCAGATCGGCGGCATTCTCATAGCCGCCGGGGTGCGTCCGGTACTTCTCCCCCGCCCGCGGCGGATCGCCGCGCAGCGCGACGATGTGCCGCACCCCCGCAGCCCAATATTCCTCGGCGACCGCGTCGATCTCCTCGCGCGTCGCCTCGACGCAGGTAAGGTGCGCCGCGGCCGGGATCGCCGTGTCGCGCGCGATCCGTGCCACCGTCGCGTGCGTCCGCTCGCGCGTCGTCCCGCCCGCGCCATAGGTCACGCTCACGAAGCGCGGGTCCAGCGGCGAGAGCGTCTGGATCGACTCCCAAAGCGTCTCCTCCATCTTCTCCGTCTTGGGCGGGAAGAATTCGAAGCTCACGTCCACGTCGCCGGCCACATCGGCGAACAGCGGCGGCGCCAGGGGATCCACGTTGCTCATGCCGCCTTCACTTCCTTCATCTCACTGTCGATCTTTCGACCGAGCCACAATTTCACCGTCAGTTCGCCGCCCTCGAGCGTCTCGACCAGCACGGGGCCCAGCCCCGCGCTCTCGAACCAGCCGAGGATCTGCTCGTCCGAGAAGCCCAGCCGCGTGTGCGCGTCGCGCGAACGGAGCTCCTCGCGGTCGTGCGGCGCAAAATCGGCGATCAGCAGCCGCCCGCCCGCGCCGAGCACGCGTGCAGCCTCGGCGATCGCCGCGCGCGGCTGCTGCGCGAAATGGAGAACGTGATGGAGGATCGCGGTGTCCGCTCCCCCGTCCGGCAGCGGCAGCGCATAGAGGTCCGCCTGCCGCAGCTCGGCATTGGCGAGCCCCTGCTCGGAAAGCTTGGCACGCGCCAGCCGCAGCATCTCCGACGAACGGTCGATCCCCAGCGCCTGGCCCGCGCGCGGCGCGAACAGCTCGAGCATCCGCCCGGTGCCGGTGCCGATGTCGACCAGCTTGCCGAGCGGGGAATCGCCCAGCGCCTTGATCATCGCCGCCTCGACTTCGCTCTCGGCGATATGGAGCGACCGGATCGCATCCCATTCGCCGGCGTGCGCCTCGAACCATTCGGCGGCCGCAGCCGCGCGGTCGGCGCGCACAGCGGCGAGCCTCGCCTCGTCGGCGATCTGCCAGTGATCGCCTTCGCTCCAGCCGTCGAGCGCCGCGAGCACCGGCTTCACCTTGGCATCGGCGCCCAGCGCCACGAACACCCAGCTGCCTTCCTTGCGCCGCTCGGCGAGCCCGGCGTCGCACAGGATCTTCACATGCCGGCTCACCCGCGGCTGGCTCTGCCCCAGCACCTGCGCCAGCTCGCCGACGCTCAGCTCCATGAGCCGCAGCAGCGCGACGATGCGCAGCCGCGTCGGATCGGCGAGGGCACGGAAGATGGCGAGAGCCGAGGTCATGTCGATTTTAGATATAAAGATATCTTTATATCAGGTCAACGCAGCCCTTGCGGTTGCGCGGCGTTGAAGCGCCCGTTAGCCCATGCGGCGAAGCAGAAAAAGTCGAAGAAAGGGACATTCGATGCGCAAGACCTTCCTCCTCCCCGTCGCCGTCCTCGCGCTCGCCGGCCTTTCGGCCTGCGGCGGCGCCAACAACGAAGCTGCGGAAGCGAACGAGACGATTACCGGCGACAGCAACACGATGGGCGAGGCCGTGTCGGACGTCGACGCCGCGAACGCCGCGCTCGACGATGCCTTCGCAGGCGCCGAGAACAGCTATGCCGGCAACATGACCGCGAACGGAACCGACGAGGGCAGCGGCGACGCGGGCAACGAGATCACCGAGTAACCGGACCGAGTAACCGAACAGGGGGAACACCCCGGCGCGCGCGGCATTTTCCATCCGATGCCGCCCGCAAGCCCTTCCCGATGACCACCCGCCGCTGGCCCGCCCGTCTCTGGATCGTCCGCCACGGCCAGAGCGCCGGCAACGTCGCGCGCGATCTTGCGCACGAGGCCGGCGAGCACCGCATCGCGCTCGACGTCCGCGACGTCGACGTGCCGCTCTCCGATCTCGGCTGCGCGCAGGCCGAAGCGCTCGGCCGCTGGTTCGCGGAAGGACAGGGCAACGGCCGGCCCGACGTGATCCTCTGCTCGCCCTATCTCCGCGCGCGCGAGACTGCCCGCCGCTTCCGCGACGCAGGCGGCGCCGATCCGGACGAGACGATCTGCGCCGACGAGCGGTTGCGCGAGAAGGAGTTCGGCGTCCTCGACGGGCTCACCACCGCCGGCGTCCGCGCGCTCCAGCCCGAGCAGGCCGAGTTCCGCCGCCTCCTCGGCAAATTCTATCACCGCCCGCCGGGTGGCGAGAGCTGGTGCGACGTGATCTTCCGCCTGCGCTCGCTGATGGACACCGTCTCGCTCCACTACGCCGGGCGCGAGGTGATGATCGTCGCGCACCAGGTGGTGGTGCTGTGCCTGCGCTACATCATCGAGAATCTGTCCGAGGAGGAGATCCTGGCGATCGATCGCGCGGGCGACGTCGCCAATTGCTCGGTCACCGAATATGCCTATGACCCCGGCGCGGGAAAGGACGGCGGGCTGGTGCTCGTCCGCTACAACGTCACTGCCCCGATCGAGCAGGACCCCGACGCCGAAGTCACGTCCGCGCCCGACGCGATGGTCGCCGCGCGCGGATGACGCCGCTCGATCCGGCCTGGCTCGCGGCGAACCCGCTCCCCGCGCCCGACGCGGATACCGACAAGAATGCCCGCGGCCGCGTCCTCGTCGCGGGCGGCTCGCTCACCGTCCCCGGCGCGCTGCGCCTCACCGGCACGGCTGCGCTGCGCGCCGGCGCGGGCAAGCTCCAGCTCGCCACCGTCAAGCGGGCGACGCTCGCGCTCGGCATGACGATGCCCGAGGCAGCGGTTTTCGCGCTCCCCGCCAATTCGGCCGGAGAGCTCGGCGACGCTGCCGGCGAAGCGCTGTGCGCGCTCTTCGATCGCTGCGACGCTTTCGTGCTCGGGCCCGGCATGGGGGCCAGGAGCCCCGCGACGGACATATTGGCTCCGGTTCTCGCCGCGCCGCGCCCCGAGCTGTCGCTGGTGCTCGACGCCGCCGCGGTCGCAGGGGCCACGCATTTCGCGGAAGCCATGCGGCTCCACCAGGGTCGCGTCGTCCTTACTCCGCACGCGGGCGAAATGTGCGGTCTGATGGAATGCGACGAGGCGCGCGTTGCCGACGATCCTTGCGGGATCGCCCAGGAGGCGGCCGAGCGGTTCGGCGCGATCGTGGCGCTGAAGGGCCCCGAGACCTGGGTCGCCTGCCCCGGCGAAGAGCCGCTCCGCTATCCGGGCGGCGGCCCGGGGCTCGCCACCGGCGGCTCGGGCGACGTGCTGGCGGGAATCGTCGGCGGGCTGCTGGCGCGCGACGCGGCGCCACGTGTGGCCACCGCCTGGGGCGTGTGGATCCACGGTGAAGCTGGCCGCCGCCTTGCCGAGCGGATCGGTCCGCTCGGCTTCCTCGGCCGCGAGCTGCTCGCAGAAATTCCTGCGCTCATGGCCGGACGGCCGTGAGCCCTCACTCCACCCACCAGTCCTGCCGCCATCCCGCCACGTCGGGAACCGCACGGCCCTCTCGATCCCGAGCCGGGGCATAGCGGAAGCGCGCGCGCGCCAATCGGCAGGTCGTCGCGTCGAGCGCCGCATTGCCGCTCGATCGCGCGACTGCGCATCCCGTCACCAGCCCTTCCGCGCTCACGTCCAGGTGGACGGTCACGCTCCCGGTCACGCCGCGGGCGCCGCGCGGATAGTCGCGGATGTTGATGCCGCCGCGAATCCGCCGCGCGCGCACCGCCACCGCGCCGCCGCTGCCCAATCCCTTGCCGCCTGCGCCCAGCCCCTGACCCTCGCCGCCCGCGCCCGTCCCCGGCCCGGCCGTCTCGGCCGCGCCGGCGCTCGATGCGCTGCCCTGCGCGGGAACCGGTGGTGCGGCAACCGGCGCGCGGACGCGAACGGCGGGCGTCGGCGCCACCACCCGCTTGGGCACCGCGCGGCGATTGGGCGGCGCCGCCGCACCTTGCGCTGCATCGTTCCGCACGGGCGCGGGCACCGGCTCGGGTTCCGGTGCGGGCGTAGGCGGCCGCACGTCGAACACCGCCAGCGCGTCCTGCCTCGCCGGCTCGAGCCGCACCGCCAGCCCCGCCCATATGCCCAGCAGCAGCCCCGCCGAGACAAGCACCGCGACGGCAATCGAGGCGAACCGGTCGCGCGCGGAAAGCCGGTTGGTCATGCGGGCAATATGTGCCCGCCGCGGCGCCCGGCCAAGCGGCCCCGGGCGCGTCCTTACAAGTGCCGCGTCTCGGCCGGCACCTCCCACCAGGCATTGTCCCGCCCATTGCTATACCGCACCGGCGCCGCTGCGAGCTCCTCGTCGCTCGCGTCGTCGAGCGAGGCGACCTGCACCGATACGAACGCGCCGCCGATCTCCGGCACGTCGCCCGTGCTGAACGGTGCGCATCCGCACTTGCTGCAGAAGCGGTGGCTCCCCTGATGCGTCCCGAACGAATAGTCGCTCAGCGCCTCGGCCCCCGCGAGCAGCCGGAACGCCTCGGGCTTGAGCAGCGCGCCCCAATTGCGGCGCTTGGTGCAGATCGAGCAGTTGCACTTGCCCGTGCCCGCTTCCAGGTCGATGTCCGCCTCGAAGCGCACCGTGCCGCAATGGCAGCTTCCGTGATAGGTCTTGAGCATGTGTCGATCTCCCTTGGTCAGGCGCTCGACATACTGCCATGCTGCTGACAACGTGCTGGCAGCAGCATGGCAGTAGAAGGCACGACATGCGCAAGGCCGACCGCCTCTTCCAGATCGTCCAGATCCTCCGCCGCACCGGCCGTCCCGTGACGGCGGAAGCGATCGCCGAGGAGCTCGAGACGTCGAAACGCTCGGTCTATCGCGACATCGCCGCGCTGATCGGCCAGCGCGTGCCGATCCGCGGCGAGGCGGGGATCGGCTATGTCCTCGAAGGCGGGTTCGATCTGCCGCCACTGATGCTCACCACCGACGAGATCGACGCGGTCGCGCTCGGCGCGCAATGGGTGGCGGGCCATGCCGATCCCGCCCTCGCCCGCGCCGCGCACGACGTGCTCGCCAAGATCGCGACTGTGCTGCCGGAGGAGATGCGCCCTTTCCTCGCCGACCCCGCCGCGCGTACCCCGCCCGCGTGGGACGCGCCCGCCGATACCGTCGACGCCGCCCAGCTCCGCGCGGCGATCCGCGCCGCGCGCAAGCTCGCGATCCGCTACGGCGACGAGGCCGGCCGCGTCACCGAGCGCACGGTCTGGCCGCTGGTGATCGGCTATCTCGACGCGGCGCGCGTCCTCATCGCCTGGTGCGAGCTCCGCCGCGACTTCCGCAGCTTCCGCCTCGATCGCATTGCCGAGGCGCGCTTCCTCGAAGACCGCATCCCTCACGACCCCGCCGCGCTGCGCCGCCAGTGGCGGGCGACGCTATCGGGGTAGCTGAAGCGGCCTTGGCTGCGAACCCACCCTTATGCGCCCCTAATCGCCCGCGAACCCGAACGGCGACACCCCGCTCTCCCGCTCGCTCGCAAGGATGGCGCGTCCCGCGGGAGGCGCCGATCGCTGGGGACAGTCCGGCCGTGTGCAGGCGCGGCAGCCGAGCCCGATCGGCACGGCGCTTCCACCCAGGTCCACCCCGCGGGCCGCAGCCAGCGCCGCCGCCTCGCGCGCCGCGAGCCCCAGCGCCACCACGAAGCGCGCCCGCACGCCACCCGCGCGCATGCCGTGCCGGTCGACGCACTGCGCGAGCGTGAACCAGCGGCCACCTTCTTCGCTTTCGACGAGTTGCGTCAGTATCTCGTCCGGCCGGCCAAAGGCTTCGAACAGGTTCCACAAGGGGCACAGCCCCGGCCCCTCCGCCAGCGGCGATGCGCTCGCCCCGGCATAGCGCTTGGAGACCTGCCCCGCGCGGTCCACGCGCAGCATGAAGAACGGCAGCCCCCGCGCGCCCACCCGCTGGAGCGTCGTCAGCCGGTGCGCCACCTGCTCGAAGCTCGCGCCGAAGCGCCGCTGCAGCAGTTCCAGATCGTATCCGCTCGCCTCGCACGCGCGCAGGAAACGCGCATAGGGCATCATCACCGCAGCGGCGAAATAGCCGCCGAGGTGGCGATGGTAGAGCCGCTCGGCGACGCGACCCAGCCCGGCGCCGCGCACCAGCGCATCGATCTCGCCGCGCGCTTCCAGCGACAGCCGCTCGGCGAGCGCGAAGACGCGTGACGAGGGCTCGAGCAGCTCCGAAAGCTGGATCTGCCGCGCGTGCAGGTCGAGCCGCTTGAGCCGGTCGGGCATCACGTCGGCGGGAAGGATCCGCACCGAAAGCTGGTGCTTGACGCGCAGCCGCTCGGCCATCGCGCCGTAAAGATCCCCCGCCCCCATCCGCAGTTCGTCGGCCAGCTTCTCTGCGGCGGCGTCGAGGTCCGGGAAATGGTTGCGCCAGCGCTCGATCTCGCGGCGAACCTCGTGTGCGGGATCGGCCGCGTCCCCCGCCACTGGTCCCTGCCCGGCGCCGATCCGGTCATAGGCGCGCGCGAACGCCTCGGCACCTCCCGGTGCGCCCGCCAGCCATTCCTCCATCTGGTGCCGGTCGATCTCGAGGTCGGCGAAGATCGGGTCGGCCAACCGCCGCCGGATCGCCTCGGCACCGCCCCCCGGCTCGCTCGCCGCCAGCTTGCGCGGGTCGAAGTCATAGACTTCGGCGAGCCGCAGCATCAGCGTCGCCGACACCGGCCGCTGGTTGCGCTCGACCAGGTTGAGGTAGCTCGGGCTCAGCCCCAGCCCCTCGGCCATCGCCGCCTGACTCAGCCCCAGCTGGCGGCGCAACCGGCGCACCGCGTGCCCGGCGAACAGCTTCTGATCCGCCATTTTCCTACACGCCCCGTTCCTGATACGTTCCAGTGACTCGTCAAGACCGATTGTAAATCCATTTACATCACGACTCTTGGTCAACCGCCGAAATGCGACCCGAACACCCCGATTTCGCCCAGAAACGGCTTATCGAGTCAAGCGAATCAACCATAATCGCCTCCACACCACCAATCTTGTCAAGGAAGCGACATGACCTTCGAAGATCTGATCCCTGCCCCAGCCGGCCGCTTCGACGGTATCGTCCGCCCCTATTCGCCGCAGGATGTTGCCCGGCTGCGCGGTTCGCTGCCGATCGAGCATACGCTCGCTCGCCGTGGCGCGCTCAAGCTGTGGGAGCTGCTCCGGAGCGAGGATTACATCAATGCCCTGGGCGCGCTCTCGGGCAATCAGGCGATGCAGATGGTTCGCGCCGGCCTCAAGGCGATCTATCTTTCCGGCTGGCAGGTCGCGGCCGACGCCAACACCGCGGGCCAGATGTATCCCGATCAGTCGCTCTACCCTGCCAACGCCGGGCCCGAGCTCGCGCGCCGGATCAACGCCACGCTCCAGCGCGCCGATCAGATCGAGCATTCGGAAGGCGGCACCAGCCGCGACTGGTTCGCGCCGATCGTCGCCGATGCCGAAGCGGGCTTCGGCGGGCCGCTCAACTGCTTCGAGATCATGAAGGCCTATGTCGCCGCGGGCGCCGCCGGGGTCCATTATGAGGACCAGCTCGCCAGCGAGAAGAAATGCGGTCACCTGGGCGGCAAGGTGCTGATCCCCACGAGCGCGCACATCCGCAACCTCGACGCCGCCCGCCTCGCCGCCGACGTCTGCGGTGTGCCGATGGTGATCTGCGCGCGCACCGACGCCGAAAGCGCCCGCCTGATCACCTCCGACATCGACGAGCGCGACCATGAATTCCTCACCGGCGAACGCACGCCCGAAGGCTTCTTCCGCCTCAAGGAAGGCACCGGGGTCGACCATTGCATCAAGCGCGGCCTCGCCTTCGCACCGCATGCCGACCTGCTGTGGTGGGAGACGAGCAAGCCCAACCTCGACGACGCGCGCCGCTTCGCCGAGGCGATCAAGCGCGAGCATCCGGAGAAGATGCTCGCCTACAATTGCTCCCCCAGCTTCAACTGGGAGAAGAATCTCGACCAGGACGACATCGCCCGTTTCCAGCGCGAGATCGGCGCGATGGGATACAAGTTCCAGTTCGTCACCCTCGCGGGCTTCCACCAGCTCAACTACGGCATGTTCGAGCTGGCCCGCGGTTACCGCGATCGCGGCATGGCCGCCTATTCGGAGCTCCAGCAGGCCGAATTCGCCGCCGAAGCGAACGGCTACACCGCGACGCGCCACCAGCGCGAAGTCGGCACCGGCTATTTCGATCTTGTCGCCCAGGCCGTCGCGGGGGGCGAGAGCTCGACCACCGCGCTCGCCGAATCGACCGAAGCCGCCCAGTTCAACAAGCAAGCCGCGTAAGGAGAGTTTCCATGACCGAACCGCAGCGCATCGAACCGCAACGAAGCCGCGCCGTCTTCTCGACCGAGGACTTCCGCCTGATCCGCGAAGCCGTGGGAACTCACCTCGAAAAGGTGAAGGACAGTCCGGAGTCGATGAAGTTCGCCAATCTCTACCACCGCCTCGGCCGGGTCGCCTGACCCGGGGCCCGTAGGCCCGACTTTCCTGGGGAGGAAAGGTGCCCGCCGGAGCTCAGGCTCCGGCGGGCATTTCCGCCGCGATCCGTGCCTCATGCTCGGCCTTGCCGAACGGAAAGCGGCGGTAGAGCGCCGCCGCGGCCATCCCGAGACCGAAGTAGAGCAGGCAGAACAGGATGGTGAGACGGTCGATGATCTCGACGGAAACGGCGCCGGGCTGCGCCGCCTCGGGAAAGCCCGACCAGCCGATGATCTGCCCCGCAAAAAGGATGCCCAGGCCCGTCGTGCATTTCTGGATGAAGAAGCCGCCCGCGAAGAAAACGCCTTCGGACCGCCGCCCGGTCTCGACTTCGGAATGCTCGACGACATCGGCCAGCATCGATGCGCCGAGGATGGTAGAAGAAATGCCGCAGATCGCATTGACCGTGAAGATCGAAAGCAGCACCGGCAGCAACGCGCTGCTGCCCACCGCCGGGAAGAGGCCCGTAAGCCGCAGCCAATATGGCAGCGTGAGCAGCACCGCCGCCGCGGCCATGAAGATCATCGCCGCGCGAGGCTTGCCGATCCGCCGCGCGAGCCGCGGTGCGAACAGGAACGCCCCGATCGCCCCAACGCTCAGGATCACTCCCAGCCACTGGAAGTCTGCGCCGCGGAACCCCCAGACATGCGCATAGAGATAGTTGGAAAGCGCGAAGCTCACGCCCTGCGCCGTGTAATAGCAGAGCCCCGCCGCCATCAGCACGGCGAAGGCAGGATTGCGGATGGTCTCGAGCAGCTCGCGGAAATGCGCCCCGATCGAGGCCTGACGCACCTCGGCCTTCTGCAGTCGCGGGATCTGGTGATGCGTGCCGAGCGCCGAGACGAGGAGCGCCACGACCATCGCCAGCGCCCCGCAGATCGAGAAGCCGACATAGCCGTCGCGGTTGAGCAGCCCGCTCGTCTGCCCCGGCTCGGGTGCCAGGAACACGCCATAGGAGACCATCAGCATCGCCATCGCGCCCACCCAGCCGAACAGGTAGCGATAGGCCATGATCCGCGTGCGCTCGTCATAGTCCGCCGAAAGCTCCGGGCTCAGCGCCTGCGAGGGCACTTCGTAGGCCGAGACCGCGGCACGCACGAACACCGAGAGCGCGAACACCCAGATCAGCATCGCCGTCTGCGGCAGCGCGGGCGGGTTCCACAGCAGCAGCCAGCCGAGCGCGATCGGAATCGCCGCTGCATACATCCACGGGTGCCGCCTTCCCCAGCGGCCGCGAGTCCGGTCGGAAAGCGCGCCGATCGCCGGGTCGATAAACGCGTCGAGCACCAGCGCGCACATGATTGCGAGCCCTACCTGCCCTGCCGGCAACCCCATCACCTGGTTGAAGAAGAACAGCAGGAAGGTCGAGAACGCAAAGTCCTTCACGCCATAAGCGACGGCGCCGAACCCATAGGCGAGCATCGTTGACTGGGGCACGCGGCCAGTGGGCGGAACGACGGGCACCTGCGCTGGAATCTCTCCCGCCATATCGAACCCCCTCGGCCGTTTCCCCGGGGCAGCATAGGACCGGCAAGCGCAGCGTCAATCAATCATCTTGGAATATCGGGTATGGCTTGCTCGCTGCTAACACTAAGCTATATCTCAGCCTGTTCGAACAATCAGAACGGTCCATCAATGGCGCTAGACCCCGAAGTCTTCGACACGCTGCTCGACACCATCCGCCGCTTCGTCGCCGAGCGGCTGCGCCCGCTCGAAGCCGAGGTGGAGGCCGCGGACGAGATCCCCGCGGACGTGGTTCGGGAGATGAAGGAGCTCGGGCTCTTCGGCCTGTCGATTGCCGAGGAATATGGCGGACTCGGCCTGACGATGCTCGAGGAATGCAAGGTGGCCATCGAGCTCGGCCGCACCACTCCGGCCTTCCGCTCGGCCTTCGGCACCAATGTCGGCATCGGCAGCCAGGGGCTGGTGATGGCCGGCACCCCCGAGCAGAAGGCTCAATGGCTGCCGCGGATCGCGAGCGGCGAGATCGTCACCAGCTTCGCGCTCACCGAACCCGACGTAGGCTCGGATTCGGGCGCAGTGAAGGCGCGCGCCGTACGTGACGGCGACGCCTATCGCCTCTCGGGCACCAAGCGCTTCATCACCAATGCCGACAAGGCCCAACTCTTCACCGTGATGGCCCGCACCTCGGACGAGCCCGGCGGGCGCGGCGTCTCCGCCTTCCTCGTCCCGCGCGACCTGCCAGGCGTCAGCATCGGCGAGCCGGAGAAGAAGATGGGGCAGAAGGGTGCCAAGGTGGCGGACGTGGTGTTCGAAGACACTCCCGTTCCCGCCGCCAACCGCCTCGGCGCCGAGGGCGAAGGCTTCAGAATCGCGATGCAGGTGCTCGATCGCGGCCGCCTCCACATCGCCGCGGTGTGCGTCGGCGTGGCCGAACGGCTGATCGCCGATTGCGTCGCCTATGCGAGCGAGCGCAGGCAGTTCGGCAAGCCGATCGCCGAGCACCAGCTGATCCAGGCGATGCTCGCCGATTCGAAGACCGAGGCGCTCGCCGCCCGCGCGCTCGTCCTTGAGACCGCCGCGCGGAAGAACGCCGGCGAGAACACCACGATGGAAGCCGCCGCGGCGAAGTATTTCGCCAGCGAGATGGTCGGCCGCGTCGCCGATCGCGCGGTGCAGATCTTCGGCGGCGCAGGCTATATCGCCGACTATGGCATCGAGCGGCTCTACCGCGACGTGCGGCTGTTCCGGATCTACGAAGGCACCAGCCAGATCCAGCAGCTCATCATCGCAAGAGAGACGCTGAAAAGGGGTGGGTAACAAACAAGAAGCCCTCTCCCCATCGGGGAGAGAGCTGGGAGAGGGAGTTTAATATGGACACCACCAACCTGTTCCGGCTCGACGGCCGCGTCGCGCTCGTCACCGGCGGATCGCGCGGCATCGGACGGATGATCGCCGAGGGCTTCGTCGCCTCGGGCGCGAAGGTCTATATCTCGGCGCGCAAGGCCGAGGCGTGCGACGCCGCCGCCGCGGCGCTCGGCCCCAACTGCGTCTCGCTGCCGATGGACGTATCCACGGTCGAGGGCTGCAAGGCGCTGGCTGCAGCGATCGCCGAGCGCGAGCAGCGGCTCGACATTCTCGTCAACAATGCCGGCGCCGCGTGGGGCGAGGCGTTCGACACCTTCCCCGAGGGCGGCTGGGACAAGGTGATGGACCTCAACGTCAAGTCCCCCTTCTTCCTGACCCAGGCGCTCCACGGCCTGCTCAAGGCGGCCGCGTCGGCCGAGCGGCCCGCCAAGGTGATCAACATCACTTCGGTCGACGGCCAGCGCGTCAATCCCTGGCAGACCTACAGCTACCAGGCGTCCAAGGCCGCGCTGATCCACCTCACCCGCCGCATGGCGGCCGAGCTGATCCGCGAGAACATCGTCGTCTCCTCGCTCGCTCCCGGCGCGTTCCCGAGCGACATGAACAAGGCCGCCCGCGACTTCGGCGACAATGTCGCCAGGCGCATCCCAGCCGCCCGGATCGGCGGGAGCGAGGACATGGCCGGTGCCGCCATCTTCCTCGCCAGCCGCGCGGGCGATTATGTGGTGGGCGAGACGCTCACCGTCGACGGCGGCATCGTCAATGCGAGCCTTGGCGGCAGCATCGACGGCTGACCGCTTCGGCGCGTTTGCGCTGGCAAAATAGGATTTGTTCTGCTTTTGTTTCGATATGCGCGAACGACTCGCCTCTGCCCTGGCCAGCTCGATCGCTGCGAGTCAAGCGCCGCGCGCATACGCGAATCGAGTCAAGCAGAGTCAACCGGATGCTGTATGGCGAATCGTTGAAAACCGCAGAAATCCGCGGATTTTTCATTCAACCGATAAGTTGAATGAAGCGCAGCGAGCGGAAACTCGCAACCTTCCGGTTGAATATACGCCCGCGCGCAATCCGTCAGCGCGCGATGCCCCCGGCGGCGAGCACCGCCAGCGTCACCAGCTCGCTCGCGGTCGAGGTCATCGGTGCGATCTGCACCGGCTTCTCCATCCCGATCAGCATCGGCCCGATCGTCGAATCCCCGCCCAGCTCGCGCAGCAGCTTGGCCGAGATGTTCGCAGACTGGAGCCCCGGCATGATCAGCACATTGGCCGGACCGGACAGACGGCAGAACGGATAGTTCGCCATTTGCCGCGGGTTGAGCGCCACGTCGGGCGACATCTCGCCTTCATATTCGAACTGGGGATCACGCGCGTCGAGCAGCTTGATCGCGCCGCGGACATTGTCGAGCCAGCGTCCTTCGGGGTTGCCGAAGTTCGAATAGCTGAGGAAGGCGACGCGCGGTTCGTGCCCCATCCGCCGCGCGACCTGCGCCGCACCCTCGGCGATATCCGCCAGCTCCTCTGCGGTCGGCCGTTCGTTGACGGTGGTATCGGCGATGAACACCGTGTGCGACTGGCCGACGAGCACGTGCATGCCGAACGGCGTCCGGTCGGGCTGGTGATCGATCACGCGCTTCACCTGGCGCATCGTCTCCGCCCAGGTCCGCGTCACGCCGGTGATCATCGCGTCCGCCTGGCCCAGCTGGAGCAGCAGCGCGCCGAAGATGTTGCGGTCGCGGTTGACGATCCGCTCGACGTCGCGGCGCAGATAGCCGCGGCGCTGGAGCCGCTTGTAGAGGAACTCCACCATCTCCGGCACCAGCGGCGAATTGACGCTGTTGTGCAGCTCGAAATCGTCCGGGTTGGCGCCCAGCGCCTTGAGCCGGGCGTGGACCGACTCGCGGCCGACGAGCACCGGCGTGCCATAGCCGCCTTCCTTGAAGGCGATCGCCGCCCGCAGCACCACTTCTTCCTCGCCCTCGGCGAAGATGACGCGCTTGGGATGCGCGCGCGCGCCTTCATAGGCGAGGCTGAGCACCGAGGTGGTGGGATTGAGCCGCGCGCGCAGCGACTGGCGATACGCCGCCATGTCGACGATCGGCTTGGTCGCCACGCCCGAATCCATCGCCGCCTGCGCCACCGCAGCGGGCACGATCTCCATCAGCCGCGGGTCGAACGGCGCGGGGATGATGTAATCGGGGCCGAAGCTGTGCTGGACGCCGTAAGCCATCGCCACTTCCTCGGGCACCTGCTGGCGCGCCAGCTCGGCGAGAGCGCGGGCCGCGGCGATCTTCATCGCATCGTTGATCGTCGTCGCACGCACGTCGAGCGCACCACGGAAGATGAAAGGGAAACCCAGCACGTTGTTGACCTGGTTCGGATAGTCCGAACGGCCGGTCGCGATGATCGCGTCCGGGCGCGCGGCCTTGGCGACGGGCACCGGAATCTCGGGATCGGGGTTCGACATCGCGAACACGATCGGATTTGGCGCCATCGTCTTGAGCAGCTCGGGCGAGAGCGAGTTTGCCGAGGCAAGGCCGAGGAACACGTCGGCGCCGTCGAGCGCGTCAGCCAGGGTGCGCTTGTCGGTGGCGACGGCGTGCGCCGATTTCCACTGGTTCATCCCCTCCTCGCGGCCCTGGTAGATCACGCCGGCGAGGTCGAGCATCAGCAGATTGTCGTGCGGCAGCCCCATCGCCTTGATGAGCTCGGCGCAGGCGATCGCCGCCGCACCCGCGCCCAGCATCACCACCTTGGTGTGCCTGATGTCGCGCCCGGTGAGGTGGAGCGCGTTGATCAGTCCTGCCGCCGCGATGATGGCCGTGCCGTGCTGATCGTCGTGGAACACGGGGATGTTCATGCGCTCGCGCAGCGTCTGCTCGATCACGAAACATTCGGGGGACTTGATGTCCTCCAGGTTGATGCCGCCGAAGCTGGGCTCGAGCAGCTCGACCGCGTCGATGAAGCGATCGACGTCCTCGGTCTTCAGCTCGAGGTCGATCGAATCGACGTCGGCGAAGCGCTTGAAGAGCACCGCCTTGCCCTCCATCACCGGCTTGGAAGCGAGCGCGCCAAGGTTGCCGAGCCCCAGGATCGCCGTGCCGTTCGAGATCACGGCGACGAGGTTGCCCTTGGCAGTATAATCATAGGCGAGCGCAGGATCGTCGGCGATCGCCCGTACCGGCACCGCGACGCCGGGCGAATAGGCCAGCGCCAGATCGCGCTGGGTCGCCATCGGCTTGGAGGCGATGATCTCGATCTTACCCGGCCGGCCCTCGGAGTGGTACCGCAGCGCCTCGCGCTCCGAGAACTGGACGTTCGATTCCTCAGCCATGCATCTCTCCCTGATACAGGTCCTTTAAGAGCGCCATACCGGAGCCGCAACACGTCGATCACGTCGGGCGGCGCAAAAATGATAGCGCTATCACGGCTTTTCGAATCCTTCCGGCCAGGGGAAGATCGGGATCGCTCGACTTGTCCCCAAGAAATCCGCAGCGCGGGTGTTGATCGATGAGCGCGTTCGGCTACCCACTCGGCGGTATGGCGGCCGCCCCCACTCCGATGATGACGCAGTATCTGGCGCTCAAGGCCGAGGCCGGCGACTGCCTGCTCTTCTACCGGATGGGCGACTTCTTCGAACTGTTCTTCGATGATGCCAAGGTGGCGAGCGGTGTACTCGACATCGCGCTCACCGCGCGCGGCGAGCATGACGGCGAGAAGATTCCGATGTGCGGCGTGCCGGTGCACGCAATGGAAGGCTATCTCGCCCGGCTGATCAAGGCCGGCCACAGCGTGGCGATCGCCGAGCAGACCGAAACCCCCGAACAGGCGAAGAAACGCGCCGGCTCCAAGGCGCTGGTCGCGCGCGCCATCATCCGCGTGGTGACTGCAGGCACGCTGACCGAGGAAGCGCTGCTCGACAGCCGCTCGGCGAACTGGTGCGCGGCGATCGGCGAAGCCGGCGGCCAGGTGGCGCTCGCCTGCGCCGACATCTCGACTGGCCGCTTCGAGATCGTCGAAACCGACGCGGACCGGCTCGCCGCCGAAGTCGCGCGGCTCAATCCGGCCGAGACGATCGTCGGCGAAGCCTCCGAGTTCGCCGAGCTTGCGACGGCGGTGCGGCCCAAGATGGATTTCGAGAGCGCGGCTGGCGAAGCGCGGCTCAAGCGGCTGTTCGGCGTCGCTACGCTGGACGGCTTCGGCAGCTTCTCGCGCGCCGCGCTGGCGGCCGCGGGCGGGCTGGTCGCCTATCTCGATCATACCGCCAAGGGCTCGCTCCCCTTCCTGCGCGCCCCGCGCGTCAGCCGGACCGACGCGAGCATGGCGATCGACGCCGCGACGCGCGAGAGCCTGGAGCTGACCGCCAGCGCCGCAGGCACGCGCAAGGGCAGCCTGCTCGACGCGGTCGACCGCACCGTCACCGGCGCGGGCGCGCGGCTGCTGGGCGCGGACATAGCCGCTCCGCTGATGGACCGGGCTGCGATCGAAGCGCGGCTCGATCTCGTCCAGCGCTTCCACGACGACGCCGGGCTGCGCGACATGGTGCGCGGGAGCCTGCGCGCGCTCCCGGACATCGGCCGTGCGCTCGGCCGGATCGCCGCGGGGCGCGGCAGCCCGCGCGACCTCGGCCAGCTGCGCGACGGCCTGGACGGCGCGTGGCGGCTCGGCGAACGGCTCGGTGCTCTCGGCGACCTGCCACCGCTGCTCGCCGAGCTCATTCCCCAGCTGCGAGGTCATGGCGCGCTCATCGACCTGCTCTCGCGCGCGCTCGTCCCCGAGCCGCCTGTCGATGCGTCGGGTGGCGGCTATATCGCCGAAGGCTATGACGCCGCGCTCGACGATCTGCGCGACGCGGGCGCCGGGGGTCGAAGGGCGATAGCCGCACTCGAAGCCGACTATCGCCAGCGTACCGGGATCGCCGCGCTCAAGATCCGCCACAACGGCGTGCTCGGCTACCATATCGAAGTGCCGGCACGCGCCGCCGACGCACTGATGAAACCCGAGAGCGGCTTCACGCATCGCCAGACGCTGGCGGGCGTGGTGCGCTTCAACGCGCCCGAGCTGCACGAGGTCGCGATCAAGGTGACGCAGGCCGGTGCTCATGCGCTCGCCGCCGAAGCCGCGCATCTGGAGGCGTTGACCGGTCACGCGCTCGAACGGCGCGAGGCGATCGCCGCGACCGCCGATGCGCTCGCCCGGATCGACGTCGCCGCGGGGCTCGCCGAACGCGCCGCCGAGGGCGGCTGGGCGCGGCCCTCGCTCGTCGAGCACGCTTGTTTCGAGATCGAGGGCGGGCGCCACCCGGTGGTCGAGGATGCAGTCGCGCGCGCGGGCGGGCGCTTCGTCGCGAACGACTGCATGCTCTCCGAGGCTTCGCGGCTGTGGCTCGTCACGGGCCCCAACATGGGCGGCAAGTCGACTTTCCTCCGCCAGAATGCGCTGATCGCGGTGCTCGCGCAGGCCGGAAGCTATGTGCCGGCGTCGCGCGCGACGCTGGGGCTGGTCGATCGTCTGTTCAGCCGCGTCGGCGCTTCGGACAATCTCGCGCGCGGCCGCTCGACCTTCATGGTCGAGATGGTCGAAACCGCGGCGATCCTGGCGCAGGCGACGCCGCGCAGCTTCGTGATCCTCGATGAAGTCGGCCGCGGCACCTCCACCTATGACGGGCTCGCGATCGCCTGGGCTGTGGTCGAGGCGATCCACGAGGATAACCGCTGCCGCTGCCTGTTCGCGACGCATTACCACGAGCTGACGCGGCTGGCCGAGCGCTGCGAGGCGCTGACGCTCCACCACGTCCGCGCGCGCGAGTGGAAGGGCGACCTCGTCCTGCTCCACGAAGTCGCCGAAGGGCCTGCCGACCGCAGCTACGGCATCGCGGTCGCACGGCTGGCAGGCATGCCGCCCGTCACGATCAAACGCGCCAAGGCAGTGCTCGACAAGCTCGAGGCGGGACGCGAGAAGACCGGCGGCCTCGCGGCGGGGCTCGACGATCTGCCGCTGTTCGCCGCGGCAGCCGAGGCCGAAGAGGAAGCGGTGGACGCGCTGCGTGCCGAGCTCGAGGGCATCGACGTCGACGCCCTCAGCCCCCGCGAGGCGCTCGACGCACTCTACCGCCTCAAGGATCTGGCGCGGGACGTGTCGTGACCGCTGCGGAACTCGTCGATCTGTTCTTGAAGACGCTGCTGCGCGAGCTGGGGGGCAATCGCCGCCGATGGCGCGAGGTGCTCGGCGATGTGCGGCTCTACAGCGTGGATACGCACCCGCACTGCAACTGGTCCTTCGTGCCCAGCGGCACTGCTGCAGAGATCGCCGCGGTCGAGCGCATCGCCGATCGGCTGCGCGGAGAACATCCGATCCTCAGCGCCTGAAATGAAAGAGGCCGCCGGGCCCCGTCAGGGTACCCGGCGACCTCCGACATGGTCAGCGGCCGGAGAGCTCCAGCCCGGGAGACCATGCGGGCCGCTTTGCTTCGGGCTGCGAGCGTTGATTGGAGGAGAATACCTCCCGCTCGCGACGGACGGAGGGCTTCCGTCCGCGCCCTCCGCTCAGCGGCGCGTCTCCCGAACGAACTGAACCGACCTCATTGCTGAACCATGAGACATCGGATCACCTCCTTTCGCTTGTTGAAGAGCTGCGTGCCTCCAAGGCACGGGCGAATCATGAATCAGGCCGACTCGCAGAACAAGTCTTGTTTTGCGTTGCAGATGGTGCGATTCTCAAAGGTCTGTGGTCAGCGGCAGTCCTCGACGACGCGCAGTATCTCGGCCCAGGCGGGTACCACCAGCGTCGGCAGCCCCCCACCCTCGACCACGAACCGGCCCCGGCTGAATCCCATCGCATCGAACAACCCGTCGCGTGCTGGCAGCTCGGTTGCGACGTAGCCCGGCGTGGCGGCGCTGGGCTGGAGGGCCAGGGTGCGGGCCAGGCTGGTGGTGCGGACGTTCACATTGGCCGGTGCCCCGCCGCGGCGGGAGAGCTGGATGCGGCCGCGGCCGCCCTCGCACTGGAGCAGGAGCTCGGGGGGCATGCCGGCGGCGCCGAACTGGGCGGCGTTGCCCCGGGCGTTGCGGCTGTAGGTCCAGGTGCCGGGCGTCAGCGGCCAGTCGCGCCAGTCGGCGGAGGCCGGCGGCGGCGGAGGGGGTGGCGGCGGCGTGGGTGTGGGAGTCGGCACCGGCGGCGCTGGCCGCGGCGGTGGCTCGCTGGGAGCGACGCAGGCGGCGAGCGGCAGGGCCACGAGAGCGATGCGGGCGAACACGGACAAACGGCGCATGGCCAGCCTTATGGGCGAAGTGCCCCGGCGGCTCAACCGCCCTCAGGCCGCCGCGCGACGATCCGCCAGCCGTTCGAAATGCGGGAGAAGCTCGGCCTCCTCGACGGCGATCCGGCGATTGAGGTCGCGCATCAGCTCGGCGGTCTCGCTGCGGAAGACCTCCCACTCGCGCGACAACCGGGCGATCGGCCAGCCCGCGACATAATCGGCGAAGCGCTTCGCGAGCACCCCATGCTGCTCGCGGCAGCGCAGCACGACCGCGACCGCCGCCGCGTCGCCCGAGGCGAGCAGCGGCGCATAGATCTCGCGCTCCTCGTGCGCGCAATGCGCGATCAGCGCCTGCGCCATCCCCCAGCGCACCGCCGTCACCGCCGCCGTATCGGGCACCAGCGACGCGACGACGCGCAGCAGCTGCGCTGCCCGCGCCTCGAGCGCCCGATGCTCCTGACAGATGGCGTTGATCGACGACACAGACCGGCTCCCGCTTGGAAGATGTCCAAAGCACCCCCGGCACGACGGCGCCACTCCGTAGAGTCCGCAAGCCTCACCGCGGCCGCCGTCCGCCCATCCGCGTCTTCTGCACCTTGCCGTAGCGCGTCTTGCGCGTGCCGGGCTTGCCTTCGTTCGAGCGCCCCATGACCGGCGCCTTGCGCTCGCCCGCGGGAAGCCCGAGTTCCTCCTGCTCCAGCGCGCGGATCTCGTCGCGCAGTCGCCCGGCCTCCTCGAACTCGAGGTTCGCGGCGGCGTCGCGCATCTTCTTCTCGAGCTCCTCGATGTACGCGCGCAGATTGTGGCCGACCATGTGCGGCCGGTCCTCGTCGATCTCGACCAGCACGCCATCCTTGTTCGACACATGCGCGATGATGTCGCCGATGCTGCGTTTGATCGTCTCGGGCGTGATACCGTGCTCGCGGTTGTACTGCTCCTGCTTCTCGCGGCGGCGGCTGGTCTCGGCCAGCGCGCGCTCCATGCTGCCGGTCATGCGATCGGCATAGAGGATCACCCGCCCCTCGACGTTACGCGCGGCGCGGCCGATCGTCTGGATCAGCGACGTCTCGGAGCGCAGGAACCCTTCCTTGTCGGCATCGAGGATCGCGACGAGCCCGCACTCGGGAATGTCCAGTCCCTCGCGCAGCAGGTTGATGCCGACGAGCACGTCGTACACGCCCAGCCGCAGGTCGCGGATCAGCTCGATGCGCTCCAGCGTCTCGGTATCCGAGTGCATGTAGCGGACCTTGAGCCCGGCCTCGTGCATATATTCGGTCAGATCCTCGGCCATGCGCTTGGTGAGCGTGGTGACGAGGGTGCGATAGCCCTTGGCCGCGGTCGCCTTGCACTCCTGGATCAGGTCCTGGACCTGCTCCTCTACGGGTCTGATCTCGACCGGCGGATCGATCAGCCCGGTGGGGCGGATCACCTGCTCGACGAACACGCCACCGGTCTGCTCCATCTCCCAGGCACCCGGAGTCGCCGAGACATAGGTGGTCTGGGGGCGCATCGCGTCCCATTCGTTGAAGCGCAGCGGGCGATTGTCGATCGCCGAGGGCAGGCGGAAGCCATATTCGGCGAGCGTGATCTTGCGGCGGTGGTCGCCGCGCGACATGCCGTTGATCTGGCCGATCGTCTGGTGGCTCTCGTCGACGAAGAGCAACGCGTTCTCGGGCAGATATTCGAACAGCGTGGGCGGCGGCTCGCCCGGCAGGCGGCCGGTGAGGAAGCGGCTGTAATTCTCGATGCCCGCGCACGAGCCGGTCGCGGCGATCATCTCGAGATCGAAGTTGGTGCGCTGCTCGAGCCGCTGCGCCTCCAGCAGCTTGCCTTCGGCATGGAGCTCCTTCAGCCGCTCGGCGAGCTCGTGGCGGATGCCCTCCATCGCCTGCTTGAGCGTCGGCCCCGGCGTCACATAGTGCGAATTGGCGAAGACGCGGACGTAATCGAGGCTCGCGACCTTCTGCCCGGTCAAGGGATCGAACTCGGTGATCTCCTCGATCTCGTCGCCGAAGAAGGACACGCGCCAGGCGGTATCCTCATAGTGCGAGGGGAAGATCTCCAGGCTGTCGCCGCGCACGCGGAAGGCCCCGCGGGTGAAGGCGGCGTCGTTGCGCTTGTACTGGAGGGCGACGAGCTTGCGGATGATCTCGCGCTGGTCCTGGACCTGGCCCTTCTTCAAATCGAAGATCATCGCCGAGTAAGTCTCGACCGAGCCGATGCCGTAGAGGCACGAGACCGAGGCGACGATGATCACGTCGTCGCGCTCGAGCAGCGACCGGGTGGCGGAGTGCCGCATCCGATCGATCGCCTCGTTCACCGAGCTTTCCTTCTCGATGTAGGTGTCCGACCGGGGCACATAGGCCTCGGGCTGGTAGTAATCGTAATAGCTGACGAAATATTCGACGGCGTTCTCGGGAAAGAAGCTCTTGAACTCGCCATAGAGCTGCGCGGCGAGGATCTTGTTGGGTGCGAGGATCAGCGCGGGGCGCTGCAATTCCTCGATCACCTTGGCCATCGTATAGGTCTTGCCCGATCCGGTGACGCCGAGCAGCACCTGATCGCGCTCACCGGCGCGCGCCTGCTCGACCAGCTCGGGAATCGCGAAGCGCTGGTCGCCCGACGGCTGATAGTCGCTGACCAGCTTGAACGGCTTGCCGCCCTCGCTCTTCTCGGGCCGCTGCGGGCGATGGGGCACGAAGGACTGGCCGGTGTCGGGCTCGGCGAGGCTGGTGCGGATCTGGATCGGCATGGCTGGGATATGGGGCCTTTGCTCGGCGGCGCAAACTGCCGCGGTTGACTCGCTTCTTGTCTCCGGTTGACTCGATTTGCCTGTTTTTCGGCCGAAGCTACGGTGAAGCTACAGCGAAGCGGCAGGTACGCTACACCGACGCGGCACCGACGCGGCACCGACGCGGCACCGACGCGGCACCGACGCGGCACCGACGCGGCACTCGCGCGGCGCCCACGCAACAGCGACGCACCACCTATGCGGTACTGTTCGGGCAAAGGTTTTCGCTGCCTGCTCATGCCAAGGAACAAAAGCAGATCAAATCCTATTTTGCCAGCGTTTATTGGCGACAGCCGCAGGTCGGATCGAGGCCTCCACTGCCGTCGCAGACGACCGCAAGTGGGTGGTTAGCCGACAGTCTGGTTGATGGAAAAGGTACTGAAAAGCGGTCATGCGACAGCTCGACGGACCATTGTCAGTAAGTCGTCGTCAGTCCACTCACACAAATCAAGCAACGTCTGGTACGGGTCGCCAACCAGCTTCAACGCAGCCGCAAATGCTGGTTCGGTTTTCAAGCCGTTTTGCCTGAACACCATCACGGCGGAAGCGAGGCTCTGACCACCTAGCGCGAGCAAGCGCCGTTCAATAACGAAATGCCGCCAACCGGCCTGTTCGGCTACCGGTCTTGCCTGTCCGAAGATCTCGAGATGCCAACCATGCGCCTTGAACCTTGCCAAGACGGGTCGATCAGTTCTGCTCCATTGCCAAATGGAGAAATCCGGGCGCGATCCGAACGAATTCCAAACTGCTGATGTGAACCGACATGGATCAGGGGCATAGCAGAGAATATCGATGTCACTTGTCGGTACATCGAGGTTCAGCGGAGGTGTGCCAGCAATGTGGGGGTCGAACTCCGCCAGGGCAGCGAGGACACCTAAGCGATCGACAACTTCGCTGTATCCTGCTCTGCCCATCATCCTTTCGACCATCTCATCCAAGGTGGCTCGGCCGAGCTGAGTACCAACGCGTTGGAGCTGCTCGCGATATCCTGTTGCGCGCGAATGACCGCTTGCAGGTTCTGATAAGCCAATGACCAGCGACCGCAATGGGGTCGGAAGCGGCCATTCGTGATTGCCTGCCGCCCGCACGCAGCCGCATTGCCAAACTTCCTCATTTCCGCTTTTGAAGCCCTAACGAACTGACAGGGATCTTCACATGCGCGCCACCATCGTCCTTGCACTCGCCGCCCTTACGCTGGCGAGCTGCCAGTCGGCCGAGGAGAAGCGGGCGGCCGAGACGGGCAACATCCAGGTGACCGACGCCAGCGCCGCCGAAGTCTCCGGGCTGATGCGGGCCGCGCAGGAGAAGCGCGCGATGAAGCCGGGCGAGTGGCAGCTGCAGGTGCAGGTGCTCTCCGCCGAGACCAGCGCGGGGCCGCTCGCCGATGGCGATCCCAAGATGGCGCAGCTCAAGCAGCAGGAGCGCAACGTCGCGGGCTGCCGCGAGGCCAAGGATCTGAAGCCGCTCGACCTGGACCAGCTCCAGAAGGTGGCGGGCGAGTGCCGCTTCTCGCGCTATTCGCTGGTGGGAGGCAAGCTGGACGCCGCGTTCGAGTGCACCCAGCAGAACGGCATGAAGATGGCGATGACCGCGAACGGCACCACCGCGCCGGAAGGCTTCGACGTGACGCTCGACCAGAAGAGCGGCACGCCGGGCGGGGCCGATTATGTGGCGCTCAAGCTGCGCGCATCGGGCAAGCGGCTGGGCGAGTGCCGCGGCTGAGCTTCACGCCCCTCCCTGCAGGGGAGGGGTTGGTGCTTTCATCGGCAGGCCATTCGAGTCTTTGGCGCGCGCAGACGCGCGCACCCACCCCCTGGCCCCTCCCCTTGCAGGGAGGGGAGATTGCGTGGCGATCAGTCCTCGTCCTCGCGCGGGCGATAGGCGACGCGCCACATCGCGACGCCGATGAGCGCGGCGACTGCGGCGAGCAGCGCGCTGGTCGCGACGGCGCTCGCCAGCCGGTAGAGCCAGGTGCGATCGTCCGTCAGCGCTTGAAGGGCGAAGCCATAGGTCTGCGCGCCCACGAACACCGCCATCGCCGTGACCGCGCCGACCAGCGCCGCGTGGCGCGCGCGGCGCAGCCCGGCGACGTGCATCGCCAGCCACAGCGGCCCCGCGACCGCAGTGATCGCGCAGGCCGAAAGGAGGACGCCGAGCATCCAGCCCGAGAGGAGCGCGAGCGGATCGCGCTGCCCGCCCAGCACCAGCAGGACGAGGATGATCGCGCCCGACAACAGGCTGCCGACGCCGAGCGCGATCCCCGCGCGGTCGATCGTCGTCTCGTAGCGGCGCCTGGCGCGCATGACGCGTTGGTGCATCCCTCCGGCCCCCTTCCGGCCGGGGAGGGATAGCGGGGGGAGGTCCGGGGCTCAAGCGGAGGCGTCCAGGGGGCCGGGATCGTTTTGGCACGGCCGGAAGCTCCTCCCCTGAACGGAAGGCGCCTTCTTCACCGCAGCGAGTCGAAACGCCCGGCCTTCTCGCACGCTTCGACGGCGGCCATGTCCGGCGGAGGCGGCGGCGCGCCCAGCGCGGGGACGTCCACGGGCTCGCCGATCGCAACCGCGCCGAACCGTGCCGGATCGCTGCCCGCGCAGCGGAGCATGCCCCGGAGCATGCGCGGCGGGGTGGCATAGCCTTCCCACGAGAGCCGGAAGGTGCCCCAGTGGATCGGCAGCGCAAAGGGGCGGCCGAGCCCGCTCCACACGCGGATCGCGTCGCGCGGGCCAATATGGGCGCCGCTCGCCATCTGGCCGGGCTGGAAGCGGAAGGCGCCGATCGGGAGCAGGGCCAAGCGGATCGGGCCGAGCGCCGCAGCCTCGGCGGGCCATTTGCCGTCGCCGAGGCCGGTGTCGCCCGCGAAGAAGAGGTTGCCGCCGGGGAGGCGCACCACGAAGCTGGACCAGAGCGCACGGTTGCGATCGGTGAACCAGCGGCTGCCCCAATGGTGGTTGCGCGTCACTGCAACGGCGATTCCCGGGCGGAGCGCCAGCCGCTGACCCCAGTCGAGCGCGCGCGCGGGAATGCCCGCCTCGCCGATGACGCTGTCGTTGCCGAGCGACGTGACGATCACCGGCCTGTCGCGCGCCCAGAGCCGCTTGAGCGTCGCCAGGTCCATGTGATCGTAATGGTTGTGGCTGACGAGGACGAGGTCGATCCTGGGCAAATCCTGGAAGCGGACACCCGGCTCGGCGACGCGGCGGGGGCCGAGACCGAGCGGGCCGGCATGGTCGCTCCAGATCGGATCGGTGAGGATGTTGAGGCCCTGCGTCTGCACCAGCACGGTCGCGTGCCCGATCCAGGTGACGCGCATCGCGTCGCCCGCGACGCGCGCGGGGGGCGTGGAGGGGCGGACGGGGAGGTGCCCGGGCCACTCGGGGCGCTCGGGATCGGGGCGGAGCTGGCGCAGGATGAAGCTGCCGCGCGAGCGGCCGGAGGGCGGCGCGAGCGTGTCCTCGCCGTCCGGGTTGAAGAAGCGGGCGCCGTCGAAATGGCCGCTCTCGGGGCCGCGATAATAGATGCGGTCGAGGAAGCGCGGGACGATCGTGGCGGCGAGGCAGACGGCGACGGTGGTCCAGAGCAGGGTGGCTAGGATCCAGCGGACCGTGCGGGGGAGGAGGTGCATCGCGTGGTTGTGGGGAGCCGGGCGCGCGCGATCAAGCTTGATCGGCGCCCCCGCCCTCCCCTAGTCCGGCGCGATGGACACCGAGCTGCCCCGCACCCAGGAGGAAGCCGCCGCCGAGCTCGAACGGCTCGCGGCCGAGATCGCGCACCACAATGCGCGCTACCACACCGACGATGCGCCCGAGATCAGCGACGCCGCGTTCGATGCGCTGGTGCGGAGGAATGCCGCGATCGAGGCGGCCTTCCCCGAGCTGGTGCGCGCCGACTCGCCTTCGAAGGCCGTGGGCGCGGCGCCGGCGGGGCACCTTTCCAAGGTCGCGCATGCGCAGCGCATGTTCAGCCTCGACAATGCGTTCTCGAGCGCGGACGTCGCCGATTTCCTGGGCCGGGTGCGACGCTTCCTGGCGCTGGGGGACGATGCGGCGGTGGTGCTCACCGCCGAGCCCAAGATCGACGGGCTTTCGTGCTCGCTGCGCTACGAGAAGGGGCGGCTGGTGCAGGCGCTCACGCGCGGCGACGGGCAGATGGGCGAGGACGTGACCGCCAACGTCAGGACGATCGCCGACATCCCCGCGGAAATCGCGGGCGCGCCCGACGTGTTCGAGGTGCGCGGCGAAGTCTATATGGCCAAGGACGACTTCGCGGCATTGAACGCACGGCTGCTCGCCGAAGCCGAGGCGGCGGGCAAGGAGGCGCGCCAGTTCGCCAACCCGCGCAACGCGGCGGCGGGCTCGCTGCGGCAGAAGGATGCGGCGGTGACCGCATCGCGCCCCTTGCGCTTCCTCGCCTGGGGCTGGGGCGAGACGAGCGCACTGCCGGGGGAGAGGCAGACGGAGGTGATCGCGGCGATCCGGGCGATGGGGTTTCCGGTGTCGGCGCTGTTCGCGGGACCGCTCGACCTCGACGCGGCGCTGGCGCACTACAAGGCGATCGAGGCGCAGCGCGCGGACCTGCCGTTCGACATCGACGGGGTGGTCTACAAGGTCGACCGGCTCGATTGGCAGACGCGGCTGGGCTATGTGGGGCGGGCGCCGCGCTGGGGGCTCGCACACAAGTTCCCCGCCGAGCGCGCGCAGACCACGCTCAACGACATCGAGATCCAGGTGGGGCGGACGGGCAAGCTCACGCCGGTCGCCAAGCTCGAGCCCGTGACGGTCGGCGGGGTGGTCGTGCGCAACGCCACGCTCCACAACGCCGACGAGATCGCGCGGCTGGGCGTGCGCCCGGGCGATCGGGTGATGCTCCAGCGCGCGGGCGACGTGATCCCGCAGATCGTCGAGAACCTCACCCGCGACGAGCCCCGCGAGCCGTGGACCTTTCCCGACCATTGCCCGATCTGCAACTCGGAGGCGGTGGCAGAAGAGGGCGAGGTCGACGTGCGGTGCACCGGCGGGCTAATCTGCCCAGCGCAGCGGCTCGAACGGCTCAAGCATTTCGTCAGCCGCGGCGCGCTCGACATCGAAGGGCTGGGCGAGAAGACGCTGGTCGAATTGATCGATCTCGGCTGGATCGCCGAGCCGGCGGACATCTTCCGCCTCGCGCCCCATCGTGAGGAACTGCTGGGCCGCGAAGGCTGGCAGGAGAAGTCGGTCGACGCGCTACTCGCCGCGATCGAGGCCAAGCGCGCGCCCGACGCGGCGCGGCTGCTGTTCGGGCTGGGCATCCGCCACATCGGCGCGATCACTGCGCGCGACCTGCTCAAGCGCTACACCACGCTCCAGGCGCTCCAGGCGCTTGCCGATGCGATCATCGCGCTGCGGGATGCGACTCCGCCCGCGATCGGCGAGAGCGAGCAGAAGCATCGCGCGCGGCTCGACAAGGCCGTGGCCGAGCTCATCGGCGTCGAGAATGTCGGCGGCGCCGTAGGCCATGCGCTCGCCGACTTCTTCCACGAGCCGCACAACCGCGCAGTGTGGGACGATCTGCTCGCCGAAGTCGCGCCCCCGCCCTTCATCGTCGAAACGCGCGAATCCGAAGTGACCGGCAAGACCCTGGTCTTCACCGGCAGCCTGGAGACGCTGAGCCGCGACGAAGCCAAGGCGCAGGCCGAGAAGCTGGGCGCGCGCGTGGCCGGATCGGTGTCCGCCAAGACCGATCTGGTGATCGCGGGCCCGGGGGCGGGATCCAAGCTCAAGAAAGCCGCGGAGCTGGGAATCCGCGTGATCTCCGAAGCCGAATGGGCGGCGATCGTGGGGGCAAGCTAGAAGCCGCTCAGCACAGCCACTTGTGCTTCGCGAGCGCTGCCAGTTCGTCCGCGCCGAGGGGCCCCTCGCCCGCCGCCGCTACATTGGCTTCGACTTGCGCGCGGCTACGCATCCCCACGGCAATCGTCGAGACCGCCGGGTGCGAAAGGCCGAAGCGCAGCGCGGTCGCGGCGACCGCCGGGCCGAGCGCGCGCACCCGCTCCTCCGTCTCGTGCCGGTGCGCTGCGTAGAAATAGGCGTCGCGCCAGTCTTCATGCGCGAAGCCTTGCGCACCTCGTCCGGCGAGCGCGCCAAAATAAAGCGGCGAACGCGCGATCACGCCCACGTCATGCCGCTGGCAGAGCGGGAGCAGCGCGGCGGCGGCGGCAGGATCGAAGACATTGACCATCACTTGCAGGGCATCGATCGCGCCACTTGCGACTGCCTCGAGCCCCGCGTCGACGTCATGGTCGAAAAGCGAAATGCCCACCCCGGCAATCTTCCCCTCCGTGCGCAGCTGCTCGAGTATCTCGCGCCAATCGCCCTCGTGGAGCCATTCGGGACACCAGGCGTGGAGCTGGAGCAGTGCCAGACGCTCGACGCCGAGACGCGCGAGCAGCGCTTCGGCTTCGGCGCGGAGATGCACGCCCGGCCAGGCCCGCGCCGCGCGGACATGCGGCGAAGGCAGGTCGAACGGCACCAGCGAAGTCGCGCGTGCGAAGACGTGGACGCGGTCCCGGGCGCGCGCACGCGCCAATGCCTCTCCCAGCAGCGCTACCGCTGCGACATTGCCGGCGTCGATCTCGAAGCTGTTGATCCCCGCATCCAGCGCGCATGCGATTGCTGCGCCGGCTTCCGCCGGATCGGCCGCCGCGAACGCGCCGGTACCGAAGCTCAGCTCCGATACGGCAAGGCCGGTGCGTCCGAGGCGGCGCATGCGCATCAGCCCCGATCCGAAGCCGCGGTGATCACGATCTGCAATCCCGGCGACAGGCGGTTGGCCCACGACGATCGGTGCCAGGTGCCGGCCTGGGCAGGCGTTTCGACGCAGTGGATGCTCGCTGCGCCCGGCGTGACTTCGATCTCCTGTCCGGGATCGCGCAGGAATGGGAAGCGGCCCGATCGCATGGCTTCGAGCTGAACCGGGCGGTGTGCCCACAGCGTCTCGACCGGCGCGCCGCTGCGCATCACGCGCGTGTCGAGCCGGCAGAGCAAGGGATGCTCGCGGCGCATGAAGGCGCCGTGGATCTCGGCATCGATATTTTGCGCAGGCGTGACGCGCATTCCGGCCGGGCGGCCGATCGGCCATACCATGCGGAACGCACGCATCTCGCCCACGCGATCGACATGCCAGACGAGGTCACCCGGCGCGAAATAGGTGCGGATCGCAACCATTGCGCGCGCGGCCCCGGCGAGCTCCGCCATCAGGTCGGCACAGGCTGCGATCTCGTGGGCGAGCAACGCACGCTCGCGCACAAAGGCGCCAGGACCGAAAAGCCGGTCCGAGACCAGCGCCAGCGCGGCATCGGGATCGAGGCGGTTGAAATCGAGCTTGAATCCCGGCCTGCCGAGCAGCGCAGCGACGAAGCCGTGCCAGCCGCTGCCCTCCAGCGGAGGACGCACGATCTCCACTGTCCGGGCCGGCGAGCGGTCGAGCGCGGCGCGGATGGAGGAAGGGCCATTCGCCAGCGCAAGGGGGACAAGTGCCGTCATGACTTCACTTGCCGGGGATGGCCTCGCGGGCGGCGGCCGCCTCCTCGGGCGACAGCTTGCGCACGCTGCGCACCAGGCAGCGCTGGAGCCCAGTTCCGCTCGCGCCGGGCACGAGCAGTTCGGCGTCGGCCCCCGTGCAGATCCGGTCGCCGCCGCGCGAACGGATACCGATCCGCATCGCCCAATCGACATCGGGACAGCCGCCCGAAAGCGTGAGCTCCCAGGTCTCGCGTGTGCCGATGCGGACCAGCGCCTTGTCTGCACCGGCATCGCTGAAGCCGCTCACTTGCGAGCCCCAGAAGCAGGACCGGCCGGTTTCGGAAGCGGAGTTCGCGCCAGGCGGAGGCGCGCAACCTGCGGGAGCGAGGGCAGCAAGCAGCAGCCAGATCGTGCGCATGGGCAGCTCCTGATCGGGAGACCAAGCATAGGCCGGGGGAGAACGGGTTTCGAGCATCACCGCTCGCCACTCGCTCGCCCCCGGCCCTGCTCTATCGAACGAAGGGGCGCCCAACCGGAGCGCCCCTCCCTCATTACTTTCCGCCGAACTGGATGCGCGCACCGGTCATGATGCGTCGCCCACCGTAAGAGATGCGCATCACCTTCGGCGCGCCGTTGGCGAAGTCCTCATAGCCACCGGTCGAAGTCTGGCTCACCTCACGGGTGAGGTTGCGGCCCTCGAGATAGATCTGGAAGTTCCGCGTGACGTTGTACGAGATCTTGGCATCGATATAGGTCGTGGCGTCGGTGAAACGCGGCACGCCCGGATTATAGGGAAGGCGCACATTGTCCCAGCCTTCGCCCGGATAGTTGAAGCTGATGTTGTTGCCCCCTGAACACGGGGTGATGCAGGTGAACACCGAACTGCGGTCCTGATAGGCGAGGCGCATGTTGAGCTTGCCGTCGTCGTACCAGAGCGAGGCGTTGATATAGTATTTCGCCTCCCCCGGAGGTGCCATGATGTCGCCCGATAGCGGATCGCGCGTGCCGCTGGTCGCCGAAGAAGTGAGCTTGGAATAGTTCACGTCCGCGCCGGTGTATTTGAGGAACCACGGCAGGAAGGTGAAGGCCGTCTTCGCCTGGAACTCCCACACGTCGCGCGAGTAGCCGGGACCGTTGGTCCAGGTGGGAACACTGAACGACAGCTCGCTGAGCGGCTGGCCCGTTACCGGATCGGTCGCGGTGCTGCCGGCGAAGGGGCTATATTCCTCCGTCGCGGTGATCGCGTTTCCGATCTGCACATCGAGCTTGCCGTAGGTCGCCGAGATCAGCGTATCGCGGTTCGGATACCATTCGAGGCTGGCATTGTAGTTCCAGGCGGTGAACGGCTGGAGATTCGGATTGCCGATGCGGCCGCCGCAGCCGTAGACATCCTCACCATCGCCATCCAGCGTCTCGCGCTGGTCGACGGTGCAGTTGCCCGCCGGGATCAGGCGGGTGATGGGCTGGCGCGCGACGGTCTTGCCGCCGTAGAGACGCAGCACGACAGACTCGTTGAAACCCCAGAGATTGAGATTGACCGTCGGCAGCCAGTCGGTGGTGCTGCCCTTGAACGCCACGTTCTGGCGGAAAGTCCGGCTGTCGACGCCTGCGTTGTTGTTGGGATCGGCAGGATTGAAGTTGGCGTTCGTCCGGATCGAAGTGAGCTGGAGCACGCCCTGTCCATCGACGTCCGTGAAAACGCCGCGGATGCCGGCGTTTCCGTTGAACACCAGCCCCCAGGGCAGCTCCTGCTCGAACTCGGCCATGGCATAGACGGCCTTCACCGTCTCGCTCGTCCGCGTCACGGGCTGGTCGTACATCTGGCCGTCGCTGCCCATGCAGACCTTGAGGCAGTCGAAATTCATGAATTGCGATTGGCCGAGCGCCGCGAAGAGCTGGTCGGTGCGAATTCCATTCCACGCATCGGGCAAATTGCCGCGGTTCGGCAGGTCGCCGAAATAGGCCGAGCCGGCGGGATCGACGGTGGCGGCGAACAGAGCGCGAAGCTCCTCGGGCGTCAGCGTGTCCACGCCCTCCCGAAGATTGCGAATGTCGGTGTTCTGCACGAAGCCGTAGTTGCAAGGAACGGTGGACGTCGCGGTCGGCTGACAGGCGCGCAAGGTACCACGAACGATCGCGCGCGGCACGACGATCGGGGCCTGGTAGCCCGCATCGCCGAGATTCCCGACCGCGTCCTTGACGATGTAGCCGCCGTTGCCCCAGCGGTCGATCTTGGTGTTGCGATACTGGCCGCCGACCTTCACTCGCGTGATGAAGGGAATGAGGCCTTCGGTGCTGTAGCTGGCGTCGAGCTTGCCGATCCGTTCGGAAGTCTCGGCCAGTGCCGGCGTGTAGGAAACGCTGAAGCCCGGCGTGACGAGCGGCAACTGATTGGAAGTGTAGTTGGGGCTCGTGGCGGGATTGTACACCGACGCGCTGGTCGAGCGCTGCGCGATGCAGGTCGCGGGGTTGGTGCCCGAAATGCAGGGTACCGGGCGCAGCTGGACGTAATTGTTGACGTCGGTGTCGTCGAAGCCCGCCGGGAGCTCGATGTCCCAAAGACCGTTGTCCTGCACCGTCAGCGTCGCATCGCCATATAGCGTACTGCGCGACGTCCGCATGTCGCCGCGGCTCGATTCGGCGTCGGTGAAGCCGGCGAAGCCTTCGATGTCGAGGCGATCGCCATTATATTCGAAGCCGCCCTGCACGAACTTGCTGCGCGACTTGATGCGGTTCTCGATCTGATCGATGCCGAGCGAGTTGTTGGTCAGCTTCATCGACGTGACGTTGTGGTTCTCGTCAACCACCACGCTGGCCGGGTCCACGTTCAGCGTGGCGCCTTGGGTCCAGAGATCGTCATTGCTGCTGTTGTTGATGCTGACCAGGCTGTTCGCATCGTAGAGATAATAGCCGGCCGCGGTGGGCGAGAGCGAACGGATACGCGGATAGCCGGTGGTGCTGTCCTGATAGGTGCCCGCGACATTCGTGGCGAGCAGCGAAACGGGGGTGCGGCTGCGGTTCTGGTCGTGGACGTTGCGGCCGCTGTAGGTTCCCTTCACGAATACCCTGAGATTGGACGTCAGCTCATAATCGAGCCGCGCATCGAACGCGTAGCGCTCGTCGGTCTGCTCGTTCATGAAATGGCGGATCAGCGATGGCGTCGTGTCGTTCCACTGCGCAAGGCAGGAGTTCAGCTCGTTGAGCTTCTGGAGCTTGCTGGAGTTGCTCGCGCCCTCGCCAGGCTGCGGGAAAGCCGCATAGCAATCGGCCTTCGCCTGCGCGGCGATCGACTTGGTGAGAACGCTCCGCGGCGTCTCGGTGCTGCCGTTGCCGAAGGCGACGTCGGCCTGGTCCCCGCCGAGCGTGTCGAGGTTGTACTCGAACGTCTTCTCGGGCGAATTGTCGAAATCGAAATCGCGCGCATAGTTGCGGTTGTTGCTGGTGGTCTGCTCGTAGCCGTGGCCGTTGTTCTGGATCTTCGAATAGCTGCCGCTGAAGATCGCGCCGAGCTTGCCGCCGAAGAACTTGCTGGCGGCGACGCCGTTGACGTCGGGCATCCACTCCTTGCCGAGCGAGTTCATGTTCGCGCCCGCGCGGACGGTGAAATAGGGCTTGGCGAAATCGAGACCGGTGCGCGTCTTGATCTGGATGGTGCCGCCGAGCGATCCCTCGGTCATGTCCGCGGTCGAGCCCTTGACCACGTCGATGCTCTTGACGAGGTCGGCGGGAAGCTCGCGCAGATCGGCGCTGCGGGCGCTGTCGGGCGTGATCGCGAGGCCGCTGGTGCTGGTCATGCCGACGCCGTCGAGCTCGACGCGCGTGAGGTCCGGGCCGTTGCCGCGGACGGCGACCGAGTCGCCTTCGCCGAATTCGTTGCGATTGAGCGCGACGCCGGGGATACGCGAGATCGCTTCGGCGACGTTGCGATCGGGGAAGGAGCCGATGTCGTCGGCCACGATCGAATCGGTCGCGGTCTTCGCACTTTTCTTGCGGTTATTGGCCGACTGCTGGCTGGCGCGCGAGCCGACGACCAGGACTTCCTGGTCCTGCGCGGTGGTGGCGGTATCGGTCTGTTCGGGCACTGCATCGCCCGATGAAGGCGCGGTCTGCGCCGTTGCCTGGTTGCCGCAGGCCAGAAGCAGGCCAAGCACGGTCCACGAGGCCGTCGCGCCGATACGACGGCGCGCGTTGAATCGATCAGTCATCACTCCCCCTCCCTGATACCTCCGGGGCAGGGGCTGGTTTGTTTATCCCCCTGTCCCGTCCATCATTTCAAAAATTGCCGGTGCTACGCAGATACTCCCAAAATATGAGACATGAGCTCATGTTCTAAGATTATCATGGCTGCGAAGAGTTGCAAGCAATTCATCGGACAAATTCCAGGTCCGGTTTGGGACAGGGCGATCGAGCGCCGGAATCCGCCATCAGGGTCTGTGCAAAGCCGGGAAAAGTGATGCTTTTTTGCAACGCAGCATTTGGAATCATTCGTTACCAAACGGCTGGTCGGAGACTCCGATTGACTGTCATCGGACGGACATAAATTACGCACATGGGCCGTCCCGACGGTGCAGAGACACCGCGTGACCAGTGCGTCCAAGGCACACCTAAGGGGAATATAATGCGCAACATGCTTTTCGCTGGCGTGGCAGCTGCCGCGCTCGTGATTCCTGCCGCCGCCTCCGCGCAGCAGATCACCACCGGGATCGAAGGCACCGTAACCGATGCCGACGGCGCACCGCTCGCCGGCGCCCAGGTCGTCGTCACCGACACCCGCACCGGCGCGAGCCGCACCGTCACCACGAGCAGCGGCGGCAACTTCGGCGCTTCGGGCCTGGTCAGCGGCGGCCCGTACACCGTCAGCGCCTCCGCCGCCGGCTTCGAGAGCCAGACGATCAACGACGTCGTCACCACCGTGCAGGGCAACACCAGCCTGAGCTTCTCCCTGTCTGCCGGTTCGGGCGAGATCGTCGTCACCGGCACCCGTGCGCGTGCGCAGCGGCTGGCGACCGGCCCTGGTCAGGCCTTCAGCTCCGAGGTGATCGAAGCGCTTCCCAGCTTTGACCGCGACATCCGCGACATTCTGCGCGTCGATCCGCGCGTCAGCCTGGAGCGCAACCTCGAATCGGATCGCGTTTCCTGCCTTGGCGGCAACGATCGTTCGAATGCCTTCACGGTCGACGGCATTTCGCAGGGCGACAATTACGGTCTGACCGACACGCCTTTCTCGTCGCGCTTGGGTGCGCCGATTCCGTTCGGCGCGATCCGCGAGACCAGCGTGGAGTTCGCCCCCTTCTCTGTGGAGTACGGTTCGTTCACGGGCTGCGCGATCAACGTCGTCACCAAGTCCGGCACCAATGAATTCCATGGCGACGCCTTCTTCCAGTACGGCGACAAGAGCCTGGCCGGCACCAGCGTGGCGGGGCGCCCGGCCAAGGCCGCTGCCGACGACATCCGCTACGGCGGCTCGCTGGGGGGCCCGATCCTGAAGGACCGGTTGTTCTTCTTCGGCGCGTACGAGCATTCGGAAGTGACCTTCGCGCAGGACGAGGGCCCCGCAGGCGCCGGCTTCCCCAACGAGCGTCAGTTCATCACCGAGACGCAGTTCAACGAGATCTCGCAGGTGCTGAGCGACGTATATGGTCGCGACACCATGGGGATCGTCCGCGATCGCCAGTCGGTGACCGATCGCTATTTCGGCCGCCTCGACTTCTACATCACTGACGACCAGCGCCTCGAGGCGACCTATCAGCGTACCGAAGAGAACCGCGTCACCGCGGACGACTTCTCGAACACGGTCGTGACCGGGCGGGACAATTTCCAGAACTCGGGTTCGACCGCCGACTATGTCTCGGTTCGCCTCTACTCGACCTGGAGCGACAGCTTCTCTACCGAAATCCGCTATTCGCGTTCGGAAATTACCGACGTCCAAGGGCCGATCGGCGGTGGCGAGGCGCAGAGCGACAACCCCCTCCCGCGCTTCGTGGTCGGCGTCCAGAACGGCACCAACCAGGGTCTGTTCATCTCCGGCCCGGGCTTCTCGCGCTCGGCCAACGACCTCTACACCACGGTCGACCAGTACAAGATCAAGGGCAACATCGACGCGGGCGCCCATCAGATCACAATCGGCGGCGAGCTGAACACGGTGAACTTCGACAACCTGTTCGTGCAGAACGCGACGGGCTCGCTGTACTTCCGTGACATCAATGCGCTGCGCGAAGGCCTGCTGAACGCCGGCAGCAGCACGTCGGTCACCACGCCCTCTGCCGTGATCGGCGGCACGACGATCGGCGCCGAAGGCGCGTTCACGCGCGACGGAAACGTCAACACGGCTCGCGCGAAGTTCAGCCGTTCGCTCTACTCGGCCTATGTTCAGGACCAATTCGACGCGACGGATCGTCTCCAGCTGACCGGCGGCGTTCGCGTCGACTGGTACGACGGCGGTCACCCGGCGCTGAACCCGAACTTCCAGGAGCGCTACGGCTTCTCGAACGTCACCGGCTTCAGCAATCTCGATCCCGTCGTGCTCCCCCGCTTCGCCTTCAACTACAAGGCGGGCGACCTCGGCTTCCTGAACCGGGTCCAGTTCAAGGGCGGCGTCGGCATCTTCTCGGGCGGCGATCCGGGCGTGTGGTTCGGCAACGCCTTCCAGAATGACGGCTTCGGCTTCGCCTCGGGCAATACCAACGATGCGCCGTGCCCCGGCACGCAGATCGATGTCGTGCAGGGCGGCCAGTTCACCGGCGTACCCACCTGCTTCCAGACCGCAGCCCGCAACCGCGCGGGGGCCGGCCTGGGTGACACGCAGTCGATCGATCCGGACATCAAGATTCCGACGGTTCTCCGCGCCAACGTAGGTTTCGAAGCGGATCTGGGTTCGGGCGGAAGCTTCTTCAGCGGCTGGAAGCTCAACCTCGACTATATCTACAGCCGTTACCGGAACGCGCTGACGGTCGTCGATCTCTCGCAGACCATCGACATCCGCCGCGGTGCAGCCGGCTACACCGTCGATGGCCACCCGATCTTCGGTGCGATCGATCCCACCGTCGCGAACTGCAACGCGGTGCTCGCGCAGGACGGCGTGAACATCCAGTGGAACAACGTCAGCGCGGCCTGCTTCAACACGCAGCGTGACGACGAGATCCAGCTGACCAACGGCCGGGCCTTCGAATCGCATATCGCGTCGGTGCTGCTGTCCAAGAACTTCGACGGCGGGGTGTTCACCGAAGGCGGCAACACCTTCATCAACATCGGCTACGCCTACACGGACTCGCAGGACCGCCGGAACATGTTCAATTCGACCGCAGGGTCGAACTACGACAACCTGGCTGCGATCAGCCTCCAGGATCCACCCGCAGCCCGCAGCTTCTACGAAACGCGGCACAACATCACGGTTGCCGCGAATCTGAGCGAGCGGTTCTTCGGTGACCTGGACACCAGCCTCGGCTTCACCTTCGTCGCGCGTTCGGGCCGTCCGTACAGCCTGACGTTCGGCGGCTCGGGTGGCTTCTTCGACGCGGCGTCCGGCTTCGACAACCGCCTGCTCTATATCCCGACCGGCATTGACGATCCGAACCTGGCACCGACTTCGAACGCTGCGGCGGTCAGCGGGCTGATGGACTATGTGGACAATCTGAAGTGCGCTCGCGAGGCGAAGGGCCGGGTCATCGATCGCAATACCTGCCTCAACGATTGGTATTACGATCTCGACCTCAACTTCTCGCAGGAGATTCCGGGTCCATTCAAGGGCGACAGCCTTCGTTTCACCGTCACGGTGGACAATTTCCTGAACCTGCTCGACGAAAACTGGAACACCTTCCGCAAGCGGCAGTTCGCGGGTCTCGTCAACGTCGCAAGCCCGCCGAGCGGCAGCCCCGTGGACTCGGCGGGGCGTTACATCATCGACCGCTTCCAGCCGGACGATACCAACGACCTGGTGACCAGCGCATCGCTGTGGCGCCTCAAGTTCGGCATCAGCTACCAGTTCTGATCCGACTGCCGGCCCGATTAGCCGAACCGACGAAGCCGCCGCTCCAGAAATGGGGCGGCGGTTTTGCTTTGGGTGCTTTGCGGCGCGTTTCGCGCGATGGTAGAGGGCGGCTGTGGTGAACGCACTCGAACCCCGCACCAGCCCTGCCGTGCCGACCCTGGAGCGGCCCGGCTTCTTTGCCCGCCCCTTCTTCGAGGACAAGAGCCGAGCCTTCTGGCTGCTCCAGGCCGCGGGATGGAGCGGCTATCTGCTGCTGCGCACCGTATCGAACATCTCGCTCGAATGGATCATCTACGCGATCGTCGAATCGATCCTGGGCTATTGCATCACGCTGCTGCTCTCGACGCTCTATGGCCTCTATCGCAAGCTGCCGCGCATCCCGGGCGTCCTGCTGACCCTCGCGACGCTGGGCCTGGCGACCGCGGTCTATGCGATCCTGAGCGCCTTCGCCTTTTCGTTCATCCGCATGCAGGAGCCCGGCATCTCGCTCACCGTGGTGGCGGGAACGGTGTTCATCAACTTCACCGTGCTCGCAGGCTGGTCCGCGCTCTATTTCGGAATCAATTTCTATCTGATCGTCGAAGAACAGAACGATCAGATGCAGGCGCTAGAAAGCCAGGCCTCGTCCGCGCAGCTCGCGATGCTGCGCTACCAGCTCAACCCGCACTTCCTGTTCAACACGCTCAACTCGATCTCGACGCTGGTGCTGCTCAAGCAGACCGAGCGCGCGAACGTGATGCTCAGCCGCCTCTCGTCGTTCCTGCGCTACACGCTCGCCAACGAGCCGACCGCGCACGTGACGCTGGCGCAGGAAGTGGAGACGCTGAAGCTCTATCTCGAGATCGAGAAGATGCGCTTCGACGCGCGGCTGCGCACCCATTTCGACATCGATCCGCGCTGCGCCAACGCGCGGCTGCCCTCGCTGCTGCTCCAGCCGCTGGTCGAAAACGCAATCAAATATGCCGTCACGCCCCAGGAAGAGGGCGCCGATATCACCGTTTCCGCTCGACTCACCGGCGATAGAGTGCAGATCGCCGTATCCGACACCGGCCCAGGATTGAACGAAGCGAAGCCGAGGCCGACCCTTTCAACCGGCGTGGGGCTCGCCAACATACGGGAGCGGTTGGTTCAGTCCTTCGGGCCTGACCATCGATTCGATACGCGATCGAACCAAGGGGAAGGGTTCAGCGTTGAGATCGAGATACCGTTCCAGCTTGAGGAACCTAATCGAGAGGCCGCATGACCATCCGCACCATCCTCGTTGACGACGAACCGCTGGCGATCCAGGGGCTCGAGCTCCGCCTCCAGGAGCACGAGGATGTCGAAATCATCGACAAATGCTCCAACGGCCGCGAAGCCATTCGTTCGATCAAGACCAACAAACCCGACCTCGTCTTCCTCGACATCCAGATGCCCGGCTTCGACGGCTTTTCGGTGGTCCAGGGGCTGATGGAAGTCGAGCCGCCGCTGTTCGTGTTCGTCACGGCCTATAGCGACCATGCGATCCGCGCGTTCGAAGCGCAGGCGATGGACTATCTGATGAAGCCGGTGGAAGATGCGCGGCTTGCCGACACGCTCGATCGCGTGCGCCAGCGGCTCGCGCACAAGCGCGGCGCGGAGGAGATCGAGAAGCTCAAGGAAGTGCTCGCCGAAGTGGCGCCGGACGCAGTCGAGGAGCTCGGCACCGGCGAGGGGGGCGAGCTCGCCTCCAACCGCTTCGAGAAGCTGATCAACATCAAGGACCGCGGGCAGATCTTCCGTGTCGACGTCGACACCATCGAGCGGATCGACGCGGCCGGCGATTACATGTGCATCTACACCGGCGACAACACGCTGATCCTGCGCGAGACGATGAAGGACCTCGAGAAGCGGCTGGATCCCCGCCGCTTCCAGCGGGTGCACCGTTCGACGATCGTCAACCTCGACCTCGTCCGCCAGGTCAAGCCGCACACCAACGGCGAATGCTTCCTGGTGCTCGATTCGGGCGCGCAGGTGAAGGTGAGCCGCAGCTACCGCGACGTGGTGGCGCGCTTCGTCCACTGAGTTCGAGAAAAGCTCCTCCCCTGAAGGGGAGGGGCTTGCAGCCTACCCGGAGGAAATACCGAGAGGCGGCGTGTTGAGCGCAAGTTCCGGATTGCCCCGCGATTCGTTCCGCGATAGGAACATTTCCGGAACAAAGATCGAGGGGAACTCCATGTCGCGCTTCGAAAGCTTCACCGCCCTGCACGTGCCGGGCGAACCGCTGGTGCTGTTCAACGTGTGGGATGCAGGCAGCGCCAAGGCGGCAGAACGTGCCGGCGCGAAGGCCGTGGCGAGCGGCAGCGCCTCGGTCGCGGAAGCCTTCGGATTTGCGGATGGCGAGGACGTTCCGCTCGAACTGGCTCTCGCCAATGCCGAGCGGATCGCGCACGCGGTGGCGCTGCCGGTGACGATCGACTTCGAAAGCGGTTATGCAGTCGACGCCGACGCCGCCGCTGCCAATGTCGCGCGGCTCGCCGCCACCGGTGTGATCGGCTGCAATTTCGAGGATCAGCGGATCGGTGTTGGTGGCGTCTATCCCGTCGCGGATCAGGCCGCGCGCATCGCCGCCGTCCGCGCTGCCGTGGGCCCCGATTTCTTCATCAACGCGCGCACCGACCTCTTCCTCCAGGCCGCGCCCGAGACCCACGACGACGCCCTGGTGGATGCCGCGATCGACCGCGCGCATGCCTATGCCGAGGCCGGGGCCAGCGGCTTCTTCGTGCCGCTGCTCGCCGATCTCCGGCTGCTCGAGCGCGTCTGCAAGGCCTCGCCGCTGCCAGTGAATTTCATGGCCTTCCCCGGTGCGCCGAGCGCGGCCGAGGTGGCGGCCACCGGCATCGCACGGATCAGCCACGGCCCCTTCCCCTACAAGCTGGCGATCAAGGCGTTCGAGGACGCGGCCCGCGCGGCGTTTGCCCGCTGATCACGCAGCGGCGTCGAGCAGCCAGTTGCGGAACGCCGCCATGGCGTGGCTCTCGAGCCGCGAATGGAGGCGCGTGAGCCAATAGGCTCCTCCCGCCAACTCGGCCGCGAAGGGCCGCACCAGCCGCTCGCTCGCCAGCTCGCGGCCGAACATGGCGGCGGGAAGCAGCGCGACGCCGAACCCCGCCATCGCCGCTGCTGCCATGACCGGCGAGCTGTCGAACACCGGGCCGCGTATCGCCGGGCAGGCGGCACCTGCCCGCTCGAACCAGCGCGGCCATTCGTCGGCGCGGTAGGAACGCAGCAGCGGCTGGCGCGCGAGGTCGGCCGGAGAAGCCATGGCCGCGGCGAGCATTGGCGCGCAGAGCGGCGTCAACGGCGCTTCGAGGATCCGTTCGGCATGCGTGCCGTGCCACGCGCCGTCGCCGAAGCGAATCGCGAAATCGAGTCCCTCGCCCGCCAGATCGACGCGATTGTTGTTGGTGAGCAGCCGGAGGTCGATCTCGGGATGGCGGTGCACGAACTCGGGCAGCCGCTCCATCAGCCAGCCTGTCGCGAAAGTGCCCACCGCACCCAGCGTCAGCACTTCCTTGAACCGCCCTTCGGCGAAGCGGCCGAGCGTCGTGCCGATCCGCTCGAACGCGTCCTGCACCACCGGCACCAGCGCCAGCCCCTCGTCGGTGAGCGCGATTCCGCGCGGCAGCCGCCGGAACAGCGGCACGCCCAGCCGCTCCTCGAGCGCCTTTACTTGGTGGCTCACCGCGCCCTGGCTCACGCACAGCTCGAGCCCGGCGCGCGTGAAGCTGAGGTGGCGTGCCGCGGCCTCGAACGCGCGCAGGGCGTTGAGCGGAAGCTGCGGTCTGTCCATGGCCCGAGCATGAGATAAGTTCATGCCTCTGTCGAGAATTGATGCTTTGCGCGGCATGGGTCCGCCGCGCCATTCTCCTCTGCGAAGGGAGAAATGATCATGGACCGACGCACATTCCTATGGACCAGCGGGTGCGCAGTCGCTGCGACCGGCGCGCTCGCTGCCCCGAGAAAAATCGCACCCTCGCGCTTCGGGCCGGGGTTCAGTGACGCAGTGCTCGAAACCGAGCGCGCGAGCGGCGGCAGGCTGGGCCTCGCGGTGATCGACACCGGAAGCGGCGAGCGATTCGTCCATCGCGGCGGCGAGCGTTTCCCGATGTGCAGCACCTTCAAATTCGTGCTCGCCGCCGCGATCCTGGAGCGCGTCGAAGACGGCCAGGAGAAGCTCGCACGCCGCCTGCCGGTGGCGAAGAAGGACCTGGTGAGCCATTCGCCCTTCTGCGAGACTCGCGTCGGCGGCACCGCGAGCCTGGCTGAGCTCTGCCACGCGACCGTCACCGTGAGCGACAATGCCGCCGCCAATCTGCTGCTGCGGACGATGGGCGGCCCCGCGGGGTTCACACGCCGGCTGCGCGCCTTCGGCGACTCCGTGACCCGGCTCGACCGTTGGGAAACCGACATGAGCGAAGCGCGGCCCGGCGACGTGCGGGATACCACTACGCCCGAGGCCATGGCCGGGCTCGCGCAGCGCCTGCTGCTGGGCGAAGCGCTTGCTCCTGCGAGCCGCACCCAGCTGGCCGACTGGATGAAGCAGACGACCACCGGGCTGAAGGGCATCCGCGACGGGCTGCCCGCGAGCTGGAAGGTCGCCGACAAGACCGGTTCAGGCGGGTACGGCACCGACAATCACGTCGCGGTGCTGTGGCCGCCGCGCGGGGCGCCGCTGGTGGTGGCGAGCTATGTCACCGGAAGCAGCCTGCCCTCGGGCGAGACGCGGCCGCTGCACGCGCGTATCGGCCGCGCGATCGCCGCGGCAATGGCCTGATCAGGCCGTTGAACGAACAACCCGTTCGCCCTGAGCTTGCGGAAGGGCGGCTCCACATCCGTCCGCTACGGGATGGCGCCCTTCGACGGGCTCAGCGCGAACAGGGATATTCGAGCCAGGCCGGTCTATGCTTCCTCGGCGTCCTCGCCTTCGGCGGGGCGCTCGAACCACGCCTCGACCGGGCCGGTCAGCTTGATCGTGAGCGGCTGGCCCTTGCGATCGACCTTCTTGCCGAGCGCGACGCGGATCCAGCCTTCGGAGATGCTGTACTCCTCCACGTCGTTGCGCTCGACACCCTTGAAGCGGATGCCGATGCCGCGCTCGAGCAGCTCGCGCTGAAAATGGGGGCTGTTCGGATTGACCGAGAGGCGGTCGGGAGGAGTGTCGCTCATGGGCGCGCCCTTTGCCGCTATTGTGCGAGGCTTTCAAGATAACGGTGAATCGCGGCGATGACGACCGATCCTTCGCCGACCCCCGACGCGACGCGTTTGACCGATCCCGCGCGGACATCGCCCACCGCGAAGATCCCCGGGCGCGACGCTGCATAGGGGGAATCGCCGCCGCCCGTGGCGACGAACCCGGCTTGGTCGAGCGCCACGCAGTCCGCCAGCCAATCGGTATTCGGCGCGGCGCCGATCATCACGAACAGCGCCCCTACCTCGCGGCGGGTTCGTTCGCCGGTCCGCCGATCGACCCAGCTGAGCGCGCGGAGATGCTTGTCGCCGTCCAGCGCAACCAGTTCGCAATGCGGATGCAGCGTGATCCGGTCGGAAGCCTCGATCCGCTCGATCAGGTAGCGCGACATGGTGGCCGCGAGCCCCGGTCCGCGCACCAGAATGTGGACGTGCCCGGCGGTGCGCGAAAGGTAGATCGCGGCCTGACCCGCGGAATTGCCGCCGCCGACGACCACTGCGTCCTGCGCGGCGCAGAGCCCTGCCTCCATCGCCGTGGCGGCATAATAGATGCCATTGCCTTCCAGCTCGGCGTAGCGCGGCAAGTCGAGCTTGCGGTAGCGCGCACCCGTCGCGACCACCACCGCGCGCGTCTTCAAGGCCGCGCCATCGTCCAGCATCAGCCGATAGGGGTGCGCGCCGCAGTCGATCCCCACGGCGCTGCGCGAGACGAGCAGCCGCGCACCGAACTTCTGCGCCTGCACCTGCGCACGTCCGGCGAGCGCCTGGCCCGAGATGCCAGTGGGGAAACCCAGATAGTTCTCGATCTTCGAGCTCGTCCCCGCCTGACCACCCGGCGCCACGCCTTCGATCACGATGGTGTCGAGCCCCTCCGACGCGGCATAGACTGCGGCGGCGAGCCCCGCGGGCCCGGCGCCGACCACCACCACGTCGTGGACGTGCTCGGGATCGACCGCGCTCGTTAGCCCCAGCGCGTCGGCAAGCTGCGCGTTGCTTGGCTTGCGAAGCACCTGGCCTTCGGCGACGACCACCGGCAAATCCGCTTCGACGAGTGCGAGGCAGGCGAGGAAGCCGCTTGCGTCCGGATCGGTCTCGGTGTCGATGCGGCGGTGCGGAAGCGCGTTGCGCGACAGGAAGCTCTCGATCCGCGCCGTATCGGCGGCATGCGCCGGGCCGATCAGCGCCACGCCCGCCTCCCCATGAAGGAGCATGCCCACCCGCCGCAGGATGAAGGCGCGCATCACGATCTCGCCGATATCGGGCTCCGCGGCGATCATCCGGCGGAAGTCGGCGCGGCCGACGCGGATCACGCGCGTGCCCGGGATCGCCCGGCCGGTGACGAGTATCTTGCGGTCGTTGAACAAATCGAGCTCGCCCGTGAACTGGCCGGGCGTATGGGCGTGGACGACGCTTTCGTGGCCCTTGAGATCGCTGTCGAGGATCTCGATCGCGCCGCCGAGGCACAGGAAGAAGTCGACGTTGCGATCGCCGCGGCGGAACAGCGTCGCACCGTCGGGAAGCGTCTCTTCCTCGCCGAAGATCGTGACGCGCGCGATCATCTCCTCGGCGAGCACCGGAAAGGTCTGATCGGCCCGCAGATAAGGATCGGCGGGATCGGGGCGGAGCGGCGGCGAATCATGTCCCATGGCGCCAGTCTAGCGCCCGCGCCGCCGGAACGAAGCGTGGCGCGGGTCCAGCCCGCGCCACATTTACGGGATCAGCGGCAGTAGCGCACGCGCACCGTCCGGCCGAGATACGGGTCATAGACCCGGCGGACGCCGCACCTGTCCCAGCCGCGATAACGACGATAGTCGCGGTAATGATAGCGGTTCCGCGGATAATAACGGTCGCGATAATAGGGGTAATAGCCGTCGCGATAGTAATAGCGGCGGTCGTAGTAGCGCCGGTCGTCACTGCCCGCGAGCGCCGCGCCGATCGCAAGCCCCGCGATTCCGGCGACGATCGCCGCTCCGGTGGCATCGCGATCACGGTAACGATCATAATATTGCGCCTGCGCAGGCGCTGCGCCCATCACGACCGTCGCGCCGAGCACGGCCCCGAACGCCACTTTCTTGACCAGGCCGGTCATGGCAATTTTCTCCTCTACTCACCTGCGCCTTTGGCCCGCGCGGACAAGCGCGAGTCGCGGGCTCCGATGATGCAAGTCTAGGAAATCCTGCCTGAACTCGCCCGGAACCGGCCGTTAACCATCGGTTTAGCCCGGCTTGCGCTCGCCCGCGGCCGCGTCAGGGCCCAGGCCCATGAATCGCAACGGTCAGGATTGCTCTGTCGTGTTCGTCCGGCACGAAGCGGTGCGCAGCGCGTAGCGGCGCTACGCGCAAGTGCCGCGACGCCGCCGGCGGACGCGACAGGGCAACCGCGAAGCGGCGGGCGGACCGGGCCGTTGCGGTTCCTGAATCTGGACCCTAGAGGCAAGCAATGCGATACTGGATCCTGCGCTCCGAACCCGATGCCTATAGCTGGGACGATCTGGTCCGCGACGGCACGACCGAATGGAACGGCGTGCGCAACTATACGGCGCGCAACTTCCTAAAGGAGATGCAGCCGGGCGACCGGGCGCTCTTCTACCATTCGAACACCGAAAAAGCCGCGGTCGGCGTGATGGAGATCACCCGTGCCTGGCAGCCCGACGGCGACGACGGCAAATGGGCGAGCGTGGCGGTGAAGCCGGTCGAGAAGCTGGCGAAGCCCGTGACGCTCGCCGACATCAAGGCCGAGCCGCGCCTCGCGCACCTCGAGATGATCCGCCAGTCGCGCCTCTCCGTCACCCCGGTGCGCGACACCGAGTGGGCGGTGCTGCTCGAGATGGGCCAGGGCTGACCGCGAAGGCCGCTTAGGAGGGAGAGACTTCTTCCGTCTGGCCGCGAGTCCGGCGACAGGCTTCTGCTTCGTTTCCGGATTATTACGGTATCGCCCCGTCGAGAGGGGCCGCCGTCCTATAATGCAGCCATGCCCGTCGACCTCGGCAGGCACCTCTGGACGCGGCGGCCGCGTGCCGCTCCGCGCTGCTTCTAGGACTGCGAAAGACACCCATGATCCGTTCGATGATTCCCGCGCTCGTACCGCTGTGCCTCGTTTCCGCCCCTGCCCTCGCCGATGACGGCAAGCTCGAGGTGGAAGGCAGCATCCGCGCGCGTGTCGAAGTCATCGACGGTCAGTTCCGGCCGAACACCGCGGATACCGGTGCGCTGATGCTGCGTACCCAGCTTCACGCCGAATATGACGCCGGCCCGGTGCGGATCGGCGGCGAAATCCAGGACGCGCGCGTCTATTTCGAGCGCCAGCCCACTTCGGTCGGCACCACCGAGGTCAACGCGATCGAGCCCACCCAAGCCTATCTGATCGCCGAGATCAGCAAGAATGCCGAGATCCAGCTCGGCCGCATGACGATGGACTGGGGCTCGCGCCGGTTCGTTTCGCGGCAGAACTACCGCAATTCGACCAACGCCTTCACCGGCGCGCGCTTCGACTGGAAGCCTGCCAAGGGCGACAGCGTCACGCTGTTCTGGGTCATGCCGCAGGACCGACTGCCCAACGACAAGGACGGCATCCTCGACAATGAAGTGGAACTCGATCGCGAACGGATCGACCAGCAGTTCTTCGGCGGACGCGTGACCAAATCGAACGTCGTCGGCTCGGTGGCTTTCGAAACCTATCTCTACCGCCTGTTCGAGCGCGACGCGGAGAATTTCGCCACGCGCAACCGTCGCCTTTGGACCACCGGCTTCCGCCTGCTCGACGCGCCGAAGAAGGGCACGGTCGACTTCGAGATCGAAGCAGCCTGGCAGGGCGGCAGCACCCGCGCCTCGGCTTCGGCGAGCGACCGCACCGACCTCGACGTCAATGCCGGCTTCGTCCACGCCAGCCTAGGCTACACCTTCGACGCGCCCTGGTCGCCGCGCGTCCGCGTCGCCTATGACTATGCCAGCGGCGACCGCCCCGGCGGCAGCTACAGCCGCTTCGACACGCTCTTCGGCGCGCGCGTCTTCGAGTTCGGCCCCAGCAGCCTCTATGGCCCGATCGGCCGCGCCAACCTGAGCGCGCCCGAGGTTCGCGTGGAAGCGAGGCCCGACAAGCGCTGGGACGGCTATGTCGCAGTCCGCCCGCTTTGGCTCGACTCGGCGACCGACACCTTCTCCAGCACCGGCCTGCGCGACGCGACCGGCGGCTCGGGCCGCTATGCCGGCACCCAGTTCGACACGCGCGTGCGCTATTGGCTCAAGCCCGATCAGGTGCGGCTCGCGGCGGGCGTCGCGGTGCTCGCCAAGGGCCGCTTCATGAAGGAAGCTCCCCGTGCGCCGGACAACGGCGACACCCACTACGGCTTCTTCGAGATCACCTGGGGCTTCTGAGGCGGCAACAATGAGCCCCTTCCCGAAGGGAAGGGGTGTCCCTCACGAAACGAGAGCTGTCCCCGCCGATTTCCCGACGCTTCCAGCCATGCTACTCCAGACGAAATAGGCCGGGGCAGGAGAATGTCGGTTCGCAGCCCATTCATGGCGTGTCTGGCGACAGGCGCCGCGGGTGCCCTGTTCTGGCTCGCCTCCGCCGCGCCGGCCGAAACGCAGAATGCACCAGTGGCGGGCGATTCCGAGGAAGATGCCGAGGTCGTCGTTCGAAGCGACCTGCCGCGCTGCCGTCGCCAGGCGAGAGATCCGCTCGATGCGGTCGATGTGGACAGCGCGCCCTTCATCCAGTCGGTGATCAAGCAGGATCCCGCGACGGGTGCGTGGCGCGTGGTGCGGGACGACGACCCGATCACCGGACCGGAAATCTGGCAGCGAGCCGGCAAGGGCATCGCGGACTTCCGCTTCCGCGTTCCCGCGAACGATCTTCCGATGTGCATCGGATCATCGAGAGCTGCGCCCCGCGGATGGGGGCAGCTTCGCCGTGTTCTTGACGCGGCGCCCCTCCGCGGCCGCTACGCCCGCTTCACGGCGCTGGTGGCCACGCGCCGCTCAAGCGAAGTTCGCTTCTGGCTAGCGGCGGGCGACGGGGGCCGCGTGCTTCAAGGTGGAGACACGAGCAACCAGTCCTTGACGGGCACCCGGCAATGGGTGCCGGTACGCCTGACGATCGGCCCGATCCCGAAGGCGGCGACCAAACTCAGCTATGGTTTCCTGCTCAAAGGATCCGGTGACGTTTGGGTCACACGCCCCAAGCTCGAGATACTCGACCATGCCAAGCCTGAGCCCGGGGTCAGAGATCTAGGCGGGCGGCTGGGCGAGTAGCGCGCCGATACTGGCTCCTCGGCCGCAGGGGCTGGGATCGGCTGCGATTCAAGCACACCCAAAAGACCCCGCCCCTCAATGAAAAGCGCCGGCCGAGGCGACGAGCCTCCGCCGGCGCTATCCATCCCTTGCCCCTTCCTGCAGAGAGGGAAAATAGAAACTTACGCCGCCTTCGCGCGGCTCTGGCGCTTGCGCTCGTGCGGATCGAGGAAGCGCTTGCGCAGGCGGATCTTGGTGGGGGTGACTTCGACCATCTCGTCGTCGTCGATGTACGCGATCGCCTGCTCGAGCGTCATCTTCTTCGGCGGAGTCAGGCGGACGGCGTCGTCCTTGCCGCCCGATGCGCGGAAGTTGGTGAGCTGCTTCGCCTTCATCGGATTGACCTCGAGGTCGTCCGTCTTGGCGTTCTCGCCGATGATCATGCCCTCGTAGAGCGCCTCGCCATGGCCGACGAAGAGGATGCCGCGCTCCTCGAGCGGGCCGAGCGCATAGGCCTGGGCCTCGCCCGAGCCGTTCGAGATCAGCACGCCGTTCTTGCGGCCTTCGATGTTGCCCTTGTGCGGGCCGTACTTCTCGAACAGCCGGTTCATGATGCCGGTGCCGCGCGTGTCGGACAGGAACTCGCCGTGATAGCCGATCAGGCCACGCGACGGCGCCGAGAAGGTGATGCGGGTCTTGCCGCCGCCCGAGGGACGCATGTCGGTCAGCTCAGCCTTGCGCTGCGCCATCTTGTCGACGACCGTGCCCGAGAATTCGTCGTCGACGTCGATAACGACGGTCTCGTACGGCTCGGTCTTGTTGCCGTTCTCGTCCTCGCGGAACAGCACGCGCGGGCGGCTGATGCCCAGCTCGAAGCCTTCGCGGCGCATCGTCTCGATCAGCACGCCGAGCTGGAGCTCGCCACGGCCGGCGACTTCGAAGCTGTCCTTGTCCTCGCTCTCGGTGACCTTGATCGCCACGTTCGATTCGGCTTCGCGCTCCAGACGGTCGCGGATCATGCGGCTGGTCACCTTGGTGCCTTCGCGGCCCGCCATCGGCGAATCGTTGACGGAGAAGCGCATCGACAGCGTCGGCGGATCGATCGGCTGAGCCTGGATCGCTTCGGTAACCGAAGTGTCGGCGATGGTGTTCGACACGGTCGCGACGGCGAGGCCGGCGAGGCTGATGATGTCGCCGGCGCGGGCTTCCTCGACGGGAACGCGCTCGAGCCCGCGGAACGACATCAGCTTCGACGCGCGGCCGGTCTCGATGACGTTGCCGTCCATGTCGATCGCGTGGATCGGCTGGTTGACCTTGACCGTGCCCGACTGGACCCGGCCGGTGAGGATGCGGCCTAGGAAGTTGTCGCGATCGAGCAGCGTCACGAGGAAGCTGAACGGCGCGTCCTGATCGAGGTTCGGCGCAGGGACGTGCTCGACGATCTTGTTGAACAGCGGCGCGAGCGTGCCTTCGCGCAAGGACGGATCCTCATTGGCATAGCCGTTGCGGCCCGAGGCGTAGAGCACCGGGAAGTCGAGCTGCTCGTCGGTCGCCTCGAGGCTCACGAAAAGGTCGAAGACTTCGTCGAGCACTTCCTGGATGCGCTCGTCGGGACGGTCGATCTTGTTGACGACGACGATCGGGCGCAGGCCGAGCTTGAGCGCCTTGCCGGTGACGAACTTGGTCTGCGGCATCGCGCCTTCCGAGCTGTCGACCAGCAGGATCACGCCGTCGACCATGCTAAGGATGCGCTCGACCTCGCCGCCGAAATCGGCGTGACCCGGCGTATCGACGATGTTGATCCGCGTGCCTTCCCACTCGACCGAAGTCGCCTTGGCAAGGATGGTGATCCCGCGCTCTTTTTCGAGATCGTTCGAATCCATCGCGCGCTCTTCGACGCGCTGGTTGTCGCGGAAGGTGCCGGACTGGCGGAAGAGCTGGTCGACGAGCGTGGTCTTGCCGTGGTCGACGTGGGCGATGATCGCCACGTTGCGGAGGTTCATGAGCGGTGTCCTGGAAGAAGTTGGCGCGCCCCTACAGCAATTTGTGCGTTGCGGGAAGCACCGTGTTTCCCCCAGGATCGTTGAAGCAGTTGAAAGGAAGCGCGCGTGGCCGATCCCCTCAAAATCCTGATCATCCTTGGCAGCGTGCGCGAAGGCCGGATGGCCGAGCCGGTGGGCAAGTGGGTGCTCGAACAGGCATCGGGGCGCGGCGAGCTCGCCTGCGAGCTGATCGACCTCAAGGATTGGGAGCTGCCCTTCTACCCTTTCGCCAGGCCGCCCGCCGCGGGCGGCTACACCGATCCGCTCCAGCTGCGCTGGGCCGAGAAGGTGGCGAGCGCCGACGGCTATGTGCTGATCTGCCCCGAGTACAATCACGGACCGCCCGCGGTGCTCAAGAACGCGCTCGATTTCGTCTATGCCGAATGGAACCGCAAGCCGATGACCTTCGTCGGCTATGGCGGCAACGGCGGGGCACGCTCGATCGAGCTGCTGACCTGCGTCGCGCGCGAGCTGCAGACTGCCCCACTCGAGGCCTCCGTCCATATCATGAGCGTGTGGAGCAAGGTGAAGGACGGCGTGTTCAGCGGGGACGAGAAGGACCTAAGGTGGATCGGCCATCTGTTCGACGAGCTGATCTGGTGGGGCCGCGCGCTCAAGACGGCGCGGGAGGCGTGATGCGCGCCGCCCCCTCGCAGGCGCGTTGACCGCTCCCTATCTCAGCCCCGTGCGGCCCTCCCCCATCACTGCCCGTATCGCCGACGGCGTCGGATCGATCCCCGCGGATCAATGGGACGCGTGCGCCGGGAGCGGTAATCCGTTCGTGCGCCACGCTTTCCTCGAGATACTCGAGCGATCGGGTTCGGCCGGCATACGCGCAGGGTGGCAGCCGTTGCCGATCGTGATCGACGGGCCAGACGGGTGCGCGGCAGCGATCGCGCCGGCCTATGCGAAGTCGCACAGCCAGGGCGAATATGTGTTCGATCACGGCTGGGCCGATGCCTGGGAGCAGGCCGGCGGGCGCTATTATCCCAAGCTGCAGGTGGCGGTGCCCTTCACCCCCGTGCCCGGCCCACGGCTGCTGCTGCGCGATCCCGCGCTCGCGCCAGCGCTGATCTCCGCGATCGAGGCGGTGACCGACCGGCACCGCCTCTCCTCCGCGCACGTGACCTTCCTCGACGACGACCAGCGCGAGTGGTTCGAGATCGCCGGCTGGCTGGTCCGCGCGGGCACGCAGTTCCACTGGCTCAACCAAGGCTATGCGAGCTTCGACGATTTCCTGGGCGCACTCGCCAGCCGCAAGCGCAAGGCGATCCGCAAGGAGCGCGCCCAGGCGACAGCGGGGCTGACGATCCGCCACCTGACCGGCGCCGAGATCACCCAGGCGCATTGGGATGCGTTCTGGGCGTTCTATCAGGACACCGGCTCGCGCAAATGGGGGCGGCCGTACCTCACCCGCGCCTTCTTCTCGATGCTGGGCGAGGCGCTGGGTGACGACGTGCTGCTGATCCTGGCCGAGCGCGACGGACAGCCGATCGCGGGCGCGCTCAATCTGATCGGCGCTGATGCGCTCTACGGCCGCTATTGGGGCGCGATAGAGGAAGTCCCCTTCCTCCACTTCGAACTATGCTATTATCAGGCGATCGATGCGGCGATCGCGCGCGGGCTGGCGCGCGTCGAGGCCGGGGCGCAGGGCGAGCACAAGCTTGCGCGCGGCTATGTGCCGGTCACCACCTGGTCGGCGCACTATATTCCCGATCCGGGCTTCCGCCGCGCGGTGGCCGACTTCCTCGATCGCGAGCGCGAGGCGGTGGCGCACGAGCAGGAATTTCTGGCTGAGCTGACGCCCTTCCGCCGTGGCTGCTAGCGCTTCGTCGGCGGTGTGGCCTCGGGCGTTGCGATGGGGCTCGCCTCCGGCTCCGGGCTGGCCTCAGGGTCGGGCAGGTTGCTCGTCTGCTGCTGCCGCCCGTCGGCCAGGATGATGTCGCGTTCCCAGCGCGGCAGAGGCAGCTCGCCAGGAAGGATCACCGGGGCCGGTACGCTGTGGTCGACGCGGAACAGCACGCTCGTCCCGTTGCGCCATATCGGCACCAGCCCCTGCTCGAAGCGTGGGTCGTAGGCGGGCGGCCGGATCAGCCAGACATAGTCGAACGCGTCGCGCGGAAAGCGTGCGAGCGCCCAAGCCACCGGCCGCCACCATTCGCGGGGGCACTGGACGTCGGTGACGATCTGCGACGGATCGTGCGCGAAGCGCCTGGCGGCAGCGTAGCGCACCGTGAGCAGCTGACCGCCCGGCATCGACCATTGATCGTTGGTGTAGGCGAGCTTGCGCTCGAGCGCGAGCGCGGGGACGTGCTGGAGGCGCGTCATCCGCCATTCGTTGTAGCAGGTCTCGCCGACGAAGGTGACGAGCCGCGCGCCCGTGGGCAGATGATCGAGCGCCTTCAGCTCGCGGTCATACGCCCGGTCATAGAGATAGAAGCTGTAGGTGGTGGCGCCGATCCGGACGAGGAAGAAGGCCAGCCCCAGCGCCGCCACCGTCCCGGCACCGCGGATCGAAAGGCCGGGCTTGGCGCGGATCGCGACGATCCCGATCGCAAACAGGAACGGCACCAGCCGCATGTCGGCATAGGCCGATCCGAACACGATCCGCGGGAGTAGTACATAGACCGCTAGCAGGAAGATGCCGGACAGCGCCAGATTGCGCGAGTATTGGATATTCGGATCGCGCACTGCCTTGAACAGCAGCAGGAAGAGCGCACCCACGCAGGCGAGATCGAAGAGTTGCCAGCGGTCGCGGAACACCTGGACGATCCAGAGCACCTTGGCGCGCCAGTTGAACCAGTCGCCTGTCTCGCCCGATACACCGCCGCCGCTGCGCCACAGCAGCATGAGCGCGATCGGGGGCGCGAGCACGAGGCAATGCAGGCCCGCATAGAAAGCCGGCACGACCCAGGCGCCGACCAGATCCCGATACCAGGGCAGGCCGCGATTTCGGCGCAGATCGTGCTGACGGATCAGCTCGGCCGAATAGGCGAGCACGCCGAGGGTGCCCCAGCCGAACGCATGGGTCACCCAGATCAGCGCCGAAATCGGCACGAAGAGGAACAGCCGGAGCTTGAGACAGCCCAGCCGCGCGAGCCGCAGCCACCAGCCGAAGGCGATCAGCGCCAGCGCCATCGAGAGCGCGAAGTTCACGAAACCGAAGTGGATCGGGAAGCTATAGGCCAGCGGCAGGGCGAAGAGCGCCGTGGCGGGGATGCGGCCGTGGACCTCACGCGCGATCATCAGCAGCCCCGCGACGGTCATCGCCGGAATGGTGATGATGATCAGCTTCACCGCCAGCTCGAGTCCGAAGATCGACTCCAGCGGGATCACCAGCAGATCGACCCCGAGGTTGCCCATCAGGCTCCACTCGAAATTATACCATTGCTGCAGATGCGGGAACTGATCGTAGACGAGCTGGACACGGTAGCGGCCCATATGGCCGGGTAGATCCACCAGCGGCGGAATCTCCGGCCAGAGCAAGGGCAGCGTCGCCACGAGCGTGGCGAACGCTACGAACCATCGTGTCTGCCACCAATGCAGCGCGTCGCCCCTGTTCATCGGCGCCGCTTTACGCGCGGCAGGCGCTCAGCCGCAAGCCACGCGTCAGCGAACGACTTGCCAGACGAGTACGGGCGAGTCCGGCAGGGGTACCGGCTCGAGCCAGTCGAAGCGTTCGCCGCGCTCCAGCCGAGCCCAGAATCCGTCGGGAGCGACATTCTTGTAGAGCTCGGTTTCGTTCGCGCCGGGGCAGCCGACGACATAGTCAGCGCCGCTTTCGAGCACCAGACGACGCGCTGTCTCGGGCGTGCCGGTGAAGGTTTCCAGCACGCGAAGTATAGCTTCACTGTTGCGATGATACCCGCTGGCGATGGCTCGGTGACGCGTATGAACGAGCAGCGCCGGCCCGATTTCCAGTGGCGCGAACAATGTTGCCGCCGGAAGCTCCGCGAGATCGGCAGCTTCCCGGTTGTTCTTTCCGCAGACAGGATGGGCGCCGCCTGCAGCCTCGTCAGTCGCCAGCGTGGGCTGCGGAGTGGCCAGGAAGACGGTGCTCACTGCAAGCCCCGGCGAAGCAGCGAGCAGCGCCGCAGCAGTCGCGATAACGCGTTTCGGCAGCGACCGGACGCTCCGAGCCCGCGTCAGCAGCATGTATAACAGCCAGGAACCGCCGGGCACCGCCAGTGCGTTGGCGGTACCGCCCGTCCGGACGACAAGCAACGACAGCAGGAATGCGGGCAAAGCGATAGCCAGCATCATCGTCCAGCGAGTGCGCTCTTCTCCAGAGGTCGCCCGCCAAGCCATTGCGCCGCCGATCAGGCCAGCGATCGGGAAACCGATCGTTATCAGAGCTCCAGCGGGCCTCTGATCCCATATCGGCAGTCCTTCGGCGACGTTACGGTACCAGAGCTGGTAGACGAGCGGATCCAGCGTGCCGAAGGGCCCTTTGAGGCAGAGCGGCGCCGCCGCGACGACGGTGCCGATCGCGGCTGCTCCGGAAGCCGCCAGCAACGCCAACCTCACCAGGCGCGAGTTGGTGGGGAGCGTCATCGCTGCGCTGGCGCCAACGACGGCAACGGCGAATGCCGCGATCCAGCTCGGCGCAATCGCGTCGCACGCCGGTGCCCAAAAGCCCGGGCCGCGCGTGGCAAGATGCAGCAGCACAATCCCGCCGAGCAGCGTCCATAGCGCCCCCAAGGCTTGCGCACGGCGCGCGGGGTCGATCACCCACGCCAGCAGCATCACCCCCAAAACCACTACCGCGATCGGCAGTCCTTCGAGCGAAATCGTCAGGAGCCCGGCCAATGCGCCGCCGATGAAGCCGCCGCTGCGCATGGTTGGCTTGCTGAGTAGCCCCACAACCGCGGCGAGCAGGAGCGTGATCTGCCAACCGTGATGATCGATCCGCAACGGCCGGAGCTGGAAGAGGAATGGTATCGACAGCGGTGCGAGCAGGATGGCCATCCGCGCCCGTTCGATTCCCGCGAGACTGCGAGTGAGCATCGCGGCGAGCATCATTGCCACGAGCAACGTGACGAGCGGGACCAGTACCACCGTGACTCGCGTCGACACCGCCGGACCGAACAGCGGATCGAACACCGCCATTGATAGCACGAGCGGCACGTCGACCAGCCGCGACCAGTGCATTGCGAACTGGCCGCCCCACAGACGGTGTTGACTGACGTCCCACCAGCTTTGTCCGTTCATCCAGTCGCGCACCTGAATGAGGCGCATCGCATCGTCAGGATCGGAGAACCACAGGTTCGCGACCTGTGGCAGCGAGACGAGAATCAGGACGACCGCGGCGATACCCCAGCCTGACAGTACCGAAGGCCAGAGCCGCTCCAGACTCATGCCGCGCGCAGCCGCCCCGGCACCAGCCGCTCGGATGCGAGCGCCGCCTGCTCGCCTTCGGTGCCGCTCTCGTGATACTCGGCGTCCTCGTTGACGTTCCAGATGTCGTAGAGCCGCTCGCCCGCCTGGATGTTGCGGACGGTGAGCATCGCCGTCATCATCGCATGATCCTGGTTGTTGTAGCGATGCATGCCGTTGCGGCCCACGAGGTGGAGCGTCGGGTAGCGCGCCTCGAGCTCGCGGCGCAGCGCATCGACATTGTCGCGGTAGCTCTCGTCATAGACCGGATAGGCCTTTTCCTGCCGGACGACCGCGCCGCCGACCACCGCCCCGGCCTCGACCAGGCCGAGATGCGCAAGCTCGCGCGTGGCTAGCGCGATCAGATCCTCGTCCGGCGAAGCCCAGAGGCCGTCGCCTTCGAAGCAGAAATATTCAAGGCCGACGCACGCGATGCCGGGATCGGGCACCATCTCGGGCGACCAGCTGCGGAAGTTCTGGACGCGGCCGACCTGCACGCTGGGATCGTGGATATAGATCCAGTTGTCCGGGAACAGGTCCTCCGAACGGATCATCAGCGCGACGGTGAGGAAGTCGCGGTAGTTGAGGCCCATCGCGGCAGGAATGGCCTGCGGAAGCGGCTGGATGCGGCCCGCGAGCTCGCGCATCGGCGCGGAGGAGATGACATGCGCCGCGTTGAGGACGATCATCTCGTCGCCATGCGTCGCCTGAACCGTCCAGCGCTGCGTCGTCTCGTTGAACGAAAGCGCCTTTAGCGCATGATCCATCAGCACCTGGTTGCCGCTCTCGACCACCCGGTCGCGCGCGGCTTCCCACATCATGCCGGGGCCCTTGCGCGGATAGCGGAAGGTCTCGAGCAGCGTCTTGGTGGCCATGCCATCGTTGGGCTTCTTGTTGAGCCCGAGCGAGCGCTTGAGCCCATCGAACACTGCCTTGCCGAGGCTCAGGCCCTTGATGCGCTGCGCGGCCCAGTCCGCTGACATTTCCTCACAGGGCATTCCCCACACCTTCTCGGTGTAGGTCTTGAAGAAGATCGAATAGAGCTTGTGGCCGAACTGGTTGACTACCCAATCCTCGAAGGACTTCACGTCCTTCATGGGAAAAAGCTTCCAGCGCGCATAGCTGGCCATGCACAGCGTCGACTTCCAGATGCCGAGGTTCCACAGCGCCTCGAACGCGCGCAACGGATAGCTGTAGAATTTGCCGCCGTAGTAGATGCGGCTCATCCGCGGCCGCTCGATGAAATCGTCGGGGAGGATCTCGTTCCAGAGATCGACCACTTCCTTCGACTTGGAGAAGAAGCGGTGGCCGCCGATGTCGAAGCGGAAGCCCTGGTGCTCGACGGTGCGGCTGATGCCCCCGACGTAGACGGGATCCCTCTCGATCACAGCGACTGATAGCCCCGCCTTGGTGAGCAGATAGGCGGCAGTGAGCCCTGCCGGGCCGGCGCCCACGATAGCAACGTCGACGGCGTTGGAAGTTCCGGACATTCGGCTGATCCCCAGAGATTGCGCTCCGGGGAATGCCCTCCCAACCCTAAATTCTGGTTAATCGGCGATAAACTGCCCGAGCGGACCGGAGCAGCAGCGATCTTGTCTCGAAAGGTTCAATCGCCTCTTCCCCACCGCCAGCGCCATTCGCCGTCGGTCTTGATCCAGGCCACGACCAGGAACCGGCAAGCAGCGGAACGAGCAGCGCCAGCCATATCGGCCCGCGCTGCTCGGCGATCCAGCCGACCAGGACCGCGCAGACGAGCACGACGAGCGTGAGGAGCCATCCCTGCCAGCTGGCGGGCACCGCCCCTAAGCCGAATCGCTTCGGGCGGAACCAACAGCCCGGCCGTAGCCGGGGCGGTGCCGGCCGCGGCTCCTGGCGGATCGGCCCCGTCATCGCGCGAGCAGCGCGATGCCCGCACCGAGGATCAGCACCGAAATGGCAGCGAGCCACGGGAGCCTGCGGCTGTTGCTGAAAACGGCAATCATCATCACTCGTCTCCTTCCACTTTCCTCGGGGGCCGTCCCCTCTTGGGGCGGATCGGCTCCGCCAGCTTCACTCCGCGCCGGGTCAGCGCCTCGCGCAGCAGGCATTCGACCTGGGCGTTCACGCTCCTGAGGTCGCTCGCCGCCGAGCGCTCGATCGCCGCGTAGAGTGCGGGATCGAGACGCAGCGGGAATGCCTTTTTCTGCGGCGGTTGCGACACGAATTACGCCTTACTGGTACAGTGAGCCCGCATTGACGACCGGCTGGGTGTCGCGCTCGCCGCACAGCACCACCATCAGGTTCGAGACCATCGCTGCGCGGCGCTCGTCGTCGAGATGCACCACGTCCTTTGCCGAGAGCTGCGCGAGCGCCATTTCGACCATACCCACCGCGCCTTCGACCAGCGTCTGGCGCGCAGCCACCACTGCCTGCGCCTGCTGCCGGCGGAGCATCGCGCCGGCGATCTCCTGCGCATAGGCGAGGTGGGTGAAGCCGCATTCGTCGACCGTGATGCCCGCCACCCGCAGCCGCTCGATCAGCTCTTCGCGCAGTTCCCCGCCCACCTGATCGTGATTGCCGCGCAGCGTGACTTCCTGATGCTCGAAATCGTCATAGGGGTAGCGCGATCCGATCGTGCGTACCGCGGCCTCGATCTGCACCACCACGAACGCCTTGTAATCGTCGACGTCGAACAGCGCCTGGGCGGTGTCGGTCACGCGCCATACCACCTGCGCCGCCATCTCGATCGGATTGCCGCGCAGATCGTTCACCTTGATCCGCTCTGAAATGATGTTGTTCGCGCGTACCGAGACCTTCTTCTTGAGCATCCAGGGCCAGGTCCAGCGCAGGCCGGGGGTGCGATCGGTGCCGCGATACTCGCCGAACAACAGGATCACCGCTGCCTGGTTGGGCTGGAGCAGGTAGAAGCCGCAGGCGACGAAGAGGAAAGCGAAGGTGGCGATCAGGAAAGCGGAAACCACCATCGCATCGGATATACGCCCGATCTGAGTGAAACCCGCCACCGCCGGCGCGATCGTGAGCAGCAGCACGAGCAACATGCCATAGCCGCTCGTCGTGCGCGCCGCCCTCTCGCTGCTCTGGCGGAGCGCCGAGGTAATGGTGCGAACATCCGTCATCTTTCCCTCCCGTAAATATGATATCGTATTTATATCGCTCCCGGGAGGGTTGCAAGCGGAATCGGAATGGCCCGGAGACGGCAACGCCGCCGCGGCACGGGGCCGCGACGGCGCTTCCGATGGACCGCCGCACGAGGTGCGGCGCCGGCTCAGCTGATGACGATCGTCACCGCGCGACGGTTCTGCGCCCAGCTGGCGTCGTCCGAGCCGAGCGCGATCGGGCGTTCCTTGCCGTAGCTGATCGTGGTGATCCGCGTGGGCGAGACGCCGCGCGCGGCGAGATAGTTCTTCGCGGCATTGGCACGGCGATCGCCGAGCGCGAGGTTGTACTCGCGCGTGCCGCGCTCGTCGCAATGCCCCTCGATCGTGATCCGGGTGTTGGGATTCGAAGTCAGCCAGCGTGCCTGGCTGTCGAGGATCGCGCGCGCCTCGGGATCGATATCATACTGATCGAGCGCGAAATGGACGGTGTCGCTGGTCACTTCGCGCTTGAAGCGCTCGTTGAGCGCGTTCGAGCCATATTGATCGGCATCGCCGGTGTCGGTGACCGGCGGCGCAGTCTCGGCCGGCGCCGGCGGGAGCACATCGGGCTTCTTCTTGGCGCAACCCGCGGTCGCGACCAGTGCTGCAGCCAGCACCAGGCTGGTGGTGAGTTTGGCCATCGTCTTATTCCTCCTTTTGAAGTGTGTGACCCGAACAGGCGAACGATCCGTCGCCAGCGTAACGATTTCTACTGCCGAATGGGTCCCCAATTGGGATCCGACCCGTCGAGCGGCGTGGGAATACGGCGCGCGTTGCTGCCGGTGAGGTCCACCGACCAGAGATCGGGCCGGCCGGAGCCCTGTGCCGAACGGAAGAACATCAGCACGCGGCCGTTGGGCGACCAGGTCGGCCCCTCGTCACCCCAGCTGTCGGTGAGCAGGCGTTCGCCGCCGCCCGACGGACTCATCACGCCGATGCGGAACGCGCCGCCGCCCTGGCGGGTGAAGGCGATCTGGTCGCCGCGCGGGCTCCACACCGGAGTCGCATAACGGCCGCCGCCGAAGCTGATGCGACGCTGGTTCGATCCGTCCGCATTCATCACATAGAGCTGCTGCGTGCCGCCGCGGTCACTTTCGAACACGATCTTCGAACCATCGGGCGAATAGCTGCCGCCGGTATCGATGCCGGGCGCATTGGTGAGCCGCTGCGGCTGTCCGCCGTCGACGGCGACGCGATAGATGTCGGTGTTCGATGCGACCGACATCGAGAAGAGGACCCAGCGGCCATCGGGCGAGAAGCGCGGCGCGAAGTTGAGATTGACGTTGGTGACCAGCCGGCGGTTCGAGCGCGCGGCCATGTCGTACACCCAGATCGACGGGCGGCGCCCCTCGTAGCTCATGTAGACGATCGCGTTCTGCCGGGGCGAGAGCCGCGGGGTGATCACGATGTTCTGGCCGTTCGTCAGGAAGCGATGGTTCGCCCCGTCCTGATCCATGATCGCGATCTGCTTGCGGCGCTTGTTCTTGGGCCCCTGCTCGGCGACGTAGACCACCTGGCTGTCGAAATAGGGGCCCTCGCCCGTGAGCCGGGTGTAGATCGCGTCGGCGCATTTGTGCGCGGCGCGGCGCCAGTCGGCCGGCGAGACGACGAAGCCCTGGCGGACCAGTTCGGTCTGGAGCGCGACGTCGTAAAGATAGCAGCCGACGGTGAGGTTTCCGTTGGCACCGGCGCGGACATAACCTTGGACCAGCGCCTGGGCAGAGCGCGCGCTCCACCCGGCATAGTTGGGGACGGTGACTTCCGAGAAGGCGATGCCGGGGACCGCGCCAGGCCCGAGCGTCTTGAAGAGGCCGGTGTTGCGCAGATCGTCCTCGATCACCTGCGCCAGCTTGCGCCCGAGCTCGTCGGTGGAGCCGGCGGCGGTCGATACGACCTGCGCAGTGGGAAGCGCAGGGATCGCCAGCACCAGATCCTGCGCGGCCTGGTTGGTGACGTCGACGCGCAGCACGGTTTCCGCCTGGCCGGGATCCTGCGGCTGCGCGGCACCGGGGGGCGGGACCTGTGGCGCATCCTGCGCATGCGCGAAGGGAATGGCGCTCGCCGCCAGCAGGAGCATCGCCGTAAATCGGATGACCTTCATCGTCACAAACCCTCGTATAGTGTCGGTGCTATCGTCTTCCACGCATCATAATATTGCGCGGGCAGCTTGAACGGTGCGGCGAGCTGGACGGCGCGGAGCGCGCGCTCGCGGTGGAGATCGGCCTGGGCACGGTTGCTGGCGGTGACGCCCGTCTGCGTCACGCGCGGCTGACCGACGATCGCGCCGTCCCGATCGAGCTGCACCTGGACGGTGGTACGCAGCTTGTCCGAATCGGCGCCGCTCGGCGGCTTCCAGCGCGGCTTGATCTGGCGCAGCACCTCGGCGGCGAGCGCCGACTGGACGGCAGGCCCTGCCTTAACGGCAGGCGGCGTGGTCGCCTTGCCCTTGCTCGGCTGGTCCTTGAGCCCGGCGACGATGCCGTCGAGCACCCCGCTTGCGCGGATCTCACGCTTCGGCTGGGACTTGGGCTGTGCCTTGGCGGGCGCGGCCTTGGTCGGCGGCTGCTTGGGTGCGGGGCGTGCATTTTCCGCAGGCGCCGGCTTGGGCGGCGTAGGTTCGGGCTTCGCGACCGGCTGCGGATCGGGCTGATCCGCCGGCTCGGGCGGCGCAGTGTCGGGTTCGAGGGGCGCCTCGACCGGAGAGAGCCGGGCGGCGACATCTTCCTGATGCGGCACCGGCGCCTGGCTCTCGAGCCCCACTTCATCGGTGAGCGAGACTTCGATCGGCGCGCTCTGGAGCTGGAGCGGATTGGGCGTGGCGAGGAAGCCGACCGACAGCAGCCCGAACAGCGCGAGATGGCCGATCGCGGCAATGCCAAGCCCAGCTGCTTCGGACCGAGTCACTACTCGTCCCTCACTTGCTCGCGGCGCTGGTGATGAGCGAGACGCGATTCAGGCCGGCACGGTTGAGCTCGCCCATCACGCGCATCACCTTGCCATAGCCCAAGCCCTGATCCGCGCGAAGATAGATCTGGGGCGGCTTGCCGTCGGCGCCGGTGCGCGCGGCGATCTGCTCGAGCGCCGCCGCCAGCGCATCGTCGGCGACGAGGGCGTCGTCGACGAACACCTGGCCCGCGTCGTCAACGGCGATCTGGACGGGCTTCTGGTCCTGCTCGAGCGCCTTGGCGCGGCTCTCCGGAAGGTTGACCGGCACGCCCGCGGTGAGCAGCGGCGCCGTCACCATGAAGATGATCAGCAGCACCAGCATCACGTCGACCAGCGGCGTGACGTTGATCTCCGCCATCGGCGCGCGGCGGCCGCGGCCCTTGTTGGAAGGGAGGTGCATCGCCACGGCCTAGGCCTCCATCTCCAGCCGGCGGCTGAGCGTGGCGTGGAAGCCGTCGGCGAAGCGGTTGAGCCGTGCCTCGACGCGATTGATCCGGTGCGAATAGCGATTGTAGGCGATCACCGCGGGGATGGCGGCGAACAGGCCGATCGCCGTGGCGAACAGCGCCTCGGCTATGCCCGGCGCGACCACCGCGAGCGACGAATTCTGCTCGGCGGCGATGCTGGTGAAGCTGCGCATGATTCCCCAGACGGTGCCGAACAGCCCGACGAAGGGCGCGACCGAGCCGACGGTGGCGAGGAAATTGAGCCGATCGGCGAGACGATCGACTTCCATCGCGATCGCTGCGCCCATCGCCGTGGCAAGACGCTCGCGGGTGCCGTCGCGGTCGATCGACTTGCCCGAGGTGGAGCGGCGCCATTCGGTGACGCCGGCCAGGAAGATGCGCGCAATCGGCTGGTCGCGCGTGGCCATGCGGCGGTGGAAATCGTCGATGTCGTCCGCCTCGCGATATTCGACCTCGAACTGATCGATCCCCTTCTTCACGCTGCCGATGCGGAAGCCGAAGCTCAGGATGATCGCCCAGGTCCAAAGGCTCGCCAGCAGCAGGCCGATCATGACGCCGCGGACCACCCAGTCCGCCTGGAGAAACAGGCCAATGGGCGACATGGTCGCAGCGTCGGTACTCATGAATTCCATGACGAGATCAGATCCCCTTCCACAACAACAGTTCGAACGCCGCCATCCACTCGGCCGGCTGGCGCCGCGGCCGCCCGGACGGGGAGACGAACGCCGCCTCGACCTCCGCTTCGGCCAATATGGTTTCGCCCCGCATGACTCGTTGCTGAATGACCACGGCAACGGGACGCAGCGACACAAGCCGGCTCACGACGACAAGTTCCTCGCCGAGCCGGGCGGGGGCACGATAGGCGATGTGGAGGTCGCGGACGACATAGGCGCCCTCCCCGCCCTCGAACGCTGCACGCTGGTCGATGCCGGCGGCGGCGAGCATGTCGGAACGGGCGCGCTCCATGAAACGAAGGTAATTGGCGTGATAGACCACTCCCGTCAGGTCGGTGTCCTCGAAATAGACGCGCAGCACGAACCGGTGCTCAAGGCCCAGGAAACGGCCGACCGCGGGAAGAGCCTCCATGCCACCGGCCTTAACCAAGCGATCCACGCGGGGGAACCCCTGCGGTCAGTCGAACAGGCCCTCCTGCGCGGTGGGAGGCGGGTCCAGCCCGAGATGCTTCCATCCCGCGGCGTTGAGGCAGCGGCCGCGCGCGGTGCGCGCGATCATCCCGATCTGGATCAGATAGGGCTCGATCACTTCCTCGATCGTGTCGCGCGGCTCGCTGAGCCCCGCGGCGAGCGTCTCCACACCCACCGGGCCGCCGCGATAGATGTCGGCGATCATCGTCAGATAGCGCCGGTCCATATTGTCGAGCCCCAGCGCATCGACCTCGAGCCGGGTGAGCGCGGCGTCGGCGGCCACGGCATCCACCACCGCCCGCCCCGCGACATTGGCGAAGTCGCGCACGCGGCGGAGCAGCCGCCCGGCGATGCGCGGGGTGCCGCGGGCACGCCGGGCGATCTCGCGCGCGCCGTCCGGAGCGACATGGAGATCGAGCAGGTTGGCTGCGCGGGTGACGACGCGCTCCAGCTCCTCGACGGTATAGAACTGGAGCCGCACCGGAATGCCGAACCGGTCGCGCAGCGGGGTGGTGAGCAGCCCCTGGCGCGTGGTGGCGCCGACCAGGGTGAAGCGCGGCAGATCGATCCGCACCGAACGTGCTGATGGCCCTTCACCAATCATAAGGTCCAGCGCCCGGTCCTCCATCGCGGGATAGAGGACCTCCTCGACCGCGGGATTGAGGCGATGGATCTCGTCGATGAACAGCACGTCGCCGTCCTCGAGATTGGTGAGCAGCGCGGCGAGGTCGCCCGACTTGGCGATCACCGGCCCCGAGGTGGAGCGGAAGCCGACGCCCATCTCACGCGCGATGATCTGCGCGAGCGTGGTCTTGCCGAGCCCGGGCGGGCCGAAGAACAGGACATGATCGAGCGCGTCGCCTCGCTGGCGGGCGGCATCGATGAACACACGCAGGTTTTCGCGCGCGGCGCGCTGGCCGACGAACTCGTCGAGCGATTTGGGGCGCAGCGCGGCGTCGACGTCCTCGGGACGGCGCGAGGCAGTGAGAATGCGGTCGGCGTCGGTCACAGCATCCATCCGATACCTGCGCCAGCGAGAATGGCTACGATCAGGAACAGCGCAAAGAACGTGTTCCGCCTGAGCGGAAGCACCTTGGCAGGGCCTCTATAGAATGGACCACGCTCAAGCTGAGCCCTCCGGAAATTAGGAAAGCGGTCACTCACTTCGCCGCCTTCCTGAGCGCCAGCCGCACCAGTGCGTCCAGCGTCGCGCCGTCGCCGAGCTCGTCGTTGGCGGCGTTGACCGCGGTGGAGGCTTCGGCGGGCTTGAAGCCGAGGTTGAGGAGTGCGGAGACGGCGTCGGCTGCGGCGCCGCCCGCGGGAACCGGGGCCGCGCCTGCGCCGCCCAGCGCGATCCCGCCGGCCTTGTCCTTCAGTTCGTTGACGATGCGCTGGGCGAGCTTGGGGCCGACGCCGTTGGCGCGCGCAATCGTCGCGGCGTCGGCACGGGCGACGGCGGTGCGCAGCTCGTCGGGGGTGAGCAGCGACAGGATGGCGAGCGCGACCTTGGAGCCGACGCCCTGCACCGAAGTGAGCAGGCGGAACCAGTCGCGCTCGTCGGCCGTGGCGAAGCCCATCAGCCGGATCGAATCCTCAGCGACGAGCATCACCGTGTGCACCGTCACCGCCGATCCGGTGCCGCCGAGCTTGTCGAGCGTCTTGGCCGAGGCGCCGACCAGATAGCCGACGCCGTTCACGTCGATCACGGCGTGGTCGCTGCCGGTCGCGGCGAGCTGGCCCTTGAGGTGCGCGATCATGCCGGCACCGCCCGACGTTCAACCGACCGGTTGAGCGAACCGGCTGACCTGCTTGACTCGTTATGCGGTTTTTCGCGCGCGTCCCCAGAGAGAGGACGCCGCGAGTCAAGCAGATGCCCAACCAAATGGTTGAACGAACCAGTTGACTTGCTTGACTCGATTCGCGGTTTTTCGCGGGAGATCCGAGCAGCGTCGGCGAGGCAGGCGGCCGGAAAGTGCATGGCCGGTACATAAGCGGAACGCGCCCGCGTAGGAAAGCGAAATCAGGCGCGAGGGCGGGCAGTGGCGAGATGATGGGCGTGGCAGATCGCGACGGCGAGCGCATCGGCGGCGTCGGGTCCCGCGATCTTCACGCCCGGCAGCAGCCGCGACACCATGGCATGGACCTGCGCCTTCTCGGCCGCGCCGGTGCCGACCACGGCCTTCTTCACCACGCTGGGGGTATATTCGCCGACGTCGAGCCCAGCCCGGGCGGCGGCGCAGAGCACGACGCCGCGGGCCTGGCCGAGCTTGAGGGTGGATTGGGCATTGGAATTGACGAACACTTCCTCACAGGCCGCCGCCTCGGGCGCGTGATCGGCGATCAGCGCGGCGAGCATCGCGTCGAGATGCGCGAGCCGCCGGGCGAGCGGGGCCTGGGGATCGGTCTTGAGCTTGCCGTTGGCGAGGTGGCTGAGGCGGTTGCCCTCGGCGCGGATGATGCCCCAGCCGGTGGTGCCGAGCCCGGGGTCCAGGCCAAGGAGGATCAAATTCCCTCTCCCGGCCGGAAAGGGAGTGAGGCGCGAAGCGCCGGAAGGGCGAGGGTCGACGGGCAGGAAACAAGCTTGCCCTCACCCTTCCCATCGCCTTCGGCGACGGGCCCCTTCCCTCTCCCGCTGGGAGAGGGAGTTTGGATCAACCCAGCTTCTCCATGACCTCGTCCGAGACTTCGTAGTTGCCCCAGACGGTCTGGACGTCGTCGTCGTCGTCGAGCGTGTCGATCAGCTTGAAGAGCGTCGCGGCATCGTCGGCATCGACGCTCACCATGGTCTGCGGCTTCCACGCGAGCTTGGCGCCTTCGGGCTCGCCGAGCACGGGCTCGAGCGCCCGGGCGACTTCGTGGAGGTCGGCCTGGGCGGTCCAGATCTCGTGGCCGTCCTCGCTGCTCGTCACGTCCTCGGCGCCCGCTTCGAGCGCGGCTTCGAACACCTTCTCGGCATCGCCGGCGCTCATGGGATAGGTGATCAGGCCCATCCGGTCGAAGCCGTGGCTGACCGAGCCCGAGGCGCCCAGATTCCCGCCGTTCTTGGAGACGGCGGTGCGGACGTTGGTGGCGGTGCGGTTGCGGTTGTCGGTCAGCGCTTCGATGATCAGCGAGACGCCGCCCGGGCCGAAGCCCTCGTAGCGGACTTCCTCGTAGTTCTCGGCGTCGCCGCGCGAGGCCTTGTCGATCGCGCGCTGGATATTGTCCTTGGGCATCGACGCGGCCTTGGCGGCGTTGACCGCCGCGCGCAGGCGCGGGTTCATGTCCGGATCGGGGGCGCCCATCTTGGCCGCGACGGTGATTTCGCGGCTGAGCTTCGAGAATGCCGCCGAGCGCTTCTTATCCTGCGCGCCCTTGCGGTGCATGATGTTCTTGAACTTGGAATGGCCTGCCATTGCGCTCTCGTATGAATTCGGTCGCGCGTCTCTAGGACAGCGGGTGGCCGCGGGGCAATGCCTGAGGTTTTTTGGTTCACGCGAGGGCGTGGACCCCAGTTCAGCCCAGGGTTACGGCGGTGCCCGAGACCGAGACCATCAGCATCGAGCCGCCCTGGCCGATCACTTCATAGTCGAAGTCGATCCCGATCACGGCGTTGGCGCCGAGCGCCTGCGCTTCCGCCTCGAGCTCTTCGAGCGCGGTCTTGCGCGCCTCGCGCAGCGGACGTTCGTAGCTGGCGGTGCGGCCGCCCACGATATCGCGGATGCCGGCGAAGAGATCGCGGAAGATGTTGGCGCCGATGATCACTTCGGACGTCACGATGCCGTGGTAGCTCGCGACCGTCCGGCCTTCGATCGTGGGGGTCGTGGTGACGATCATCGGTGTTCCTTTCTGTTCGTTTCAGCGTGCTGAAACACTGCGGCACCGGCCCTCCCCCGGCCACCCGACGGCAGTGTTCCGGGTGGCCGGGGGGAGAGCGCCGGTACCGCTTCAGCGAAGCTGAAAAGGCTCTAGCCGAAAACGCGTCAGATGCCGAGCGCCTGCTTGTAGGTCTCGAGCAGCATCTCGGCCTCGTCGCGGTGATGCTTCTCCATTTTCCGCAGCCGGACGATCGAGCGCATCGTCTTGACGTCGAAGCCGGTGGACTTGGCTTCGGCGTAGACGTCCTTGATGTCGTCCGCGATCCCCTTCTTCTCCTCCTCGAGCCGCTCGATGCGTTCGATGAAGAGGCGCAGCTGCTCGGCGGAAATCGAATCGGACAAGGGAGTCTCCTGAAGGCGTGAAGAATGGGAAAGCGGCGCGATTAGTGGAGGCCGCGGTGCGGCTCAAGCCCCGCGAGCGCAAGAGCGGATCAGCGCGAGGGATCGGTCATCGACGGCGGGTCGCTCGCGGGAAAGCTGTCGTCGAGCGCGTCGTCGAGCAGCGCCTCGACATGGTTGCGCTTCATGCTCTCGTTCATTCGCTCGATCTGCTCAGGCGTTGCAGGGAGCTGGTGGCGCGCCTTCCACTCGTCGAACGGCATCGCATAGACGATCTCGCGCGCCTGGTCCTTCGTCAGCGACGGATCGGCCTCGGCGATCCAGTCGGCCAGGCAATTGCGGCAGAAGCCCGCCAGCCCCATCAGATCGATGTTCTGCGCATCGGCGCGGTGCCGCAAATGGCGGACGAGCCGCCGGAACGCCTTGGCTGCCGTTGCGTCATCCAGCGTTTCTAGCGTGGGCACGTGCACCTCCATGGTTGATCCTCCCGCGTTAGTGGGTAGGGTCCAGACTCATAAACCGCAACGGCCGGGACGGAGCGGATTTTGGCGCATGGGTAGGAGCGAGGAGGGAGCGATGCCGAAGCATCGTGCCCCCAAGGAGACTTTGGCTCGCGACGCCCTCCATGCGCCAAAAGCCGCCCGCCGCTTCGCGGTTGCCCTGTCGCGTCCGCCGGCTGCGTCGGACGAACACGACAGGGCAATCCCGACCGTTGCGGTTTATGAGTGTGGACCCTAGAGGCGAGCGCGCACAAGGGATGACAAATATGACCAAGGCGATCGCCCCCCGTTCCCGCAAAGTCCGCGTCCTCGCGACGCTGGGCCCTGCGAGCAGCACACCCGAGATGATCCAGCAGCTGTACGAGGCCGGCGCCGACGCCTTCCGGATCAACATGAGCCACGGCGATCAGGCATCGAAGGTGCCGCTGTTCGAGGCGATCCGCGGGCTGGAGAAGAAGCTGGGACGTCCGACGACGATCCTTGCCGACCTGCAGGGACCCAAGCTGCGCGTGGGCAAGTTCGCCGAAGGCAAGGTGATGCTCGAGACCGGGCAGACCTTTATCCTCGACCGTGACGCGACGCCGGGCGATTCGACTCGCGTCCAGCTGCCGCACCGCGAGATCTTCGAGGCGGCGCACGCCGATGCCCGCCTGCTGCTCGACGACGGCAAGCTGGTGCTGCGCGTGACCGAAGCGACGCCGGACCGGCTGACCACGGTGGTCGAGGTCGGCGGCGCGCTTTCGAACAACAAGGGGCTCAACGTTCCCGACATGGTGCTGCCGCTCGCGGCGCTGACCGAAAAAGATCGCAGCGACCTTTCCTTCGCGGTCGAGCAGGGCGCCGACTGGATCGCGCTGAGCTTCGTCCAGCGCCCCGAGGACCTGATGGAAGCCCGGCGGCTGATCGGCGGCAAGGCCGCGCTGCTCGCCAAGATCGAGAAGCCCAGCGCGATCGCGCGGCTCGACGAGATCATGGAGCAGTGCGACGGCGTGATGGTGGCGCGCGGCGACCTGGGCGTCGAGCTGCCGCCGCAGAGCGTGCCGCCGCTCCAGAAGCGCATCGTCGAGACCGCCCGGCGGATGGGCCGGCCGGTGATCGTCGCGACGCAGATGCTCGAATCGATGATCGAATCGCCCTCCCCCACGCGCGCCGAAGTCTCCGACGTCGCGACCGCGGTGTACGACGGCGCCGATTCGATCATGCTCTCGGCCGAAAGCGCCGCGGGCAAATGGCCGATCGAATCGGTGGCGATGATGAACTCGATCGCCGACGCCGTGGAGCGCGACCCCGCGCACGGCGACCGGGTCCACTTCACCGTCACGCGCCCCGACCCCACCACCGCCGACGCGCTGGCCGAGGCGGCGAAGAACATCGCGCGCACCGTATCGGCATCGGCGATCGTCTGCTTCACCAGCTCGGGATCGACCGCACGCCGGATCGCGCGCGAGCGGCCCACGGTGCCGATCATGGTGCTGACGCCGAAGCTCGAAACTGCGCGGCGCACCGGGCTGCTGTGGGGCACGCACGCCGTGCACACCCGCGACGTCGAATCGTTCGAGGAAATGGTCGCCAAGGCCAAGCGCATGGCGCTGCGCCATCACCTGGCGGCGGCGGGCGACCGCGTGGTGGTGTGCGCCGGCGTGCCGTTCAAGACGCCGGGATCGACCAACGTGCTCCACGTCGTCACCATCGTGGGCGACGAGCTCAAAAACTACAGCGGGCCGAGCGAGAGCTGAGCTAATCTCGGCGCGAACAGGAGGATTCGATGGAATCGGAGTTTCTGGACGCACTGGAGAAGCTGGACCAAGCCGCCTCCAAAGCACCCTGGTTCGTCGAGCAGCTCGATGACGAGGTCTGCATGGGTCTCGTCGCGGTTGCGAATAGACAGCCTCCCGTTACCCCTCTGGGCGGGAGGGATTGGCAGGGCGACCATGTCATTGCGGCCTGTCTCGTCCAATCGCCGCCCTATGTCGTGCCGGCCGATGATCGGTGGGCCGAGAATGCGGCTCTGATCGCGGAGATGCGCAACGCGCTGCCGGAGCTTATTCGTCTCGCGCGGATCGGCCTTGCGCAGGAACAGGCGCAGCAGCCGCGTCTCTAGACAAGCAATCCCAGCCGGACCAGCTCGGCGCGGAAGTCGGCGGCGTTGGTGAAGAGCAGCGCGTGGATGCCTGCCTTGCGCGCGCCCTCGACATTGGCGGGGCTGTCGTCGACGAACACGGCGTCGGGGCCCGTGAGGCCGAAGCGGCGGAGCGCTAGATCGTAGATCGCGGGATCGGGCTTCACGAGCTTCTCGTCGCCTGAGACGACGACGTCGCGGAAGCGGCCGAACAGGTCCTGGTGCTGCGGCACCCAGGCGCGCCAGAACTCGCCCGAGAAATTGGTGATCGCGAAGAGCGGCACGCCGGCCGAATCGAGCTCGGCGACGATCTCGGCCATGCCTTCGACCGCAGGCCCGACCGAATCGTTGAAGCGCGGACCCCAGGCGGAAATCAGCTCGGCGTGCTCGGGATACTCCGCGATCAGCTCCGCCGAAGTCTCGGCGAAGGGGCGGCCGGCATCATGCTGGAAGTGCCATTCGCGCGTGACGACCTGCGCCAGAAACGCTTCGAGCGCCTGACCGTCTTCGATCAGGCGCTCGTAGAGATACCGCGGATCCCAGTGGAAGAGGACGTTGCCGACATCGAAGATGACGGCGGACGGCTTCCCCACGGCCGGAATTAGCCCTGGCGGGCCTTGAACCGACGGTTGGTCTTGTTGATCACGTAGATCCGGCCACGGCGGCGGATCACGCGGTTGTCGCGGTGCCGCCCCTTGAGCGACTTCAATGAATTCACGATCTTCATGACCGATTCGCTTCTCAAACTATCTGGAATGCCGGAAAAGAGGCGCCCGCCTATAGTCGCGAGGCCGCCAAGTCAAGGCATAGCGGGCGGGGAACGAGTCGGAGACCGCAGGGTTGATCCTGCGGCGGAACGGTGCTTTCGCAGGATGGGAGGTGCGTGTCTAATGCATAGGAAGATAAGCCTGGCGATCGCGGCCGCGGCGCTGCTCGCGGGCGGATGCGCCCCAACCTATCGCCCGTCGCCGGTCGATGTGACGCGTTACCATCTGGGGCAGCCGTTCGAGCGCACGACCGTGGCGATCGAGCCGATGCAGGGCTCCGGGCCGCCGAGCCCCGAATATCAGATGTATGCCGATGCCGTGGCGACCGAGCTCGCGCAGCTGGGCTATGTCCGCTCCACCAGCAGCATGCCCTCCGGCTACATCGCCGGGGTGGCCTTCATCCGCGCGCCCAAGGGAATGTTCCGCGAAAGGCCGCCGGTTTCGATCGGCGTGGGCGGAGGCAGCTACAGCGGCGGCTGGAGCGGCGGCGGCGGCGTGGGCGCAGGTGTGAGCTTCGGCGTGGGCGGCAAGACGCGCCAGGTGGTGAGCTCCGAGCTGTGGGTCCAGCTGCGGCGGCGCAGCGACAACACCGTGATCTGGGAAGGCCGCGCAGTGACCGATTCGATCAGCGGCACCAGCGGCAGCGATCCGCGCGATCAGGCCGGGCGACTGGCCCAGGCGCTTTTCCGGGGCTTCCCAGGCGAGTCGGGCGTGACTACCACGGTCAAATGAGCATCACGATCAACGCCGCGTTCGACGGCGGCAACATCCGCCTGGTCGGCATCGAAGGCGACCGGGTGGACCTGGAAATCGTTCAGGACCACGAGTCCGAATTCTACCAGTGGTTCCACTTCCGCCTGGCCGGCGCGAAGGGGCGGACGCTGACTTTCCGCATCCTCAATGCGGGCGGCGCGGCCTATGCCTTCGGCTGGCCGGGATACAAGACGCGCTGGAGCCCCGACCGCGAGAACTGGCGCACGACCGACACGCACTATGCCGACGGGGTGCTGAGCTTCACGCGCGCGATCGATACCGACATCGTCTGGTTCGCCTATTTCGCGCCCTATTCGATGGAACGGCACCATGATCTGGTGACGCGGATCGCAGGCAGGCCCGGCGTTTCGCACCGCGAGCTGGGCGTGACGCTGGACGGGCAGCCGATCGACTATCTGACGCTGGGCGAAGGCCCGAAGCAGGTGTGGCTCTATGCGCGTCAGCATCCCGGCGAGACGATGGCCGAATGGTGGATGGAAGGCGCGCTCGAGAAGCTGACCGACCCCGATGACGCCGCTTCGGCGGCGCTGCGCGCCAAGGCGACCTTCCACATCGTCCCCAACATGAATCCCGACGGGTCGCGCCGCGGGCACCTGCGCACCAATGCCGCGGGCGTGAACCTCAACCGCGAATGGCACGCGCCGACGCCCGAGCGCAGCCCCGAGGTGCTCGCGGTCCGGAACCGGATGGACGAGACCGGAGTCGACTTCGCGATCGACGTCCATGGCGACGAGGCGATCCCGGCCAACTTCCTTGCCGGATATGAAGGCATCCCGGGCTGGACCGACGCGCACGGCGAGAAGTTCTACGAATATGGCCGACGGCTGGCGGCGGGCACGCCCGAGTTCCAGCTCGACCTGGGCTATGAGAAGTCGGCGCCGGGGCAGGCCAATCTCTCGATGTCGACCAACCAGCTCGCCGAGCGGTTCGGAGCGGTATCGATGACGCTGGAGATGCCGTTCAAGGATCACGAGGCCAATGCCGACGCCGAATTCGGCTGGTCGCCGGCGCGGTGCAAGGTGCTCGCGCACGCGTGCCTGGACACGCTGGCCGGCTTCATCGACGAGCTGTGATGGAGATCCGCGATGGAGGGCTCGACGAGCCGCAGGTGATCGCGCTGCTGCGCTTCCACATGGAGGGCATGCTCGCCAACTCGCCCAAGGACAGCTGCCATTTCCTGGACCTCTCCGGGCTTCGCGCACCGGGGGTGAGCTTCTGGAGCGTATGGAACGGCGATGCGCTGCTCGGCGTGGGAGCGCTCAAGCAGCTCGATCCGGAGCACGGCGAAGTCAAATCGATGCGCACCGCCCCCGATCAGCTGCGCAGCGGCGTGGGCGCAGCGCTGGTGAGCCACGTGCTGAGCGTGGCGCGCCAGCGCGGATACAAGCGGCTGAGCCTGGAGACGGGCAGTGGCGCGGCGTTCGAGGCAGCGCATGCGCTCTACCGGAAGTTCGGGTTCACCGATTGCCCGGCGTTCGGCGACTATCCGGACGATGATCCGTTCAGCCGGTTCATGACGCGGGTGCTGTAAAATGCGCTCCCGCTTGCGGGGAGGGTCCTTGCCCCCCGCGGCTCAGCCGCTAAGGACCTCGGCAAACAGCAGCCTAGAAGACCCCCCCATGCCCAAGCTCGTCCTGATCCGCCACGGCCAGTCCGCCTGGAACCTGGAAAACCGCTTCACCGGATGGTGGGACGTCGATCTGACCGAGCTGGGCGTCAAGGAAGCCTGGGCCGCGGGCGAGCTGATGAAGGAGCGCGGGCTCGATTTCGACATGACCTTCACCAGCTTCCAGAGCCGCGCGATCAAGACGCTCAACCTGGCGCTGGAAGCGATGGGGCGGCTGTGGCTGCCGACCGAGAAGGACTGGCGGCTGAACGAGCGCCACTATGGCGGGCTGACGGGCCTCAACAAGGCAGAGACCGCGGCGCTCCACGGCGACGATCAGGTCAAGATCTGGCGCCGCAGCTTCGACGTGCCGCCGCCGCTCCCCGAGGAAGGTTCGCCCTGGGACCTGGCGAAGGACGAGCGCTACAAGGGGGTGCCGATCCCGCAGACCGAAAGCCTGAAAGACACGATCGCGCGCGTGCTCCCCTATTGGGAGAGCCGGATCGCCCCCGAGCTCAAGGCCGGCAAGCGCGTGCTGATCTCGGCGCACGGCAATTCGCTGCGCGCGCTGGTCAAGCACCTGTCGGGTATTCCGGACGACGAGATCGTGAGCCTGGAGATCCCGACCGGCCAGCCGATCGTCTATGAGCTGGACGAGGGGCTGAACGCGCTGGATCGGTACTATCTGAACGAGCGGTAAGTCGGCGGGCTCCTGCCTTTGTGCTGACGGCGGTAACCAGGCCTCGGCGAGGCCGATAGCTGCGTGACCCTCTCACCTGGAGGGTCACATGCTCAAATATCCGACTCGTTCTTCGCTGCAGCGCTTGCGAGCGCTTCAACGCCATGACAACTGCTTCATCCCCGTTACCACGCAGGTGTTGCCCTCGCCCTTCTCCCCCACTAACAACCCGGCTTTCCGCAAACACGGGGCAGCGATGAGCGAAGCACCTCTCGTCGGCATCATCATGGGCAGCACCTCCGATTGGGAGACGATGCGCCACGCAAGCGCCGTGCTCGCCGAGCTGGGCGTGCCGCATGAGACCAAGGTCGTCTCGGCGCACCGCACGCCGCAGCGGCTTTATGACTATGCGACCGGCGCGGCCGAACGCGGGCTCAAGGTGGTGATCGCCGGTGCGGGCGGTGCGGCGCATCTGCCCGGCATGGCGGCATCGATGACGCACCTGCCGGTGCTGGGCGTACCGGTCGAATCCAAGGCGCTGAAGGGCGTCGACAGCCTCTATTCGATCGTCCAGATGCCCGGCGGCGTGCCGGTGGGGACGCTGGCGATCGGCAAGCCGGGCGCAATCAACGCGGGGTTGCTCGCCGCCGCGATCCTGGCGACTTCGGACGATGCGCTCGCCGGCAGGCTCAAGGCCTGGCGCGCGGCGCAGACCGAGAGCGTGGCGACCGATCCCCAATGAGCGTTCTCCCCCCGGGATCGACGATCGGCATATTGGGCGGTGGCCAGCTCGGGCGGATGCTCGCGGTCGCCGCGGCGCAGCTCGGCTATCGCACACACATATTGGCGCCCGACGAGGAAAGCGTCGGCGCCCAGACCGCATCGAGCTTCACGCGCGCCGACTATCATAGCCGGATCGTGCTCGACGAGCTCGCCGGGCAGACCGATGTCGTGACCTATGAGTTCGAGAACGTCGCGCTCGATCCGGTCGAGTATCTCGCGAGCAAGGTTCCGGTGCGTCCCGGCGCGAAGAGCCTGGAGATCGCGCAGGACCGCGCGCGCGAAAAAGCATTCGTCGGCGAGCTGGGCGGGCGGACCGCACCATGGGCACCCGTCTCGACGCGCGAGGAGCTGCGCGCCGCGATCGAGGCGATCGGCGCGCCCGCGATCCTCAAGACGCTGCGGCTGGGCTATGACGGCAAGGGGCAGGTGCGAATCCGCGATGCTGCCGAGGCCGAGGCTGCCTGGGCCGAGATCGGCGAACGGCCGGCGATCCTGGAAGGCTTCGTCGAGTTCAGCCACGAATTCTCGATCATCACGGTGCGCGGGCTCGATGGGGCGCTGACGCATTATCCGCCGCCGTGGAACGAGCATCGCGACGGCATCCTGCACCGCTCGTCGCTTCCCGCCCCCGCGGAGATCGCGCGCCACTGGACCGAAGCGGCGACGCTCGCGGGGCGCGTGGCCGAGAAGCTGGGCCATGTCGGCGTTCTGACGCTGGAGTTCTTCGCGACGGCCGACGGCCCGGTGTTCAACGAGATGGCGCCGCGCGTCCATAACAGCGGCCACTGGACGATCGAAGGCGCCGAGACTTCGCAGTTCGAGAACCACATCCGTGCGATCTGCGGGCTGCCGCTGGGATCCACGGCGCTGACCGGATCGCATGTCGAGATGGAGAATCTGATCGGCGAGGACGCGCACCGCTGGAGCGAGCTGCTCGCCGAGCCGGGCGCACACCTGCACCTCTATGGCAAGGCGAACATCCGGCCGGGCCGCAAGATGGGGCATGTGACGCGGGTCAGGCCGGACTGAAATCCTTCCGCCGCCGACCAAGGGCCAAGAATACCGTTCGCCCTGAGCTTGTCGAAGGGCGCGCTGCCGGGAGCGAATCGCCTGTGGGGAGCCGCCCTTCGACAGGCTCAGGGCGAACGGGCAAGGTAGCGATTCCGATGAAAAAGGCCCGCCTCCTTGTCCAGGAAGCGAGCCCTTTCGTTTCAGCCTTGAGCGCCTCAGCTCAGGCGCGGGTGCCCGTGATCGGGAAGCTGCCGAACACGCCCGCGGTGACGGTGCCGTTGAGGCTGTCGCCATCGACGGTCGCCTCGCAGGTGAGGGTCATGGGCATCGGCACGCTGATGTCGAGCGTCCAGCTGAGCGTGTCGCCGCTCACCTTGCCGTCCTTGATGTCGGTGGTGCCGAGCCCGCCCGAGAAGGTGCCGGTGAAGCTGTCACCCGCGCTCTGGACGGTGAGCACCGCCTGCTGATCGCCCATCGGCGACTTGGTCACGGTGTTCCAGCTTCCGTCAACATTGCCCATCGCGTCTCTCCCGCCTTGGATCATTTCGCCGCGGGCGAACCGCCGCCCAGCGCCGCTGCATCGACCACCTCGACAGGCAGACCGATGCTGTCAAGCTGCGGCCGGACCGTCTTGGCATCGCCGACCACCACGAAAACGAACCTGTTCGGGTCGAGAGACGCGCGTGCCGCAGCGTCAAGCTCGGCTGCGGTCATCGCGCGATATTTTTGCGCGATGCTGTCGTAGAAGTCGTCCGGACGGCGCCGGAGGTCGTTCTGCTGCATGGCGGTGAGCACCGCGCCCGAGGTTTCGTAGCGCCCCGCGAGCTCGCGAGTCGATCCGTTGACCTCGCGCACCAGCTCGGCCTCGGTCACTCCCTTGCTGGTCAGGAAATCGCGAACCTGCTGCTGGATCGCCTTGATCGAGTCGCCGGTCTTGTCGGCCTGGACCGGAGCGCTGATCGTGTAGGGTACGGCGTGCTCGAGCCAGTTGTAGCCGCCGCCCGCGCCATAGGACCAGTGCTTGGTCTCGCGCAGGTCCATGTTGATCCGCGACAGGAAGCCCGAGCCGAGCACCTGATTGGCCGTGAAGTGAGTGAGCAGCTCGGTCTTGGGATCGAGCGGCGTCATCTGCGCGGCGAGGATCAGCGACTGCGGGGAATCCGGACGATTGACGAGCAGGATCTTGGGCGCCGACTGCTTCGGCGCGATGTCGAACGCCTTGACGCCGGCAGGTCCCTCGCCCTTCCAGTTGCCGAAACGGGCCTCGAGCGCGGCCTGGACCTCGGCCAGGGGCCGATCGCTGACGACGAAGACCTTTGCTTTGTCCGGCCGCACCCAGGCCCTGTAGAATGCGAGCAGATCGTCGCGCGTGAGCGCCTTCACCGCGGCAGGATCGCCCGAACCGGCGGCGAGCTTCGCATAGGGATTGCCCGTGCCGTAGAGCAGCGGGGGCAGCGCGCGCCCGGCGAGCCCCTGCGGGCTGGTGAGCTCCTGCGCGATGCCCGTTAGCAGGGTTGCGCGGATACGCTCGATCTCGGCGGGCGCGAAGGCGGGGTTGCGCACCACATCGGCGAACAGGTCGAGCGCCCCGGCCAGGTTCGGGCTGGGCGCGGTGACGCCAAGGTAGGTCCGGTCGGCCGAACTGCCGGTGCTGATGTTGGCGCCAAGCCGCTCGCGCGCCTCGGCGATCGCAGTCGAATCCCGGGTGGTCGTGCCTTCGTCGAGCAGCGACAGCACTAGGTTCTGCGTGCCGAGCTTGCCCGCCGGATCGGCCACCGTGCCCGCATCGAAACTCATCACCACCTGGGTGACGGGAACCGCGTCGCGGTGCGCATAGACCAGTTCGATGCCGTTCGAGAGCTTGGCGCGGCTGACATCCGGGAAATCGAGATCGCCGATCTGGGCGACATCGGGCATCGCACCGCGCGTGCCCTTGAACGGCTCGGCCTTGGGCGCTTCCGCCGCGGGCTTGGCGGAGGGAACCGATTGCGCGTCCTGATAGGCCTCGCGCTGGCCCGGCTCGACCATGATCGTAAGCGCCGGGCGCGTCAGCCACTTGTTGGCCGCCGCCTTCACCTGCGCCGGAGTGACGCGCGCCATCTCCTCGAGCTGCTTCTTGTAGAAGGCGGGGTCGTCCGAATAGAGCTCGCCCGAGGCGAGCGCGACAGCCTTGCCCCCGAAGCCGCCGACCGATTCCAGTCCGGAGATGCGCGAGGAGACGTTGGTGGTGGCGACGCGCTGGACTTCGTCCGCGGTCGGGCCGTTCTTGAGCAGGTCGGCGAGAATCTCGTCGAGCCGCTTCGACACGGTGGCCGGATCGACACCCGGCTTCACGATCGCCTGGATCTGGAAGATGCCGAGCTGCGACATCGACTGGACGCCGGCCGACACCTGGACCGCGGTCTTGTCCTTGCGGACCAGCTCATTGTCGAGCCGCGAGCTGGCGAGGCCGCCGAGCACCTCGCCGAACACGTCGAGCGGAACCGAGTCGGGATCGTTGAGGCCCGGCACCGCCCAGCTGCGCAGGATCAGCGTCGCGGCGACGCGATCCTTCATCACCACCGTCTTGGGCGCGGGCAGCGTGGGGATGGCGACCTTGGGTGCCACGCTCTCGGGGCCTGCCTTGATCGCGCCGAAATATTTCTCGACGAGCGGGCGCGCTTCGCTGGCGTCGATGTCGCCGGCGAGCACCAGCACGGCGTTGTTCGGCCCATAGTGCGAGCGGAACCAGTTCTTCACGTCCTCGAGGCTCGCAGCGTCGAGATCGGCCATCGATCCGATGACGTTGTGGCCATAGGCGGTGCCGCCGAGCAGCTCTTCGAGCAGCGTGTAATAGACGAGGCCATAGGGCTGGTTGTCGCCCTGGCGCTTCTCGTTCTGAACGACGCCGCGCTGCTCGTCGAGCACCTCCTGCGTGACGGCGCCGAGCAGATAGCCCATGCGGTCGCTCTCGAGGAACAGTGCGCGTTCGAGCGCGGGCCTGGGCACCGTCTCGAAATAATTGGTGCGATCGAAGCTGGTGGTGCCGTTGAAGTCGGTCGCGCCGACCTGCTTGAGCGGCTCGAAGAAGTCGCCGGGCGCGTTCTCCGATCCGTTGAACATCAGATGCTCGAACAAATGAGCGAAGCCCGTCTTGCCCTTGGGCTCGTGCTTGGAGCCGACGTCGTACCAGGTCGAGACCGCGACGATCGGCGCCTTGCGATCGGTGTGGACGATGACGGTGAGGCCGTTGGCGAGCTTGAACTCCTCGTAGGGGATATCGACTCGCTTCACGAGCTCGGCGACCGGCACCGGCTTCGCCGCAGGGGCGGCGGCGGCGACGGGCGCCTGCTGGGCCGCGGCGGGCATGGCGACGGCGAGCGCGAGCAGCGCGGCGCCGGAGAGCATCCGATGTGATTTCATGTGGTTGAGAACCCCCAGTCAGAAGAATGGGCGGAGCATAACGAGACCGGTATCGGCTGCAACCAAATCCGGCAGGTGCCCCGGGGTTCTTCCCCCTTTGCATCCGGCGCATGACGACCCAGATTGGCACCGATCGTTACGCTTCCCCTTGTGTTGCCAAAATGCAACACCATTTGTCGGGTACAGGCCAACAGGGACCGATATGAACCTCGAGAAATTCACCGAACGGGCGAAGGGCTTCCTCCAGTCGGCACAGACCGTCGCCATCCGCATGAGCCACCAGCGGATCGCGCCCGAGCATCTGCTCAAGGCGCTGCTCGAAGACGAGCAGGGAATGGCGAGCGGGTTGATCCAGGCTGCCGGCGGGGATCCCAGGCGGGCGCTCAGCGAAACCGATCTCGCGCTTTCGAAGATCCCCGCGGTGTCGGGCTCGGGTGCGCAGCAGACCCCCGGGCTCGACAATGATCTGGTGCGCGTGCTCGATCAGGCAGAGCAGATCGCGCAGAAGGCGGGCGACAGCTTCGTCACCGTCGAACGGTTGCTGGTGGCCCTTGCGCTGGGGCTCAATACTGCGGCCGGCAAGGCGCTGCAGGCGGCAGGCGCACGGCCCGAGGCGATCAACGCCGCGATCAATTCGATGCGCGGCGGACGCACCGCCGACACTGCGACCGCCGAGGACCGCTACGACGCGCTCAAGAAGTTCGCGCGCGACCTGACCGACGCCGCCCGGGCGGGCAAGCTCGATCCGGTGATCGGCCGCGACGAGGAGATCCGTCGCACGATCCAGATCCTGGCGCGCCGCACCAAGAACAATCCGGTGCTGATCGGCGAGCCGGGCGTCGGCAAGACCGCGATCGCAGAGGGGCTGGCGCTGCGCATCGCCAACGGCGACGTTCCCGACAACCTCAAGAACCGCACGCTGATGTCGCTCGACATGGGCTCGCTGATCGCCGGCGCCAAATATCGCGGCGAGTTCGAGGAGCGGCTGAAAGGCGTGCTCGACGAAGTGAAGGCCGGCGAAGGCGACATCATCCTCTTCATCGACGAGATGCACCAGCTGATCGGCGCCGGGAAGACCGAGGGCGCGATGGACGCCGGCAATCTGCTCAAGCCGGCGCTCGCCCGCGGCGAGCTCCACTGCATCGGCGCGACCACGCTCGACGAGTATCGCAAGTATGTCGAGAAGGATCCCGCGCTCCAGCGGCGTTTCCAGCCGGTGTTCGTCGGCGAGCCGACGGTGGAGGACACGATCTCGATCCTGCGCGGATTGAAGGAGAAGTACGAGCTGCACCACGGCGTACGGATCACCGACGGCGCGATCGTTAGCGCCGCGACGCTTTCCAACCGCTACATCACCGACCGCTTCCTGCCCGACAAGGCGATCGACCTGATGGACGAGGCCGCCTCGCGCATCCGCATGGAGGTGGAGAGCAAGCCTGAGGAGATCGAGAATCTCGACCGGCGGATCATCCAGCTCAAGATCGAGCGCGAGGCGCTGAAGAAGGAGACCGACGCGGCTTCGAAGGATCGGCTCGCGAACCTCGAGGCCGAGCTCGCCAACCTCGAGCAGCACTCGGCCGAGCTGACCACCCGCTGGCAGGCCGAGAAGGACAAGATCCATTCGGAGTCGCGGCTGAAGGAGCAGCTCGAAGCGGCACGGATCGAGCTGGAGCAGGCGCAGCGCGCCGGCGATCTCGGCAAGATGGCCGAGCTCAACTACGGCACGATTCCCGCGCTCACCAAGCAGCTCGACGAGGCGCAGGCCACGACCAAGGGCGCGATGCTGCGCGAGGAAGTGACTGCCGAGGACATCGCTTCGGTGGTTGCGCGCTGGACGGGCATTCCGGTCGACAAGATGCTCGAGGGCGAGCGCGAGAAGCTGCTCGCCATGGAGGAGGCTCTCGGCAAGCGCGTGATCGGCCAGGCCGACGCAGTGAAGGCCGTGGCGACTGCGGTGCGGCGCTCGCGTGCGGGGCTGCAGGACCCCAACCGGCCGCTCGGCTCTTTCCTGTTCCTCGGGCCGACCGGCGTCGGCAAGACCGAGCTCACCAAGGCGCTCGCCGAGTTCCTGTTCGACGATCCGAACGCAATGGTGCGGATCGACATGAGCGAGTTTATGGAGAAGCATTCGGTGGCGCGGCTGCTGGGCGCGCCTCCGGGCTATGTTGGTTACGAAGAGGGCGGCGTACTAACCGAAGCGGTTCGCCGTCGCCCCTATCAAGTGGTGCTGTTCGACGAGGTCGAGAAGGCGCACGGCGACGTGTTCAACGTGCTGCTCCAGGTGCTCGACGACGGGCGCCTGACCGACGGACAGGGCCGCACGGTCGACTTCTCGAACACGATCGTGATTCTGACTTCGAACCTGGGCAGCCAGTATCTGACCAACCTTGCCGACGGGCAGAAGGTGGAGGACGTCGAGCCGCAGGTGATGGAGATCGTCCGCGCGCATTTCCGCCCCGAGTTCCTCAACCGGCTCGACGAGATCATCCTGTTCCATCGGCTGGCGGCCAAGCACATGGCGCCGATCGTCGACATCCAGGTCGGCCGCGTCGCGAAGCTGCTCAAGGACCGCAAGGTCCACATCGAGCTCACCGATGCGGCTCGGGCGTGGCTCGGGCGCGTCGGCTACGACCCGGTGTACGGCGCACGGCCCCTGAAGCGGGCGGTGCAGCGCTATCTCCAGGACCCGTTGGCCGACCTGATCCTGCGCGGCGACGTGAAGGACGGATCGACGGTGGAGGTGGACGAGGGCGATGGGGCGCTGGCGCTGAGCGTCAGCTGATCGACGCCCTCGGCGGCCGCGGTGCCGGCGGACATAGCTCATAAAAAGGGGCGGTTCCTTGCGGAACCGCCCCGATTTATTTGGTCGAAAGCAGGACCGGCTTAGAAGCCGATCTTCACGCCCGCCTTGAAGTAACGACCGAAGATGCCTTCGCCGCCCTGGACCGGGTTGTAGCCGTGGGCACCATAGGTAACCACGTCGATCGGAGGCATTTCATCGAGCAGGTTCTGGACGTTCACGTAAAACGTGAAGTTCTCGTTCAGCTTGAACTGCGCGTTCAGGTCGACCGTAATGTAATCCGACACCTGGCACGGTGTGGTACCGTCGCTGAGGCCGCAGTCCTTATAGTCCGTACCTTGGTCCATGGCCGAGAGGTCGTAGCCGTCGAAGTAGTTCATGGTGCCGGTGAGTACGAACTGATCGCTGAACTCCAGCGACGAGGTCCAGGTACCCTTCCACTTGGGCGTGCCCGAACCTGCCGTCAGATTGTAGTTGCCAATCGTACCGTCGTAACGCTCGACGGTGCCGTCCGGATACTCCATCTGCAGACGCAGGATGTAGGTCGCTTCCGCAAAGGTGCGGAAGGTGACGCCATCGGCAACCGGGACATCGGCTTGGATCGAGAAGTCGAGACCTTCGGTTTCGAGCGTGTTGGCATTGATGAAGCCCGACTGAACGAACGCGATACGCGGCAGCGCACCAGGGTTGTTCACGTCCGCCGCGTCCGGGATCACCGTGTAGCCCGCCGGAATGGCCTCGCCCGAGTAATAGGCCTCGATTGCCGGAGCGTTGTTCGCCGTCGTGATGACGTCGGTCTTGCGGATGTTGTAGTATTCCACAGCCAGCTTCACGCGACGGATCGGCTGGACTTCGATTCCGGCAGTGAAGCTGCGCGACTTCTCGGGCTGCAGGTCGGGATTCGATAGCGACGTCTGCCCATAAGACGCAGTACCGCCAGCCGAGGTGCCGAGCACATAGTTCGGGCAGGTATTGTACGTCGCGACCGAGCAACCATACTGGTTCAGGAAGTAATCGGTATAAATGCCCGAAGTAGCGCTGACGTAACCGGTCGTCGGGAATGTCGCGTTCATCTCACCGAACGAGGGGATACGGAAGCCACGCGAATAGGTGCCGCGGAGCGTCACATAATCCTCGAACGGCTTGATGATAACGCCTGCCTTCGGCGAGAAGTTATCGATGCCGTCCGGATAACGGTCATAACGACCCGACAGGTTGACTGTCACCTGATCCACGATCGGAGCGTTGACTTCGCCATAGGCCGAGAAGACCGTCCGGTCTCCCTTAACGGCGAATCCGTTGAGGCGGAAGTAGCGCTCGGTGCCGCCGTTGAAGTCCGAGTTGATCGACGGCGAATCGACCGCTTCGTACCGCACCGACACACCGGCCGCGAGCTCGAGCGCACCGCCCGGAAGCTGGGCCAGCTCGCCGCTCACATTGGCGTCGAACTGGTACAGATCCGAAGTCGAGGTCGCACGGGCTTCCGGCGCCAGATAGTTCAGCGTCTCCTGGCTGTTCGCCGCAGGATTGACGAAGTTATAGCTGCCGTCCGCGATCACATCGAGCAGGTGCTGGATGTAGACATAGCCATTGTACTTGCGCAGCAGGTCCATGTGCATCGCCGTGGCGTTGACACTGTACTGCCAGCCTTCCGCGAGCGGGCCGTTGATCCCCGCCGCGATGCGATACGCGCGGGTGCGGCTCTGGTTGTCTTCGAAGAGGTTCGGGATACGGCCGGTGATCTGCGCGGTCTGGCCCGCTGCCGCGAACGGGTTGTTCGGGTTCAGCGTGCCATTGCCTGCGCCGCAGGCACCCACGGTGCCGCGCGGGCAGACGTAGACCGGAAGCTGCAGGATCGTGTTTCCGCCGTAATAGGGCACGTTCGCCGAGCTGCTGTAGCGCGGATAGTAGAAGGGCGCAGGCGCGTTGGCGCGAATGGTCGCCGGCAGATAGGTGTCATGCGACGAGGACTGGAGGAAGTTGAACGAGGCAAAGGCCTCGGTCTCGTCGTTGATGCGTGCGGTGACGCGCGCTGAGACGCCGAAGCGCTCAATGTCCGGAGTGATCACGCCGTAAAGGTTGGTGACGTCTTCCTGGCAGACCACGTCAGGCGCAGCCGCATTGGTCGGCGCACCGTTTGGATTCAGCAGCGCACGATCGGCCGGAGTCAGGGCATAAGTGGGGAATCCCTGACAGCCGTTCAGCATCTGGTATTGGGTGCGAGCGGCAACGCCCGTCAGCGGATTGGCGGGGCGAACCGCGAACGGAGTCGCAAGACCAAAGCCATGCAGCAGGCCGTCTTCCTGAACGCCGTTGATGATGCCGTTGGAGCCGCAGGTCCCGTCGTTGCAGATGCCGCGATAGTCGTCCGTGTTGAACGGATATTCGCGATCGCGATTGTAGAGCGCTTCCTGGCGATAATAGAAGCCGCTGATATAGGCGTTGAGGCCGTTGGTATCGAGATCACCGAAGCCGGCGGTCATCGACATACGGTACTGGCCCGCGTCGCCGCGCTCCGAAATACCCGTCTCGGCCCGCCCAGAGATGCCCTGAATTTCCTTCTTGGTGATGATGTTCACCACGCCCGCGATCGCGTCTGCGCCGTAGGTCGAGGAAGCGCCGTCGCGCAGAACTTCGATGCGCTCGACGATGTCATCGGGGATCGTGTTCAGGTCGACGAAGTTGCGCGTGCCGTCGTCGGCGAGCGGATAATAGGCAGCGCGCATACCGTCGAACAGCACGAGCGTCGAGTTGGTGGTGAGGCCGCGCAGCGACACTGCCGAGGCGCCGGCTGCGAAAGCGCCGTTCGCCGTGAACGAGTTGGTGAGCGCCGGGCCGTTGTTGGCGGCGATGCGCTGGATGCCTTCCTGAACCGTGCTGATGCCGCGAAGGTCAAGGCTCTCCGCCGTCACGGTGCTGACGGGGGACGGGGTCTGGGTGCCCTGGAAGATGGTGCCGGTGACGACGATCTCTTCGCCCTGGGCCTCTTCGGCGGTCTGCGTGTCGCTTGCCGTAGTCTGCGCAGCATCCTGCGCATAAGCGGGCGCCGCGAAACCCGCGAGCACCAGCGCGGCAAGAGCCGCACTGCCGCGCAGGCCGCGTGTGAATTGCGTCTTCTTCATGAATTTCCCTCGCTTTTCCGGCGATGCTGCAGTGCAGACAGACCGGGTGTCTCCCCGCTCCTCCCGCTCGCGCATTGGCGCACTTCGGGCGAAGCTTGCAGCGATGGATAAGCCAGCCCCCCTGTCTGTAAAGGCAGCATTCAGGTTCTGGACCCGGCTTTTGAGCAAGTGTAGCGAAAATGCCACATATCGGGTTCGATTGTTGCGCGGGCGCCGCGGTATAGAAAAATAATGTTGCGACGCGAAAAATTGCGGAAATCTAATTTGTCGCCGGCATCGGCCCGGCAACCAGCAACGGATCGATCCGCGAACCCCGCCACATCAATCCCCAGTGAAGGTGCGGGCCGGTCGCGCGGCCGCTTTTCCCCACGGCGCCAAGAAGTTGCCCGCGCGCAACGCGCTGCCCGACCCTGACATCGATTCGCGACAGGTGCATGAAGGCGCTGTTGAGCCCCATGCCGTGGTCGATCATCAGCAGATTGCCCTCCAGCGTGAAAGGCGCCGGGGTGGCCAATATCACTACGCCGTCCGCGGGGGCGACGACCGGCGTGCCGGTGGGCCGGGCGATGTCGATTCCGGAATGATAGGCACCGGGTTCGCCGGCGTAGATCCGCTGCGAGCCGAAAAGAGTGGAGATGCGCCCGGTGGTCGGCCAGGCGAAACGCTGCCGCCAGCCTTCTGCGCCCGTGTCCTTCGCCCGCGCGGCCTTGATCTGGGCGAGCTCGGCGGGGCGGCGGCGCGCGAACTCCTGCGAGGGCACCGGATATTTGGGAAGCCGGTCGAGCCGCGAGATGTTCCAGGCGCGCGGCGCGATCGAGAGCGGTTCGCGGACTTCGCTTCCGTCCGCCGTGCGCGCGACCAGCGTCGCCGAGGGGCCTGCGTCCCGATCGAAGGCGATCAGGAAATGGCGATCGGGCGCGAACGGGATGGCCTGGCCGTTGAAGAGAAGCGCCTGGGTGCCGGGCGGCGCCACACCGGTCGCGATCCCGCCCTGGATGAATTCGCCCTGCAAGGTGATGCGGGGCGCTGGTTGAGGCGCTCGCGGCACCGGTGCCGGTGCAGGGCGCGGAGGCGAGGCTTGCGCCGGAGCCTGCGTGCCGCCACCGGCTGCCGGCACGCAGGCGCCGAGCAGCAACGGCAGCAAGCCGGCAATCCGTATCGAGCGCACCAGCCGGCTCAGCTCATTGTCCCCGCATTGCCTCGGTAGCGATCTGCGCATTGGCATAAGCCTCCTGGCGCTCGACGCTCCAGTAGCGGAGCGCATCGAGCGGGATGCGCTCGCCGGTTACCGCACAGGTCACATGATCGCCGGGTGCGAGCACGCGGAAGCCGTTCGCCATGTAGTGAAGCCGCGCGGCCCGGGCGGAGTTGGACATCAGCATGGGCAGGCAACCTCTTGGCTTCGTTCGCTCGTCAGAGCAGGCTCGGCTGCTCGGGCTTGTCGGCATTGTAGGCCTTGCCACCCGAGCGCTCAACCCGCGCGTCGACGGGGCCGTCGTGGAAGTGGAGCGTCACTGCCTGAGCGGCGCGCGCCGCCGCGGCGGTGCCGATCACCTTGCGGGTGCCGCGCGCCTCGACCCAGGCATACCCCTTTTCGAGCGGCCTGTTGGGGTGGACGAGGTCGAGGTGGCGCGAGAGCCCCTCGAACCGATGCCGAGCCGAGGTCAGCCGCTGATCGAGCATGGCGGGACGAAGCGCCCCCGAGCCGCGATCGAGCTGGGATCGTGCGGCGGTAACGCGCCGTTCGAGCGCGCGGTCCAGCCGGGCGCCCAGATCATCCATCCGCTGCCGCTGGGGGCCGAGCAGCGCGTCGCGGCGAGGGAGTACCCGGACGAGCGCCGCAAGCCGTTCCGCCGCGCGCTCATGATAGCGCCGCGCGCAACGCTCGGCTCGGTGCGCGAGCGTCGCGACGCTGTGGCGGACGTCCGCCAGCACCGGCACGGCCATTTCCGCCGCGGCGGTCGGCGTCGGCGCGCGGAGGTCCGCGGCGAAGTCGGAGAGGCTGGTGTCGGTTTCATGCCCTACGGCCGAGATGACGGGAATCGAGCAATCGGCGATCGCGCGGACCACCACTTCCTCGTTGAAGGCCCAGAGATCCTCGATCGATCCGCCGCCGCGCGCGACGATCAGCAACTCGGGACGCGGCAAGGCGCCGCCTTCTGCCATGGCGTCGAACCCGCGGACCGCAGCGGCGACCTGTGCGGCCGCCCCCTCCCCCTGCACTTGCACCGGCCAGAGCAGCACATGGCACGGGCAGCGATCCTCGAGCCGGTGGAGGATGTCGCGGATCACTGCACCGGTGGGCGACGTCACCACGCCGATCACACGAGGCATGAAGGGCAGCCGCTTCTTGCGCTCGGGCGAGAACAGCCCCTCGGCCGCCAGCTTGGCCTTGAGCTTCTCGAACAGCGCCATCAGGGCGCCTTCGCCCGCGAGCTCCATACGATCGATCACGATCTGGTATTTGGAGCGGCCGGGATATGTGGTGAGCTTGCCGGTGGCGATCACTTCGATCCCGTCCTGCGCGGCGAAGGGAATCGCCGCGGCGGCGGCGCGCCACATCACGCCGTCGATCACTGCGTCGGCATCCTTGAGGCACAGATAGGCGTGTCCCGATGCGGCACGCTTCCAGCCCGAGATCTCGCCGCGCAGCCGCACGCGGCCGAACTCGCCTTCCACCACGCGCTTGAGCTTGGCGGAAAGCTCGCTCACGCTCATCTCCGGCGCGTTGTCCCCCGGCATCTGCTCGGCTACGAGCCGGCCTGAAGGCGCATCAAGGCCGGAAGTCGCATCAAGGAAGGGGTCGCTCATGAATGTCCTGCTGCTGGGCTCGGGAGGGCGCGAACATGCGCTCGCCTGGAAGCTCGCGCAATCGTCGCTGCTCGGAAAGCTCTACGCCGCTCCGGGCAATCCGGGAATAGCCGAGCATGCCGAGCTCGCCGATCTCACGATCGCGGACCAGCGATCGGTGATCGATTTCTGCCTGCGCCATTCGATCGGCTTCGTCGTGATCGGACCGGAGGCGCCGCTGGTCGAGGGACTGGCGGATAATCTGCGCACCATGGGCATCGGCGTGTTCGGCCCGGGCAAGGCGGCGGCCCAACTCGAAGGATCGAAGGGCTTCACCAAGGACCTTTGCGCGCGCGAGAACATCCCGACCGCCGCCTATTCGCGCGTCGAGACGCGCGATGGCGCGCTCGCGGCGCTGGACGATTTCGGCCTGCCGGTGGTGATCAAGGCCGACGGGCTCGCCGCGGGCAAGGGCGTCACCGTGGCGACGACGCGCGACGAAGCCGAAGGCGCGATCGCTGCGATCTTCGCCGAGGCGGGCGGCAGCGCGGTGATCGAGGAGTTCCTCGAGGGCGAGGAGGCGAGCCTGTTCGTGCTCACCGACGGAACCGCGATCCTGCCCTTCGGATCGGCGCAGGACCACAAGCGCGTGGGCGACGGCGACACCGGCCCGAACACCGGCGGCATGGGCGCCTATAGCCCCGCGCGCGTGCTCACGCCGGCGCTCGAGGCGCAGGCGATCGACACGATCGTCCGCCCCACCGTCGAGGCGCTGGCGCGCGCCGGAACGCCCTATTCGGGTGTGCTCTACGCCGGGCTGATGCTCACCGATGCCGGCCCCAAGCTGATCGAGTACAACGCCCGCTTCGGCGATCCCGAATGCCAGGTGCTGATGCTGCGGCTGGAGGACGATCTGCTCGCGCTGATGCTCGCCACGGGCAAGGGCGAGCTGGCGAGCTGCGCCGCGCCGCGCTTCTCGCCCGAGCCCGCGTTGACGGTGGTTATGGCGGCGAAGGGCTATCCCGGCACGCCCGAGACCGGCGGCGCGATCCGGGGAATCGAAGCCGCGGAGGCAGCCGGCGCGCGCGTGTTCCAGGCGGGCACCCGGCTGGAGGGCGGCGCGCTGGTGGCGAGCGGCGGCCGCGTGCTCAACGTGACCGCGCGCGGCCCGAGCGTCGCCGATGCCCAGGCAGCGGCCTATCGCGCGGTGGACACGATCGATTTCCCCACCGGCTTCTGCCGCCGAGACATCGGCTGGCGCGAAGTGGCGCGCGAGCGCGGTTGAGCCGGCTCAGCCACGGAGCATCCCCGCGCAGCCTGCTCGACTGGGCCCGTCCGCTCTGGACGATCTCACGCCTCACGCTATGCAGATACGGCAAGCTGTAGCTGCATCGCGTGAGGAGAGGCACATGAACGATCAGTCCTGGCAAACCGGAACTCCGCTGGTGGATGGCGGCCCCGCGTGGCTGACGCTCTCCTTCGTGTTGATCGCGCTGGGAGTGGTGGCGGCGATCCTGATCCTCGTCTGGGGCACGCGGCTGGCGAGACGCCGCGCCCGGACCGAGGACGAACTCGACGATCGCGGCGCGCTGCATCGCATCGGCACGCCGCCGGTGATGGCGCCCCCGGCACCATCGGTACCCGAGACGCCTGCCGAGGAAGCGCCGCCTCCCGAGCCGCCGATCGCGGACGAGCCGATCGCCGCCGCCGCCTCGCTCGACGCATCCCCTGCATCGCTGGCGGCCTCCGAGCCGACAACCGAACCTACGGCCGAGCCGGTGCCCACAGCGGCAGGCGCCGACGACCTTACGCGGATGAAGGGCGTGGGACCCAAGCTGGCGCAGCGGCTGAACGAAGCCGGGATCACCAGCTTTGCCCAGCTCGCCGCGCTGACGCCCGCGGATGCCGAGGCGCTCGATGCGCAGCTCGGCGACTTCCGCGGACGCATCCACCGCGACCGCTGGATCGAGCAGGCCGGCTTTCTCGCCCGCGGAGACGTCGCGGGCTATGAAGCGAGCTTCGGCAAGCTGTAGGCAGGCCGACTCCCCTCCCTGCAGGGGAGGGGTAAAGGGGTGGGTAGCGTGGGGCGAGGCTCGATGCCTCGTCCAACGCTTTTGCCGGGCCGCTATTGAGTCTTTGCAGCGCACAGACGCGCCCACCCCCAGCCCCTCCCTGCAAGCAGAGAGGGGTGCGGGTCACACTCAGCCCTTCTTCGCGGCCGCCTTCTTGGGCGCTGCCTTCTTCTTCGGCGCCGCCTTCTTCCGGCCCTTGCCCTTCGCAGGCGCGGCTGCGGCGCGCGCGTCGATCAACTGCGCCGCTTCCTCCAGCGTGAGCTGGTCCTTGTCGATCGATTTGGGCAACGTCGCGTTGGTCGTGCCGTCGGTGACATAGGCGCCGTAGCGGCCGTCCATCAGCTTGATCTCGGCCTCGGTGCGCGGATGCTTGCCCAGCAGCTTCAAGGGCTCGCGCGATGCGCCGCGTGCCGGGCGTCCGCCGTTCGCGGCCGCTTCGGCGAGCTTGACCACCGCCGCGTTCATGCCCGTCTCGAACACCTCGGCGGTCGACTGGAGCCGGGCATATTTGCCGTCATGCGCGAGATAGGGCCCGTAGCGGCCGATCGATGCCGTGATCGGATTGCCGGTCTCGGGATGATTGCCGATCGTGCGCGGCAGCTTGAGCAGCTTGAGCGCCCATTCGAGATTGAGATCAATGTCCTTGGGGATCGAGGCGCGCGCCGCGTCCTTCCCCTCGCCCAATTGGATGTACGGCCCGAAGCGGCCCGACTTGCGCTCGACATTCAGCCCGGTCTCGGGGTCCTGCCCCAGCACCTCCGGCCCGCTGTCTTCGCTCCCCTCGCCGCCCGGCTGGGCGAAGCGGCGCGTGAACTTGCACTCGGGATAGTTGGAGCAGGCGATGAACGCGCCGAACTTGCCGCCGCGCAGCGCCAGCTTGCCGGTGCCGCAATTGGGGCAGAGCCGCGGGTCCGATCCGTCGGCCTTCTCGGGGAAGAGATAGGGCGCGAGGAACTCGTCGAGCGCGGCGGTGATGTCCGATGGCTTCTGTTCCATCACCTCGCTGGTGCGCGGCTTGAAGTCGCGCCAGAACTGATCGAGCACTTCCTGCCAGGCAGCGCGCCCGCCCGAGACGTCGTCGAGCTCTTCCTCGAGCTCGGCGGTGAAGTCGTAGGACACGTATTTCTGGAAGAAGCGTTCGAGGAACGCGGTCAGCAGCCGGCCGCTCTCCTCGGCGAAGAAGCGGTTCTTCTCGACGCGGACATAGGCGCGGTCCTTGAGCACCTGGATGATCGAGGCATAGGTGGAGGGCCGGCCGATGCCGAGCTCTTCGAGCCGCTTGACCAGCGACGCTTCGGAGAAGCGCGGCGGCGGCTGGGTGAAATGCTGCTCGGCATTGACTGCCTTCTTGGCCGGCGCGTCGCCCGAAGACATGCGCGGCAGCCGGCGTGCGTCCTCGTCGCCTTCGTCGTCGCGGCCCTCCTCGTAGAGCGCAAGATAGCCGGGGAAGAGCACGACCTGGCCGGTGGCGCGCAGACCATGCTGGCCGGTGCCGTCCTCGAGATCGATCGTGGTGCGCTCCATCCGCGCAGACGCCATCTGGCTCGCCAGCGCGCGCTTCCAGATCAGGTCGTAGAGCCTGGCGTGATCGCCGCTGCCGGCCTTGTCGCGCGAGAAGTCGGTCGGGCGGATCGCCTCGTGGGCTTCCTGCGCGTTCTTGGCCTTGGTCTGATACTGGCGCGGCTTGTCCGGCACGTACGACCCGTCATAGCGAATCGCGACGGCCTTGCGCGCCTCCTGGATCGCCGCACCGTCCATCTGGACGCCGTCGGTACGCATATAGGTGATCGCGCCGTCCTCGTAGAGCGCCTGCGCGATCCGCATCGTGTGGCTCGCCGAGAAGCCGAGCTTGCGCGCGGCCTCCTGCTGCAGCGTCGAGGTGGTGAAGGGCGGCGGCGGGTTGCGCATCGCCGGCTTGGTCTCGACGCTCGCGACCGAGAAGCGCCCTTCCTCGACTGCCTTCTTCGCGGCGAGCGCAGTGCCCTCGTCGCCGATCGACAGGCGGTCGAGCTTGTCGCCCTTGTACTTGACCAGCCGCGCCTGGAAGGGCGTGCCGTCCTGCTCCATCTCGGCGACGACCGACCAATATTCCTGCGCCTTGAAGCTTTCGATCTCGCGCTCGCGATCGACGATGATGCGCAGCGCGACCGACTGGACGCGGCCCGCCGACTTGGCGCCGGGCAGCTTGCGCCACAGCACCGGCGATAGCGTGAAGCCGACCAGGTAATCGAGCGCCCGGCGCGCGCGGTAGGCGTCGATCAGATCGGTATCGAGCTCGCGCGGCGCCTTCATCGCCTCGAGGATCGCCGGCTTGGTGATCGCGTTGAACGTGACGCGCTCGACTTCCCTGGGGAGCGCCTTCTTGTTCCGGAGCACTTCCTGGACGTGCCAGCTGATCGCCTCGCCCTCGCGATCAGGGTCGGTCGCGAGGATCAGCCGGTCGGCCTTCTTCGCCTCGTCGGCGATCGCCTTGAGCTGCTTGCTCTTGTCGGCATAGGTCTCCCACTCCATCGCGAACCCCTCGTCGGGGTCGACCGAGCCGTCGCGCGCCGGCAAGTCGCGGACATGGCCGTAGGAGGCGAGGACGCGGTAATCCTTGCCGAGGTACTTCTCGATGGTTTTCGCCTTGGCGGGCGATTCGACGATGACGAGCTGCATGGGAGGTTCGTTGATCCTTACGCGTACGCGTATGAGGTTGGGGAGCGGCGCGGCCGCGTCAAGCGGGCATGGGGCATGCCTCCCCGGCTCAAATCCGGGCGGTTACTACAACCACCCCGAAGAAGAGCGCCAGCGCAGTTACGACGGGAGCCGCCAGAAAGCTTCGAATACGCTCCGGCACGGAAAGCGAATCTCGTAACGCTGCAATGATGCCTCCCGCGATCGAGCCGATTGCGACGGCTGCCCATATCAGCATGACGGGTAAGACGAAGAACGGTGCGACTGACAAAGCCCATACGGCGCCTCCGCTGAGAACCAGCAGGAAAAGCGCGGCCCATTCGGCGGGAAGCACATGGCGCAAAATCAAGCTCCCGGCAGGAAAGTCGCGAGCGAGCAAGGCTCTCAAGGTACGCAGTCAGCCCGCATGCGAGCGATATGCTCAGCGCACCGATCGCACAATCGCCTTTACGCCGCGGCTTCGAGCATTCGCGCGCGCACCACATCGATATCCGCCGCCGAATGGCGTTCGGGGACTCGCTCGTCCTCGGGCCCCGAGCCACGGTTGACCAGCCGGCCGCGCTGGACGGGCTCGCGCGCGGCGACCTCGGCGGCCCAGCGGTTGACATGGGTATACTCGGCGGCGTTCAGGAACTCGTCCGCGCCGGCATAGGCGCTGCCGCGTACCACTGCGCCGTACCAGGGCCAGATCGCGATATCGGCGATCGTATAGTCTTCCCCCACGAGGTAGCGATTGTCCGCCAGATGCGTGTCGAGCACGTGGAGCTGGCGCTTCACTTCCATCGCATAGCGGTTGATCGCATATTCGATCTTGAACGGGGCATAGGCGAAGAAATGGCCGAAGCCGCCGCCCAGGAACGGCGCCGAGCCCATCTGCCACATCAGCCAGCTCAACGTCGCGGCGCGCTTCGCCGGATCGGTGGGCAGGAAGGCGCCGAACTTCTCCGCGAGATAGAGCAGGATCGCGCCGCTCTCGAAGACGCGGATCGACGGATCGACCGAGCGATCGACCATCGCCGGGATCTTCGAATTGGGATTGATCGCGACGAAGCCGCTGCCGAACTGGTCGCCCTGCCCGATGTCGATCTTCCAGGCGTCGTACTCGGCCGCGGCGTGGCCGGCGGCGAGCAGTTCCTCGAGCATGATCGTCACCTTCTGCCCGTTGGGCGTGCCGAGCGAATAGAGCTGGATCGGGTGCTCGCCCACCGGCAGTTCGGCCTCGTGCGTTGCGCCGGAAACCGGGCGGTTGATACTGGCGAACTGCCCCCCGCTCGGCTGATCCCATGTCCAGACCCTGGGCGGGACATAGCCGGCAGGCTGGTTGTTCGCGGGATCGGGGGCGTCGGCCATGTTGAATCTCCCTGGGGAAGGCGGTTGCTGCGGCGATGTAGGAACCGCACCTGGACTTGCCAGGGGCGTAACGAAGGCTTTGCTTTATTCGACCAAAGTTGTTCTGCCGCCGGCGTGGCGCTCGAGGCGTCCGGCGAGCTCCAGCTCGAGCAGCACGGTCTGCACGATCGCCGGCGACAGCCCGGATTGGCGGATCAGCTCGTCGACCGCGACCGGCACCGGGCCCAACAGCGCCTCCACCGTGCGTCGCTCCGAATCGCTCGCATCCTCGGATGGAGCCCCCACGAAGCCGCCAATCGGCGACCGGACGGCGCGAACATCGATCGGGCGGATGGCTTCGAGGATATCGTCGACGTTCTGGACCAGCGTCGCGCCTTCGCGGATCAGCAGGTTGCAACCCTAAGCGCGCGGATCGAGCGGCGAGCCGGGGACCGCCATCACGTCGCGGCCGGCCTCCGCTGCGATCCGCGCCGTGATGAGTGAGCCCGAGCGCGGGGCGGCTTCCACCACCACCGTGCCCGTTGAGAGCCCCGCGATGATCCGGTTGCGCGCCGGGAAGAAGCGTGCGAGCGGCTCGGTGCCCGGCGGCTGCTCGGCGAGCAACAGGCCTTCTCGCGCGATCCGCTCCTGAAGCTCGGCATTCTCGGGCGGGAAGGCCAGGTCGATCCCGCTCGCGATCACGCCCACGGTGCCGGTACCGATCGATCCGACGTGCGCCGCAGTGTCGACGCCGCGCGCCAGGCCCGAGACCACAGTGACTCCCGCGTCGCCCAGCCCCAGCGCGAGCTGGCGCGCGAAGCGGCAGGCGGCGGCGGAGGCATTGCGCGCGCCGACCATCGCCACGCAGGTCCGCCGCGCCAGATCGAGGCGCCCGCGCACGATCAGCGCGGGCGGCGCATTCTCCAACTCGGCGAGCAGCGCCGAATAATCGCCGTCATCGAGGAAAAGGTAGCGCGCGCCGAGCCGCTCGACCGCCGCGATCTCGCGCCGGACAGCCCCCGGATCGGCGAGCGCGGGCGCCCTGCCCCCGCCGCGCGCCGCGAGCATCGGCAATGCCTCGATCGCCGCTTCGGCCGATCCGAAGCGCGCGAGCAGCTGGCGCCAGGTGACGGGGCCGATATTCGCGGAGCGCAGGAGACGAAGCCGCGCCTCCCGCGGGTCAGCCATTCTTGCTGCCGATGCGCGGCTCGGTGCCGCTCAGCAGCCGATCGATGTTCGCGCGGTGCTTCCACAGCACGATCAGCGCGAGCGCGAGGAACAGCAGCACGAGGTCAATGCGGCCCCACCAGGCCGCGCTCACCGGTGCGCTGATCGCCGCCGCCATGCCTGCGAGCGAGGAGATGCGCAGCACCGCGAGCAGGCCCAGCCACACCGCGGCATAGACGAGCCCGGCGGGCCAGTGGAGCGCGACCACCACGCCCATCAGCGTCGCCACGCCCTTGCCGCCACGAAACTTGAGCCAGACCGGATAACAGTGACCGATGAAGGCCGCCCCGCCCGCCAGCAGCTCGTTGCCCGGCAGCAGCCATGCCGCCAGCAGCACCGCGACCGCACCCTTGGCGAGATCGAGCAGCAGCGTGGCGGCCGCGAGCCCCTTGCGCCCGGTGCGCAGCACGTTGGTGGCGCCGATGTTGCCCGAGCCGATCTGGCGCAGGTCGCCCGCACCGGCCATGCGCGTGAGCAGCACGCCGAACGGAATCGAGCCGAGCAGATAGCCGAGCACGATCGCCGCCGCTGGGCCTGCCCAGAGAATTTCACTTGCCACGATCGACACCCCCTGCTTGCACGCAAGCTAGGCCCTCCGTTAGTCGGGCGCAACAATCCGGATCTATTGGCCTCATCTGCAATGACCGACTCCCGCCCCGTGCTGTTCTTCGATTCCGGCATCGGCGGACTGTCGGTGCTGGAGCCGACGGCACGGCTGCTGCCGCAGGCACCGCTGGTCTATGTCGCCGATTCGGCGGGCTTTCCCTACGGGACGCGCAGCGAGGGCGAGATCGCCGCGCGCGTGCCGGCGCTGCTCGGGCGGCTGGCCGAGCGGTTCGATCCGCGGCTGATCGTGATCGCGTGCAACACCGCCTCGACGATCGCACTCCAGCACGTCCGCGCGGCGCTCGACCTGCCGATCGTGGGTACGGTACCCGCGATCAAGCCCGCCGCCGAAGCGAGCCGCACGCGGGTGATCGGCGTGCTCGGCACCGAAGCGACCGTGCGCCAGCCTTATGTCGACGATCTCGCCGCGCGGTTCGCAAGCGACTGCACCGTGCTGCGTCACGGATCGGCGGAGCTGGTGGAAATGGCCGAGGCGGCGCTGGCGGGCGAACCCGCTGCGCCGGAGCGCCTCCGCGCGGTGCTGGACGGGCTTTTCACCCAGCCGGAGGGCGACCGGCTCGACGTGATCGTCAACGCCTGCACGCATTTCCCGCTGCTCGAAGCCGAGCTGGCGGCAGCGGCGCCGCATCCGGTGACATTCGTGGACGGCGGCCTGGGGATCGCACGGCGCATCGCCCATCTGACGCAGGGCCAGTCCTGGCCCGAGCGATCAGGCCCGGGGCGCGCGGTGTTCACCAGGCTCGACGCCCATTCCGAAAGGCTGCGCGCCGCGCTGGCGCGCTTCGGGCTTACCGAAGTGGGAGCACTCTGAAGCGCTCAGGCGTGAAGGGCGGGTGAAAGGCCCGGAATCTCGCGCAGCTTGGCGGAATAGCGCTCCGCCATCTCCAGGTGGACGCGCCGCGCGATCGTATCGTCCGAGCGCTCGGCATGCTCGCGCTCCTGCCGCTCCCGGCGAGCATAATATTCCCGGTCCAGGTTGCTCATCGTTGCGCTCCGTTTACAAGCGGGAGCAATAGCTCTCAGCTGCGGACATGCTTGTTCAGCGAGTCGTCCGCAGTGTTATCCACATAGCATATTCTTGGCCGGACTCCGAATCCGCAAACGCGCGGGCGACAACTAGCCGCGGAAACCGGTGACTTTTATCGGTAACATTGATCTGGATCATCGATTACTTTGCCGCTCCTCCTCACCGGGCAGGCACGAAAGCTATGGCCTGGGACAAAATGCCCATGCTCCCATGGCTGGAAATCCGCGGCTTTAGGGGTTAGGGGGAGCCTCAATGCGCACCAAGGACAGCCCCTCGCCCGCCGTCGACTATTCGCGGGTCTTCAGCCAGGCGATCGATCGGCTGCACGCCGAGGGCCGCTATCGCGTGTTCATCGACGTCCTGCGCAACAAGGGCGCCTATCCCAATGCGCGCTGCTTCGCCGGGCACAACGGCCCCAAGCCGATCACGGTGTGGTGCTCGAACGATTATCTCGCGATGGGGCAGCATCCCAAGGTGATCGCGGCGATGGAGGAAGCGCTCCACGACGTCGGCGCCGGATCGGGCGGCACGCGCAACATCGGCGGCAACACCCATTATCATATCGAGCTGGAGCACGAGCTTGCCGACCTGCACGGCAAGGAAGGCGCGCTGCTCTTCACCTCAGGCTATGTCTCGAACGAGGCGACGCTGTCGACGCTCGCCAAGCTGATGCCGGGCTGCATCGTCTATTCGGACGCGCTGAACCACGCTTCGATGATCGCGGGCATCCGCAACTCGGGCTGCGAGAAGCGCGTGTTCCGCCACAACGACCTTGCGCATCTCGAGGAGCTGCTCGCGGCGGACGATCCCTCGGTGCCCAAGCTGATCGCGTTCGAGAGCGTCTATTCGATGGACGCCGACATCGCCCCGATCGCTGAGATCTGCGACCTGGCCGACAAGTACAACGCGCTGACCTATCTCGACGAGGTCCATGCGGTGGGCATGTACGGCGCGCGCGGCGGCGGCATCTCCGAGCGCGAGGGGCTGGCGGACCGGCTGACGATCATCGAGGGCACGCTGGGCAAGGCGTTCGGCGTGATGGGCGGCTATATCGCGGCCGACCAGATGATCGTCGACGTGATCCGCAGCTACGCGCCCGGCTTCATCTTCACCACGTCGCTCTCGCCCGTGCTCGTCGCGGGCGCACTGGCGAGCGTGCGGCATCTCAAGGCATCGAGCGAAGAGCGCGAGGGCCAGCAAATCGCGGCCGCCGCGCTCAAGGCGATGATGGCCGAGGCGGGCCTGCCGGTGATGCCGTCCACCACGCACATCGTGCCGCTGATGGTCGGCGATCCGGTCAAGGCCAAGAAGATCAGCGACATCCTGCTCGCCGAGTACGGCGTCTACGTTCAGCCGATCAACTACCCCACCGTCCCGCGCGGCACCGAGCGGCTGCGCTTCACGCCGGGGCCGTCGCACGACGCGGCGATGATGCGCGAGCTGGTGAACGCGCTGGTCGAGATCTGGGGACGTCTGGAGCTTCGCAAGGCCGCATAAGCCGGCCGGCGCATCGTGGTCGCATCGTTTCCGCCCCACCCGGGCGGAACAGGGGGAGATGCATCACATGGCCAAGATCCATTCGCTGCGCTGGCGCTTCCACGATCCCGTCCATCGCGCGTTCGTCGCGGAGAGGCTGACCGCGCTCAAGGCGGCGCTGCGCGCGCAGATCCACGCCGGCACCGACGAACGCAGCCTGCGGCTCGCAACCTGGAACCTGATGCATTTCGGCGACCGCGGCGGATATGACCGCACGCCCGAATCGATGCTCTATATCGCCGAGATCATCGACCATTTCGATCTGGTGGCGCTGCAGGAGGTCAACCGCGACCTCACCAAGCTCGAGGAACTGATCGACGATCACCTCGGCGACGACTGGGACTATATCGTCACCGACACCGCCGGCGGCGGCGCCGACGACAGCGGCCCGGGCAACAACGAGCGGCTCGCCTTCCTCTATCGCAAGGCCAAGGTCCGCTTCTGCAAGGAAGCCGGCGAGATCGTGCTCCCCGAAGGGCAGGAGATCGCCGCGCCGGGCAAGGAGCCGGGCACCACCGAACGCGTGCAGTTCGCCCGCACCCCTTTCTCGGTCGCCTTCCGCGCCGGCTGGCTCAAGTTCAAGCTGTGCACCGTCCACATCCTCTATGGCAGCGGATCCGCCGGGCTGGCGCAGCGGCGCGAGGAGATCGAGCGCATCGCATGCTTCCTGGCCGAGCGGCAGGAGGACGAGGCCAAGGCGATGGTCCGGCGCGCCAAGGAGCGCAACTGGACGCGCCCGGAGGACGCCGCCTGGGATTCCAACTACATCCTGCTCGGCGACTTCAACATCATCTCGCCCGAGCACGAGACGATGAAGGCGCTGATCGATTCCGGCTTCACTGTCCCCACCCAGCTCCAGACCACCAATCTGGGCAACAGCCACCATTATGACCAGGTCGCGATCAAATCGGCGCACCCGGGCTTCAAGGTGCTGCGATCGGGCGTGTTCGACATGCTGAAGCACGTCTACCGCGACCAGGACGCCGAATTCTACGCGAACGTGGTCAAGCCGCCGCGAATGGCGAGGAACGGCAAAGTCGACCGGGCGTTCGACGCGCAGCTCGCCTATTTCAAACGCTATTACCGAGTCCATCAGATGTCGGATCACAAGCTGCTGTGGTGCGAGATCTGCGTCGACTATTCGGACAAGTACCTCGCCGACATCGCGGCCGGCGGCGCTTCCACCTGAGCGTTCAGAACCTGTTTGGGAATGCGCCACATGGCACATTCCCAGAATACTCTCAGTCGCGCCGTAGCGTTGCGCTCCACACATAACCGCCCAGGCCGGAGCGGAAGTCGGGCGTCATCCCCTGCTCCTTCGCGACGCGGTCGAGCATTTGCGGAAGCTCGGCGCGCGGGAAGACGTGGAAGTCGTTGAGCGACTTGAAATGCAGCCGCTTCGCGAACGCGGGCAGCCGCTCGTACTGGCCGAAATCGACGATGTGCAGGCTGCCGCGCGGTGCCAGGCTCGCCGCCCCGCGGGCGATCGCTTCCTGCCAGGGCGGGGTCATCGACAGCGTATAGCTCATGAACACGCGATCGACCTGATCGAGCCCGAACAGCGCCGTCACGTCGAATGCGCCGGCATCGCCCTGCGCCAGCATGATCCGGTCCGACAATCCTTGCTTCGCCACCGATTTGCGCGCGGTCTCCAGCATCGCCTCGCTGATGTCGAAGCCATAGAAGCGCGCGCTCGGCCAGCGCTTCGCTGCAACGATCAGGTTGCGCGCGGTGCCGCAGCCGACCTCGAGCACCGTCCCCCCTGCGGGCGGCGCGAGATCGCGGATCAGCCGGTCACGGCCGAGCAGGTAAAATTTGCGCGTGAAGTCGTAGAAGTGGCGATGGAGCGCATAAGTGGCGTCCATCAGCCGCTTCTGATCGGCGCCGCCCGTGCTGGCGATGCTCATGCGTGGGGCTTCAGCGTCCACAGATGCGTCATGCCGTAGACCGACGAGCGATCCCGCCGGGTCCAGTCTTCGAGCTTTTCGCGGGGCGCATATTCCCACTGGCCAAGGATGGCCTCGGGCACATGGCCGGCGACCACGTCGGGCATCGCTGCGGTGCGGTAGAGCACGCGCGCGCCGGGTTTGGCGGTGCGGGTGATCTCGGCCCACAGCCGCGTCAGCTGCGCGTCGGTCATCCAGTCCTGCGCGTCGAGCAGGATATAGCGATCGAGCGACTGGGCGGGCATCGACTCCAGATATTCCACCATGTTCTGGTGGCGGACCTCGACGCGATCGGCGCGCTCGCGCACCGCCTGATAGTGGCGCGCCTGCAGATAGGGCGGCAGCGGCGCGTCCTCGTGCTTGCCATAGCCGCGGCCGAACGCCTGCCAGGCGTAATAATTGTCCCTGAGATCGAAGTCGCAGGCGAGCTTCCGGAGCCGGCTCTTGAGCGCCCCCGTGATCCCGGCGCTGTCGTCGGCCTTGAGCAGATCATATTGCGCGGGCGGGATGCCGAAGCCGAACAGCGCGGCCGGCTGGTCGACCAGCCAGCGCAGCAGCTTCTTGTCGAAGAACGGCGCGAAACGCGTCTGGAAGATCGCTCGCTGCTCCTCGATCGAGCGCGCCTGGAGCATCTCGCGCGGATCGATGCCGTAGAGCCGGCCGAGAAAATGGACGAAGCCGATCAGCTTGCCGAGCAGGCCCTGGCGATAGAATCCCCTGGCGAACCACGCGATGCGCCGCGGCCCCAGCCCTTCCCGACCCTCCCAATAGGCACGGGTCGCAGCGTCGAGCTGCGGACGCAGGTAGCGCTGATAAGCCTCGACATTCTCGCGCCGGTCGGCGTCGGCGAAGAAGGCGCGGAAGGCGGCATGATCCGGCAGGTGGAGCGCCGCGGCCTGCTTGAGCTTGTTGAGCGCGACATGCGCGGGATTGAGGTCCACCGCGGTGATCCGCTTGGGGTCGGCGGTGAGATAGGAGAAGACGTTGCACCCGCCCGAGGCGATCGTCACCACATGGCTGTCCGGCGTGATCGCCAGCGCCTCCATGTCGATCTCGGGGTCCTCCCAGATCTGGGCATAGACGAGCCCGCGAAAGGCGAAGGTGAAGGCGCGCTCGAGCAGCCCTTCCTTGCTCAGATGCTCGTGACGATGCACCGCGCCGCGTACGGCACCGTTCTTCGGCGTCTTGGCAATCGTGCCCATGATGGCTCCCGGATGGCCGCCCGCTTGACCGGGCCGGGGAAATTCCCGGACGCCCTAGCCGCAGCGTGTGGCAATCCGGTGACACTATCCGGCGTCATCGGCCGGCGTCGGATTCCGGGAATGCGGACTTCACCCTCTGGCAAGGGAGATCGAATCGAAACCATCCGGAATACGCTGGCAAAGTAGGATTTGTTCTGCTTTCGTTCATCCATGAGGAAGCCGCAGAACCCCCGCCCCCGACGGCCGCTTCCCGGCTCGTTGCGTGACTCGCAAACACGCAAACGAGTCAAGCGCGAGTCAACCGTCAGGTTGGCGGAATGCTCCGAACCCGCGCGAATCCACGTTTTTGCAACCCAACCAGAAGGTTGGAACGCACTGCTTCCCCAGCCATCCGGTTGGCTGGGCGATGGCGGATCGCGCGTCGGAGGAGGTTTGGTTCAGCGGGATCGGGACAGGCCGCACCCCGGCAATCTTCGGGGTGCGATTCCGGTCCCTCGCCCGATCTAGCGAGTCGTGTTGTCGATGGCTTCGCCGGTTTCGCGGGTGCCCTCGGCGACGGCATCGCCGACGTCGTCGGCGGTGTTCTCGATTGCCTCGCCGGCTCGGTCGGCGCCATTCTCGATCACGTCGCCCGCCTCGGCGGCGGCGTTCTCCAGGCTGTCACCGGTCTGCTCCATGGCGCCGGTGAGATTGTTCTCGGTGCTCTCCGAGCAGGCGCCCAGGGCGAGGCCAAGCGCGAGTGCCGGCGCCAGAGCGAGAATCGATTTGCGCATTTTGGTCTCCAATGTGTCTCACGGTCTAGCCAGCAAGAAGCTGAAAGCGTAGGGGAGCGCGCATGTCGCACCGCATCGCTATCGCCTCGGATCATGCCGCTTTCGTCATGAAATCGGAACTCGTCGAATGGTTGCGTGGAGAGGGCCACGAAGTGCTCGATCTGGGCACCGCGAGCACGGACAGCGTCGACTATCCCGATTTCGGCTATGCGCTGGCCGCGGCAATCGCCGACGGGCGCGCCGACAGGGGCGTTGCGCTGTGCGGATCGGGGATCGGCATCTCGATCGCGGCCAATCGCAATCCCGCTGCGCGCTGCGCGCTCGTCTCCGAGCCGCTCTCGGCCAGCCTCGCCCGCCAGCACAACGATGCGAACGTGATCGCGCTCGGTGCGCGGCTGATCGGCGTCGAAATGGCCAAGGCCTGCATCACTGCCTTCCTCCAGACCGAGTTCCTCGGCGATCGCCACCAGCGTCGGGTCGAGAAGCTCAGCCATCCCGAAGGGAACCCTGCATGAGCACCAACCCCGTAACCGCAGGCGTCCAGCCGGACGGCTTCTTCACCAAATCGCTCGCCGACGTCGATCCGGCGGTTTTTGCCGGTGTGCGCCACGAGCTGGATCGCGAGCAGCACCAGATCGAGCTGATCGCGTCGGAGAACATCGTCTCCAAGGCAGTGCTCGAAGCGCAGGGATCGGTCTTCACCAACAAATATGCCGAGGGATATCCGGGCAAGCGCTATTATCAGGGCTGCCACCCGTCGGACGAGGTCGAGCAGCTCGCGATCGACCGCGCCAAGCAGATCTTCGGCTGCGAATTCGCCAACGTCCAGCCGCATTCGGGCGCGCAGGCCAACGGCGCGGTGATGCTCGCGCTCACCAGGCCCGGCGATACGATCATGGGCCTCAGCCTCGATTCGGGCGGCCACCTGACTCACGGCGCGCGCGCGGCGATGAGCGGCAAATGGTTCAACGCGGTGCAGTACGGCGTGCATCCCGAAACGCACCTGATCGACTTCGATCAGGTCGAGGCGCTCGCCAAGGAGCACCGCCCCAAGCTGATCATCGCCGGCGGATCGGCCTATCCGCGCGTGATCGACTTCGCCAGGTTCCGCGCGATCGCCGACGAAGTCGGCGCGATCTTCATGGTCGACATGGCGCATTTCGCCGGCCTCGTCGCCGGCGGCGTGCATCCGACGCCCTTCGGCCACGCGCATGTCGTCACCACCACCACGCACAAGACGCTGCGCGGCCCGCGTGGCGGCGCAGTGTTTACCGATGATGAGGCGATCGCGAAGAAGATCAATTCGGCGGTGTTCCCCGGCCTTCAGGGCGGACCGCTGATGCACGTGATCGCCGCCAAGGCGGTCGCGTTCGGCGAAGCGCTGCGCCCCGACTTCAAGAGCTATGCCGCGGCGATCGTCGAGAACGCCAAGGTGCTGGCCGCGACCCTCAACGAGCGCGGCGCTAACCTCGTCTCGGGCGGAACCGACACCCACCTTGCCCTCGTCGACCTCACTCCGCTCGGCGTGACCGGCAAGGACGCCGACGAGGCGCTCGAGCGCGCGGCGATCACCTGCAACAAGAACGGCATTCCCAACGATCCGCTGCCGCCGGTCAAGACCAGCGGCATCCGCGTCGGCTCGCCCGCGGGCACCACGCGCGGCTTCGGCCCTGCCGAGTTCCGCGAGATCGGCAACATGGTTGCGGACGTGCTGGACGGCCTGCGCAAGAACGGCGAGGCCGGCGACGCGCAGGTGGAGGCGAATGTCCGCGAGCGTGTCCGTGCGCTGTGCGAGCGCTTCCCGATCTATCCGGAGCTGTAATTGCGCTGCCCCTTCTGCGGAAATGAAGACAGCCAGGTAAAGGACAGCCGCCCCACCGAAGACGGGGCGGCGATCCGGCGGCGGCGGCAGTGCGAGGCGTGCGCGGCGCGCTTCACCACGTTCGAGCGGATCCAGCTGCGCGAGCTGACCGTGCTCAAGTCCGAAGATCGGCGCGAGCCGTTCGAGCGCGACAAGCTGGTCCGCTCGGTCTCGATCGCCGCGCGCAAGCGGCCGATCACATCGGTGCAGATCGAGAAGCTCGTCTCTGGCATCCAGCGCCAGCTCGAAACCCAGGGCGAGAGCGAAGTGCCGTCGCAGAAGATCGGCGAGATGGTGATGGAGGCGTTGAAGGGCCTCGACTCGGTCGCCTACATCCGTTTCGCGAGCGTCTACAAGGACTTCCGCGAGGCCAAGGATTTCGAGGAATTCGCCGGCAACGTGACCGAGGCAGGCCACGCGAGGAACGGCGCGTGAATCCGGTGGTGGTGCTCGTCCGCCCGCAGCTCGGCGAGAATATCGGCAAGGCCGCGCGCGCGATGCTCAATTTCGGGCTGACCGAGATGCGGCTCGTCGCTCCGCGCGACGGCTGGCCGAATCCTTCCGCCGGTCCCGCGGCGAGCGGCGCCGACATCGTCCTCGAACAGGCGCAGGTGTTCGAAAGCGTCGCCGATGCGGTGGCCGATTGCGCGCATGTCTATGCGACCACGGTGCGCAAGCGCGGCGTCACCAAGCCGGTGGTCACGCCCGAGGAAGCCGCGCGCGAGATCCGCGCGGCGCCCGGCCGCTCGGCGATCCTGTTCGGTCCGGAGCGTTCGGGCCTGGAAACCGACGACGTCGCGCTCGCGCGCACGATCGTCACCGTGCCGATCAATCCCGCGTTCGGTTCGCTCAACCTTGCCCAGGCGGTGATCCTGATCGCCTATGAATGGTCGCGCGGCGCAGGCCTCGAGAGCCCGCCCGCGACCGATCTCGATCCGCCCGCGCCCCAGCAGGAGCTCGACGGGATGATCGGCCAGCTCGACGGGTTGCTGGAGGAATCGGGCTATTATTTCCCGCCCGACCGCGTGCCGGCGACGCGCCGCACGCTGCGCACGCTCCTCACCAAGCCGGGCTGGTCCTCACAGGAGATCCGCACGCTGCGCGGCGTGCTCTCGGCGCTCGAAGGCAGGAAGCGCCACCGGGGCTGATCAGCGCCGGTCGAACGCCTCGAACTCATAGGCGATCGACGCCTCGATCAGCCGGTCCCAGATCTCGCCGATCGGCGCCTCGGGAATGCCCGCCTCGCGCGCATGCGCCTGCACGTTGGCGATCACCTGCGCCTTGCGCGCCTCGTCACGAACCATTCCGCGCTCCGGCTTGATGCGCGCGGCGGCATCCATATAGCCGAAGCGGCGCTTGAGCAGCGCGACCAGTGCGCGGTCGACAGCGTCGACTCCGGCGCGGACCTCCGCCATGGTCGTGCAGGCTTGGGGATCGATCGTGTCTTGCATGGCAGAGCCCCTAAGCGCCGGGCAGCATGGCTGTCCAGCATGTCGCAACGGCTTGACTTGGTGGAGCTCGGCCGCTAACCGCGCGCCTTCGCAATTGGCCCCGCACCCCGGTGAAGCGGTGGCCCTGCCCCTCCCGACAGAGTGACAGAGCGGATTACCGGGACCAACGTTGTTAGCAATTGCAAAGGATTGAAGATGTCGAAGCGCAGCAGCGCCAAGTACAAGCTCGACCGCCGGATGGGCGAGAACATCTGGGGTCGCCCGAAGAGCCCGGTCAACAAGCGCGAGTACGGCCCCGGCCAGCACGGCCAGCGCCGCAAGGGCAAGATGTCGGACTTCGGCATCCAGCTGCGCGCCAAGCAGAAGCTCAAGGGCTATTACGGCGACATCACCGAGAAGCAGTTCAAGAAGAACTACGAAGACGCTTCGCGGATGAAGGGCGACACCTCGCAGAACCTGATCGGCCTGCTCGAGCAGCGCCTCGACATGATCGTATACCGTGCCAAGTTCGCGCCGACGATCTTCGCCGCGCGCCAGCTCGTCAACCACGGCCACGTTCGCGTCGACGGCGAGAAGTGCAACATCGGTTCGCGCCGCATCAAGCCGGGCCAGATCGTTTCGCTGAGCGCGAAGGCGCAGGAAATGGCGCTGGTGATGGAGGCGCAGAGCCTCGCCGAGCGCGACATCCCCGATTATGTGGCACCCGACGGCGCCTCGAAGATCACCTTCACCCGCGTGCCGACCCTCGACGAGGTTCCGTACCCGGTGAAGATGGAGCCGAACCTGGTGGTCGAGTTCTACTCGCGCTAAGATCCGGCCTCAGCCGAAAACGAAACAGGGCGGTCCTTCGGGGCCGCCCTTTTCGTTGGGCAAGGCGGGAGCCATGCCGGTTGCGATTGGCTCCATGCACCAACGGAATTACCGTCACTTTACGGTAGGATAAGCTTCACGCCCACGTCCCTTCGCCGTCGCCGTGGTGCAACAGCACCCGCCTAGCGCCCACCCGGCAGCCTTCGCTGCTCAGGGACAAAGGAATTCGAAAAATGAAGATCAGCCAAGCGCTGACGCGGGTCAGCGTCGCCACGCTTCTGTTGACGGTCAGCGCTCCCGCGCTCGCCCAGGCGCAGGAGAGCACGCCGCAAACCACCGCGGAGGGCGAGGAAATCGTCGTCACCGGCCGCGCGGGCGCAGGCGAGCGCACCAAGCTCGACACGAGCTATGCGATCACCACGCTTTCGAACGAAGCGATCCGCTCGCGCGCGCCGTCGAGCGTCACCGAGACGCTCAAGTCGGTTCCCGGCTTCTGGGTCGAGGCTTCGGGCGGCGAAGGCAGTGGCAACGTGCGCGCGCGCGGCATCCCCGTCGACGGCTTCGGCTCGATCAACCTGCTCGAAGACGGGCTCCCCGTGCAGCACGATCCGGCGCTCGGCTATCTCAACGCCGACCAGGCCTTTCGCCTCGACGAATCGATCGAGCGGATCGAAGTCGTGCGCGGCGGCCCCTCGTCGGTCTTCTATTCGAACGCGCCGGGCGGCGTGGTGAACTATATCACCAAGCGCGCGGGCGACGAGATGAGCGGCAATGCGCGCATTCTCTACGGCCCCACCGCCGAACTCTACCGCTTCGACGGCTGGGTCGGCACTCCGCTCACCGACGGCTGGAAGCTCGGCATCGGCGGCTTCTACCGCAACGAGCAGGGCGTGCGCGATCCCGGCTATACCGGCAACAAGGGTGGGCAGATCCGCGCCGACATATCCAAGCAGTTCACCGGCGGGAGCCTGAGCTTCAGCTACAAGCACCTGGCCGACAATGCGATCTTCTACACGGGCATCCCGCTGACCAAGGACAGCGACGGCGACATCGTCGGCCTGCCCGGCTTCGATCCGCACTACGACACCACCGCCAGCCGCGCGACGGCCTTCCTGACGCTGCGCAGCGCCGACGGCCCCGTGTTCTTCGACAACACCGATGGCACCAAGACGCGGCTCGACCAGTTCTCGGCGATGGGCGAATGGGAATTCGCCGACGGTTGGAAGCTCTCGAACAAGACGCGCTATCGCGACTCGCTCGTCGTCCGAAACGGCGTCTATCCCTCGTCGGTCAGCACCGCGACCGCGTTTCTCGCCAGCAACCGGACTGCGCTGCTCGCAGCCTTCCCGGGTGCGACGGATCTCCAGCTTCGCTATGTCGACACCGGTGAGGCATTCGACGTCCTACGCCAGAACGGCAATGGCGACGTCTTCATCAACCAGGCACGTCCGGTCACCGTCAACGAGAGCGAGTTCCTCAACGACTTCCGCATCGCACATCAGTTCGAGTTCCTCGGCACGCATGATTTCGCGATCGGCTTCTACTATGCCCACATCGACGAGACGTTCGAGCGCTATTCGGCCTCGACGCTTCAGGACGTGTCGGGCAACTCGCGCCTGCTCGACCTGTTCGCAGTCAACGCAGCGGGCGCGGTGATCGGCGCGGCGACGCAGAACGGCATCGTCCGCTACGGCTCCGAGTTCGCCAACGGCTCGGGCTGGCAGGATACCTTTGCGATCTACGCGTCGGACGAATGGCAGATCACCGATGCGCTGCGGATCGACGGCGGCGTCCGCTGGGAGCAGGTCAACACCGAAGGCGCGCAGGAAGGCTCGCGCACCGTCAACCTCGGCGATCCGACGACGCTCGCCGACGACAACGTGCTCACCGGCAACGACGTGTTCACGCGCTTCGATCGCAGCTTCGACCGCATCGGCTTCACGCTTGGCGCCGACTGGCAGTTCGCGCGCGAGGGGGGTGTGTTCGCACGTTACACTTCGGCCTTCCGCTTGCCGAGCGTCGGCAGCTTCATCACGAGCGCGACCGCGACGCCGGTGACGCAGGGAATCGACATGTGGGAGGCGGGTCTCAAGTTCGCGACGCCGCTGGTGAGCTTCTACGCGACGGCGTTCCTCACGGACTTCGACTCCTACTCGATCGGCAACTTCATGTTCGCACCGCCGCCGGCCACCGGCGTGATCCAGCAGACGGTCTACACCGACACGCGCGCCTATGGCGTCGAACTCGAAGGCAGCGTGCGCCCGGCGCGCTGGTTCGACTTCACCGTCCAGGCAACGATCCAGGAGCCCACTTTCCGCAACCTGCGCTACAACGAGAACACCAGCGACGGGCTGGTGCCGCGCGACTATTCGGGCAACCAGCTGATCCGCGTCCCCAAGCTGTCGCTCCGCGCCACCCCGGCGGTGACGCTGCTCGACGGCCGCCTTCGCGCGCAGATGGACGTGGAATATTATGGGGACCGCTATGCCGACGCCGCCAACACCCAGAAGCTGCCGGCCTATACGGTGCTGGGCGCGAGCATGAGCTTCAAGCTCACCGACAACGTCCGGCTCTGGGCCTATGGCGACAACCTGACCAACACGATCGGCCTCACCGAGGGCAACCCGCGCGCGGGCGAGCTGACCAGCGGCCAGGCGAACGACCTGCTGTTCATCGGCCGGCCGATCCTGGGACGAAACTTCCGCTTCGCCGTGGACTTCGCCTTCTGATGCGTCCACCCCGCACCCTGATCGCACTCTTCCTCGCGCTCGCGCCCGCCACGGCGGGAGCGCAGGAGGCCGACCGCGTCGTAAAAGGCGAGATCACGGGTGCGGACCACCAGAGCTACAAGCCTATTCCGTTCGACGTCCCCGCGGGCGTCGAACGGATCACCGTCCGCCTTACCTACGACAAGGCCAACCGGACGGTGGTCGACCTGGGCGTGTGGGATCCCGAGCGGTTCCGCGGCTGGAGCGGCGGCATGCGCGACCGCTTCACCATCGCCGCCAGCGACGCATCGCCCGGCTATCTCCCCGGTGCGTTGCCGGCCGGGCGCTGGCATGTCCAGTTCGGCGTCCCCAACGCACGCAAGGATGCACGCAGCGCGTACAAGGTCGAAATCTTCTTCGATCGCGGCGCCGCACGCACCGCCAGCGCCGCAATCGCCGACGCGCCCGTGAGGGTCGGTCCCGGCTGGTATCGCGGCGACCTTCACATGCACAACGCCAATTCGGACGGCAGCTGCGCGAGCAAATCGGGGAAGAAGGTGCCCTGCCCGCTGTTCCGCACCGTCGCCGCGGCATCGGATGCGGGCCTCGATTTCATCGCCGTCACCGATCACAATACGAGCGCGCACTTCGACGGACTGCGCGAGCTCCAGCCTTATTTCGACACGATACTACTGATCCCGGGGACCGAGATCACCACCTTCCGCGGCCACGCCAATGCAATCGGCCTCACGCGCTGGATCGACTTTCGGCAGCCGGTCGCCGCGATCCAGCGCGACGTCGAGGCGGCGGGAGCGATCCTGTCGCTCAATCACCCGGCGCTGCCTTCGGGCGAGGCCTGCATGGGCTGCGGCTGGGTATGGCCGGACACCGATTGGTCGCATGTGACTGCGATCGAAGCCATCAATGCCAACACGGTCTCGGGCCCGCTGGCCGGCACCGGATTCTGGTATGCGCGGCTGAACGAGGGGCACCGGCTCACCGGCATCGGCGGCAGCGACAACCATAATCCCGATCCGGAACCAGGCCGAGCGCCAATCGGGCGGCCGACCACGGTCGTCCATGCCGAGGAGCTGTCGACGCCGGCGATCCTGGCCGGAATCAGGGCCGGCCGCGTGTTCATCGACGTCGAGGGCACGCGCGACCGGATGCTCGACGTAGAGGCAGTGTCGGGACGCGAACGCGCGACGATGGGGGGAACGCTCCGCCCCGGCACACGCGTCTCCGTCGTCGCGCGCATAGCGGGCATATCCACCGGCAAGGCGCTGCTGATCGCCAATGGCATCGAGCTCCAGTCCCGGCCGGTGACGGAAAGCACGGTCTTCGAGCTCGACCGCGCTGGCGCCTGCGGCTGGGTGAGCATCAACGTCACCACCACCGAGGGCCGCCCGCTGCTGATCGGCAATCCGATCTACGTCACCTGCGGGCGGCGCTGACCGGGGCGAGCTTGATTTTCGCAAAGGCGATGAAAGTCGGCCAGTTGTCGCGGTTGTTGTGGCCGCCCTGGTGCTGGCGCCAGCCGATCATGCCGTCGGTTACCGGGGTCAGCACGGGAGGATACTGGTCGCTGCTCAGGCTAGGCTTGCCGAGCAGCTCCCAGGCCGGGGAAGCGGCAGCGGCGGCGAGGAAGCTGCCCTTGGGATCGACCCAGCCGTCGCCGGTCTCGACCGTGCCAGCGCCGATGAAGATCGGGCGCGGCGCCGCCAGCGCGATCAGCATGTGCGAGTCGATCGGCAGGTCGAATTCAGTGAGCGGGCCGGCGTATTTGAGGAAATTGCCCGTGAACCAGTGATACTCGCCGCTCGCCGCCAGATTGCCGATCCGCTCGCCGAAATTGCGACGGTAGAGCGCAGCGCCGCCCGCACCAGACGAGCCGACGAACCCGATCGCAAAACGCGGATCATAGGCCATCGTCACCAGCGCCGCCTTGCCGTAACGCGACAGCCCCTCGATCCCGACGCGCGTCGCGTCGACCTTCGAATCATGCGCCAGCGCATCGAGCGCGCGGCTCCCGCCCCAGGCCCAGGCGCGCAGCACGCCCCAGTCATCGGGTGTGCGAGCACGGCCGTGCAGCGATATGCCGATCACGCCGTCGCTCAACTGCCCGCCATTGTCGGCCTGGATCGAATTGGCGACGACCACTGCATAGCCGAAGCCCGCGCGTAACAGTTGCTCGCTGTAGGGCGGCCCCGGTTCGGGCGGGCGCGGCGGTCCGGGAAAGCGGAATCCCTCGGGGAAACCGAAAGACAGGATGACGGGCATTTTCCCTTCGGCTTCGGCGGGAAGCGTGTAGCGGAGAGCGATCCGGGCGGAGGCCTGCCGCCACCGGCTGTTATCGGCGACACCTTCCAGCCAGCGCTTGACCACCTTCATTCCGGCCTCGGCAGCGCGCTCCTCCTTCACCACACGCCAGGTAATGCGGGGTGCGCTCGCAGGAACGCGGCCGTAGATTTCCCGATCGAACAGCTCGACGATCTCGGCTCGGCGGCGTTGCCAGTCCTTCGCAGTGCGAACGGGCTTCCCGTCGGCAAGGCGCAGCAGCGGCGGAAGCGCCGGCTCCCCCGCCTTCGCCTCGTCGTAGTTGGCTGCGTTGGGCGCCGCGCGGTTGAAGCCGTCGGCGCCGGGCCGCGTTTCCGCGATTCCGAGCCGGTCCAGCATCGCCCGGCGGTCTGCCTCGGCCGCATGATAATCCTGCTGCTGCCCAGCCGCGGGCACGCACATCAGCAGCAGCGCCGCCCCTCCCAGTTGCATCCGCATGGGCACCCCCTCCTTCTGTTATCGCTATCATTGCTGCCGCATCGGTCGCGCAAAGGCAACGGCGCGCGCATGCTTGCCGGGCGTCGGGGCCGCTGCCACAGTTGCGCATCGATTTCGCCAGGAGTTCGCATGCGCCTTGCCCTCACCATCGCCCTGCTGCTCGCGAGCACGACCGCCGCGGCGCAGACTGCGCCCGCCATTTCGGTCGACACGCTCAAGGACGTGACCCGCACGCTTTCGTCGGACGAATTCGAAGGGCGGGCGCCGGCAACCCCGGGCGAGGAGAAGACGCTCGCCTACCTGGTCGAGCGCTTCCAGAAGGCGGGGCTCCAGCCGGGCAACAAGGGCAGCTGGTTCCAGGATGTACCGCTGGTCGAGCTCACCGCCGGGAACGTGAGTCCGCTCACCTTCACCGGCGGCAAGACTCCCGTGAGCCTGGACTATCGCAAGGACATGGTGGTCGCCACCTATCAGGTGACTCCCCGCACCGAGGTGAAGGACAGCGACGTCGTCTTCGTCGGCTATGGCATCAACGCGCCCGAGCGCGGCTGGAACGATTACGCCGGCGTCGACGTGAAGGGGAAGACAGTAGTCATTCTAGTCAACGATCCGGACTGGGAGAACCCGCGGCTCGACGGCCCGTTCGGCGGACGCGCGATGACCTATTACGGCCGCTGGACCTACAAGTACGAAGAGGCCGCGCGTCACGGCGCCGCCGCCGCCATCATCGTCCATGATACCGAGCCGGCCGCCTATGGCTGGGGCGTGGTCCAGTCGAGCTGGACCGGACCGCAGCTGGAGCAGGATACGCCCGGCGATCACATGGACCAGTCCAAGGCGATCGGCTGGATCCAGCAGGAAGCGGCGCGCGCGATCTTCGCCAGCGCCGGCAAGGATTATGCGAAACTGGCAGCAGCGGCGAAGCGCAAGGGTTTTCGCGCCGTACCGCTGGGCGTGAAGGCCAGCGTCTCGTTCGACAATGCCATCCGGCGCCAGGCCTCCAAGAACGTCATCGGCGTGCTGCCGGGCAGCGAACGGCCTGACGAATATGTGCTCTATTCGGCGCACTGGGACCATCTCGGGCGCTGCGACGCGATCGACGGCGACGACATCTGCAACGGCGCGCTAGACAATGCATCGGGCACTGCAGGGCTCGTTGCGCTCGCGGAGGCGCATGTGAAGGCCGGCCCGGCCAAACGCAGCCTGGTCTTCCTTGCCGTCACTGCCGAGGAATCGGGGCTGCTCGGCTCCAAATTCTATGCCGAGAACCCGGTCTTCCCGCTCGAGAAGACAGTGGGCGGCGTCAACATGGATGGCGTCAACAACATCGGCCGTGCGAAGGATTTCGTGCTGATCGGCGTCGGCAAGTCCGAGCTCGAGGATCTGGTGAAACCGATCGTCGCCGCGCAGGGCCGCGTGATCATGCCGGAGAGCACGCCCGAGAAGGGCTTCTACTATCGATCCGATCATTTCAGCTTCGCCAAGCTCGGCGTGCCGATGCTCTATGGCGAGAGCGGCGAGGACTATCGCAGCGGCGGCAAGAGCGCCGGGCACGCGGCGGCGGAAGACTATCTCACGCACCGCTATCACAAGCCTGCGGACGAATATTCGGAAAGCTGGAACTGGGAGGGCGCGATCGAAGACCTGCAGATCTTCTATACGCTGGGCCGCCGCCTTGCGGACGGCACGAATTGGCCCAACTGGTACCCGAGCGCGGAATTCCGTGCGGTCCGAGACAAGAGCCGCGCGGCGGTCAGATAGGCGAGGGCCGTCGTCCAAATCCGTCACACCGACCTTGTGCCGGTGTGACGCGGCAAAGGGGGCCGCTCCCTCTCCCCCTCTCGCACCGGATACGATAGAGGCCGCGGCATGATTCTGCCTCCTCCCGCCGAATGGGCACCGCACGACGCCGTCTGGATCGGCTTTCCCAGTCACCCCGAGCTGTGGCTCGAAGACCTCGAACCCGCACGTGAGGAAGTCGTCGCCTTCGCGCGCGCCGTCCATGCAGAGGGCCGTGGCGAGCGCGTCGTTCTAGTCGCCGCCGATGCCGATGCAGCCGCCGCGGCTACCGCGATGGCGGGCGACTTCGCCGAGGTGGTGACCGAGAAGTTCGGCGACATCTGGCTGCGCGACACCGGCGCGATCCTAGACGGCGCGGGCGTCGCGCAGGATTTCGGCTTCAACGGCTGGGGCGGCAAGTACGACCTCGAAGGCGACGACGATATCGGCCTGCGCCTCGCGCAGCGCCGCGGTCTCCCGAGCGAGGATCATGGCTGGATCCTCGAGGGTGGCGCGATCGACGGCGACGGCAGCGGACTGGTGGTCACCACCGAGCAATGCCTGCTCAACCCCAATCGCAATCCCGGCCTGGTGCGCGCCGATGTCGAGGCGCGGCTCGCCGCCGATCTGGGGCTGACCCGCGTGCTGTGGCTGGGGGACGGTCTGCTCAACGATCATACCGACGGGCATGTCGACAATCTCGCGCGCTTCGTGGGCGAGAACCGGCTGCTGATCCCCGCGCCGGCCGAGGACGATCCCAACGCGGGCATCTACCGGGAAGCGGCCGATCGCGCGCGCGCCTTCGGCGTGGAGGTGGTGCACATGCCCTCGCCCGGCCGCGTGCTCGATGAGGAGGGCGAGATCATCCCCGCCTCCTACATGAACTTCTACATCGGCAACGCCGCCGTGGTCGTCCCCGTCTATGGCCAGGAGAATGATGCGTCGGCGGTAGCCACGCTCAAAGCGCTGTTCCCGGGCCGGAACGTCGTGGGACTGCGCGCGGATCACATCCTGACCGGCGGCGGCAGCTTCCACTGCATCAGCCAGCAGATCCCGGTACGCCGGTGACGATCCGGCGGCTCGGTCCGGGCGATGCGCCCACGCTGCGCCGTCTGAACGCCATGTTCGGCAAGGCCTTCGGCGAGCCGGAGACGTACGAGAACGAGCCCCCGCCCGATGCCTGGCTCGAACGGCTGCTCGCGCGCGAGACCATCGTCGTGCTAGCCGCCGAAGAGGGCGAGGAAATCGTCGGCGGGCTGGTCGCCTATGTGCTCGAGAAGTTCGAGCGGGCGCGCAGCGAGGTCTATATCTACGATCTGGCCGTCGCCGAGCCCCGGCGACGGCGCGGCATCGCCACGGCGCTCATCACGCGCGTGCGGGAGATCGCGGCCGAGATCGGCGCATGGGTGCTCTTCGTCCAGGCCGATTATGGCGACGATCCCGCGGTCGCGCTGTACGAAGGGCTCGGCACGCGCGAGGATGTGATGCATTTCGATATTCCGCCTGCCGAGGGTGGCAAGCGCGCCGATATCCACTAGATAGCGCGCCATGACCCAGATCACCGTCGCGGCGCTGCAGCTCGCCTTCACCAACGACATCGACGCCAATATCAAGTCGGTGTCCGAACTGGTCCGCGAGGCCGCGGGCCGCGGCGCGCAGGTGGTGCTGCCGCCCGAGCTGTTCGAAGGCGAATATTTCTGCCGCGTCGAGGACGAGGGCCTGTTCGCCAATGCCAAGCCGGTGGGCGAGCATAAGGCGGTGCTGGCGATGCAGCACCTCGCCGCCGATCTGGGAATCCACATCCCGACCAGCTTCTTCGAATGCGACGGTCCGCACTATTACAACAGCCTGGCCATGATCGGGCCAGACGGGCGCGTCGAGGGCGTCTATCGCAAGAGCCACATCCCCGATGGGCCCGGCTATGAAGAGAAATTCTACTTCCGACCCGGCAATACCGGCTTCAAGGTCTGGAACGGTCCGGGCGCGCGGATCGGCGTGGGCGTGTGCTGGGATCAATGGTATCCCGAAACCGCGCGCGCGCTGATGCTGATGGGCGCCGAGATCCTCTTCTATCCGACCGCGATCGGCAGCGAGCCGCACGACGAGAGCCTCGACACCGCGCGGCTGTGGCGTCGGGCGATGCTGGGGCATGCCGTGTCGAACGTCGTGCCGGTGGTGGCGGCCAACCGCGTAGGCACCGAGCACGGCCAGACCTTCTACGGAACCAGCTTCATCGCCGACGAGCGCGGCGACATCCTCGCCGAATTGGATCGGGAGGAAACGGGGGTGATCACCGCGACGCTCGACCTCGACCGGGTCAAGCGCCACCGCGCGGCCTTCGGCTTCTTCCGTGACCGGCGCCCCGAGCTCTACGGCAGGCTGGTCGAGGACATCTGAAGCTCGACCGCCGGCGCCGAAAGCGCGAAATCGACTGCCGCGAGCGCGTGGAGCGTCGTGGTATCGAACACCGGAATGTCGCTGTCGTCCTGGGACACGAGCAGCATGATCTCGGTGCAGCCGAGGATCACGCCTTCCGCCCCGCTATCGGCGAGGGCTGCGATCGCGCGCCGATAGGCCTTGCGCGAGGCCGGCAGCACGCGCCCGGCCACCAGCTCGTCATAGATCACGCGGTGCACCAGCTCGCGCTCGTCGGGGGGAGGCACCAGCACCTCGAGCCCGAAGCGCTCGGCGAGCCGCTCGCGGTAGAAGGGCTGCTCCATCGTGAAGGCAGTGCCGAGCAGGCCGACGCGGCTGATCCCCGCTGCGCGCACCGCTGCGCCAGTGGCATCGGCGATGTGGAGCAGCGGGATCGAGATCGCCGCCGCGATCCGGTCCGCCACTAGGTGCATGGTGTTGGTGCACAGAAGCAGGCAATCGGCCCCCGCGGCCTCGATCCGCGCCGCGTCGGCAGCGAGCATGTCGCCCAGCAGGTCCCATTCGCCGCGATGCTGGAGGCGCTCGATCTCGCCGAAATCGACCGAGAGCATCACGCTTCGGGCCGAATGCGGAGGCCCCAGCCGATCGCGCACCGAGCGGTTGAGGATCGCATAATAGTGCGCCGAGCTCTCCCAGCTCATTCCGCCCAGCAGACCGATCGTCTTCATACGGGCGGCGGGAAGCTCAGCGCTGATCGTCGCGCGAGTCGCCGATACCGTCGCGGATCTTGGTGGGAACCTCGCAGCCTTCGACGGTACGCAGCACGGCTTGATGCTGGCCGGCGGTCGGCTCCCGGCCCAGCGACCGCGGCTCGACTCGCTTGAACGGCGGTGCTGCCATCTCCGGGCGCGTCCGTTCGCAGGTCTTGCCCGAAGGCAGCAGCGTCGGCGCCGTACGCACATCCGCGGGGTCGCGCTCCCCGGCAAGGGCGGCAACCGGCAGAAGTACAAGGGCGAGCATCGGGATACGCACGGGCAGCCTCCTTTGCTGACGCTCGATCCTAGCAGTTTTCAGCAGGGCTGGCGAGTATCGCGCAGCGCCAGGGCGCGCGCGAACACCGCTTCGAACATTGCCGGCGTCAGCCGGCCCGTGTTCTGGTTGTAGCGCGAACAATGATAGCTATCGATGAGGATGCGTCCGTCGGGCATGCGGTGCTCGGCAAGATGGCCGAAGCGTGCCTTGGGCAGCTTGCCGCCCATTGCCTTGACTGCCGACTGGTGCGCGATCTGTCCCAGCGCGATCACCACGCGCGCCCGGAGCTGGGCCGCCAGATAGGGCCGGCAGGCGTGAACCTCCGCGGGATCGGGCTTGTTGCCCGGCGGCAGGCAGCGAACTGCGTTGAGGATCAACACGCCTTCCGGTTCACCGGCTGCCGCGAGCCCGAACTTCTCGAGCGTAGCGAAGAGCAGGTCACCCGACGCGTCACCGGTGAAGGCGCGTCCCGTCCGGTTGGCGCCCAGGCGGCCGGGTGCCAGCCCGACGATCGCGAGCCAGGCCTCGGGCCGGCCGAGCGCGGGCACCGGCGCATTCCACCAGTCCGGCTGCTCGGCGCGCAGCGTCGCGCGAACGCCCACCAGCCGGGGGCAGCGCGTGCAATCGCGATCGGGTTCGGGACTTGGCGCAAGCATGACCGCGCGGTAGGCCGGGCGCGTGGCAAGGACAAGCTATGCGATCGGGGTCGGCTCGAACCGGCCGGGGCGGCACGGCCGACCCAGCGACGAAGTGCTGGCCTCACTCGCGGAGCTCGACCGCGCACCGGGCCGCATCGTCGCTCGCTCGCCGTTGATCGCCACGCCGCCCTTGGGCCCGTCCAAGCGCCGGTTCGTCAATGCCGTGGCGATCCTAGAAACCGACGAGGATCCGGCCGCGCTGCTCCGCCGGCTCAAGGCTATCGAGCGGCGCTTCGGCCGCCGGCGCGGGCGGAACTGGGCCGCGCGCGTGATCGATCTCGACATCCTGCTCTGGTCCGAAGGCGCCTGGGCCAGCCCCGGGCTGGTGATCCCTCATTCTCGCTTCCGCGAGCGGCGTTTCGTGCTCGATCCGCTGGTGCGCGTGGCACCCGGCTGGCGCGATCCGGTGAGCGGCCGAACCGCTCGCCAGCTTCGCGCCCGGTTGACCCGTCCCGCGCCCGCGCCTAGGGGCAGCAGCGTGGGTCCGTAGCTCAGTCGGTAGAGCAAGCGACTTTTAATCGAGAGGTCCCGGGTTCGAATCCCGGCGGACCCACCACCGGAATGTGAGAGCGCAGTATAACTGCGCTTAAGATGCAGAAGGTTGCGCCTGATGCCGAAATTGCCCGGGGGCTCGCCCTTTACTCAGCATCCGCCTCGAACCTGTCCGGGTTGGTGAGAAATGCTTCCACGATGTGAAGCGCGGAAATATGGCGTTCGTGCACGTAGCTCTCACCACAATCGCAATCGTCGAGGTTGGCCTCCCGATACCAACAACCATCATCGTGTAGTCGGTAATGCCATCCGGGGGTGAGACTCGCCCCGATAAGATCGAGACCGGGATGCTCTACGCCAAGTTCACACACCTCAAACAGGCCGGGCGATCGTTCCCAAGCAACCACCCCCTTTTGATAAATCGCGGTATTGCCCATCGTCGGGTGCTCTATGAGGTGATTGACCTCAAACACCGCGCATTTGTGCTCGCTCAGCAGTTCCATGATTTTCGGGAAGCGTAGCGGCGCAGGATCGGCCGTGCCGAAAATTACGATCTCCGGAACGCCAACAACGACGCAACCATCGCTCGTCCCAGCAACGTCGTTCGCATCGGCAACCCTCGCACCATTGAAGAAGGCGATTCGAGGGTGGTACCGCTTCTGAAAACTCGGTTGATATTCGGGAAGGTCTAGCGATCGCTCGAACGCCGGGATCTCGCCTGGAGTGTTCTCGACCCCCGGGATGAAGCGCCAAGGTAGTTCGAGCAACATAGCGAGAATGGGATCTTCGGCTGGGGGCGGGAAAAGCTGATTAGTTTCGGCAAAGCCTGCGGAGGCAGCGTATTCGCGAAAAACAGCCCGATCGGCCTCAATATGCGCAGCGAAGCATTCCACAGGGACCACATTATGGCGTATCGGACCCATCAGCCACGCGTCCTGAGCACCGGGTCGGAGCCTCGCCCCTTCGACGTGCAACTCGGCCAAATTTGTCGCCCCGGTCACCTTCCGGGCGATTGCGAGTGGAAAGACATAGAGGTGGCCCGTGCCCTCTTCCGCCTCATATCGAGCGCAGCGCTTTCGCAGAAACACGGGGCGCTCCCCATAATCCTCACTCATCTCGACGGCCGTTTCATCGTGATAGCTGTGGGACGCGAACCAAGCGGAGACTGCAGGATTGGCCGAACAATCGACGTAGAATGATCGCCAGCCATAGTGCTGAAGGAGCGCCTGCTGGAATAGCAGAGTCGCATGTTGCGGACCGATAAAGGCGCGCCGCTGAACCTCAATCACTACGACGGCTATGCCCAAGGGGCCTCGAGCCTCACGCGCTTCAAGCCAGGCGAGATCGTACCGGGGTTGAACGCCGGTGGCTGGCATGATGCGGGCGACTTCGACCTGCGCGTGGAGTCACAGATCGGCACCGTTTGGCTCCTGGCGAAGATGGTCGAGGAGTTCGGGCTCGACTATGATGCCACCCGCATCGATCAAGGACGAAAGCTGGTCGAGATCCACGACCCGGACGGCGTCAATGACGCTACCCAACAGATCGAGCACGGCTTGCTCAGCGTGCTGGGCGGTTACCGGGCGATGGGCCGCCTGTACCGCGGGATCATCGATCCCTCGCTGCGGCAATATGTCATGCTCGGCGACGGCTCGCTTCAGACCGATAACGCGTTCAAGCGCCCCGTCGACGACCTGGGCGTGGACAATAACGGCAACCCCATCCGCTGGGACGATCGCTGGGTGTTCACAGAAGATAATCCCGATCGCGAACTATACACGGCTGGAGGGTTGGCCGCCGCCGGCCGCGCGCTGAAGGCAAGCAACCCGGAGCTCGCGGCGGAAGCAATTGCGGCGGCTCGCGACCTGACGCTGAAGGCGATCGATCGCGCCAAGGGACCGAACCGCGTCTTTGCGCTTGCCGAACTGATCCACGCCACCGGCGAGAAAGCGCTGATCGACCGGCTCGTGACGCTCGAGCCGCAGATCATCGATGAGATCGACAAGACGGGGTGGATGCTTGCTTCGGTCCTCGACGTGCTGCCGCAGGCGTTTCGCGACCGGCTCACGGATTCGGTCGCCCGATATCAGGCAAAGGTAACCGCCGACGCGCGCACCGACTCTCCCTATGGCATCCCCTACGTCCCCAAGATTTGGGGTGCGGGCTGGGACATTCAGGAGCGGGGCGTCCAGCAGTATTTCTTCCACAAAGGCTGGCCGGAACTGACTTCCACCGACAGCTACATCAACGCGCTGAACTTCGTTTTTGGCGTCCACCCCGGCGAGAATACTGCCAGCTTCGCCTCCGGCGTCGGTGCGAACTCCGCCACCGTGGCCTATGGGGTCAACCGGGCAGACTGGTCCTACATTCCCGGGGGCGTGATCTCCGGCACCAACCTCGTCCGTCCCGACCTCCCCGAGCTCAAGGTCTGGCCGTATTTCTGGCAGCAGACCGAATATGTGATGGGCGGCGGCGAGACGAACTACATGTTCCTCGCGCTGGCCGCGGACGATTTGTATCGGAAGCGAACGCGCTGACCCTCCGCGAGGGGAGGCGCGCTCTGATGCTCAGACGAGCAAAAGATTGCCGCACTCTGGTGCCTGCCGCTGCGTGGACACAGTGCTCTGCGGAATAGGCGCGTACCAAGCGTTATTCGGCCCCATGATCCTCTCTGCGGACTCAAGAGGGCGCGCCGGCACCTGGCGGATATTGAACCACTTGCAGTCTGGCAGCTTCGAATGCCCGGGCCGCCAAGCGGACATCCGCCGCGTGGGGCGCTGGATCAGCGTGACCGGCGAACAGCGCACTATGCCGCTCACCGCCACCCGCGAGCTCCGCCGCCGGCTCGCAGCGCCTCGCCTTCAGTTCACCGTCGGCGCCTACAACTAGGGTGCCCCTCTCCGGCGCGCGTTCCGCCCACCATTGGCATCGCTACGCGGTGTAGGTCATCGGAACCGCGCTCCTTGCGCGGTGTACCTTGCATAGCCTGCGACCGTCGCCGGATCGGTGAAGGGTGCATCGGGTCCATCGCTCAACCGAATACGAGCGCGCGGTGGACGGATGTCCCCGCCGTGACGCCATCGGCAACCGCCCAGCTCACGCTATGCGGCGCGCGCGCTATATCGCCAGCGGCGTAGAGGCCAGGGACGCTGGTCATTTTGTCGGTGTCGGTCCTGATCAACGGCCCCATCGGCCCCTCGTCGATCGCGGCGCCGAGCTGCTCGGCGATCGGGCTTGCCAGAGAGGATTGCGGCGCGACATAGAGTGCTTCCACCAGCCTCTGACGCCCGTCCTCGAGCTCCACGGCCGACAGCGCGCTACCCTGGCCGACCAGCCGCTTCAGTCTGCCGGGCTCCACCGCCACGCCATGCTTCACAAGCATGTGCGCGCTCTCGGAATCGAGCTCCGCGCCGTTGAGAAACAACGTCGTCGGCCCCCATTCGGCGACCAGACATGCCTGGTGCACGGACATGGGCGTGCGGAAGAGCACGCCGAGCGGCCGATCGCTGAACTCGAAGCCGTGGCAATAGGGGCAATGCAGCACCGTCTTGCCCCAACGCCCCTGCAGGCCGGGGATCGGTTCCAGAGCGTCGCGCAACCCGAAAGCGAGGATCGCCCTGCGCGCCGAAATCTCCTCGCCGGTCGAAAGCGAAACGGCGAAGCTGCCGCCCCCCGCGTGCGCATCGGTGGCCTCCGCTTCGATCATGGTCACGCTGGGATAGGCGGCGAGTTGTTCGCGCGCATTCGCGAGAATCGAGAGCGGATCGCTGCCGTCGAAGCCCAGAAAGCCGTGCGAGGCGTCGGCATAGCGGTTGCGCGGGCGGCGAGCATCGATGACGCAGACGCGCCGCCGCGCGCGGGCCAGGTAAGTGGCGGCCGCCAACCCTGCAAAAGCGCCGCCGACGATGACAACATCATACTGCATGGTTGGTCTCCAAGGCGCTCGATCCGCCGCGTTCGGCGAGCCTCGAGTGAAAGTCGGCGCTTAGCGCCGCGATCGGGCCCGGCTGCTCCGCCATGTGCAACAGGACGTGGAGCACGCCTGAGAGTCGGCTGTTTCTTCTCATGAAACTTCATATGTTTCGAGAAACGCCAGACATCAAGAGGGGCGAGCCATTGCTCGCAGTCAACGGCCACGTTCGGTCGCCACTAGCCGCTTTCAGTTCACGACCTGGTCGCTCGTCGGATTGACGAGCAGCCGAGCGCGCTGTCGCCTCAGAACAAGCGCAAGCCGAGCTGTACGGCTGCAGTCGCTTCGGAAGCGCTTGCCGATAAGCCTGCTCCACCGTGCAGCGACAGCGACAGCTTGGATGAGAGGTCTGCGCTCAATCGCGCCGAGAGCTGTTGCTCGTCGGCGATCGATGCGCTCGGGCTTTGTGCATAGCCATAGGCGATTTGCCCGGACAGGCCCGAAACGAGCGCAGCGTTCAGCCCGGCCTGGCCTGCCCATGTGTCGCGCAGGCGATAGCCTTCGGGGCGACCGGGCATCGTGTAGGTGACGTTGGCGAACGGCGCGACGTGGCCGAACCTCTTGGACGCCTCGGCTCCCACGGCAAAGTCGGTCTTTCCGGTACCGAGCCCGCTTCCAGCCGTGGGGAGCTTCACCTGCCCGTAGGCGGCGAGGTCCAGCGCCTTGACGGGAAGCACCCATGCAACGCCCAGCCGCACGTCGCCCAGCCCCTGCCGGCGGACGCGGTTGGCGGGGCGGTTCGGATCGACGATGATCGGCAGGCCGAGGAGTCCCCCGCCCGGCACCACGTTGCCGGGGGCATCGATGCGCGTGTAGGGCAGCGAGGCGGACAGGACCAGGCGGCCGGCAGCCACGCGCGCTCCGGCCACCGCCGACCCGGTCTCGATGCGTTCTCCGGTTCCATATTCGCCCGTCTGATACTGGACGCCTGCGGTCAGCTCGCCATCGGCGCTCAACGGGCGCGAGACCGGCTCTGAAGCCTGCTGCGCCACCGCAGGAGACGCGAGGAGCAGCAGGGCGGCAACCGGGGATTCACGCATGGCATTCTCCGTTCTCGATGCTTCCGCACGAGAACGAGAGGCGGGCGCGATTTAATCCCGCCGCAGAGCCTTCATCGCGATACCTGCGAAGCCCATCGCGAGCCGATAGCCACGCGCTCGCCCGCCGCATCGAGCGGCTCTCCAACCATCATCTCCTGCGCTTCGGCCATCAAAGCAGCGCTGGCAGATCCGGCCTGCCGGTATTCGGTAGCCGTGCTCCCCTCGCCCGCCCGAAGCGACCGGACCCGCCATCCACGCTCCTCGTGGCAGGCGATCGCCGTTTGGCCGCCGGTCTCGAAAGCACGGCAATAGCCGCCGTCCGGCCGCTGGAAGGTCACCAGGATACGAACGGGCGCGCCCGGCGCCTGCGCAGACGCGAGTTGCGTGTCCAGCGCTCGGGCGGTTTCCCCCCGCGCCACCAGCGATCCGTCGCGTATCGCGAATGGGCCTTCGGCATGCGGCAACCCGCGCCCGATCATCAGCCCCAGCACGAGCGCGGCGGCAATCGCGCCGCCCGCCGACAGCCACCGCGGCAAGCCGCGCGCTCGACGCACGTTGCGCGCCTCGGCGATGTCGGCGACCTTCTCCGACGCCCGCAGCATTGCGACCAGCGCGTCGGGCGGGGGCGTGTTCGCGATGGGCTCGAAGGCGGAGCGAAGCCGCTCGCGCAGCCGGCGCTGCCGCGCGATCTCCCCGGCGAGCGTCGCGTCCGCTTCGGCGGCGCGCTCGACCCGCCTGGCCGCGATCGGATCGAGCTCGCCGTCGACATAGGCGGCGAGCGTTTCGGGATCGATGCTCATGCCGCTTCCCCCAGCTGCGCCATCAGCGCCGCCCGTCCCCGCACCAGGCGCGACGTCAGCGTCCCCATCGGAATGTCGAGCATCTCGGCGGCCTCCTTGTAGGCAAAGCCCTCGATCAGGACGAGCGCAATCACTTCGCGCTGCTCGTCGGGGAGCGTGTCCATCGCGCGCATGACCTGACCGAGCTCGACGCTCGCCTCGATCGCGCGGTCGCCGCCGTCGCCCACGGTCTGGCCCTCCTCGGCCGGGATGAAGGTCTGACCGCGCCGTTGGGCGGCGCGGGCGGTGTCGATCCACAGATTCCGCATGATGCGATACATCCAGCTGTCCAGTCGCGTTCCGGGCTGCCACGACGCACGTGCCTTGATCGCACGCTCGACGGCCGCCTGGCACAAATCGTCGGCATCCGCCGGTGACCGGGCGAGCGCATGCGCAAACCGCCGCAGCCGCGGCAGAAGCGCCACCATCTCGTCCTCGAATGCCACTCTCGCGAATTTCCTCGCCTTTGCAGGATGAAACGAGCGTGCTCCCCCGTTTCATCCCTGCATGACACAAAACTTCGCTCGCGCTAGGCTCGAACCGATGAACCGTCGCCGCTGGATGCTCGTCGCCGCGCTGCTGGCAGTGCCATACGGGGCAGACGCGCAGATCGTGCAGGTCCCTTCGTTGCCGCCGGTGGGCGGGCTCGTGCGCGACCTGGGGAATGCCGTCACGCAGGATCCGCTCGTGCGGCAGATCGAGCGTACCGCCGGGACGCTTGCGCGCGACCGGCTCGACCGGCTCCGGGAGATTGCCCGACAGCGCCCCAATGCCATCGAGCTGGATCGCGAGGGTAATCCGGTCCGCGCGCGGGAGGTCGTGGTCGAGGATCCCGACGAGGCACTGCTCGCGCGCGCGCGCGACGCGGGCTTTTCCCTCCTCGAACGACAAACGATCGACGATCTCGGGATCGGCTATGCGCGCTTCCGGGTGCCGGCCGACACATCGCTACGGGCCGCTCTGAAGCGGATGCGTGCGATCGCCGGGGGCCGCAGCGTCTCGGCGGATCCCCTGCACTTCGCCAGCGGCAGCGTCGCGCCGGCCACTTTGCTGGACGGCAGCGCACCGGTTGGCACGGCGCCCGCGGGCGTCGTGTCGATCGGCATCATCGACGGCGGCGTGGACCGGCAGACGATTTCCGGGCCTGTGGTGCAACAGGCGTTCGTGGCGGGAGGGAGCACGCCGAACGCGCACGCAACGGCGCTTGCCTCGTTGATCCAGGGCACGCCTGCAATTCGCGGCGCCGCGCCGCAAGCCCGGCTGCTCGTCGCCGACGTCTACGGCCGCGATCCCGCCGGGGGCAGCGCCACTGCCATCGCGCGCGCGATCGGGTGGATGGTGCGCCAGCGCGTACCCGTCGTCGCGGTGAGCCTCGTCGGTCCTCGCAATCCGCTGCTGGCGCGTGTGGTCGCGGCGGCGCGGGCGCGCGGTACCCTGATCGTGGCGGCAGTCGGCAACGACGGTCCGGCTGCGCCGCCGGCCTATCCCGCCTCCTACCCGGAAGCGATCGCAGTTACCGGCGTCGACGGGCGGAACCGCGCCCTCATCGAGGCCGGCCGCGCGCGCCACCTCGATTATGCGGCCCCCGGCGCGGACATGCTCGCCGCGGGCACCGGCGGCCGGACCACGGCCGTGCGGGGTACATCCTTTGCAGTGCCCTTCGTCGTCGCCCGGCTCGCCCATGCCTATGGAGCGCCCGACGGCACCGCGATCGCCGGCGCGCTTCGCGCCCTCGACAGGGAAGCCCGCGACCTCGGCAAACGCGGGAGCGATCCCGTCTATGGCCGGGGCCTTGTCTGCGGCGACTGCCGGACCCCCAAAAAATGATCGCGCGCCGGGATTAAGCCGCAGCGGGCATCCGTTCTCGATGGAAGCGCGCCGATCGGGCGCGCCCCATGATGCGAAAGGAAAGCCCGATGAAAACCCTCTTTCTCGCCACGGCGGCCGCACTCGCCTTTTCCGCCGCGCCGGCTTCCGCACAGATCCTCGGCGGAGGCGGAGGCCTGGGTGGCGCGCTCGGCGGCGGCGGTTCGCTAGGCGGCCTTGGCGGCACGATCGGCGGTGGCGGCTCCGGAACGCTCGGACGCGTCCTCGAACCCGTGACCACCACGACGCGCTCGACCACGCGCGCGGACGGAAGCGCCCGTACCCGTTCGCACGTCGATCGCCGCAGCGGCCGGGTCGACGCAGGCGGATCGACGGATGCGGACGCGAGTACGGTGCTCGATGGCGCGTCCGGTGCGGCAGGGCTCAATGGCGCAGCGTCGGGCTCGGCTTCGGGCGGCGCGACGGCGGATCTGATCGGCACCGACGATGTGCGCAGCGTCGCCGGAAACGCAGCAAACACCGTGCGCAGCGCGGCGAGCCGTACGCACGAGCTGGCGGCGGGCGCCCGCGATCGTGCCACGAACGCGATCGGCAGCGTCGGCAGCACCACCGGCTCCGCGAGCGGTGGAGGCTCGGCAGGCGGAACTGCCGGCGGCACGATCGGCAACGGCATTCTGGCGCTGGACGGCACCGCCGCCGCCGACGCGCTCGGCAGCTTCGCCGTCGCGCCCGGCATGGACGTGACCGACCTGAAAGGCCGCACGATCGGGACGGTCCGCAACGTCGTCACCGGCACGCGCGGCCGCGTGCAGGCGGTGCGGATGGAGATCGGCAGGCGGCTCGCCACTGTCCCTGCAGCCAACTTCAGCGGCTCCGGCGATGTGCTGGTTTCCGCAGCCTCAAAGGGCGAAATCAAGGAGATGGCCGAGGATCAGTCGGGCGACTGACCCGGAGCCCTCGAGTGCTCTCCCGCGGGAGAGCACTCGAGCCTGAGCCGATGGGAGCTTCGACGGTGATGCAAGGTCCCCGGGCGCGAGGCCGCCTCAGCCTCAGAATGCCAGCCGGAGACCAGCGGCCGCTTTGAGACTGTAGCTGTTGCCGAAGTCATTGATCGCGGTGTCCGCCGAGGCCTCGGTGTAAAGCGTGACACGATCACCGAGGAGGAGGCCCTCACCCCAATTTCGCCCCACATGCGCACTTCATCCAGCAGCGACGCCTCCAGCGGATCCACGAGCTGCTGTGCCGCCCGGACGAGCACCGCCGGATCACCGAGCTGGCACTCACTTATTGCTTCTTCGATCGTCTCGTCGTCCCCAAGGCTGAGATCGAAACCTTGTCGCGGCAGGCCCGAGCAATCAGGCGGCCAGCGATGAAGGCCACGATCGGACGCAAGGTTGGCCCAACACCGCTGCTCCTCCTGTCAGGACAACTCGGCCGACCGCCGCTCAACGCTGTGTTCCCTATCGTCCAGATCGAAAATATCGCCGGCTCGTAACAACCACGTAATAACTCTTCCCCACCGGGCGAGGCGGAACAACGGGCATTGGGGGAAGCAATGAGTTGGATCGCGGCGATTCGCCGCTGTTTGCCGCTGCAACATGCCCGGCGGGGCGCAAGGGGTTCGGCGGGAACCTTCCAGTCGAGCCGCCGCGTGCGGAGATCCTGCGCCCGATAGTCACCCGCGCCGAGGGGCGATGCCGTCGCCGCCGCAGCCACAGGGACACGAACCTGAATTCCGGGCCCACCAGAGCCCGGGAGCCGCATCCATTCGTCCAGAATCCAGCCGGCACGCTGCTGGCTGGACATCATAAAAGGGGATCGCAAATGAACCGGAAGTCCAGCCATCTCGGCCGTACCACGCAATTCCTCCTCGGTGCGGCGATTGCTGCGCTCGCCGTCGCTCCGGCCGCGGCGCAGACGGCGTCGCCCGAAGAAGCAGCCGATGCCGGCGAAGAGATCATAGTCTCCGGCTACAGCCGCAGCCTGGAGGAAGCCATCGAGATGAAGCGCGAGACGATCGGCTTTTCCGATTCGATCGTCGCCACCGACATTGCGGACTTCCCCGAGCAGAATCTCTCGGAAGCGCTGCAGCGCGTCCCCGGCGTGACGATCGAGCGCGACAAGGGGCTCGGCACGCGCGTCAACGTGCGCGGCCTTCCGACCGAGTTCACCTTCGTCTCGATCAACAAGCTGGCGACCGCCTCGGGCTCTGGCGGCCGCGACGTCGAGTTCGACATCTTCGCATCGGAATTGATCCAGTCGGTAACGGTGCAGAAGTCCCCGACCGCGGCGGACGAGGAAGGCGGCATCGCGGGCTCGGTCTACATCCGCACCGCGCGCCCGTTCGACACGCCCGGGCTTCGTCTCGTCGGCAGCGCCGAGGGCGCGTACAATTCGATCTCCGAGAAGATCGATCCCAATTTCTCGTTCCTCGCCAGCAACACCTTCGGCGATTTCGGCGTGCTGGTCTCAGTCGCCAAGCAGCAGCGCACCAACCGCACCGATTCGAATTCGGGTATCAACTTCCGCCCGATCTCGCGCTGGACCGACCGCGCCGGCGCAAATCGCAACCAGGCGATCGCGGTGCTTCAGCGCGACGCCGGCATCACCTTCACCGATGCCATGAAGAACACGATCGTCTTCCTCGATAAGGTAGGCGATCGCGTCTATCAGAACGATCAGGATCGGCTCGGCCTGTCGGGCTCGCTCCAGTACAAGCCCAGCGACAGCTTCAGCCTCGCCTTCGACGCGTTCCTGGGCTCCTATGACACGGTCGAGGACGAATATGACGCGGCGGGCTATTCGGCATCGAGCAACTCGACGCTCGAGACGATCCACGAATATGACGATACGACGCTGTCCGACGCCGGCATCGTCGTTCTCCGCGATGTCTCCTACACCAACACGCAGCATGAATTCCTGAGCAAGGAATACCTCAACGAAACTGATTATCGCCAGTTCGGCGGCGAGATGAACTGGGAGACCGGCAACTGGCGCATCAATGCGCTGGGCGGCTATTCCGGCGCGAAGAAGACGCTCGATTACGCCAATCTCAAGCACGTCGCCTATGCGCCCTCGCGCACCCGCTATACCGAGACGGGCGGCGAGACGATCCCGAGCGCCAATCCGCGCACGATCGACATGTACAATGCGCCTTCATCCTATCTGTTCGAGGCGTATGAAACCACGCGCGAGCAGATCAAGGACGACAAATACGCCGCGCAGCTCGACGTCAGCTATCTGTTCGACGCGTCGGTGCTGAAGCGCTTCAATTTCGGCGGGCGCTACACCAACAAGACCAACGAGCGCGAATATGGCGAGGAGAAGATCCAGGGCCCGACGCGCGGCAGCACTGCCTATGTCAACGTGCGCACGCTCGCCGACAGCCCGCTCGAGGATGTGACCGACATCGTCGGCGGCAAATCGTACCAGGCGCGGAACCTCGGCTGGTCGCAGATCTCGAACGACTATGCGCGCGACTTCTTCCGGCCCGACGGCTTCGTCACGCCGTTCAACGACGGGCAGTATTACAAGGTCAAGGAAGAGACGCTCGCCGCCTATGCCATGGTCGATTTCGAGTTCGACGTCTCCGTTCCGGTCTTCGTGAACCTGGGCGGCCGCTACGTCCGCACGGATATCCGTTCGGAGGGCTTCCACCAGATCCAGAACCCCGACGGCTCCACCGGCCTCACCGACGCGCCCGTTTCGAGCGACGGGAGCTACGAGAAGTTCCTGCCCGCGTTCAACGCGCATGCCGAGCTGACCGACAGCCTGGTGCTGCGCGCCGCCGCCTCGCAGACGCTGATCCGCCCGGCGCTGACCGATCTTGCCTACAAGCGCACCGCGAGCTGGAACGACTTCCGCTTCACCGACGGCAACCCCAACCTCAAGCCCACCTATGCCGACCAGTGGGAAGTCGGCGTGGAGCAGTATCTGGGCCGCGGCGGCATCCTGGCTGCGTCCTACTTCTGGAAGAAGATCAAGGGCGTCGTACAGAACGAGCTGACCGGCGTGGTCCCGGACGTCACCAAGTACAACGCCAACGGTACGATCGACGGGGTCTACGACTTCGACGTCTATCAGCCGGTGAATGCCGAGGGTTCGTACAATGTGAGCGGCATCGAGCTCAACGCGGTGCTGCCGTTCGGCATGTTCGCCGACTGGGCGGACGGCTTCGGCATCAACGCCAACGCCACCTTCCTCGACAGCTCGCTGACTGGCGAATCCGACCTCGACATCGAGACTTCCCCGATCGGGCTGGCGGACAATACCTACAATGCCACCCTGTTCTACGATAAGGGGCCGCTCTCGCTGCGCGTCTCGTACAACCGCAAGGGCGCCTATGTGGAGCGGATCGAGCGGAACATGTATCCGGTGTACCGCGACGCCTATGGCCAGTTCGACTTCGCCGCCAGCTATCAGGTGACGCGCAACTTCCGCGTCGAGCTGCAGGGCATCAACATCGGCGATGCGAAGACCACGGGCTACACCATGGATCCGTCTTTCCCCACCACCTATGAATTCTCGGGAAGCCGCATCAGCCTGGGCGTCCGCGCACAGTTCTGAATCGTGACGAGCCCCGCCGCACCGGATGGCGGGGCTCGGTCATCCGCATTGTCACAATCTTCTTCTAGTTACCCCGCTCCGGCCCGGCGAACTCGCGCCGGCCTCTTGTTTTCGGAGTCCGCCATGTTCTGGCTACCCCTTCTGCTCGCCGCGGCGGCACCTGCCGAGGAGCCGGTTCGCATCAACGACCTGATGATGATCGGCACGCACAACAGCTACAAGCAGGCGATGCCAGCGGAGCGGATGGCCAGGCTGCGCAAGGCCGACCCCAGGAGCGCCGACGCGCTCGACTATGCGCACCGCCCGCTGGTCGAGCAGCTCGACGCGGGCGCGCGTCAGCTCGAATTCGACATCTGGTACGATCCCCAGGGGGGCCTCTATGCCGAGGGATCGAAGGACCCTGCGATGCGGCGCCCCGGGTTCAAGGTCCAGCATATGGCCGGGTTCGACGATCGCTCGAACTGCGCGACGCTGGTGCAGTGCCTGACGATCGTCCGCGACTGGTCGAACGCGCATCCGGGCCATGTGCCGATCCTGTTGATGTTCAATACCAAGGACAATGGCGAGTTCATCAAGGGCGAGCCCTTCACCGCGGCCGCCTATGACGCGCTCGATGCCGAAGTCCGCTCGGTGCTCGCACCGGGCAAGCTGATCGTGCCCGACCAGGTCCAGGGCGACTATCCCACGCTGCGCGACGCGGTGCTCGCCAACAACTGGCCGACGCTGGAGGCATCGCGCGGCAAGTTCCTGTTCGCGCTCGACGAGGTCGAGGCAAAGGTTGCGCTCTATCGCGGGGCGCGCAAGTCGCTCGAGGGGCGCGTCTTCTTCGTCAACACCGACGAGAATTCGCCCGCTGCCGCCTATCTGACGCTCAACGAGCCGATCGGCGACGCGGAGCGGATCGCGCGCGCGGTGAAGGCCAATTTCCTCGTCCGCACGCGCGCCGACGCCAATACGCGCGAAGCGCGCACGAACGATACGCGCCCGCGCGAGGCCGCGCTTCGCAGCGGCGCGCACTATGTCTCGACCGATTATATCTGGCCCGACGCGCGCTTCCCCGGGGGATATCGCGTGACGATGCCCGGCGGCGCCGTGGCGCTGTGCAACCCCGTGCGGCGCCCGCAGGGATGCGGCGCTCCGATTACCGAACCCACCTCCCGCTGACCCTTTCCCGGAGACCTGCCCAAATGATCTCGCGTATCGCCCTCGCCGCCTTGCTCGCCCTGCCTGCCCAGCCTGCGCTCGCGCAGGATGCCGCGCCCGATCTGTCGCGCGCGGCTCGCGGCGATCTGCGCGAACCGGGCGGCGCGCGGCGCATCGCAGGCGACATGCGCGAGACCTATGCCAGGCTGAACGCTCCCGGAGAGGTCCGCAACGTCATCCTGCTGATCGGCGACGGCATGGGCGATTCGGAGATCACCGTGGCGCGCAACTATGCCGAGGGCGCCGGCGGCTATTTCAAGGGCATCGATGCGCTGCCCTTCACGGGCCAGTACACCCATTATTCGCTCGATCGCGAAACGGGGAAACCCAATTACGTGACCGACTCCGCCGCTTCGGCGACCGCCTGGGCGTCGGGCGTGAAGAGCTACAACGGCGCGATCGGTGTCGACATCGAAGGCAAGCCGCACAGGACTCTGCTGGAGCGTGCCAAAGCCGCCGGTCTGGCCACCGGCGACGTGTCCACTTCGGAAATCCAGGACGCGACGCCGGCGGCGCAGATCGCCCATGTCGTCCATCGCAAATGCTATGCGCCGACGGCGACCAGCAAGAGCTGCCCGCAGAACGCACTCGAGAACGGCGGCGCCGGCTCGATCACCGAACAGTTGCTCGACACGCGCGCCGACCTGGTGCTCGGCGGCGGCGCGGCGAGCTTCGCCGAGACGGCGACGGCAGGCAAATGGAAGGGGCGCACGCTGTTCGAGCAGGCGCAGGCGCGCGGCTATCGGATCGTGCGCAATGCTGCCGAGCTCGATGCGGTGACCCGCGCCGACGATCGCCAGCCGCTGATCGGGCTGTTCGCGGAAGGCAACATGCCCGTGCGCTGGACGGGGCCGCGCGCCAGCTTCCACGGCAATATCGACAAGCCCGCGATCACCTGTGAGCCCAACGCGGAGCGCACCGCCGCCACGCCCACCCTCGCGGCGATGACGCGCAAGGCGATCGCTCTGCTCAAAGACAAGCCCAGGGGCTTCTTCCTCCAGGTCGAAGGCGCGTCGATCGACAAGCAGGATCATGCCGCCAATCCGTGCGGGCAGATCGGCGAGACCGTGGATCTCGACGAAGCGGTCCAGGTTGCGCTCGAATTTGCCAGGGCCGACGGGCACACCCTGGTCATCGTCACTGCCGACCATGCACACACCAGCCAGATCGTCGGCAACGGCACGCGCGCGCCCGGCCTCACCGCCGCGCTCAACACGCGCGAAGGCGGCGTGATGACGGTCAACTACGGCACCGCCGAGGAGGGATCACAGGGCCATACCGGCGCGCAGCTGCGCATCGCCGCTTATGGTCCGCACGCCGTGAATGTCAGCGGCCTGCTGGACCAGACCGATCTCCACTACATCATCCGCGACGCCCTGAAGCTCGACTGAGCCGCACCCCAGCCTTGCTCGGTGAACGACGGAAAACGTGGGTTCCGTAGGCATCCAAGCTGGTCTCGACACCCGAGCGCGGCCACTTACACGGCACCGCGCCCGGGAAAGTGCACGAGGCATGCCCTGGCAGTGCAGGCGAAACCGCTTGCCTGCAGACCGGCGCATGATACGCTCCTCATCCGATGCGTGCGCAGGATCATGGATCTGCCATCTGCCCGGATCATCCGGTGTGGCACGCGCTTTCATCCTATGTCGTCGGCCCTCAGGACGTTCGCCTGTCTTTCGTGCAGCGGCTCGCGCGCGAAAATGGCTGGGGCGAGATGCATGCGTTGCGCGTGTTCGATGAGTATCGCCGTTTCTGTTTTCTGGCGGTCACGGGCCACGGCGAGGTGACTCCGTCCGATGCGGTCGATCAGGCTTGGCACCTGCATCTCACCTACAGTCGCGACTATTGGGAGCGATTCTGCCCGGAAATACTCCGCCGGCCGCTGCATCACGGACCGACCGCCGGGGGCAACGTCGAGCGGTCGCGCTTCTTCGAGCAATATGCCCGTACGCTGCAACGCTATGAGCAGGTCTTCGGCGTATCGCCCCCTGCCGACATATGGCCGGACGCAGCACGGCGGCTGATCGAGGATCCCCGCGCGCGGCGCGTGCACCCGCGCGATGGGATGGTGGTCCCGCGCACGGCGCTATACGCAATCCTGATCGTTGCAGCGCTGGTCGCGGTGCTTCACCTCGCGGTCTGGCAGAGGAGTCTTCTGTCGTGATGTCCTTCAGCCATGATGATCTGAGCGGCGGCCAGTTCCTCGCGCTCTACGGTGCGCTTCTCCTTTTCGCCATCTATCTGGGCTTCGCCATTCCCCACTATCTCCGCGCGCGCGGCCGCGATCCCGGGACGATCGACAGCGAGCAGGCCGCCTATCTGGCGGGCGGCAGCGATCGCTTTTTCGATCTGGTCGTCACCCAGCTCCTCTCGTCTCGATTGATCGCAGTGAATCCGGACCGGAAGATCGAGATCATCGAGCGCGGCACAGGGCGCGACCCGGCCGAGGCAAGCCTGCTCGCGTTACCTTCGCCGCTCGATTGGAGCGCGGTCGAGAATGCGCTGCGCCCCCATGTCCACGTGATCCGACACCGGCTCGTCGCTGCCGGCCTCCTGATGGATCGGATGCGCGTGGCAACGATCCGCCTTTGCCAGACCTTGCCCTATCTGCTGCTCATCGCATTCGGCATATCGCGCTGGCGCTACGGCACCGCGCTCGATCATCCGACGGGGTTTCTGACTGCGCTGCTGATCCTCACTGCCGTCTTCGCAGTCATGCGCTGGCTCACATGGGAGCCCAAAACGCAAAGCGGCATCGCGGCGATCGAGGAAGCGCAGGCACGCGCCGAGCGGCTCCGGCGCGCTCCCACCGCAGACGAAACCGCTCTCGCCGTCGCGCTGTTCGGAACCACGGTGCTCGTCGGCTCCAGCTGGAACGACTTGCATCTCATGCGGACCGGCGGCAGCGGCTCCGGCGATGCCGGCGGCGGTGGATGCGGCGGCGGCGGATGCGGGGGATGTGGAGGCTGCGGCGGCTAGATGGTTGTGCTCTCGGCGATCTTCTTCTTCATCAGCCAGCACTCCCTGCTGTCGCTGCCGCTCTGGATCCTGGCGGGGTTCGCCCTGGGCGGCGCAGCGAGCGCATTGCTCCGCAACGGTGCCTGGATGGGGCTGAGCGTGATCGGCTTCGTAATCGGGATAGCCAACATCTTCCTCGGGTCGATGGCCAACGCGATCTTCCTCAACGCCTATGGCACCTATGGCACCGCGGTCGTCACGCACGAGGAGGAGACCAACTCGCAGCTCAATGATTCCAATATCTGGAAGTATGACGCGGTGGTGCGCACGGCGGATGGCCGTGACGTCAAGACCGGCTTCGACACCATGTCGGCAAGTCTCTATCCGCCGCGCAACGCGATCCAGATCCCGCCCAAGGGCGAGCGTTTCGTCGTCAAATACATTCCAGGCTTCGAGCGCAATATCGCGATCATGCGCGACGAATCACCCTTCGGCAAAAGGCTGCTGCTCCAACGGGCGCTGGAGCCCGTCGAACGCGCCGCCGCGCAGATCGAGGCCAGCCCCGACAATCCCGACTTCCGCCGCGAGTATCGCGAGGCGATCGAGAATTTCCTCGCCCGGCACGCCGGCGACGCGCCGCCGGAGCTGGTCGAACGCTATCGCGCCGAGCTCGATCGCCTGCGTGGCGCCTGAACATCCGAATCGCCCTCGCCGCGGATGCCCGGCGAAGCACAACTAAGGTTCACAGGCACCGCGGATCGCGGACCGGCTGTTCGCTGCCGCGGGTCAGCCAGCGGCCGTCGGGGGTGCGGTATTTTTCGCCCGCGGCGGTGCGCAGGATCAGGTTGCAGCCCGTCACGAATGCCATCTGCTCGACCGTGGAGCCCTGGGCCGCCTGTTCGGTATATTGCTTCTTGCGCTGGATATTGATGTTGTTGACCAGCGCGCGGAGCTCCGGCGTGGCGCTGCCGACGACGCCCAGATAACCGTCGGGCTGCTCGCCGACGAGCCCCTGCTGACGGGCCGCCTGATAGGCGGGATCGCGCTGCGCGAGCGCCGCGGACGGAGCCGCGGATGCGGCGAGCGCGAGAGTGAGAACAAGCATGCGCATCAGAAAATTCCCGGGTTCTCTTGGATCAGCGTCTTGGCCTTGTTGTCGAGACGATAGACCACTTCCTGCGTAATCGAGATATTGAGGTTTATCACGATCGGCTTGTCCGGCGCCTCCACATTCACGCACGCACCGGTCATCGCTGCCGGAACCGTGCCGAGGCCGGCAAGAAGCCATCGCCCGAGCCGCAATCGAGAAACCTTCACCATTTGTCCTTCCTTCATTGCGCTTCGTCGCTTTCCGGCGGCTGAACGGGTTCGCGGGAAGCCGGGGGCGCCTCCCCGCTTTGCCGTTGCTCTTCCTCGATCAATGCGTCCAGATTTCGTTCGATCAGCCGGCTGGGATCGTACCAGGATTGCACCGAATCGAGCAGCTGCTGAAAGGGTGCGTTGATCCGCACGTTGAACACGAACGGGAGCTTGGCGAGGCGGCGCAGCAGGAAATTCGACTTGGCTCCCTCGCCCTGGCTCAGTCCCTCGAAGCGGATCTGGGTCACCATCTCGCCGGCCAGCGGCCCGTTCATTTCGATGCCGAGCTGCTTGTAGTCGATCGACTTGAGCGCCTGGAACGCCATGTTCCCCCAGAAACCCAGGTCGCGTTGCGAGAGTTCGCCCACATAGGCAATCGATCCGGCGCCGCGCGCGCGGAGCGTGCCGCCCTCCACGCGCCCGCCGCTCTCGTTGAAGGCCATCGGCAGGATGCCGTCGAAAATTCCAGTCGCATTGAGGTTGTCATACCCCATTTCCTTCAGGAACTGGGCGGCGTCGGCGCCGATCACGCGGAAGGTCATGCGCCGCTCCTGCCGCTCGCCGAAATCGAGGACGGTGGGTTCGAGCACCAGCTCGCCGCCAGCGAACGGCCAGCGCCCACCCTCGATGCGGACCCGCCGGCTGTCGAGCAGCTCGTAGCGAAGCGTGCCGTCGCGCACGGGCAGGCCCGGATTGAGCTCGACGACCGAGGCGACCTGCCCGGCCGCGGTCCGCATGCCGAGCAGATCGACGAAGCGAATCTCGGTCGAAAGGCCGCGCACCGGGCCGAAGGACGCGGCGAGATCCATGTTCCTGGTGGCGAAGGTGCCGCTGCTCGAAAGCGCGTCCGGCGTCCAGTCGATGCGGGCATTGCCCGATACGGAGCCGTTCACATCGGCGATTACGCCATAGGTGAGCGGAGTGAGGTCGCTCGGTTGCAGGCCCCCTTCGGCGAACTGGAGCCCCGGCAGGTCGATCGTGGCGAAGCCCTTCCCCGCGCCCAGATCATGCCCGATGCGAACCTCGCCGACCGGCTGGAGCCCGCGTTCCGCAGCGAGCGTGCCCGTGACCTCGACGGCGCTCCCGGTGACGCGAACCTTCAGATCGGTGCCGGCGAGCGGGTGGAAGCGCGCCGGCTCGGCAGCATCGGCCACGCGCGCCTGGCCGGTCAGCGCCAGTCCGCCCTCGGCGAACCGCCAGCTGCCCGCCCCCTGCGATACGACCAGAGGCACGTTTCGGATCTGCCCGCCGAGCCCCGCGAAGGTGCCGCCCTCCCCCTCTCCCAGTCGTCCTTCGAACGCGCCCGCCTCCAGCCGCGTCGCCTGCGCTTCGCCCAGCGTGAAGCCGAGCTGCGTCGCAGCAAAGCTGCGGCTCGCGAAATCGACATGACCGTCGCCAAGCGCCAGTACGAACGGGCTGCCGCCGAGTGTGCCGGCAATCCGCGGCTGCGACAGGCGAATTCCACCTGCTATCCCGCCCTGCCCGGTGCGCAGCATGGCGCTGCCCGACGGGCACAGCCGCATGCCAGTCGACGGGATGTCCAGCGACCCCGCGTGGAGCCGGGCAAGCTGCGCGTTCACGCACTCGGGATTGAGACGGAGCGAGGAGCCCGACCAGGCAAGGTCCAAAGGGATTCGAAACTGCTCGATCCGTCCGCCCGCCAGCGGGCCGGAGAAGTTCGCCGCGGTCTCGAGCGTCCCGGCGCCGCGCGTGTCGAAACTGACGTTCAGCCTGGCGAGCTCCAGCCGCGCATCGCCGGCATTATATGGACGCATGTATCCCGCGCCGCGCAGCCGGCCGTCCGCAGCCCTGATCACGCGCAGCATCAGTTCCGGCAACCCGCCGCCGCCTGTGGCGAGCACGCCTTCGAGCCCGAGGAGCTTGCCCGTCCCGTCGAACTTGACGCCTGCACCGCGATCGAGCCGGACACGCGCACCGCTCGATCCCACTGCTTCGAGATTGGACAGGGCCAGCTCGGCTCCCGCGTCGGCAGAGCGGACCTGGATATCCGTGCGGCCCGAGAAGGCGCTGGTAGCTTCGCCGAGCGCCTTGATCAGGCCATGAAGGAGGGGCGCGAGCGGGGTTCCGTCAGCCGCCGCCCGCATCGGATCGAGCCGCCGGACGATCTTCGGCGCGACGGCCGCGGATGCCACTTCCACGCCCCCGTTGAAGGCGAGACGATCGGCTTGCTGGAAATAGGTGCCGGCTAGCCGCACCTCTCCTGCGCGCGCGCCGGGCGAAACCAGATTGGCCGCGTGCGCTTTCACGTCGCCGCGGAGCGCGCCGGCCCTTCCTGCGAACGTCGCCTGCAGTTGCGCGGGCCCTCCCCGCCCCTGCTGGTGCTCGATCGAGCTTGCGCTGGCATCGAACGATCCCCGCCACGCGTCCAGAGCCTCGCTAAGCGTGGCGGAGCCCGACAGCCGCACTCCGGCGATCCGGGTGGCGTCGCATTGTGCCTGCGCCAGTTCGACCGGCCCGCGCAGGGTGGGACTCCGGTCGCGGATGCGAAGGTCGAACCGCGCTTCGCCGCCCGTCAGCGTGCACCCGCCGAAAGCGAGGCGCGGTGCCGACGCCCGCACCCGGCCGGCGAAGCCGTCGTCGAGCATGCCCTTGCCCGAGAATGCGAGCCGGACCGCTCCCTGCGACGCGTCGAGGTCGAGCACCCCGTCCGAGACGTCGATGACGACGTGCGGCAGCGCGAAGGGAGCGCCGCTTGGGGCGGGAAGCAGCCGATCGATCGCGCCGAAGGAAAGCCGGCCATCCGCGAGCTTCGAGCGGACGTGTACCTGGCCCGCGCGGATCACCAGCACTTCGGCTTGCCACGGCGAAAGGGCCGTGCGTACCTCGATCCAGTCCGCCACGAGATCGGGCCGGCGCGGATCGCCGATCACCACATTGGTCAACCGCTGTCGCCACGGCGAGAGCTGGTCTAGCTCGTAACGGGCCTGCACGCCCCGGCGGGCGAGTTCCCCGTCGATGAAGCCGCGGGCAATGGTGCGCCGCTGGAGCCAGGTCGCGGCCACCAGCACCCCGACCAGACAGATCAGCGCGAGCGCCAGACGCGGCCAGCGTCGAGTGCCAAACGCCTTGCCAGTGTCGCTCGTCTCGACCGCCGGCTCCTCGCTCACCTTCGCTCCCATTCAACTGGAGCGCGCTTCTCGCCTAATTCGATCCGCGGCGCCAGTCCGGTGACGGCGCCGAGGGAGATCGAGCGGCGCCGCGGAGGCGACGCCCCGGCACGCCGGACTCGTCCGCTGCCCGCGAGATGTGGCACAACCGCCTTCAGGATCCTATGCTCGGAGGACACGTCATGACGAAACTGACGCTTACCCTTTCCAGCCTGTATCTCGCGCTCGTCGGCCTGGCGCTGATGTTCTTCCCGCTGCAGTTCGGCCGCGGTGCCGTGCCGGCAGACGCTGGCCCCGAGTTGCTCGCGCTGTTGCGGCTGCTCGGCGGCCCATTCCTGGGCATAGCCGTGCTGAACTGGCTGTCGCGAAACGCTGAGCCCGCCACGCTCCGGGCGGTCCTGCTCGCCAATGTCGTCGGCTTCGGAGCAGTCGCGGCCAACGACATCTGGGGCGTCGCCAGCGGCGAGGCGCGCGAGATCGCCAAGCTGTTCCTGATCGTCCATCTGCTCTTCACCCTCGCTTTCGTGGCGGCGGCGCGGCGGACATTGCGGAACCGCGATTGACCCGGGCCGGCAATCACACGGCCGTTACATAGTCCTGGGTCATCTGCAGGCGTTCGATGTCCCGGCGCGGCGGGGCGCCGAACAGCCGCCGATACTCGCGGCTGAACTGCGACGGGCTTTCATACCCGACTGCGAATCCGGCCACCCCCGCGCTCATGCGCTCCGCCAGCATCAGCCGCCGCGCCTCCTGCAGGCGGAGCTGCTTCTGATATTCGAGCGGCGTCATTCGCGTGACGGCCTTGAAATGGGCATGTAGCGAAGAGGTGCTCATCCCCGCCGCCGCAGCGATCTCGTCGATCCGCAGCTGCTCGTGGAAGCCGTTCCGGATCGTGGCGATGGCGCGGCTGACCTGGTTCAGGTGACTGTCGGCCGCCGCAATGTGCCGCAGCATGGCCCCGTGCGGCCCGCTCAGCAGCCGGTACAGGATCTCGCGCTCGATGAGCGGCGCGAGCGTCGCAATGCCCTCGGGGCGGTCGAGCAGCCGCACCAGCCGGCAGGCGGCATCGATCAGGTCGGGATCGCTGGGATAGACGGCGAGGACCGGCAGATCGCTCTTCGGCGAAGGCCCTCCCAGCGCGATGATGAGATCGGCCAGCGCCGCCAGGTCGAGGTCGATCTTGCAGCAGAGATACGGAGCGCTCGGGCTCGCGTCGAGGACGTGGCCGACCAGCGGCAGATCGACCGAAACCAGCAGATAGCGCGACGCATCATAGACCACGCTGTCTTCGCCGAGCGATACGCGCTTCGATCCCTGGGCGATCAGGCAAAGCGACGCTTCATAGACCGCCGGGATCGGTCCCGGCGGCTGATCCGCCCGGATGAGCGAGAGCCGGGGCACCATCGTGCCAGCCATGCCCGATTCCGGTGCATGCCGCATGATAACGTTGGCGAGTTCGGCGATCCGTTCCATGCTCCCTCGTTTCACGATTTGGTGGAAAGCTGCAACCTCCGCTCCATCGAATTTGGAGGATCGTGCAAACTCCGCGGGCGATCGCTCTACCGCCATCCTCCTCCGCTGCCGCATATCCTGCCTCGCCATCTTCAGCGAGAAGGGAACGGAACATGACAGGACTCAGTGACAAGATCGTGCTTATCACCGGCGCATCGAGCGGTATCGGCGAAGCCACTGCCCGCGAGCTCGTAACAGCGGGCGCGCGCCTGTTCATCGGCGCGCGCCGTGCCGATCGGCTGCAAGGCCTGGCGGAGGAGCTCGGCGCGCAGGTCGCGTGGCGCGAGCTCGACGTGACCGACGCCGCGAGCTTCGCTGCCTTCGTCGAGGCCGCCGAGGCGCAGTTCGGGCGCGTCGACGTGCTGATCAACAATGCGGGCATCATGCCGCTGTCGCCGCTCGCCGCGCTCAAGCGGGACGAATGGGCGCGGATGATCGACGTCAACATCCACGGCGTGCTCAACGGCATCGCCGCGGTGCTGCCGCGCTTCATCGCGCAGCGGGGCGGCCACGTCGTCAACGTCGCCTCGATCGGCGCCCACCTGGTGGTGCCGACGGGTGCCGTCTATTGCGCTACCAAATATGCGGTGTGGGCGATCACCGAGGGACTTCGGCAGGAGCATGACGACATCCGCGCCACGATCATCTCCCCCGGCGTGGTCGCGACCGAGCTGGGCAACGACATCACCGATCCGCAAGTGGCGGACGCGCTGAAGGATTGGCGGCAGAAGTCGCTGACTCCGGACGCGATCGCCCGCGCTATCCGCTACGCGCTCGAACAGCCCGAGGGCGTCGACGTCAACGAAATAATTGTGCGCCCTACCGCTGCCAACATGTAGAATAGCCTCGTCGATGTCGGCGTCCGGGCAGGCACGGCGCCTGCCCGGACGCCCGAAATACGACGCAGCGCGGCTTGGCAAGCGCAGGCGACTTGCCATGAGAGGAGGAGCGGAGATGATCGACAGGAATGGCATGGGCTTGGGCATCGCGGCGCTGCTGCTCGTATCGGCCTGCGGCGAGGGGCAGGAGCAACGCACGGCCGTCACCGCGCCCGAAGCCAATCCGAGCCCTGCCAATGTCAGCGAAGCAAGCGCCGGTGCGGACAATGCCATCGCCACCTCCGCCGAGGGCCCGCTCTCCAAATATGTAGGCAAGCATCCGTCGGAGCTCGTCGGCGGCACGCGCTTCCTCGACGAGCCGACGGTCAGGAAAGTCGTGGCCGCGAATGTGCCCGACGCGGCGGTGCGCAAGTTCGTGTTCGACTATGACGGGCCCGATGCGCCGATCGTCGCGAAAGCCGGACGAATTCTCGCCTGGGGCTGCGAGCGGCACAATTGCGGCTATCACAATTGGGCGATTGCCATCACGCCGATAGGTACGGCAGCCGAAATCTGCTATTATCGCAACGACGATCAGCCCGACGGCCGATCGACTTGGTATCTGCCGGGCGGCAAGACCGAACAGCGCCCCGGCAACTGCCCTTCCGAATAGCGCTCAGCAACGTAGCGGCTTGCGCGGCTGCTGCATATCGCGGTCACCGGCGGGCTGACGCTCAACACAAGAGTCCGCCCTCCGCTTCGCTGAATCGATCTCAGCCGCGAACGATGCAGCGGAAGCCGATGTGGCTGGTCGACGAATCGACCATCTGGGGATGGCGCGCCGCGGGGCGGTAACGCTGGCAGTAGTTGGCCGCGCACAAATGCGATCCGCCCTTGAGCACTTTGCGCGGGATGCGCGCTTCCTGCATCGGATCGAAGCTTCCGCCGCGAGACCCGCCGCGGGGATCGACTTCGGCGCCGCCACAGCACGAGCGGACCGGCTTGGCCTTCTTCGCTGCGCGCGAGCGGTCCGAATACCAGTCTGCGGTCCACTCCCAGACATTGCCGATCATGTCGATCAGCCCATAGCCGTTGGGCGGATAGGTGCCGATCGGCGAGGTGCGTTCCCAGCCGTCGAGCAGCTGGTTGGCGAAGGGGAACAACCCTTGCCAGTAATTGGCGAGCATCGCCCCGCCGGGCGCCAGCTCGTCGCCCCAGGCATAATCGGCATCGTCCAGCCCGCCGCGCGCGGCATATTCCCATTCCGCCTCGGTCGGCAACGCCTTGCCGGCCCAGGCGGCATAGGCCTCGGCGTCGGCGAAGCTCACGTGGACGACGGGATGATCCTCCAGCCCCTCGATCGAGCTTTCGGGGCCGAGCGGATGCCGCCAGTCGGCGCCGGCGAGGAACGACCACCATTGCGAAGGATCGCGCACGTCCACCGGCGTATCGGTGCGATGGAAGACGAGCGAGCCGGCGAATGCCATCTCGTCGAGCATCCCCGGATAGTCGGCGGGATCGGGCGGCACCTCGGCAGTGGTGACATGCCCGGTTTCCACCACGAACCGCGCGAACGCGCGGTTGGTTACCGGCGCGCGATCGATCCTGAACGGCCCCACCTGCACCCGGCGGCACGGCGCCTCATCGGCATAGAAGCGCTCCGACCCCATGGTGAAGGCCCCGCCCGGGAGCGCGATCATCATGTCCTCGCCAAGAGGGTTCGATTGCATGGCTGGGTTCTAGAGCGCCCGCGACACCGCGACCAGCCCGTGTTCTCCGAATGGGATCTGGAGAACACGGGCTGGCACGGGTTTGACGCGACGCTGCCTGGCTAGAAGCGGAAGCGCACGCCGAGCGAGTAGCTGCGTTCGAGGTACAGGATCTGCCGCGCGTAGCTGTCGCCGTCGAGATTGTACTGGCGATCGCGCTGCAGCGGGTTGCCGAGCACGTTCACGATGTCGAACGCCAGCGTGATGTTGGGAATCGGCGTGATCGAGGTCGAGAAGTCGAGCTGGCCACGGCCACGCTCCTTCACGGCGTGCGTGGTCGGATCGAGTGGCTCGAGGCTGTAGTAGTTCACGAACGACGAGCGATAGTTATAGGCGAGGCGCGCCGAGAATTGCGGCTTCTCGTACAGCGCGACGAGGTTGTAGGACCATTTCGACACGCCGGGGAACGGCTGCTGCTCGTTGTTGAGCGACGCCGCAAGGTTCGGGGGAAGATCGCCCTTGGCATCGATATAGGTGCCGTTGGCCTGGATGCCGAAGCCCTTCGCCCAATCGGGCAGCCCCTCGATGTCGAGGAAGCTGGTGAAGGTGACTTCCGCGCCCTGCAGGCGGGTTTGGCCAAGGTTCACCGGCCGCGCGATGCGCAGACCGGCCTGGCTGCGATCGTCGACCGTGGCCAGGAAGCCCTCAGCGTCGTGGCGGAAGATGGCCGCGGTGACCGAGCCCGTCCGCGAGAAATAATATTCCAGGCTCGCGTCGTAGTTGTCCGAGGTGAGCGGCCTCAGGTCCGGATTGCCGGCCGACCCGCCGCGCCGCCGACGCTCCACGCAGACCTCGGTCACGACCGCCGGATCGTAGCAGGGGTCGGTGGGATCGGTGAATACCGGCGGCTGCCCCAGCGATGTGTTCGGGCGAAGATCGAAGAAGTTCGGCCGGGTGCGCGTCTGGGTGAAGGCGAGACGCATCTGGAGCTTGTCGGTGAAGCCGATGCGCGCGCTGACGTTGGGCAGATAATCGGTGTATTCGCTCTCGGCGCTCACTGCGGGGAAGCTAACCGCGCCGCCCGCCGCTTCGACGCGCGAGAAGCCGTCGATATTGAGCTTGGTCTTGATTGCACGCAGGCCGACGAGGCCGTCCACCACCGTACCACCCAGATCGAAGCCGTATTTCAACTGCGCATAGGCGGCATAGGACTTCTCGTTGGCCCGGAAATTCTCGGCCGGGTTGAACGGCGGCATGCCGGCGGGCACACCGAAGAACGTCCGCAGCTCGGTGATGCTGTCGCGGATGCTGTCGCGCGTGGGCGTGGCGAAGAAGACGTTGGGCTGGATGTTGTTGAACTGGAAGCCCGGCTGGGTCGAACGGATGTCCAGCCCCGGCAGCGAGGTCAACGGGACGCGCGCGTCTTCATTGTTGATGTAGAGGTTGCCCAGGTCACGGCCCGCCTTGCGATTGGTATAGCGCAGGCCGGCGTCGATCCGCTTCAGGAAGCCGTCGCCGAAATCATAGGACAGGTCGGTGCGCGCCTGCCAGTCCTTGCCGTTCACCACCAGCCGCTCCTGCCACAGGCCGCGGCTGATGTAGTTGGCTGGGTCGTTGATGTTGAAGTTGACGAAGGTCTGGGTGGGGCCGCCGTCGAACTCCTCGGGCGCGTTGAACAGCACGTTGCGCACCGGCGAGCTCGCCATCGCATAGTCGACGTTCATCACGCTCGTATGATATTCGCTCTCGGTATAGGCGACGTCGGCCGAGAGCCGCAGCCGGCCCTTGTTCCAGATCAGGCCGCCGCCGCCCTGATAGGTGTCGGTGTGGCCATTGAACGATCCCGCATAGCCGTCGGGGCGCACGGCGTCGGTAACCGTCATCGAAGAGATCTGGTTGGTGCCGGGGATCGTCGTGATGTTGGACAGCCGCATGTCGCCGCCGAAGATCGGGATGAACATCCAGCGGTTGTAATCCTTCGAGCGGAAACCCTGGAAAAGACCGTCGAGATAGAATTCAAGCTCGGGCGTCGGCTTCCACTGGAAGGCGGCGTTGGCCGACGGGCGCCAGCGCTGGCCATAGCCGAGGAAGTTGCCCTGCGCGTCGGGGAAGCGCAGGCCGGCATTGCCGGGCGCATTGACCCCGTCGGTGGTGCCGATCACCAGCGACTGCTCGCGCGTTGAATCGAGGAACTCGATGCCGACATAGGAAGCGTTGAACAGCAGGCCCATCTCGCCGATGCCGGTGTCCCAGCGATCGCTGATCAGCAGGTTGCCGTTCGGCGCTTCGCGCTGCGCCTGTTCCGAATGCACATAGTTCAGCGACCCCGAGAGCTCGAAGCCGCTGAAGTCGAACGGCTTGCGCCCGCGCACGTTGACCAGACCGGCGATGCCGCTCTCGATCAGGTTGGCAGTGCCCGACTTGTAGACTTCGAGCGCAGCGACGGTGCCGGCGGGAAAGTCCTGAATCTGGACATAGCGACCCTCGGCGGTGAAGATGTCGCGCCCATTGTAGGTGGTGGTCAGGTTGGGAAGGCCGCGGACGGTGACGCCCGCCGACTCGCCGCCGCCTCGCGTGACGTTGACGCCGGGAACGCGCTGAAGCGCCGACGAGGCGAAAGTGTCAGGCAGCTTGCCGATGTCCTCGGCAACGATCGCGTCGACGATACCCTCCGATTCGCGCTTGATCCGCTGCGAGGTTTCGAGACTGCGGCGCAAGCCGGTGACGACGATCGCATCGTCCTGGGCAGGCTCTGCCGGAACCGCGTCCGGCGTCGTTTGATCCTGTGGTGCGGCACCCTGCGCCTGTGCGGCAAACGGTACACTCGCTACCGCGAGTATCAGCAGCGATACCGAGCTCGTGGCGAACGACTTAACGCGCATATGATCCTCCCCTTGTGTGGCTCTCTTACGGAGCCCTCGGGCATTAACGCCCAATTAGTTAGACAATTATCGTATCTATCGGATCGTGCAAGTCCGATGTTTCTACCAATCGAAGCTTTCTCCCTGCTGGCGCTCGGCAATCAGAAATGCGTCGGCAACAAGCCGTAGCGGCGCTACATCGACGTCGCTCTCACCCGCGGCGACCAGCTCGGCGAAGCGTGCATAGAGGCGCGGATATTCCTGCTCGGGCACCTTCTGCTCTTCGCCGCCCGACAGCGTCAGCACGCTGCCCCCCAGGCCGAGCCTGAGTGTGCCCTGATCGGTGTCCACTTCGATGTCCCACGTCTGGGGGCCGGTCTGGAGGAAATCGAACGAGGCGGCCACCGGCGCGCTCCCGCTCGACATCTTCAGCTCGGCCGCGATCGGCGAATGGCGTCCGGCGGGCACCGTCATCGACGCCGCTTCCAGGATCACCGGCTCCGGCAGTATCCGCGTGACGATCGAAAGTGCGTTGATCCCGGGATCGAACACGCCGAAACCGCCCGCCGCGAGAATCCAGTCCTGCCCCGGATGCCAGCGGCGGATATCCTCGCGCCACGCGATCCGCACCGCGCGGATTTCGCGCTCCGCCAGCCATGCACGTGCAGGCTCGACTCCCGGTGCTTCGCGCGAATGCCAGGTGGTGAACAAGGTGACGCCCATCGCGCGCGCCATCCGATCGAGGTCGTAGATTTCGGTGAGCGTCGCGGCGGGCGGCTTTTCGAGCATGACATGGAGCCCCGCCGCGATCCCCGCGCGGGCGATCTCCCAGCGCCCCGCGGGCGGGGTGCACAAAGTCACTGCATCCAGCGCGTGACCCGCTGCGAGCATCTCGGCAATGTCGCCATGGCCCGGAACGCCGGGCAGCGTCGCGTGGCGGCTGGCGGTCGCCACCAGCTCGAAACGCGGGTCGGCGGCGAGCGCGGGCAGATGCTGGTCGCGCGCGATCTTCCCGATCCCGACGAGGCCGATTCGAATCGGCTGAGCGCTTGTTTTCATTGAAGATTCCGCGCTCACATTGCCTCCACATTTATACGATATATATGCTTTCTATTCGTCGTTGGTTTGGCTATCAAGCGACAAGGTGCAAGGCCGCAGACTCACATTCTCGGCCCTTCTGGAGAGTTTATGAAGCAGGACGGAAACGAAGCAGGGCAGCCGAAGCTGAGGTCGCGCGCCTGGTTCGACAATCCGGCCAACGCCGACATGACAGCGTTGTATATCGAACGCTACCTCAACTACGGCCTGAGTGCCGAGGAGCTGCAGAGCGGCCGGCCCATCATCGGCATCGCCCAGTCGGGCAGCGATCTGGTGCCGTGCAACCGCCACCATCTGGTGCTCGCCGAGCGCGTACGCGAAGGCATCCGCGACGCGGGCGGCATCGCGATCGAGTTCCCCACGCATCCGATCCAGGAAACCGGCAAGCGGCCCACCGCGGGGCTCGACCGCAACCTCGCCTATCTCGGGCTGGTCGAGCTGCTCTACGGCTATCCGCTCGACGGCGTGGTGCTGACGATCGGCTGCGACAAGACCACCCCGGCAGCGCTGATGGCCGCGGCGACGGTGAACATCCCTGCGATCGCACTCTCGGTCGGCCCGATGCTCAACGGCTGGCACAAGGGCGAGCGCACGGGCTCGGGCACGATCGTGTGGAAGGCGCGCGAGATGCTCGCGGCGGGCGAGATCGACTATCGCGGCTTCATCGAGCTCGTGGCGAGCTCCGCGCCGTCGACCGGCTATTGCAACACGATGGGCACCGCGACGACGATGAACTCGCTCACCGAGGCGCTGGGCATGTCGCTCCCGGGCTCGGCGGCGATCCCCGCCCCCTATCGCGACCGTCAGCAGGCCGCATGGGAGACCGGCCGCCGCATCGTCGAGATGGTCCGGGCCGATCGCAAGCCTTCGGACATCCTCACGCGTGAAGCCTTCCTCAACGCGATCCGCGTCAACTCCGCGATCGGCGGCTCGACCAACGCGCCGATCCACCTGAACGCGCTCGCTCGCCATATCGGCGTCGAGCTCACGCTCGAGGATTGGGAGCGCCACGGCGTCGACATTCCGCTGATCGTCAACCTGCAGCCCGCCGGCAAATATCTGGGCGAGGACTATTATCGCGCGGGCGGCGTTCCGGCGGTGATGGGCCAGTTGCTCGACGCCGGCCTGATCGATGGATCGGCGATTACCGTGACGGGCGAAACCGTCGCGGCAGTCTATTCGGGCAAGACCACCGAGGATCCCGACGTGATCCGCCCGCTCGCCGAGCCGCTCATCCCCGCCGCCGGGCTCACCGTGCTGCGCGGCAACCTGTTCGACGGCGCGGTGATGAAGCTATCGGTCATTTCCGAGGAATTCCGCAACCGCTATCTCAGCGACCCCGAGGATCCGGATGCGTTCGAAGCCCGGGTGGTCGTGTTCGACGGGCCCGAGGATTATCACCAGCGGATCGACGATCCCGCGCTCGGCATCGACGATCGCACCATCCTCGTCATGCGCGGCGCCGGCCCGATCGGCTATCCGGGCGGCGCAGAGGTGGTGAACATGCGCCCGCCCGCGGCGCTGATCCGCGCCGGAGTGCATGCGCTCCCCTGTCTGGGCGACGGGCGCCAGTCGGGCACCAGCGGCAGCCCCTCGATCCTCAACGCCGCGCCCGAGGCGGCAGTCAATGGCGGGCTCGCGCTCGTCCGGACCGGCGATCGCATCCGCATCGATCTCCGGCGCCGCGAAGCCAATCTGCTCGTCGACAACACCGAGCTGGCGAAGCGGCACGCTGCGCTGGTGGCGGAGGGCGGCTATGCCTTCCCGGCCGCGCAGACCCCGTGGCAGGAAATCCAGCGTTCGATCGTCGGCCAGTTCGATACCGGCGCCGTGCTCGAGCCGGCGGTAAAGTATCAAAGGCTTGCACAAACCAGGGGTTTGCCGAGAGATAGTCACTGAGGCGCAAGCCCGGGACAACGAACAGCGAGAGGAGCAGCGAATGCGTGCATGGGGATGGGCAGCGGCGGGCGCCGCGATGATGATTGCGGCGACGCCGGGGCACGCTGCCGAGGCGCGGCGCGGAAGCTTCGGCAAGCTCGCCGACGGGCGCGAGGTTCCGTCGGTGACGCTCACCAATCGCAACGGCATTTCGGCCACCGTGATCGCCTATGGCGCCACGCTCCAGTCGGTGGTGATGCCCGACAAGAACGGCGCCAAGGCCGATGTCGCGCTCGGCTATGACAATATCGCCGATTATGTCGCCAAGCCCGAATATTTCGGCAGCACCGTCGGCCGCTTCGCGAACCGTATCGCCAAGGGCAAGTTCACGCTCGACGGCAAGGCCTATGAGACTCCCGTCAACAACGGCGAGAACTCGCTCCACGGCGGCACCCAGGGCTTCGACAAGGTGCTGTGGGAAGTGGTCGAGGTGAAGTCGGGCGCCGATCGCGCGTTCGTGCGCCTGCGCTACATCAGCCCCGATGGCGACATGGGCTATCCGGGCAAGATGACCGTCTACGCCACCTATTCGCTCGACGAGAGCAACGCGCTTGGCATCGAATATACCGCGACCACCGACAAGGCGACGATCGCCAACATCACCAACCACGCCTATTGGAACCTGTCGGGCGAAGGCTCGTCGAACGGCGCGATGGGGCATCTGGTGACGATCCCCGCGGAAACCTATCTGCCCACCGACGCAGGCTCTATCCCGACCGGCGAGTACAAGCCCGTCCAGGGCACCGTCTTCGATTTCCGCAAGCCCGCCGCAGTGGGCGATCGCGTCCGCGATGCCAGCGACGAGCAGATCGTCTTCGGCCGCGGCTATGACCACAACTGGGTGATCGGCCGCCAGGTGACCGCCGACCAGCACCTGATGGCGCGGGTCAGCGATCCGGTTTCGGGCCGCGGCTTCGAGCTCTGGTCGAACCAGCCCGGCCTCCAGTTCTATTCGGGCAATTTCTTCAACGGCACCATCGCTGGCAAGTCGAAGAAGATCTACCGGATGGGCGACGCGGTCGTCATGGAACCGCAGATCTTCCCGGACACGCCCAACCAGACCGGCTTCCCCACCGCGCGGCTCGCGCCGGGGCAGACCTATCGTAACGTCATGACCTATCGGCTCACCACCGGCCAGGCCGGACGCTGAGCTACCAAGAAGACCTTCAGGGAGAGAAACATGATCCGTCGCGCCCTTCTGATCGCCACCACTGCGCTCGCCTTCGCCGCCCCGGCCGAGGCGCGCGACATGTGGACCAAGCCGGCCGCCAACAAATGGTACGATCAGCAGCCCTGGATGGTCGGTGCCAACTACAACCCGCGCACCGCGATCAACCAGTTCGAGATGTGGCAGGCGGACACCTTCGATCCCAAGACGATCGACCAGGAGCTCGGCTGGGCATCGTCGATCGGGATGAACGTGATGCGCGTCTACCTCCACAACATGCTGTGGGAAGACGACGCCGCGGGCCTCAAGCAGCGCATGGACCAGTTCCTGGCGATCGCCGACAAGCACAAGATCCGCATCATGTTCGTGCTGTTCGATAGCTGCTGGGATCCCGATCCCGTCTCGGGCCCCCAGCGCCCGCCGATCCCCGGCGTCCACAATTCGGGCTGGTTCCAGGCCCCGGGCGCCGCGCGGCTGGCGGACAAGAGCCAGTACGACAAGCTGCTCGCCTATGTCACCGACGTGGTCGGCACGTTCAGGAACGACAAGCGCATCGTCGCCTGGGACGTGTGGAACGAGCCCAACAACGGCGGCGGCGGCAACTACAAGCCGACTCCGAACAAGAAGGAGCTCGTCGCGGGCCTGCTCGGCCGCGTGTTCGACGCAGCCTATGCGGTGGACCCCACCCAGCCGCTCACCAGCGGGCTGTGGATCGGTGACCATTGGGACCAGAAGGACAAGCTCGACGCAGTCGAGAAGATCCAGGTCGAGCGCTCGGAAGTGATGAGCTTCCACGACTATAACTGGCCCGAGAAGTGGGAAGAGCGCGCGAAGCAGATGCTGAGCTACGGCCGTCCGGTGCTCTGCACCGAATATATGGCGCGCGGCAACGGATCGACCTTCGACGGCTCGCTTCCGCTCGGCAAGAAATACAACATCGCGATGATCAACTGGGGCTTCGTCGACGGCAAGTCGCAGACGCGGCTGCCGTGGGACAGCTGGAAGAAGCCCTATACGCTCGAGGAGCCGACGATCTGGTTCCACGAGGTGTTCCGCGCCGACGGTCGCCCCTATCGCCAGGCCGAGGTGGACCTGATCAAGCGGCTGGCCTCCGCGCCCAAGGGCGTGGTGCCGGCCAATCCGTCGCTCGCGGCGAAGTAGGCCGGGAATGCGCAGGTTCGCCGCGGCGCTGGCGCTCGCTGCTTCGGCTTGCAGCACCACGCCGCACGCGTCTGCGCCTTCCAACCCGCTGTTCGCCGGCGCCGATCCGCATGCAGAGGTGATCGGCGATCAGGTCTGGATCTATCCGACTGGGGGAGGCGAGCGCGGTGCGCTCGTCGCCTGGTCTTCTTCCGATCTCCGGAGCTGGCAGAAGCACGGCCCGATCTTCGCGCTCGCCGACGCCGCGTGGATCGACGACGACGGCGCGGCGGTCCACCACCTCTGGGCGCCCGGGCTCGCCCGCGCCAACGGCCGCTTCTACCTCTATTATTCGGTCGGCCCGCAGAACCCCACGCCCAGCCGGATCGGCGTCGCGGTCGCAGACAATCCGGCCGGTCCCTTTATCGACAGCGGCAAGCCGCTCGTCGCCGACGGCGGCAACGGCTTCGAGGCGATCGACCCGATGGTCTTCGTCGATCCGAAGGACGGCACCCGCTATCTATTCGCGGGCGGCAGCGCCGGCGCGACGCTGCGTGCCTGGATCCTGAAACCCGACATGGTGACGATCGAGCGCGAGGTGCCGATCGCGCAGCCGCCGCAGTTCACCGAAGGCGCCTTCATGCACGCGCGGGGCGGCGTCTATTATCTCTCCTACAGCCACGGCAGCTACAACCGCGCCGACTATTCGGTCCATTACGCCACCGGCCCCTCGCCGCTCGGCCCCTGGACCTACCGCGGCGCGCTGCTCGAGACCGGGGGCGAACTCAAGGGCCCCGGCCATCACAGCTTCTTCACCGATCCGAAGAGCGGCCGTTTCATGATCGCCTATCATCGCTGGGAGCGGCCGGGCGCGGAGCCGTTCCGCGGCAGCCGGATGGTCGCGATCGAGCCCGTCGCCTACCGCGCCGACGGCACGATCGAGCCGATCCGGATGACGATCGGCAAGGGCGCTCCGCAGCCCTGAGCCTTTCTAGCCCGCAGGCCGCAGGTCGCCGATCGCGATCGTCACGTTCGGCTTGGCGTTCTCGGGAATGACGAGGTCGTAGCTGGTCCGGCCGGCATCGGTGAGAGTGATCCGCCAGCGCCCCGGCGCCAGCCCCGCCACCCCGAAGCGCCCGGCTGCGTTGGTGAACAGCGCCACGGGCTCGCGCTCGGGATGCTTGCTCTCCGCTGCGCTGCCTGCCACCAGCGTGATCGGCGCGCCGCTCGCGTCGACCAGGCGCCCGACGACGCTGATCGTATAGTCGGAGCCCACCGTCAGCCGGTATCCGCCGCGATAGGGCGGAAGCAGGCGGAACGATCCCTCGCCCAGATTGGCGCCGAGCGGCGCGTCCGGCGCGGTGACCAGCAGGTTGCGCTCGCTGTAGCTGCTCAGGCTCGGATGCACCGCCGTGCCCAGCGCGCCGGTGTTGGCGATCGAGTAGCTGCCGTTCGGATCGACCAGCATGTCGGTGTCGTCCAGCGAAGGATGCGCGCGCACGACCGCGAACCCGTCCTGCACCGGACGGCCTACCGAGAAGGCGCCGTCCGCCATCGCCAGCGCTGTGCCGAAGCGCAGCGAGGTCCGCTGGCCCGTCGATCCGCTGAAGTTGCGCTCGAAGGTGCCGAAGTGGCTGAAGCCCAGCTCGGCGCGATTGGCGTAATAGATGCCGTTGAGCGTTGCCCCGGTGCCGATGTCGCTACGCTCGATATCCGCATTGAAGTTGTACGCGCCCGTGCCCGAGCCGTGATAGGTCTGGTACGAGAGCCGCGTGCGGTTGTAGCGGCTGTCATAGTCCGCGCGCAGGTTCGAGGCGCGATCGAGCCGCAGCGTCAGCGACAGGAACGCGCCGAACCGGTTGCGCCGCCCGGTACGCTCATAGGTGAGGTCGCCGGAGAAGCTCAGGTCGGGCGTGATCCGCCACCCGCCCGTGGCACGCACGCTGCCGACGTCGGGCTCGTCGTCGCGCCCGCGCGAGTAGCGCGCGTCGAGGCCCCCATAGACCGTGTCGGTGAGCGTCGCATTATAGCTGAGCCCCGCGATATAGCTGTAGGGGTTGATCGGCGCGCAAGCGCGCGCATCTCCCCCACGGCAGCCTGAACGTCGGGTCGCCCGGCGGCGAGCGTGTCGAGCGCAGCGAACTCGCCGGGGAGCCGCGCCTCCGCGCGTGCATAGGGTTCCAGGAACACCGGCTCCCCCGTCAGCACATAGCTGCGCTGGCCGATCTCGATGTCCTGATGCGTCGAGAGGATCGTGCTGAGCTGCCCGCGCAGCAGGTGCGCCTGCTCGGCTTCGTCCGCGAGCGTCCGCGCATCCGAAAATTGCGCAGCGAGCATCTGGTTGACGATCAGCAGGATGGCCGGCACCGAGGGAATGACCAGCGTCTGAAAAATTCGCCGCAGCCTGGCCTGCATGCCGTCACTCTCCCTGCCCGCCGATCCCTGGCCGGGGAACCTTCGGCCCCGCGAGGACGCGGGGCTCTCCCATTCTATAGAGCGAGACGCGGCTGACCCACGTCGAGATGCCGCGAATTCTGCGCCGTGCAGATCGATCCGCGACGGGGTCCGATTTGCTCGCAGGTCCGGCCGAGCGGACGGGAATTGACCTTTGGCCGCTTAACTCATACAAAACAATGTGACCGCTAACATTGGCGGCAATCCGCGATTCACGGCGGGGAAAGTCAGGGAGGATATTATGCCTGTGAGAAGGTGCATTGTCGTTCGGCGCGGGACGCTGCTCACCGCATCGCTGCTGGCGACTGCCGCATGGCCGGCGCTGGCGCAGACCACCACACCCACCACCCCGCAGGAACAGACGGCGGGAGAGAACCGGGCCGATTCGGCGTCGCAGCTTCCCCCCGAGCCTTCGGCGGGCGCCGACGAGGAAATCGTCGTCAGCGGCTATCGCGCGTCGCTGCAGAGCCAGACCAACGCCAAGCGCGAGTCGATCGGCTTCAGCGATTCGATCTTCGCCGAGGACATCGGCAAGTTCCCCGACACCAATATCGCCGAATCGGTCAACCGCATCCCGGGCGTGACGATCGCCCGCGAAGTCACCGGCGAAGGCACCAGCATCGCGATCCGCGGCCTGGGCACCAACTTCACGCGCGTGCTGCTCAACGGCGCACCGGTCGCGGTCGCCTCGGTCCGCTTCGACGCGCAGAGCACCAATCGCGAAGTCGATCTCGACCTGCTGCCCACCGAACTCTTCACCCAGCTCACCGTCACCAAGTCGCCGGTCGCGAGCCAGGTCGAGGGCGGCGCCGCCGGCACCGTCAACCTCCGCTCGGCGCGCCCGTTCGACAATCCCGATACCTATGTGAGCTACAGCCTCCAGGGCTCGAAGGTCAGCACCGCCGACAAATGGGGCTATCGCGGCCACATCCTGGCGAGCACGACCTTCGGCGACTTCGGCATCCTCGCCGGCGCCGCAGTGGCGCGCAACGAGTTCCGCGTCGATGGCTTCGAGACGATCGGCTGGACCAACCCCAACCTCACCGCCGCACAGCGCACCACGGGCACACGCAACGCCACAGGCGGCGGCAACTGGACGATTCCGGCTACCGTCCCGGCGAACGCCGGCAACGGCCTCACCACCGGCGCGACGATCGACGAGGCGTTCCTGCTCGCGCAGAACCCGGGCGCGACGATCGACCAGATCGACAACGGCCTGCTCCCGCGCCTCGGCCGTCCGCGCACCGAGATCGGCTTCCGCGATCGCAAGAACTTCATCGGCTCGCTCGAATGGCGGCCCAGCGACGATTTCCACTTCTACGTCGATGGCCAGTACGGCGAGCGGAAGACCGAGTTCGACCGCACCTCGATGAACTGGGTGGTGCGCAACGGCGCCACCATCCCGCTCAATACCACCTATGACCGCACCGACTGCGCGACCGGCTGCGTGGTGACCAGCGGCACCTATGCCAATTCGCAGTTCTTCCTCGAATACCGCCCCTATCGCGACACGGTCGATTTCTGGGGCGTGAACCCCGGCATCGAGTTCACCGTCAACGACTACATCAAGGGCGATCTGCAGGCGAACTACACCAAGAGCACCTTCCACCGCGAAAGCCCGACGGTGCTGGTGATCACCCCGGCGAGCAGCGGCGTCACTACGACGTACACCAACGACGGCGGCATCCCGAACATCCAGAGCAACATCGATCTCAACGATCCGCGCAACTTCGGCTGGGCCGGCGGCGGCCGCGTCAACCTGAACGGCGAGGACCGCGAGACCGAAACCAAGGGCGTCCGCGGCAGCCTGCTCTTTGGCGACGAGAAACGCTTCAGCATCCGCGTCGGCGCCGCCTATGACGATACCCGCCGCCGCATCACGCCGTGGGACAACACCAATCCGTGGCAGAACGCGATCTGCGGCAACAACCCCAGCGTGACGCTCCCGGCGCCCAACCGCCAGCCGGCGTGCGACGGCACCAACCTGCCGGGCACCGCCACGCCTCCTGGCTATCCGAGCTATCCGGCCTATGGCACCGGCTTTTCGAGCGGCTTCCCCCCGTTCAGCTGGGGCGGCTCGCTCGTCCCCACCGCGGCAGTGCCGAGCTATTTGCTCCCGGGCAGCAACGGCTTCATCACCGTCGACTGGAATCGCTTCCGCGCCGACACCGGCTATGACGCGTTCCTCGCCAACGCGGCCGAGACCGGCTCGGGCAGCAGCGGCGCCAACGGCGGCCTGATCCAGGAGAAGGTGACCAGCACCTTCGCCGAGGCGAACGGCGTGATCGACATCGGCGACAACCAGCTGCGGCTCAACGGCGGCATCCGCTATGTGCGCACCGAGCAGATCGTCGGCGGCCGCACCTCGATCACCGATCCGCGCAACAATGTGGGCGGCGTGGTGTGCCCGGGCACTTCCCCGGGGTTCGCGCTCGACGGCTCCTGCTATCCGAACATCAACACCTTCTCGGAAACCAGGTCGCTCTATTCGAACTTCCTGCCCTCGGCGAGCGCGGCGTTCCACATCGGCGACATCGCAGTGGCGCGCGCATCCTTCTCGCGGACGATGACGCGTCCCGATCCGAACGCACTGCTGCCGGGCGCAAGCTTCGTCCAGCCTTCGGCGGACGTGGGCACGGTGGGCAACAGCGCACTCGATCCCTACATTTCGAGCAACATCGACCTGGGCTTCGAAGTCTACACCGGCGGCGAAGGCGTGATCGCGGTCGCGGCATTCCGCAAGTCGATCACCGGCTTCACCGTTCCGGGCACGACCACGGTGCCTTTCTCCTATCTTGCGCCCTATGGCATCACCTTCGCCACGCTCACCGCGGCGCAGCAGCAGGCGCTGATCGATCGCGGCGCTCCCGCCGGGCTCGCGCCGGAGCAGGTGCCGATCATCATCCAGCAGCAGGTCAATTCGGACGGCAAGCTCAAGGTCAACGGCCTCGAGTTCCAGGTCACCCAGCCGCTTGATTTCCTGACCCGCTACATCGGCGTCACCGGGTTCGGCTTCCAGGGCAACCTCACGCTGATCGACCAGAAGGGCGAAGGCGCCGGCGCCCCCGCGGTCGCGCTGGGCGTCGCGCCGACCACCTACACCCTCACCGGCTATTACGAGGGCAATGGGCTGCAGGCGCGCCTGACCTACACCTTCAACGAAGGGTCGCAGGGCTCGGGCACCAACCAGAACGGCATCCCGAACGCGGCGATCTTCGGGCGCGATTATTCGCAGCTCGATTTCTCGGGAAGCATCGAGCTCAGCGACATCTTCAACAACGATTACCTGCCCTCGCTGACGCTCAACGTGATCAACATCACCAAGGAGTCGCAGAGCAGCTACTTCCAATACCCCAACGCGACCTTCAACCAGTACAACCCCGGCCGCACCGTACTCGTGGGCATCCGCGGCCGCTTCTGACGTCAATTCCCCCCGCACCTGGGCGGCCGGAGCAATCCGGCCGCCCTTTCCTTTTGCGGATGGCGGAATCGGGCCTCTCCGGCATCGTCCCGGTCCTCACGGAGGTACGACGGCCTTTAGGGTCATCAGGGAGAGAACCGACGACAATAGCGAAGGCGCTTATCTGCCGACGCACGCGTCTGGATCTCGGGTTGACGGGCTTCGCACCCAGCGCTCAAGCTGTAGAGAGTGAGGACAAATTTTTCACTCGAAGAAGCGCGGCGGATCGCACTTGCAGCGCAGGGATTCGGCATTCCTCGTCCGGAGCGGCCAACCGCGAACCGTTTGCGAGGGACGCTCGATCGCCTCGGGCTCTTTCAAATAGACAGCGTGAACGTGCTGACCAGGGCACACTATCTACCCGCCTTCTCGCGGCTTGGGTGTTACGACCCCGTGGTGATCGAGCGTGACGCTTGGGGGCCGAAGCGCCAACGGCGCATGTTTGAATATTGGGCACATGAAGCCTCTTTGCTACCGCTCGACGTGCACCCCCTGCTGCGCTGGCGGATGGCCCGCGCCGAACGCGGCGAAATCGGGTATCGAGGCTTGAGGCGCTTTGCTGCCGAACGAAGAGCTGAGGCGCAGGCAGTGCTCGATCGCATAACTGCGCAAGGGCCCATGACCGCAGCGGACTTCGAAGACGGATCGAGCAGGAGCGGATGGTGGAAATGGAGCCACACCAAGCACGCACTGGAATGGCTGTTTTGGGCGGGCAAGATCACCACCGCCACGCGCCGCGGAAGCTTCGCGCGGGTTTATGACCTGCCGAGCGTGTGCTGCCAAAGGCCATCCTCGATCTGCCGACTCCCGATGCGGCAAGCGCGCAACGCGCTCTGATCGAACGAAGCGCGCGTGCGCTCGGCGTCGCAACCGCCGCCGACCTGCGCGACTATTATCGGCTGAAGCCCGAAGAGGCAGATCACGCTATCGCCGCCGAATCGGAAGCGGGTACGCTCGTTCCGGTCCGCGTGCAGGGCTGGAGCCAAAAGGCGTGGCTGCACCGCGAGGCCCGCCTACCTCGCAGCGTGCAAGCTGCGTCGTTGCTCGCGCCGTTCGACCCTTTGATCTGGGAGCGCAGTCGCACCGAACGCTTGTTCGGATTTCGCTACCGCATCGAAATCTATGTACCGCCGGATAAGCGCACCCACGGCTACTACGTCCTGCCCTTTCTCATGGACGAAAAGCTGGTCGCGCGAGTGGATCTCAAAGCCGATCGCCAGGCCGGGATGCTCCTCGCGCATCGCGTGACTCTCGAGCCCCGCGTTCCTGATGAAACACTGGAGCGGCTGAGTGACGAACTTGGTCGGCTCGCTGCGTGGCTTGGGCTCGACGGCATTCGAATCGGCGAGATCGTTCGGCCTTCCTGAGTTTCAATGCGCGGCCCTTCGGAACGGCGGGCGGGCGCCGCTACGGCAGGTACCTGGCGCATCGTATAGAGAACAAAGGTTGAACATTTTCTGCGGCGCACTAAGTCGCCGAAGCGACTTGCTCGCCGCTCTTTCGCATCGTCCGAACGATCTCTCTCGATCATGAGTCAACCGGGCTGCTGCGTCCGTGCGGCCTTCCTGCCGCGTCGGTGTAGCGTCGGTGTAGCGTCGGTGTAGCGTCGGTGTAGCGTCGCGGCTGGGCGAGAGGAGCACGGCTGGCAAGTTATCTTGCCAAATCAAAATGTTGGAAGACCTCACCCCGACCGGAAAAACACGCAAGCGAGTCAAGCACCTCAACCGGCACCGCCGAGTCCGCCGCTCAGCGCGTGGTCCGCACCTCCACCGTGGCGGGCTCCAGCCCCTCGCCCTCGACCCGCACGACGATCTTCCCGCTGCTCCCCGGCTTCGCCCGGACGATCGCCAGCGCCAGCCCGTTGAACGCCGGCCGCGCGGGCGAGGGGAAGGGCACGAAGCTCGTCGGATCGCCGTTGTCGGTCGCCACGATCTCGCCCGGCCCGGTCACGCTGAAGCGCAAGCCGTTCTTGGCCCGCGGCGCAAGCGCGCCGTCCTTGTCGAGCACCCGTGCCGTGACGAACGACAGGTCACGCCCGTCGCCGGCAATCGCACTGCGATCCGCTTCAAGCTGAAGCCGCGCAGGCGCACTCGCGGTTCGCACGGTCGCGGTCGCCCATTCCTTGCCGCCCTTCCAGGTAATGACCCTGATCTCGCCGGGCTCGTAGGTGACGTAATCCCAGCGGAAGCGATATTCGAACGGCGCTCGGGTGCGCTTGCCCTGCGACTTGCCGTTGACGAACAGCTCGGCCTCGTCCGCCGAAGTGAAGACATGCACCGGCGTCGGCTCGCCCTCGCGCCCCGGCCAGGTCCAGTGCGGGATGATGTGCGCGAACTTGAGGTCCGGCCGCCAGCGCGCCTGGTAGAGCCAGAAGCGATCCTTGGGGAAGCCCGCCAGGTCGATGATCCCCGAATAGGAGCTGCGCGCGTCGTAATAGGGCGTCGGCTCGCCCAGATAGTCGAACCCGGACCAGACGAACTCGCCCCCGTTGTACGGGTGCTGGTCGTCGAGCGCGAAGACCTTGTCGGGGGACGAGCCGAAGTCCGAAGCGAACAGCTCATATGCGCTGACCTGCCTGGTCTTCGGGTCGCCGCCCACCCCGGGGCGCACCGGGCCGCTGATCGTGCCGGGCACCGGGAACAGGAACTCGCCCCGGCTCGACAGCGCCGAAGCGCTTTCCGAATGCAGGATCACCTTGTTCGGAAAGGCTTTGCGGAAGGCATCATATTCGCTGGGCCGCGAGCGGATGCCGTGGCCCTGGTAGTTGAGGTTGAGCACGTCCACCACTTGCGGCAACGGCATGTCCGCCTTGGCGTAGTTCATCGCGCTGGTGGCGAGCCGCGTCGGATCCTCCTCGCGAACGATCTGCACCAGCTTGCGCCCGATCGCTGCGCCCTCCTCGCCGGTATATTGCTCGCCGACTTCGTTGCCGACGCTCCACAGCACGATCGACGGGTGGTTGCGGTCGCGGCGCAGCATCGCGCGCAGGTCCTGCTCGTGCCAGTCGGGGAAGATCAGGTGGAAGTCGAGCGGAGTCTTCTTGCGCTCCCAGCTGTCGAACACTTCGTCGATCACCAGCAGCCCCATCCGATCGGTGAGCTCGAGCAGCTGCGGATCGGGCGGATTGTGGCTCATCCGGATCGCGTTGGTGCCCATCTCGCGAAGGATCTCGAGCTGGCGCTCGGCGGCGCGGACGTTGAACGCCGCACCCAGCGCGCCCAGGTCGTGGTGGTTGTTGACGCCTCTGAACGGCACATGCTCGCCGTTGACGATCAGCCCCTTGTCCGGATCGAAGCTTATGCTCCGGATGCCGAACGGCGTCTCATAGCGGTCGATCACCCGCCCGCCGCGAGCCACCGTCGTCACCGCGACGTACCGGTTGGGCTGCTGCGTCGGCGGCGGGCCCCAGAGCCGCGGATTGGCGACGCTGGCCGATCCGGTCGCAGTGGCGCTCGCCCTGGCTGCAACGGCGAGCGGCGCCGGAGCGATCGTCGCCACCGGCTTGCCGATGCGCTTGCCCTGGCCGTCGAGCGCATAGACCGCACTGGCGACGGTCACATTTGCAGGCGCATCCGCGTCATTGTCGACGGTCACCGCCACCTGGACGGTCGCCCGCTCCGCCGAGACTTGCGGCGTGGTGACCACGGTGCCCCATTGGCCGACATGGACCGGCGCAGTCTTGGTCAGCCACACGTTGCGGTAGAGCCCGCCGCCCGGATACCAGCGCGCGGATTCGGGCGGATTGTCGAGCCGGATCGCCAGCTGGTTGGCGCCGCCGAAGCGCAGATAGGGCGTCAGGTCGAGCCGCCAGCTGTTGTAGCCATAGGGCCAGCCGCCGACGAGCCGGCCGTTGAGCCAGACCGTGGCGTAGGACATGGCCCCGTCCACATCGAGGAAGATCGATTTGCCCGCGTCGCTCGCCGGAATATCCAGCTTGCGGCGATACCAGCCGATTCCCCAGCTCGGCAGCCGCCCCATGCCGCCATAGGGGCCGGTCTCCAGGAACGGCCCTTCGATCGCCCAGTCGTGCGACAGCGTCACGGCGCGCCAGCCGCTGTCGTCGAAGTCCGCCTGGACATAGGGATGATCGCTGCCCGGATCGCCGGCGGGGCGGACGTGCCGCCGGGCGGGATCGCGGATGAAGGCGTTGCCCGTCGGCAGAATCCACGGCTTGAGCACCCGGCGTCCGGCAGCGGAGACCTGCACGGCCGCGTCGGGACGGGCATCGGCGGCCTTGCCGTCGGCACTGGCTGCCACCTCCGGCCGCACGTCATAGTCGAGCCCCGCCCCGCTCCCCGCTGGTTCGCCCTTCACGAAGCGCCAGCCGGCGTCCAGCGATACCCGCTCGCGGCCCTCGCGCTGCGCCGAGGCGGGACCGGCGAAGGCGACACCCATCACAAGCGACAGCAATGCGGCAAAGAGCGCGCGCCAGCGGAACGTGCGGGTCATCATCCCTCCCCAGCAGGACCTATTGTCTGAGTAAATGACAATGCGTCCCAGCTTCCGCTGCGTCAAGCGCAGCCAGGAGCGTATCGGTCAGCCGCCGAGCAAATGCGCGACCCGCTCGGCCGAGGCACGCCATTCGATCCCCTGCCCCGCAAGCCAGTCATCGTCATAATAGGTGCAGGCGTAGCGCTCGCCGCCGTCACACAGCAACGTCACGATGCTGCCGCCCTGCCCCGCCGCGTGCATTTCCTCGACCAGCGCTGCGCAGGCCCAGAGGTTGGTGCCGGTCGATCCGCCCACCGGCCGCCCCAACCGGTCGGCCAGAGCCCGCATCGCCCCGATGCTCTCGCCGTCGCGCGCCACGATCATCCGGTCGACTACCGAAGGGATGAAGCTCGGCTCCAGCCGCGGCCGGCCGATGCCTTCGATCCGCGAGGCGCAGCCTTCGTCGAGCGCAGTGCAGCTGCGGTCCGCATAGTGCCGGTGGAACACCGAATGCTCCGGATCGGCGACGCAGAGCCGCGTCGGGTAGCGCCGGTAGCGGAGGAAGCGGCCGATCGTCGCCGAAGTGCCGCCGGTGCCCGCGCCGCAGACGATCCAGGCCGGCACCGGATTCTCCTCCTCCACCATCTGGGCGAAGATGCTCTCGGCGATATTGTTGTTGCCGCGCCAGTCGGTCGCGCGCTCGGCATAGGTGAACTGGTCGAGATAATGGCCGCCGGTCTCCTCGGCGAGCCGGTGCGCGACGTCATACACCGAGCGTGGATCGTCGACCATGTGAAGCTCGCCGCCGTGGAAGCGGATCGCATCGAGCTTGGGCGGTGCGGTCGTCGCGGGCACCACGGCAATGAACCTGAGACCCAGCATCCGCGCGAAATAGGCTTCGCTGACCGCAGTCGATCCCGACGACGCCTCGATCACGCAGGTATCGGGCCGGATCCAGGCGTTGCACAGCGCGTAGAGGAACAGCGAGCGCGCGAGGCGATGCTTGAGGCTGCCGGTGGGATGCGAGCTCTCGTCCTTCAGGTAGAGCGTGATCCCCGGATAGCGCGGCAGATCGACGCGGATGAGATGGGTGTCGGCCGAACGGTTGTTGTCCGCCTCGATGCGCCGGATCGCGTCGGCGAGCCACGCCCGCTCCGCGTCGCCGAGCTGCTCCCGCGCCTCGTAACCGCCCGTTTCCATCGCATTCGCTCCTTCGGCACGGCTTGCTCCGCGCCCACGCGTGCATTGATCGTGCGGCGCGACATATTCAACCCGCAGCGCAGGCTCGGTTGAGCCTCATCGGAGCCGGACGATCCTCACCGTCGGGCCGCCCCGTTCCCCTCCGATCGAGTGCAACTCGGCCGCCCAGTGCCCGCCGTGGAGCAATCGCTGATACCGTCCCAGCTCGGCGGGGAAGCGCGCCGCGTCGGCACGATAGACGTCATAATGCGAAAGCACGGCATAGTCGGCGCGACAGGTTTCGAGCAGCGCCGGATCGACATGACCCAGATCGATCACCGGTCGCCCGGCACGAAGCGTCTCGACCTGCGAATAGCGAAGCTGCCCCGTCAGCGTGCGGCGCACGTCGATGCAGCCCGCCGATCCGAGCGGGAACAGCAGCCGCCAGGGGCCCGGGAGCAGATCGAAGGCCGCGTGCTCGATCAGAATCGTGCTCCCGGCCGGCACATGCGCCTCGATCCAAAGGGACGCCGCCTGGCGCGTGTCGTTGGCGCGCTCCACGGCGCTGGTTTGGGCGGCCCGAACCATCGGGACGCACGCCAGCAGCACCGCGGTCGCGAGCAGCAGCGGCCGGCGCGAAACCCGATCGGCCAGCCAGCAGATCGACCAGCCGGCCGAAATGGCGAGAAACGGCAGCAGCGGCACGACCCAGCGCTCCCAGACCAGGGCCTGGGCGCAGATCGCGATCGCGAAGACGACGAAGCCGGGAAGCACAGCGATCGTCAGCGCACGATTGCGCAACGGGGCGAGCCCCAAACCCAGGATCGCCAGCGCCAGACCGGCCCAACCGAACGACGTCAGCAACGGCCCACGAACGTACCAGACCAGGTTCGCCGCGAAGCTTCCGCCGGTTGCGCCGGGGTGCATCGGCCGAGCCTCACCCGCCAGATTGCGCGCCACCGTCGCGTAATCGAGCAGAAGGTAGGGCGAAGCGAGCAGCAGCGCCGCCACTCCCGCCGCCGGCACCAGTGCCGCCCGCCGCCATTCCCGGCGATCACCGCGGGCGCGCCAAAGGGCGGCGCAGACGGGGCTGGCCAGGATCACCGCCGCCGGCCATTTGGTCGCGCAGGCAAGTCCGGCCCAGAGCCCGGCTAGCAGATAGTCGCGCAACTTTCCCTCGCGCAGGATCGCAACCGAGGACAGCGCGCACAGCAGCATGAAGACGCTCGCATGCACGTCGGTGCGGATGATCTGCGAATATTCGATGTGGACCGCATTCACGGCCAGGAAAGTTGAGGCGGCGAACCCGAGCCGTGGTCCGCCGAGCCGCTTGCCGAGCAGCCAGGTCAGCCATACGCAGGCGACGCCGCACGCCACGATGAACAGCCTGCCGGGAAGGAACAGGATTCCCGGATCGGCATAGACCGCTGCGACGAACGCGTCGGCGTCGGCGTAATGCCCGGTTGCGATCCCGGCGCCCGCGACGCCCAGGCTCACCAGCGCGAGCGCATAGAGCGTAGTCGTGGCAGGGTGACCGAACCAGCCGGGATTGAGGCTGTGCTTCTGGAGCATCTCGACCGCGGTCATCACGAACAGCGGCTCGTCCGGGTCGTTGAGCGCCGGCAGTCCGAAGCCGACGCCGCGCAGCCGAAGCGCTGCGGCGATGAGCAGAACCAGGAACAGCAACGCGCGCTCGGCCCAGCCGTCGCGGATCGGGTTACGGGCTGGGGAAGGTGGTTCCGTCATGGTGCCGAATGCCATGACGTGGAGTGACGATGCGAACCGTAATCCTGGCCGGCGGTCTTGGCACCCGGCTCGGCGAAGAAACCTCGGTTCGGCCGAAGCCGATGGTGGAAATCGGCGGGATGCCGATCCTCTGGCACATCATGAAGATCTATTCTTCGGCCGGATTCAATGACTTCGTGATCTGCCTCGGCTACAAGGGCTATCTGATCAAGGAGTTCTTCGCGAACTATTTCCTCCACACCTCGGACGTAACGATCGACCTCCGCCGGGGCAACGGCATGGAAGTCCATTACGCCCGGAGCGAGCCGTGGCGGATTACCTTGGTCGAGACCGGGGCCACCACGATGACCGGCGGACGGCTCGCCGCGGTACGGCCCTATCTCGATCCGGACGAGCCCTTCTGCTTCACCTATGGCGACGGTGTGGCCGACATCGATGTCGCCGCACTGGTCGATTTCCACAAGACCCACGGGCTGCGCGCGACCATCACCGCGGTCTCGCCTCCAGGCCGCTTCGGCGCGCTCGAATTCGATCAGGGCCGCGTAACCGACTTCAGGGAAAAGCCGGCGGGCGACGGCGGCCAGATCAACGGCGGCTTCTTCGTCGCGCACCCGTCGGTGCTCGACCTCGTGGACGGGCCCGAGACGGTGTGGGAATCGGGACCGCTCGAGCGGCTGGCGCGCGGCGGCGAGCTTATGGGCTATCGCCATGAGGGCTTCTGGCAGCCGATGGATACGCTTCGCGACAAGATCTACCTCGACGAGCTGTGGAAGAGCGGAAGCGCGCCGTGGAAGCGCTGGTGAGCGGCGCCTGGAGCGGCCGCCGCGTGCTCGTCACCGGGCACACCGGGTTCAAGGGAAGCTGGCTGAGCCTGTGGCTCCACGCGATGGGCGCCGAAGTGACCGGCTTCGCGCTGCCGCCGCCCTCCGATCCCAGCCTGTTCGAGGCGGCGCGGATCGGCGAGCTGATCGATCACATCGAAGGCGACGTCCGCGATCTCGCGGCGGTGCGCGCGGCGGTCGAAAGGACCCGGCCCGAGGTGATCTTCCACCTCGCCGCGCAGCCGCTCGTGCGGCTGTCGTACGCCGAGCCGGTCGAGACCTATGCCACCAACGTCATGGGCACGGTCCACCTGCTCGAAGCCGCGCGGCAAGTGCCCGGCGTGCGCGCGATCGTCTGCGTGACGAGCGACAAATGCTATGAGAACCGCGAATGGGTGTGGCCCTATCGCGAGAGCGATCCGATGGGCGGCCACGACCCCTATAGCAGCAGCAAGGGCTGCGCCGAGCTGGTCGCCGCCGCCTGGCGCAGCTCCTTCTTCGCGAGCGGCGGCCCTGCGCTCGCCACGGTACGCGCGGGCAATGTCATCGGCGGCGGCGACTGGGCGGCCGACCGGCTGGTGCCCGACCTCGTCCGCGCGTTCGAGGCCGGCGCAGCGCCGCTGATCCGGTCGCCCGGCGCGGTGCGGCCATGGCAGCATGTTCTCGAAGCGCTGGGCGGCTATCTGATGATCGCCGAACGGCTGCTCGCCGGCGAAGCGGCCTTCGCCGACGCGTGGAACTTCGGACCTTCGGACGACGATGCGCGCCCGGTGTCGTGGATCGTCGAGCGGATGCGGGCCGCCTGGGGTGGCGGAGCCACGCAGGCGCTTCCCGATACCGGCCCCCGCCCGCATGAGGCCGGGCTGCTCCGGCTCGACTGCTCGAAGGCCCGGGCTGCGCTCGGCTGGCGGCCGGCCCTTACGCTCGACCGCGCGCTCGAATGGATCGTCACCTGGCACAAGGCCGTGGCGGCGGGCGCCGATGCGCGCGCGGTGACGCTCGCCCAGATCGCCGATTATTCCGCTGCCTCCAGCCGCTCGGGCGATCGCGCCGCCGCCTGAGCCGGCGCGGTCGCCAGCGTCAGGATATTGCCGAGCCTGAGCCCGATCGAGGCGCGCGGCAGCGGCACGCGCGTCAGCTTGATCCCCACCGACCAGGCCGCCTGCCGCGCGAGGAAGTCGATCGGGAAATGATTGCGGCTGCGCTCGACCGCGACGCTCGAATAACCCGCGCGTGTCAGCAGCGCGGCGATCGTGTCGGGATTGAACAGCAGCGGATGCTGGAGGCAGAAGGGCGGCCAGCGCACTCCCATCGCGCGGCGGAGCAGCGACTGCTCGTTGTGCGTCACGATCATCAGCGTGCCGCCCGGCCGCAGCTTGGCACGGATCTGGCGCAGCATCGCGAGCGGATCGAGCAGGTGATCGAGCACATGGATCATCACCGCCAGCCCCACCGATCCGTCCGGAACGGCGGAGAGGTCCTCCATGTCGGCGCTGAGCGTAGCCGGGCGGCCGTTGGCGGCCATCCGCAGCACGTCGTGGACGTCGCGGTTGGGTTCGAACAGCCAGAAATGGTCGAAGCTGCCGCGCCGTGCAGCCTCCGCGACTACATAGCCTACATCGGGCCCGATCTCGAGGTAGCCCCCTTCCAGCCCCCTGCATGCCGCCGCCCGCGCGAAATAGCCCCGCTGGGTCGCCGCGATCGCATCGCTCGCCACCAGATCCATGTTGGGCGCCATGCTCGAATAGAGGCCGGCGAGCTGGCGCTGGTCGAAGAACACCGGATTATAGAGCAGCCCGCAATCGAGGCAGCGGTGGTAGGAGAAGAAGCTCCTTTCCTTGAACAATCCCGACCAATAGGGCCGCAACTGATCGGGCGTCATCCATTCGGCGCGCATCGGCGCCCGCACCTCCGACAGCGCGGCACCGCTGCCGCACATCGGACAATCGCGTTCGAGGAAAAGGCTCATCGACGGCCTCCTGCGGTTCCGAAAGTGACTCGGCTGTGCCAGAACCAGCTTCCCAGGATCAGCAGCAGCGTGAAGCCGAGCTGCGCGAGAATCGGCGGCACCCCCGCCAGCTCGACGAGCAGCGGCAGTACCGCCCAGTTGGCGGCATAGTTGAACAGGTAGAAGCTCGAGAAGGCACCGAACTCACGCGCGAGATTGCCGCGGGTGCGGAACACGCCGAGCTTGTAGGTGGTGAAGGCGAAGCACAGGCTGATCGCCTGCGCGATGCCCAGCGCCAGCATGTAATGGGTGTGGAGAAAGGGCACGCTCCACAGCAGCAGCGGATAGACGGCGACCCCGAAGACGGTGTTCGCCGCCCCCGCGAGCGCGAAGCGCAGCGGGCGCTCCCCGGCCTGGGCGAGCCGCGCGATCATGAATCCTCCATCAGCGGAATGCGCATGTTCTCCGCCAGCACCTCGCGCGGGAGGAAGGGCGAGAGATCCTCCAGCGCCGGGGACGTTATCCGCCCGTCAGGATGCTGCTTGGCGCCGAGCTTGGGCGCGAAGGAGACGTTCTCGTCGATGAACAGCTCGCACACGACCGGCCCCTCGGCGGCGAGCGCGGCGGCGATCGCGCCCGGCAGGTCGTTGTGCGAGTCCGCGCGGAAGTAGGCGAAGCCGAAGGCCGCGGCCACCTTGCCGAAATCGGGGAAGGTGACGTTGCTCTTGGGGCCGCCGCCCACCTCGACGCCGTTGAAGAAGTTGCGGTGCGTCTGGAAGATCGAGACATAGCCGCTGTTGTTGATCAGGAAGACCTTCACCGGGATGCCGTAGCCCGCGATCGTCTGCATCTCCTGCAGGTTCATCATGATGCTGCCGTCGCCGGCGATGGCGATCACCCGCCGCTTGCCTTCGCTCGCCGCCCAGACGCCGATCGCGGCGGGGAGGTCGTACCCCATCGTCGCGCAGCCCGAGTTGGTCCACAGCCGCTGGCCGCGCCGTATCTCGGCCGTCTGGAAGCTGACCACGCACGCGCTGCCGTTGCCGGTGACGACCACGTCGTCCTCGGCCAGCTGATCGAACAGCGCATCCATCGCGACATAGGGATGGATGTGCGGTCCATGGTCGCGATACTCGGGCAGCACCGCCGGGAAGCGGCGTACCCGCTCGCGCGACCATTCCAGCCACTCACGATGCTCGGGCGTGGGCCCCGCATAGGGTTGGGCGAGCAACGCCGGGATCAGATCGGCGAGGTCGGCCACGACCGGCATGTCCGGCACCACGTTCGGCTTGGCGAGCTCGACGGGATCGATGTCCACCCAGATCTTGAACGCCGCGCGCGCGAAGCTTTTCCAGTTGTAGCTGACCTGGCGGATGTTGAGCCGGCTGCCGAGCACGAGCAGCAGGTCCGCGCTCTGCGTCACCATGTTGCCGCCGCGGTCGCCCACCGTGCCCGGCCGGCCGCAATAGAGCGGGTGGTCGTTCCACAGCGCGTCGTGCGCGTTCCAGCCGGTGACGACGGGGACGCCCAGCTTCTCGATCAGCCGCAGGAAATCGGCGTGCGCGCCGCTAAGCCGCACGCCGCCGCCCGCGAACACCACCGGCCGCTCGGCAGCCTGGATCCGCGCGAGGATCGCGGCAGCCGCGGCTTGCTGGTCGGTGTGCTTCCACGGCTCGTCGAGTTCGGCAGGATCGAAGCCAGCCAGGCCGTCGGGATCGATCTTCGCCGCCTGCACGTCGAGCGGGATGTCGAGCCACACCGGCCCCGGACGCCCGCTGGTGGCGAGGTACAGCGCCTTTTCGAGATGGTAGCGGATCGAGCGCGGATCGGTGACCATCGTCGCATATTTGGTGATCGGACGGACCAGCTCCTCGATGTCGAGCTCCTGATCGCCGAACTGGCGCAGGGGAAGGCCGGTGGCGCGGACGGTGGTCTCGGTCTTCACCTGGCCCGAGATGACGAGCATGCCGATCGAGTCGACATAGGCGCCGTACACGCCGGTGATCGCGTTGGTGCCGCCGGGGCCGGAGGTGACGTTGACCACGGCGAGACGGTTGGTCAGCCGGTAATAGGCTTCGGCGGCCATCGCCAGCGCCTGCTCGTGATGGGTGAAGACCGTCTTGAGCGCGGGGTGCGTGCCGAGCGAGTGGTTGAGGTGCATCGCCCCGCCGCCGGTCAGCATGAACACATCGCGGATGCCGCGCTCGGCGAGCGTGTTTGCGACCCAGTCGGAAAGCTTGACGAGATTCATGGATTCCATCCGTTGTAAAGCGCGGTGCGGCGGATCGCCGCGTCGAGATCGACCGTGGGTTCGACGCCGAGGTCGCGGCGGATCTTTGCGGTCGAGGGGACGTAGCGGCCGGGGTTCCAGCCGGGATCGGGGCGGCCGAGGATCTCCACCCCCGGGCCGCCGAGGATCGCGGCGGTGCGGCGCGCGAGATCGGCGATCGAGACCGCCTCCTCCGAGCCGAGATTATAGGTCTCGCCGCGCTTGCCCGCGATCAGCAAGGTCCACAGCCAGACGGTGAGGTCGGCGGCGTAGAGATACGAGCGCACCGCCTGGCCCGAGCCCTCGACGCGGATCGTGCGGCCGGCCATCGCGTCGCGGATGAAATTGCCCGCGGCGAAATGGATGTCGAGCGAGAGCAGGGGCCCCAGCAACGCGAAGATGCGTGCAGTCACCACCTCGAGACCGAACTGCTTGCCGTAGATCGCGCAGAGCATCTCGGCCGCGCGCTTGCCCTCGCCATAGGCCGAACGCGGATCGCGCGGGTCGGGGCCGCCATGCCAGTCCTCGGCGACATGGCTGACGTCCCACGGCTGTGCGCCATAGACCGCGCCCGAGCTCAGGAAGAGCAGGCGCGCGCCGGGCTGCGCGGCGGCGAAGTCGAGCGCGCGGCGCGTGCCGCTCACGATCGTGTCGAACATCCGGCGCGGATCATGCGCGTTGAGCGCGGCGCTTGCGTCGGTCGCGGCGTGGATGACGTGGGTGAAGCGGCCTTCGGGCGGTACGAAATCGGCGACGTCACCCTGCATCAGCCGGAAGCGCCGCGCGAGGTGCGGCGCGCGGGTGGCGAAGGCGGCGGGATCGCGGCTGAGGACTGTGACTTCGGTATCGATACCCGCACGCGCCAACGCCTCCAGCATCCAACGCCCGATGAACCCGGTCCCGCCGGTCATGAAGATGCGCGCGCCGCCGAGCCGCGGCCAGAGCGGCGCAAGCGCGCGATCGATCGCGTCGAGATCCTCTTCGAAGATCATGCCGGGGCCAGCCCCAGCGTCGGCCGGTATGCGCGGTGCGCGCGCACCACCTCGGAGATCGCGTCGAGCGACAGCGCCACCACGACGGCGACGACCAGCCCCGGCCGCAGGAAATGGCCTATCGCCAGCCCGAACTCGGGGTTCACCGGCCGCCCGCCGAGCCAGCTGTTGATCGAAAGCTCGAGCACGGTCGAGAGCGGCCAGTCGGCCACCAGGCAGAGCAGATAGGCGCAGACGATCGCCACCATTTGCCCCCCGCGCCGCCACGGCTCGAGCAGGACAAGAAACAGCAGGAAGGTCTGGGTGTAGCCGCCCGGCGACTGAGTCACGAGATAGGCGCCGAGCAGGATCGCCGCGATCCGGTGCGCGGGCAGCGCGCGGGGCTGGAGCCAGGCCGCGGCGAGCGCGAGCAACGCGATTCCCTGCGTCGCGCGGATGACCAGCGGCACCAGCCACTCGATCGTCTCGACGGTGCGCGAAGGCACGAACTGGAGCACGGGTATCTGCGAGCCGCGGATCAGCATCAGCGGCGCATAGCTGGTCGAATAATGGACTTCGTTCCACACCTGCCCGCTCTGGAACACCACCCAGTTGGCGGTGTTGGCCGCAAGCTCCATCGGCGTGCCGGAGCCCACCATCGCGAGGGTGACCAGATAGAGCGCCACCGTCGCGATCCCGGCGAGCTCGAGCGGGCGCCACGCGCGCTTCACTGCATGCGCCAGCACCGGGAGCAGCAGATAGGGCTTGAAGTTGATCGTCGCCGCTGCAGCCAGCGCACGCCAGCGCGCCGACCGCACCAGCGGCCCGTGTGCCACCACGAAGGCAGCAAAGGCGACGAGGATCAGGTTTCCGCGCTCGAGCGTGAACAGCAGGGGCAGGCCGAGCCCGAAGGCGATGGTCCGCATCGGCGCCGTGCGCGGATCGGCGCGACGGAAGCTCAGCCACACCAGCACCACGTCCAGCAGGTAGAAACCGAATATCGTTGCGCGACCCAGCCAGTCGCAGTCGCGTGCGTGAAAGGGCGACTGAAGGTAGCAGCCGGGCAGGCTGAACGCGTCGAGGAAGACGAAGGAGAGCGGCGGATAGATGCTCCGCCACACGTCATGGGCGCCCGGGTTGTTCGCCCAATAGGCAGTGTTGAACCAGTCCATGAAGGTGTCGTTGGTGTCGAACACGAAGGGCTGGGGCAGATAGCCGCGCGCGAAGAACAGATGCGCGGTCCAGGCCAGGCTCGCGACCACCGCGGCCGCCAGCAACATCTCGGGGATCAGGCGCAGCCGGGCGTTCACGGGCGGCGCACCAGCACGCGCGCGGCGGGGCGCTCGCGCCCGGCGGGGAAGTTCAGCCTTTCCTCCTCGATCACCAGCGGCACGTTGCGGCTGCGCTCGGCGAGCATGCGCACCTGCTCGCCGATCAGCCCGAGGAAGAGCAGCAGCACGCCGAACATAGCGAAGCCGATCGTGAATCCGAGCAGCGCCCAGACGGGACCGCCGAGCGCCACGGCGACGAAGGTGGCGAGCAGCAGCGCCAGCGCGACGCCCACCGCGCCGAACGCCAACGCGATTGGCATCCGCAGCAGCGACTTGGCCGATCCGGCGAGCCCCGAGAGCGCGAAGGAGAAGAGCGCGGCAAAATCGTTCTTGCTCTCCCCCGCGGCGCGCTGCGGCCGATCGAACGGCACTACCGCGAGGCGGAAGCCGCTTTCGACGAGCATCCCGCGGAAGAAGGGCTCGGGCTCGTTCCAGGCCGCGAGCGTGTCGACCACCTCGCGGTCGAACAGGCCGAAACCGGTAGCGCCGGGTATCACCGGATAATCGCCGAACCGCCCGAGGAAGCCATAGCCGAGGCGACGGGCGAGCCGGAGCAGCGGCGAAGCGCTTTCGGAGCGCCGCTGGCCAAGCACCACCTGCGCGCCCGCGCGCCACTGGCGCACGAATTCGCCGATCATCTGCGGCGGGTCCTGGAAGTCGGCGCACATTCCGATCACCGCAGCGCCCTCGGCCTGGTAGATGCCATAGGTCGGCGAGCGCATCTGGCCGTAGTTGCGGTTGTTGAAGATCGCGCGGATGCGTGGGTCCGCCGTACAGAGCTTTCGCATCAGCGCGCGGGTGGCGTCGGTCGAGCAATTGTCGATCAGGATGATCTCGTGGCTGCGCGCATGGAGCATCGCCTCGGCGGTCACTGCGGCGCAGATCGCCTCGACATTCTCCGCCTCGTTGAAGCAGGGAATGACGATCGAGAGTTCGGGCGTCCCGCCGTTCACGGCGCGGTGCCCGCGCGCCGCCCGAACCGCAGGTCGATGCCGGTCGCGGGGGCATAGACTTCGGTGAAGAGCGCCGCGACGATCACCAGCATCAGCAGCGCGACTGCGGGAATGTTGTATTTCCGATCCGCGTCGAGCCTCGGGGCCTCGATCACCTGCACGTCGGAAGCGGAGTCGGCCGCCAGCGTCTCCACCGCGACTTCCTCCGAAGAGCGCGCATAGACTTCGTACAGCGCCTGCGCGAAGCGATAGTCGCGGTAGCGGTTCAGATATTCGCCGGAGATTTCGGTCAGTCCGGCCACGTTCGGTCCCGATGCGCCGCTACCGGGGCTGGTGGTGCGCGCGATCTGCGCGCGCAGCGACTGTACTTCGGTCCGGACCGCCGCGAGCTGCGGATTCTCGGGCCCCTGGAAGCGTTCGAGCGTTTGGAGTTCGACCAGCTTGGCCTGGAGCTGCGCCTCCAGCCCGGCTCGCAGCGAGAGCGCGGCTCCCAGCTGCGCCTCGGGCTCGGCGAGCCTGTTCTGGCGGCGGAAGTTGTTGAGCGCCGCCTCGGCGGTGACCACCCGGTCGGCTGCCTCCTTGAAGCGCGCGAGCACCACCTCGCGCTTGCGCTTCACCCGGTCGCGGCCGAGCGCAATGATGCGGTCGCTGATCGCGCCGACATAAGCGCGCGCCAGCGCCTCGGCCTCGCGCGGATCGTGCGTGCGCGTCTCGACCTCGACGATCCCGCCGGTGAGCGAATGGATGTCGACCTTCTTCGCCAGCGCCACGCGCGCCGCCTCGACGCTCGAATAGCCGCCGGGCCCCACCAGCTTGAGCCGGCGGATCACATCGTCGGTCACTTCGGTGCCGCGCCCGATCGCCAGGTAGAAATCGATCGGCTGCTTCGCTCCCCCGAACAGCGCGGCGAAGCCCTGGAGCTGCCCGCCGAGCGCGTTCATCATCGATCCCAGCCCGATGCTGCTGCTGTCCTGCGGCACCACCTTCGCGCGCGCGACCCAGGGCCGTGGCACGACGCACAGCACCGCGAGCAGCAGCGCCAGCGCCGCATAGCCGCGCAGCCGCCAGCGGCGATCGGCGATCATCGCCGCGATCCGATCGAACCGGGTCATTCGGTGATCGCCTGGACCGAAGCGAGGCCGACGAGCCCGCCGAACAGCGTGCCCGTGATGTCGCGCAGCCGCGCCCAGAACTCGCCGCGATCGGCTTCGATCGGAACGTAGATCAGGTCGCCGGGAAGCGCCGGCGCACGCAGCACGCGCTTGCCGTCGGAAAGCACGGTGCCGTTGGCGCGAACCACGAAGATCTCGCCCTTGTCGCCGAGCTTCTGCACGCCGCCCGCCGCCTTGACGAAGTCGCCCACCGTCGCATCGTCGCGCCACGCGAAGGAGGCGGGCGTCGGGACCGCGCCGAACACGCCCACCGTCACCGGGCGCGGCGGCACATAGATGGTGTCGTTGTTCTCGAGGATCAGATCGTTGGGCAGTGCGGTCGCGTCCACCGGAAGATCGAACACCAGCCGCCCGCTCGGCTCGCGCTTGCGCAGCTGCTCGACCACCGAACGGACCAGCGCGAGGTTCGCCGGCTGGATGAGCTGCGCGCGGTTGACCGATGTCACCGGCTGCGCGGTGAGCAGCAGTTCGACATCCTCCACTGCACGCTCGAAGCTCAGCCTCTGCTGCTGCTTAACACTCTCGCGTGTGATCACGCTGGCATACGGAAACGCCTCCCGCGTGAGCCCGCCCGCCTGCGCCACGACATCGGCCAACCGCGTGCCGGGCTTGAAATAATAGCGGCCGGGCTTCGCCACTTCGCCGCTGATCGTCACCAGCACCGATTGCTGCTGGAGGGGGCGTGCGATGCCGGTGTTGGAGAGCACGCGCACCACTTCGCCGCGCTGCGCCTTGCGCGTCTGCGCCTCCGCGGCGCTCACCTGCTGCCAACCTGCGTCGTCGCGGCCGAGTGCGTCGAATACCATCAGCCGCGTCGCGTCCGCCACCGTGCTGACTCCGCCCGCGTAGAGCACGGCGTCGGCCAGCGTCTCGCCGGGACCGACTTCGAAGATGGCCTCGTGGTTGACGCTGCCGATCACGGCAACCTGCTCTCCCGCGGGAGCGATGTAGAGCACGTCCCCATTCTGGAGCATCGCATCGCCGCTGCGGTCGCCCTTGAGCAGCAGGTCGTAGAGATCGAAATCGGACACCAGCCTGCCGCCCCGGCGCAGCTGGATCGATCGGAAGCTTCCTCCCGCTGCCGGCCCGCCCGCCGCGAGCACGGCATTGACGAGCGTCGACAGGCTGCCGAGCGTGTACGAACCCGGCGTCGCCGCGAAACCGGTGACGTAGACGGTGATGCCATGCAGCCGCCCGGGGGTCACTTCGAGCTGGAAGCCCTTGTACTGGCGCGCGACCTGCCGCTCGATCACGCCGTGCACGTCGCCGTAGCGCACGCCGCCGACGCGGATCGCGCCCACGCGCGGCACGAAGATGCGGCCCTCGCTGTCGACCACCAGCCGCAGGTTCGATGCCTGTACCGATCCGGTGAGGCCCAGCAGCAGCTCGTCGCCGGGATTGAGGCGATAGTCCGGCGGGACGGTGGTGGTCGGCGGCGCAGTGAAATCGCGCGCGCCCGGCACCAGCAGCTCGGCGCCGAAGCGGCGCAGCGGCTTTCCGACCATGTCGGAGACGAGCTGCTCGAACTCGTTGGGCGGCGTGATCGGCTTGGTCGGCGCCGGACGCGCGGGTGCTTCGCCCCCGCCGGTCTCGGGGGACGGACCGTCGAGCACCACCGGCTGGAACGGCGCAGGCTCGACCGCGGGGATCGCGGCCTGGCTCGCTGCCGCGCGGCGCGCCGACGGGTCCCCCTGCTGCTGCGCTCCCCCCGCAACCGGCGAGGCAAGCTGGGCGACGGCAACCGCCGGCACCAGCAGCAGGGCGAGCGCACAGCCAACCGGCTGCATCCATCGAACGATCATGCAAGAAACTCTTCGATTGAAGTCAGGCCGCACTCGGGCCCGAGCAATATTTCCGCCGCCTGCTGCAGCAGCTGGGCATCGGCGGCGGCGAGCAGGCCGTAGCCGCCGCCGACACGATAGGGCGTCCCGTCCCAATGGATCGCCCACCCGCCGGCTTCGGTGAGGAACAGCACGCCGGCTGCGTGATCCCATGGGAGCGTGCGCTGGAACAGCGCGACGTCGTTTTCCCCGAACACGATCCGCGGATAGCTCTCGGCGGCACAGCGCGGGACCGGCGTCAGATCGAAATGCCGGCTGGCGTGCGCGTGTACGCGTGCGCGCTGCCCGGCGCTGAGAAAATGCGTGCCAAGGGCCGCGATCGCCGTCCGCGCCCCGCTCGGCCGCGCGCGGACGCGCTCGCCGTCGCACGTAGCCCCCCTGCCCAGCGCGGCATGGCACAGCCTTCCGCTCAGCGGATCGAGCAGCCAGCCCTGGATCGGCTCGCCGTCCTCGACCAGCGCGACCATCATCCCGAACGGCGATCGTCCTGCGGCGAAGTTGGCGGTGCCGTCGAGCGGATCGATCAGCCAGACCAGTCCCTCGCCGATCCCGTCGAGCAGCGCGGGGTCCGCCTCCGCAGCCTCCTCGCCGACGATCCGGGCGCCGAGATCGAGCGCGGCAAGGCCATCGTGCAATCGCCGCTCGGCCTCGCGATCAACGATCGTGACGACTTCGCCCGGGCTCTTCTCGGCGATCTCATGCGCCGCGAGCATGCGGAAGCGCGGCGTCACCACCCGTTCGGCAACGCCGCGCATCAGCGCCGAGACTTCGTCACGAAGCGGCATCGGCGATCAGGCAGCCACGCTCTTGAGCTGGGTGCGGGCGGCGGTGCGTTCGCGCTCCTGGATCATGCGGATGCGCGGCAGATCCTCGTCGGCGATCGCGCGATAATAGTCGCGCTTGTTCTCGAGCCACGCCAGCTCGAACGCCACGGCGTTCGCGATTCCCCCTTCGAAATCCGCCATCTCCGCCGCCGCACCGTCGAAGATCACCTTGCGGGTTTCGAACCGGTCGAGCCGGACGCTGCGGATCTCGCGAAGCGCGGGCCCGGCCTCGACCGCGACCGAACCGCCCACCACCAGCTCGAGATCCTGCTCGGCGCAGTGATGCGCGGCGACGAGCACTGCATCGGTGATCTCGCGCGCGTTGATCGCGCCGCGCGGCATTCCGCGCGACAGCGTGAAGTCGACGCGGCCGAACACGATGCCGTCGAGCTCACCCTTGGCGAAGGGCAGCATCGCCTGGAGGTTGCGCAGCGTCGCCTCGGTCTCGAGGTTGAAGAGGAACTGCGTTCCTTGCGCGTTGGCACCATAGGTCTTGGCCTTGGCGTCCACGAACTTGGAGAGCGCATAGGGCGTCTCGACCATCGGCGCGATGATGTAGTCGACGCCATAGAGCTTGGAGGCGTGGAGGTCCGAAACCGCTTCGCAGCCGCCGATCTTGAGCGCGACCTTCAGGTCGGCACGATAGGCGAGCTCAAGCAAGCGAAGCAGCTCGTCCGGGCGCGTGCCTTCGGCCTCGAACTCCGCCTTCACCGCCACTACGCCGAAGTGGTCGCGGCCTTTCTTGAGCATGTCGAGCATGCGGCGTTCCGTGGCATTCATCCTCGCCTCCTGGATACAGAGCGGTTACTGACGAAGGCCGTGACGGAGCCTCGGCAGGCTTTCCGTAAGGCTTTGCGACGATCGAAAAATTTTCATTCGGAGGCATGCGGGATCCCCCGATCGGCTCCGTCTTCGGGCGATGCCCGGATTTTCCGCCCTTCCGCTCCCGTTGATACTCTGGCTGATTTCGGGCGCCGGCGCGGGTCCGCCGGCGGAGCTCCCGGCGGGCGGCAGCCCGACGTTCCGCGCGCGGATGATGGACTGGTCGGCAGCGCCGCCCCATGCGCGCCCCTCCAACTCGGGGGTCCGGCGCAGCGAGCACGCGGCGCTGCCGCGGCTCTCGTCCGGCTTCGGCCATCGAAGCGATCCGATCCACGGCACCCGCGCGATGCACGCAGGGATCGACATTCCCGGCGCGCTGGGCACGCCGGTGCAGGCATCTGCCTCGGGCGTCGTCCGTTTCGCGGGCGGCGCAGGCGGCTATGGCCAGATGATCGAGCTCGACCATGGCAACGGCCTGAGCACCCGATACGGCCATCTCTCGCGTCTGCTGGTGCAGCCGGGTGCGCGCGTAGCGCAAGGCGAGACGATCGCGCTGATGGGGTCGACGGGCCGCTCGACCGGCAGCCATCTTCATTTCGAAGTCCGCATGGGCGGACGCGCGGTGAATCCGCTGTCCTATCTTGCAGGACCCGCAACAGCCGAGCCGCGCAGCGACGCCATGCCGTCAGCCTCAGCCGAGCCCCATCGTTCGACCTTCGCCCGAGCGCGCGAGGCACAACGGGATTGGCAAGCATGCCGCGAAGTGCTTTGCGTCGCGCCATGATCCCCGAGGGCGAGAACGAAGGGCTCCGACAGGTGCTCCTCAACGAGCGAAGCCGTCTGCTTCGCTTCCTCGCTGCGCGCGGCGCGGGCGACGAGGCGGAGGACCTGCTCCACGATCTGTGGCAGCGCGTCGCCTCGGTCGCGGGCCAGCCGATCGGCGAACCCGTCTCCTATCTCTTCCGCGCCGCCGAGAATCTGATGCGCGACCGGCGACGCTCGATGGTCAGCCGCCAGCGCCGGCAGCACGAGTGGCACAGCACCAGCACTTCCACCGAAGAGGAACCGCTCGGCGAGCGCGTGCTGATCGCGCGCGAGCAGCTTCGGCAGGTGAAGGACACGCTCGCCACGCTCGGCCCGCGCGCCGAGCTGGTGTTCCGCCGCTATCGGCTCGACGGCGTCGGCCAGGCGGCGATCGCGCGCGAATTGGGAGTCAGCTTGAGCTCGGTGGAGAAGGATTTGCAGAAGGCTTATCGTGCGCTGGCGGATCTCAGGGCGCGGCTCGATGCGGAATAGCTGGATGGGCTACGTCTCGACAGGCATATGGGCATGACCGCGCATCCACCGGAAACCGCCGAAACGGCTCGCCTCTGGGCGATCCGCGTCAACGATCCGTCGTTCGACGATTGGGACGGCCTCACCCGCTGGCTCGAATCCGATCCGGCACATCTCGCCGCCTATGACGCCGCGATCGAGGACGATGCCTGGGCAGCGGAGCTGTTCGCGCACGAACCCAAGCCGCTGGCCGCCCCTATCCAGCGCCCGCGGCGCCGGTGGCAATTCGCCGGAGGCGCAATCGCGGCCGCCATCGCCGCAGTCGGTGGATGGGCAGTGCTCGATCGCGGCTCTCCGCCCGAGCAGATCGCGACCGCGCCCGGCGAGCATCGCACGATAGACTTGGCCGACGGCTCCCGCCTCATCCTCAACGGCGGCACGCGGGTGACGATCGATCGCGACACGCCGCGCCATGTCGAGCTCGCGCAGGGCGAGGCGCTGTTCGAAGTGCGCCACGATGCGAGCGATCCGTTCGTGGTCGTCGCGGGGCGCACGCGGCTGGTGGATGCCGGCACGGTGTTCAACGTGGTGCAGGACGGCGGCGCGCTCGACGTGGCGGTCTCCGAAGGCGCAGTGATTTACGAGCCCGGCCCCGCGCAGATTCGGCTGGATGCGGGCGCGGCGCTCTCGCGCGCGAGTGCCGATGCCGTGCCGGTCGTGCGCAAGGCGAGTCCCCAGTCGGTGGGAAGCTGGCGGACGGGCGAGCTGCAGTTCCGCAACGCCTCGCTGGAGGAAGTCGCGCGCGATCTGAGCCGCAACATCGGCCAGCCGATCCAGGTGCGAGGCGGGGCGCCGGCGAAACCCTTCTCGGGCACGCTGCCGCTGCGCGGGCAGCCCGAGGAAGTGCTGGCAAACATAGGTCCGCTGATCGGCGTGCGGTTCGTACGGGAAGGAGATGGGTGGACGATGGCCCCTGTCGATGGTGCGCGCCGCTAGCCTGATCCCTTGGGTTACGTTGATGGCTGCGGTTCCTGCCCAGGCGCAGGACCGGGCGGCCGAAGTTGCCGTGCCTGCGTTGCGGCTCGAAGACGCGATCCGCGAGCTCAGCCGCCAGACCGGGGCGAGCATCGGCTTTCGCGATCCCGGCTTCGCGGAGCTGCGCGTGCGCCCGGTGCGCGGCCGCTTCACCGCAGGTCAGGCGCTCGAGCGCATGCTCGCCGACAGCGGGGTGCGCGCGCGCCGCGTCGCGCCCGCCGCCTATCTGATCGAGCGGCTGCCCAAACGCGCGCCGCGGCGCGTCGCCCCCGCGCCGCCGCCGTCGCCCGCCCCGGCCGCTCCGGAGCTGGAGCCTCAGGAGATCGTCGTCACCGGCACCAAGCGCGACGTTCCGCTCAGTGCCTATCCCGGCGGCGTACAGATCATTGACGGGGATCGCCTCACCGCTGCCGATGGGCTGCGCGGCACCGGCGCGATCGAGGCGCGCGTCGCCAGCGTCGTCTCGACGCACCTCGGCCCCGGCCGCAACAAACTCTTCATCCGCGGCATCGCCGATTCGAGCTTCGTAGGCCCCACGCAGGCGACCGTCGGCCAATATTGGGGCAACAGCCGCATCACCTACAGCGCGCCCGATCCCAGCCTGAAGCTCTATGACGTGCGCAGCGTCGAAGTGCTCGAAGGGCCGCAAGGCACGCTCTACGGTGCGGGATCGCTCGGCGGAGTGGTGCGCGTGGTGCCCCAGGCGCCCGATCTCACCAGCTTCGGCGGCAGCGCCTGGGCCGGGGCGCAGGCCATCCAGCACGGCCAGCCGGGCGTCGATGGCGGCGCGGTGCTCAACCTGCCGCTGATCGAGGATCGTCTGGCGCTGCGCGCGCTCGCCTTCGGATCGATCGAAGGCGGCTATATCGACGATCACGGCCGGGGTCTGGAGGACGTAAACGAGGTCCGCACCGTCGGCGGCCGCGCTGCGCTGCGCTTCGAGCCCGGCGGCGACTGGACGATCGACGTCAACGGCGTCGGCCAGCGGATCGACGGTGCCGACGGTCAATATGCCGAGCGCGGCGGCGACGGGCTCAGCCGGTCGAGCACGATCGCGCAGCCCTACGAAAACGAGTTCTGGCTGGTCGACCTGGTCGTGCGCAAGCAATGGGGCTCGCTCGAGCTCACCTCCTCGCTGGGCTACGCGCGGCAATATGCGTTCGAAGAGTTCGAAGGGGCCGAGCTCGTCGATCCCGCCGATCCCGCGCTGATGCCCGAGGCCAGTGCCTCTCCGGCGGCCTATTCGCAGACCAACCGCATCCAGATGATCACCGCCGAGACGCGGCTCGCTCGCCGCGGGCCCGACGGCACGGGCTGGCTGGTCGGCGTGAGCCTGCTTCACAACGAAGCGCGCGCCAATCGCCGGATGGCCGCACCCGACGTGCGCTCGTCGCTCACCGGCGTCCGCAACGAAGTCGACGAAGCGACGCTCTACGGCGAGGGCACCGTCGCGCCGATCGACCGGCTGACGCTCACCTTCGGCGGGCGGCTGACTCATTCGCGGCTCACCGGCGATGCCGAAGACGTCGCCGCGCTCAGCGCCTTCCGCTACGATCCCGGCGCGCGCGCGGACCGCGAGGAGACGCGGCTGCTGCCCTCCGCCGCGCTCGCCTGGCGCTCCAGCGACGAGCTGACGCTGTTCGCGCGCTACCAGCAGGGTTTCCGCCCCGGCGGAATCGCCGTCCGCCGCGACTTCATCCAACGCTTCACCGGCGACCGCGTCGCCACCACCGAAGTCGGCGCGCGGTACAGCGACACCGGCTTCGACCTGTCGCTCAGCGGCTCGTGGAGCGTGTGGAGCGACATCCAGGCCGATCTGATCGACGGCTTCGGCTTTCCCACCACTGCCAATGTCGGCGACGGGCGCGTGCTCTCGGTCGGCGTCGCTTCGCGCTGGCGCCCGGTCCCCGGACTGGAGATCGACGCCGCGCTCTACCTCAACGACAGCAAGGTCACCGACCGAACGGTCGTGACGCTCCCCGCCTCGACCGGTCTCGATCTTCCCGATCGCACGCTCGATCTCGACAATTTCGAGCGGCTGCCCAACATCGCGGACGCCACCGGGCGTATCGGAATCACCTACGCCACGCCGCTGTCGGGCAATCTCGGCCTCGATGTGAGCAGCTTCGCTCGCTACGTCGGCAAATCGACGCTCGGCGTCGGCCCGATCCTCGGCCAGCTTCAGGGGGATTACGTCGACACCGGCCTCGAAGTCCGCATAGGCACGCAGCGCCGCGGCATCAGCCTGTCGCTAACCAACCTGCTCGACGCGCGCGGCAACCGCTTCGCGCTGGGCTCCCCCTTCCAGATCCGCGACCGCAACCAGATCACGCCGCTCCAGCCGCGCAGCATCCGCCTCGGCTTCGACCTGGCGTTCTGACGCCAGGGCTTACGGCTTGATCCCGTAGCGCGCGTAATCCTCATCCACGCGCGGCCAGATCATGCGCGCTGCAGCAAGGTCGGCGTCGGCGTCCTTGTCGCCTGTCCGCTTGCGCACCACGCCGCGCAGATAGAGGCTCGCGGCCATATCCGGGCTGTGATCGAGCGCCGCTTCGAGATCGGCAAGCGCATCGTCGAGACGGTTCATCCGGAAATAGACCAGCGCGCGGCTGTCGAGCGCGGCAGCGGGATATTCGCTCAGCTCGATCGCCTTGGTGCAGTCCTTGAGCGCAGTGTCGAGCGCGACATTGCCCGTTCCCTTGATCCAGCAGCGCGAGTTGAGCAGGTCCGCCTTGCCGGGCGTCTTGGCGATCATCGCGTCGAGCAGCATGATGCCCTCGTCCACGCGGCCGCCCGCGGCCAGCAGATCGGCCTGGGCCCGCACATAATCGGCCTTCTCCTCGCCTCCCTGATCGGCGCGTTCGGCGAGCATCGCGACTGCCTCGTCGCGCTTGCCTTCGTCGGCGAGCAGCGTCGCGATCCGCCCGACCGCGTCCGCCGAGCCAGGATCGAGCTCCAGCGCCGCGCGCGCGTCCGTCATGGCCTGCTTGTCGTCCTTGAGCGCCGAATGAAGCCGCGAGCGCCACAGATAGCGTCCGATCGTCGGCTCGAGCTCGATCGCCTTCGTCAGATCCGCGATCGCGCCCTTCCGGTCGAAGATGCGGCCGAGAAACCAGGCCCGGTCGGAATAGCTTTCGGCCTCGTCGGGCTCCTGCGCGATCTGCTTGGCATAGACCGCCAGTATCGGATCGAGCGCCTTCGAACGCCGCGCAGCTTCCACCTGCCGGAACAACGGGGGATAGCCGCTGGGCGCGACCGCCTTGAGCAGGCGGCCTCTGGCCTGGGCGAGCTGCGCCCGCGTAGCCGGGATATCAGCGGGAGCCACCTCACCGATGCCAGTGACCCGGCGCTCATCGAGCGTCAGCTCCCCGCCCGAGAGGGTCACGCTGCGCTCGAACGCCACGCCCGCGAGCATCGGCGGAAGCGTCCGGTCGCCTTCGAGCTCGAATCCCTTGCCGCCTTCCGGCAGGCGGATGCGGGTGCGGACCCGGACGTCGGCATAGCCACCGCTGCTCACCGGAATGTCCCGCCATGCGGGGCGCGCACGATCGGGAGAGAAGCCGATTTCCGATACCGCCTTGTCCAGCGTCACGCGAAACCGCCCGTCCTCCTTCGACCAGACGGGATAAGTGATACCCGACGCCGTCACTACCGCGCTTGCGGTCGCCTCGTCGTATTTGAAGCTGCGCTCGACCGTTTCTCCGCCGTAGATGAAATCCCCGACGATATTGTCGATGCCCTGGTCGAGCTGCTCCTTGCCCGATTGGGCGGCAACCACCCGCAGCATCTCCGCACTCGCGCCGCGTACCGTGACGCGCGCAGTATAGGGCACCGGGAAGAAAATGCCCGCGCGCGTGTCGAGCTCGATGTCGGCATTGGTGATCGGCCGCGCGTTGGCACGCATCGGCATCTCGATCAGCCCGGAACCCGCCGCGCGCAGCGGCAGCGCGTGGCGGAAGGGCGGGACATCGTTCAGATCCTCCAGCCGCGATCCGCCGCCCGTGCCGTCGAGCCACAGCGTTTCGCCGCCGATCACCGCGCGGACGATCACATGATCGAAGGCGCCCGGCATCGGCAGCCGCTTGGGCGTCAGATCGCCGAGCCCGCTGTTGACCAGCACCGCCTCTGATTCGATCCCGAGTTCGCGCAGCATCGCCAGCAGCAGCAGCGTCTTCGCCTTGCAGTCGCCGTAACGGACCGTCCAGGTCTGCGCGGGCGCCTGGGGAACGTAATTGCCGTCGTCCATGCCCTTGAAGAGGTAGCGGATCTTGTCCTGCACCGTCTGGAGCGCCATCGCCGCGCGCCGGCGCGGGTCGGTGGTCGCTGCAGCGATGCGTGCGACTTCCGCGGCGATCGGGCCCCCCGTCGCAACCGTGCCTTCGGTGCTGTACAGCCGCGCCATGTCGCGCGACAGTTCGGTCCAGTCCGCATAGTCGGTGGCTTCCAGGACCGGCAGCGGCTGAAAACGCAGCGGCGCATCGGCCGGCATCTCCGCCGGCTTGGCGACGGGGAGTTGGATCGACAGTTCGCGGAACCCATCCGCCATCGTCACCGGCTGAACCTCCGGAAGCTTGGTGTACGCGCGCCAGCGCAGCTTGGTGGATTCCGGCCAGATCAGCCGGACGCGCCCGAACTGCATCCGCGCCGGCTCGGCGATCAGGGGGGCTGCGGCCTGGATATGGCCGTTCAGGGCGGGGTCTTTGCTCGTGATCGAGAAGCTGATGCGCAGCACGTCGCCGACACGCAGCCCTTCCACTGGAAGCGTCGCGGTGAGCTGGCCGTTGAGCCAGGCGCGTTCGAGTTGCTGTTCGCGCTGGATCACCTGAAAGCGCTTGCCGTCCGCCAGCGCATCGATCCGCTCGTTGCCGCGGATGATCTCAACGTGGTGGATCGTCAGGTCGCCCTTGCCCGGATCCCAGGGCAGCGGCACCGTACCGGCTTGTGTCAGTATCTGCGGCGAAGCGATCCGCATCGCCATATCGGTATAGACCCACGCCTGCCCGTCCTCCAGCCGCTGCTGCTGATCGAGCACCAGCATGATCGGATCGGTATCGGTGAGTTTCGATGCGTCCAGGGCGGGTGCGGGCTTCACCCATGCCGGCGCAGGGGCGTAGAGCGGCTTGTCCCCCGCATGGGCAACCCCCGCGCTCGAGGCGAGCGCGGTCAACGCGATAATCGGCTTGCGAAACATAGACCCCCCAGTTCGACGCGCGAGACTAACGCTTCGTCGCCGGCGCACAAGCGGGGACCGTACGGAATGCGCGATCAGCGCGAATGGTAGAAGTCGTACACCTGCCGCGCCACCGCCGCCGAGACTCCCGGCGCCTTCTGCAGATCCTCCAGGCTCGCCGATCGCACTGCTCGCGCTGTCCCGAAATGCATCAGCAGCGCCTTCTTGCGCGCAGGACCAATGCCGGGGACCTCGTCGAGCGGGCTCGCGCCGATCGCCTTCGCCCGCTTCTGCCGGTGCGCGCCGATCGCAAAGCGGTGCACTTCGTCGCGCAGCCGCTGGAGATAGAAGAGCACCGGCGAATTGACCGGCAGCATCAGCTCGCGCCCGTCCATCAGGTGGAAGACCTCGCGCCCTTCGCGGCCGTGGTGCGGCCCCTTGGCGACGCCGACGAGGCACACGTCCTCGATCCCCAGATCCTCGAGCACGCCCTTGGCCGCGTTGAGCTGGCCGCGACCGCCGTCGATCAGCACCAGATCGGGCCAGTCGCCCTGCGTCCGGTCGGGGTCCTCGCTCTGCGCACGCGCGAAGCGGCGGCCGAAGACTTCGCGCATCATTGCGAAGTCGTCGCCGGGCACGGTCTCGGCGCGCTTGATGTTGAACTTGCGGTACTGGTTCTTGCGGAATCCCTCGGGGCCCGCGACCACCATCGCCCCCAGCGCATTGGTGCCCTGGATGTGGCTGTTGTCATAGACCTCGATGCGGTCGGGCGGCTCGGGCAGCTCGAAAATGTCGGCGATCTCGGCGAGCAGCTTCGCCTGGGTCGTGCTCTCGGCGAGCCGCCGGTCGAGCGCCTCCACGGCGTTGCGCTTGGCCTGATCGAGCAGCCGCCGCCGGCTCCCGCGCTGCGGCACCGAAAGCGCCACCTTGTGCCCGGCGCGCTCGCACAACGCCTCGGCGATCAGCGCGGCCTCGCCTAGCTCGCGGTCGACGAACACGTTCCGCGCGGGCGGCACTTCCTCGTAGAACTGCATCAGGAACGCTCCGAGCACTTCGTCCTCGGGCACGTCCTGCGTGTGCGCGGGGAAGAAGCTGCGGTGCCCCCAGTTCTGCCCGCCGCGGATGAAGAAGGCCTCGATCCCGATCACCCCCGCCTTGGACGCCAGCGCGAAGATGTCGGCGTCGCCCACGCCCTCGGCGTTGATCGCCTGGCTGCCCTGGATGAAGGTGAGCGCCTTCAGCCGGTCGCGCAGCACCGCCGCCAGTTCGAAGTCCAGGTTCTCGGCCGCGGCCTGCATCTGCACGCCCAGCTTCTCCTGCACCTTGGTAGACTTGCCCTGGAGGAAGTCCTTGGCGTCGCTCACCAGCTCGGCATAGCCCGCCGCGTCGATCCGCCCCACGCACGGCGCCGAGCAGCGGCGGATCTGGTAGAGCAGGCACGGCCGGTCGCGCGTCGCGAAAAAGCCGTCGGTGCAGCTCCTGAGCAGGAACAGCTTCTGAAGCGCGTTCAGAGTCTGGCGCACTTGCCCCGCCCCCGCGAACGGCCCGAAATAGTCCCCCTTGTAGCGCCGCGCGCCGCGGTGGAGCTGGACGCGCGCGAAGGCGTGATCCTGCCGCAGCAGGATGAAGGGAAAGCTTTTGTCGTCGCGCAGCAGCACGTTGTAGGGCGGACGGAAGCGCTTGATCAGCTGCGCCTCGAGCAGCAGCGCCTCGGCTTCGTTGTTGGTCGTGACGATCGTCATCGACCGTGTCTGCGCCACCATCCGCTGGAGCCGCTTCGAAAGTCGCGTCACCTGGGTATAGTTGTTGACCCGGTTCTTGAGCGCGCGCGCCTTGCCCACATAGAGCACATCGCCACGTGCATCCTGCATCCGGTAGACGCCAGGGCGCACCGGCAGCGTCTTCAATACGTTGCGGATCGCCGCGACGCCGGCCTCGAGGTCGGGAGCCTCGGTGCCGCGCACCGCATAGGTGGCCTTTTCCTCGTTGAAGCGGCTGGGCGAATTGGGGTCGGACATCGTCGGACCCGATCTAGGGGCACGCACCGCGCGCGGCAACTTGAACGGCACGCACGCGCCGCATCGCCGATAGTTGAGGAAGCGAGGCCTCCTACTCCTTCGCTGCCTCGCGCTCGATCCGCGCCGCTTCGGCCTCGATCCGGTTCATGATCTCGGCCGCGCGCGCGCCGATGTCGTCGCGCTTGCGGCGATCTTCCGCATGGCGCTGCACCGCGAGCACGACCACCAGCACGGCGAGCAGCAGCGTCACGGCGCCGGCGACCTGGAGCCAGCGATAATCGGAAGAAGGAGCCATGCCCGGTCCTTAGCACGCCCGCGATCCGTCGCCAGCGCTTGACGCGCCCCGCCCCCCGATGCTCCACCAGCCCGATGATCCGTCCCGTTGTCGTCGCGCTGCTCTGCGCCACCGCCGCTCCCGCCCTCGCTCAGGTTCCGCCGCCGCCTTCGATCACCGTCGCCGACAGCCTCGAAACCGTGCTCGCTGCCCAGCCGCAGCCGGTCGCGATATTCGTTCTGGACGACCGATCGGGGCGCGGTGCCGCCGCGGGGCTGGCCGATCCGGCCACCGGCCGCCGCCTCACCGTGGACACGCCGATGCGGATCGCGAGCAACACCAAGACCTTCGTCGCTGCGACGGTGCTGCGGCTGTGGGAAGACGGCCGGATCGGCCTCGACGCGCCGATCGGTCCGCTGCTCGATCCCAGGCTCGACGCGCTGCTCCGCAAGGACGGCTACGACACGGCGAAGATCACCGTCCGCCATCTGCTCAGCCACAGCGCCGGCCTCTACGATCACGGCAGCGACGATCGCTTCGTCGAAGCGATGCACAAGGACCCGAAGCGCCGCTACACGCGCGAGAGCCTGATCGGGCTGCTCGTCGAATGGGCCGATCCGCAGACCCAGCCCGGCACCGAATTCCGCTATTCGGACGACGGCTACATCCTGCTCGGCGACATCGTCGAGCGCATCACCGGCAAGCCGCTCGCCGCTGCAGTGCGCGAGCAGCTCGGGCTCGACGGGCTCGGGCTTCGCTCGACCTATTGGGAAGTCTACGAGCAGCCCCGCCCCGGCGCGCCCGAACGCGCCCGCCAGTTCCTGGGCGAGACCGACGTGACTCATGTCGATCCCTCGCTCGACCTGTTCGGCGGCGGCGGGCTGGTGATGTCGCCGCGCGACCTCGCCACCTTCATGAAGGCGCTGTTCGAGGGCCGCGTCTTCAAGCAGCCGCGCACGATCGAGGTGATGCTCACCGAGGGGCAGCACAAGGACGCCGACAAATACCGTTTCGGCATCTTCGTCCGCCACACGCCCACCGGCGACATTTACTGGCACAGCGGCTTCTGGGGCACCTGGGCGGGCTATTCGCCCACCACCGGCATCGCCGTCGCGGGGATGACCACCCGGCAGGGCGGGTTCAAGGCGATGATGCCGATCGTCAACGATCTGCTCGCGCCGAAGAAGTAGCTGCCGGGGTTCCTGCTTCCGCAGGAGCACGAATGCGCAGAGCGCCTTCGGTCAACAACTCCGCCGCCGGCAAAGAAAAAGCCGCCCCGGGATGGCCCGGAGCGGCTTCATATTTCTCGCGTCAGCCTCGGCTCAGTTGAGCCGGCCGATCCCCGCGATCGTCTTGTCGACCAGCGCCTTGTCGGTGCCGGCGTCGTGCTTGCTGGCGATGATCGTCGCAGCCGCCTTGGTCGCTGCTTCGGCGGCCTTGGCGCGGATCGCCTGGACAGCGGCGCGCTCGGCGGCGGCGATCTTGTCCTCGGCCATCTTGGTGCGGCGCTTGGTGAGCTCCTTGGCATCCGCTTCCGCCTTGGCGAGGACGGCCTTGGCTTCCTCGTCGGCATGGGCGAGCATTGCCTGGGTGTCCGCCTCGAGCCCCGCGATCTTGCGCGCATATTCGTCGCGCAGCGTCTCGGCCTCGGCGCGGAGCTGCTTCGCCTCTTCCAGCCGGTTGCGGATCTCGGCGATCTTCGCGTCGAGTCCGCGCCCGATCAGCGCGGGAACGCCCTTCCACACCAGGACGAGGAGGAAGGCGAGCATCGCGATCGACACCCACACGGTGGCGTCGAGCCCGAACACGGTGGGATCCGAATGCGCCTCGCTCGGGCCGCCATGCTCGATCGTCACGGCCTTGGTGCCGGTCTCGGGAAGGCCCATGCCTTCGCCGTGCGCCGCGGCGCTGACGTTGTCGGCGTAGGTGGGATGTGCTGCCTCAGCCATTGAGCGCTGCCTTCACTGCCTTCTTGGCCTCGGCGGCCGTCACCTTCGCGCCTGAGAGGCGCGCGACGATGTCCTGCGCCGCTTCGGCTGCCACTGCTTCGATCTCGGTGGCCGCTGCCGCGCTCGCCTCGGCGATCCGGGTCTCGGCCTCGGCTATCTTGGCGTCGATCTTGGCGGCCGCGGTCGCCAGCGTCTTCTCCGCCTTGGCAGTGCCCTTGGCGCGGGCGTCGGCGATCCGCTTCTGCACCGCTTCACGCGCAGCATTGTCCTGCGCGCGCCACTGCTCCTCGGCTGCATCGGCCGCAGCACGAGCGGCCTCGGCCGCCGCCAGGTCGTCCGAAACCGTCTTGTCGCGCTCGTCGACGGTCGAGAGCACCTTGGGCAGCATGCCCAGGCCCACGACGAGGAAGACGAAGCCGAACGTCAGCAGCGTCCAGAAGATCTGGGACGCGTAGGTTGCGGCGATCTGTTCTATCTGAGGCATTTTGATCCTGCCCGAATGCGGGCCGGCATGCGCCGGCCCGGACACGGAATGTTAGGCGACGAAGATCAGCAGCACCGCCACGACGAACGCGAGCAGGCCGAGAAGCTCGGCGGCCGCGAAGCCGATGAACATGTTGCCCTGCTGGCTGGCAGCCGCACCCGGATTGCGCAGCGCGCCCTGCAGGAAGGCGGCGAAGACGTTGCCCACGCCGAGCGCGGCAAGGCCGGCGCCGATCGCCGCGAGGCCGGCGCCGAGGAACTTGATCGTGTCTGCTTCCATTTGAATAACTCCTTGATAAATTTTGAAACTAAACTCTGGATACGAAAGATCAGTGATGGTCGTGCAGGTGCACGGCATCGTTGATGTAGAGCGAGGTCAGCAGCGCGAAGACATAGGCCTGCACGCCCGCCACCAGCATTTCCAGCGCGGAGACGCCGGCCATCAGCGCGAAGCTCGGCACGCCGACGAGGATGCCCAGGCCCGCACCAGCATTGCCCGCGTTGATGATGAAGCCCGCCAGCACCTTGAGCAGGATGTGTCCCGCGGTCATCGCCACGAACAGTCGCAGCGCGAGGCTGAAGGGGCGAACCATGAACGAGACGAACTCGATCGGCGCGACCAGCAGCAGCACGGGGATCGGCGTGCCCTTGGGCGCGAACAGCGAGAAGAAGCGCAGTCCGTGCTTGGCGAAGCCCACGATCAGCACGATCGAGAAGCTCAGGATCGCCAGCACGCCGGTGACGGTGAAGTGGCTGGTGACCGTGAAGGGGTGGAGGCCGACGATGCCGAAGGGCAGCAGCCCCAGCACGTTGGCGAACAGGATGAACATGAACAGCGAGAAGACATAGGGCGTGAACTTGCGCCCTTCCTTGCCGATGTTCGCCTTGAGCAGATTGTCGATGAAGCCGGTGAAGCTCTCAACCATCATCTGCCAGCGGCCAGGCACCATCTGGCGCTTGAGGCCGCCGAGCATGAACACCCACAGCGCGACCGCGGCCGCGCACATCCACAGCGCCGAGTTCGTGAAGGCGATCTGGTGCCCGGCCAAGTTGAAGCCGTCCCAGATCGTCTGCACCTCGAACTGGTGCATCGGGTCGATCTTGCCTGATTCCGCCGCCACGCCTGTGCCCTGGTCCCGTATTAGCCAAAGCGCCCGAAGGATCACTTCGAGCGCTGTTTGGAAATCCTGATGATGTTCCTGAACGCGCTCACGATTCCGAGGAAAAGGAGAGCGAGCAGGAGCCACGGGGAGGTGCCCAGCAGCCAATCGAGGGTTCCCCCGATCACTGCCCCTCCGACCATGCTTCCGATCAGTTCGGCAAGCACGCGGTTGCCCATGCGATAGTTGCTATCGCCCGGTTCCGCGGCGCCGGTCCTGATCGCCTCGTCCGATTTCGCCCGCTTCAGCCGCGCGTCGAGTGCGGCGATGCGGGGATCCTCGGGCAAGGGGTCCGGTCCGGGCTCGTTTTCGGCCATTTTGCCTCTCCAATCAGCCGTTTCCGGCAGGTCCAGGCGCAATGTGCCGAGGGCGAGCCCGCCAAGGCAGGGGCGCTTTAGGAAGGGTGGCCGAACGAGTCAACACCGCTGACCGATCGCGCTCCGCCCTCCCCTTACAGGGGAGGGCTTTTCAGGCCGACGAGACCGCGCATATCTCTTTGCATGGAGGATGCGGCAAGCGACAATTCAGGCCACCGGGAACGGCTCCGCCAGCGCCTGTTCGAAGGTGGGCCCGATGCGCTGCTCGATCATGAGCTGATCGAGTACCTGCTCGCGACGGCGATCCGGCGGGTGGATACCAAGCCGCTCGCAAAGGCGCTGCTCGCCGAGTTTGGCGGTATCGCCGGCGTGTTCGCCGCGGACGCGGAGGCACTGCTGCGGGTCGACGGCATTGGCGAAACCAGCGTCGCGGCGATAAAGGCCGCCCACGCCGCCGCGCTGCGGATGCTGCGTGCCGAGGTTGCCGAGCGGCCGGTGCTAGCGAACTGGCAGGCGCTGCTCGACTATCTGCGCGCCGACATGGCGCCGCACGCGATCGAGCGCGTGCGCGTGCTTCACCTGAATTCGAAGAACATGCTGATCCGCGACGAGCTGATGTGGACGGGCTCGACCGACGAGTCCGCGGTGTACGTGCGCGAAGTGATCCGCCGCGCGATCGATCTCGGCTCGGCGGCGATCATCCTCGTCCACAACCATCCCTCGGGCGATCCCTCGCCCAGCCGCGCCGACATCGACATCACCCGCAACATCGCCGAGGCGGGCAAGCGCCTCGGCATCGTGCTGCACGACCACGTCATCATCGGCACCCAGGGCCATTCGAGCCTGCGCGCGATGGGGCTGATCTAGGGTATCCTCAGCGCGGCTCGGGCGGCGGTGCGGGCGGATCGGTGGTCGGCTGGGTCGACGGGCTCTGCGGCGTGGGCGTCGGCGCCGGAGTGGCCGAGGGAGTCGGCTGCGACGCTTCGGTTGCCGGGGGCGGGTTCGGGGTCGGCGCCGGATCGGCGGGCACGCCGTCGGGCACCTCGACGGGCCTGTCCGGCCTCGGCGTCGCGTCGTCCCCGGGCGGCGCGTCGGGCGCCGGTACGGGCGTCTCGCGCTTGTCCTGACCCTGTTCGGCCGGCTTCATCTCCTGCGCCAGGCCCGGTGCCGCGATCAGGCAGGATGCGGCCACTAAGATTGCCTTCAGCATCGCGCATTCTCCATGACCGACCAACCGGCGACCCTCGCGCCGGTTCCGCCGCCCCGGCGTTGCGGCACCGCCTTGCCCCTGCTAGGGGCCGCCCCGTCGCAATCCGCTGGCCCGGTGCCACGCGGCAGCCCGCCCTCGGAAAGGAAAACCATGGTCCCCCGCTATGCGCGTCCGGAGATGACCGCGATCTGGTCGCCCGAAACCCGCTTCGCCATCTGGTTCGAGATCGAGGCGCACGCGACCGAGGCGCTCGCCGAGCTGGGCGTGGTGCCCAAGTCGGCCGCCAAGGCGCTGTGGGACTGGTGGGCGACCAAGCCCGCGATCGACGTCGCCGCGATCGACGCGATCGAGGCCGTGACCAAGCACGACGTCATCGCCTTCCTCACCTGGGTCGCCGAGCAGGTCGGCGAGGAAGCGCGCTTCATGCACCAGGGCATGACCAGCTCGGACGTGCTCGACACCTGCCTCGCGGTCCAGCTCGCGCGCGCGTCGGACATTCTCCTCGCCGATCTCGACAAGCTGCTCGAAGTCCTCGAGCGCCGCGCGCGCGAACACAAGCTCACCCCCACGATCGGCCGCAGCCACGGCATCCACGCCGAGCCGGTGACCTTCGGGCTCAAGCTCGCGGAGGCCTATGCAGAGTTCAAGCGCAACCGCGAGCGCCTCGTGGCCGCCCGTGCGGACATCGCCACCTGCGCGATCTCGGGCGCGGTCGGCACCTTCGCCAACATCGATCCGCGCGTCGAGGCGCATGTCGCCGCGAAGCTCGGCCTCTCGGTCGAGCCGGTCTCAACTCAGGTCATCCCGCGCGATCGCCACGCGATGTTCTTCGCGACGCTGGGCGTGATCGCCAGCTCGATCGAGCGCCTCGCGGTCGAGGTCCGCCACCTCCAGCGCACCGAAGTGCTCGAGGCCGAGGAATATTTCTCGCCCGGCCAGAAGGGCTCGTCGGCGATGCCGCACAAGCGCAACCCGGTGCTGACCGAGAACCTCACCGGCCTCGCCCGCATGGTCCGCAGCGCCACCATCCCGGCGATGGAGAATGTCGCGCTGTGGCACGAGCGCGACATCTCGCACTCCTCGGTCGAGCGCTACATCGGCCCCGACGCGACGATCACGCTCGATTTCGCGCTCGCCCGCCTCACGCAAGTGGTCGACAAGCTGCTCATCTATCCCGCGCGGATGCAGAAGAACCTCGATCGCATGGGCGGTCTCGTCCATTCGCAGCGCGTGCTGCTCGCGCTGACGCAAGCCGGCGTCAGCCGCGAGGACAGCTACCGCCTCGTCCAGCGCAACGCGATGAAGGTGTGGGAATCCGACGGCGAGCTCTCGCTGCTCGAGCTGCTCAAGGCCGATCCCGAAGTCACCGCCGCGCTCTCGCCCGCGGAGCTCGAGGACAAGTTCGACCTCGGCTACCACTACAAGCACGTCGACACGATCTTCGACCGCGTCTTCGGCTGACCCGCCCCCGGCTTCTCCCGTCCTTCCAATGTAGGATTTGGTTGATTACCTCCTCTGCCGGGGCAGCAGGGGAACGGCGATGGCGATCACGGCATCCGTGGGCAGGGGCGGCGTCAATGCGCGCGGCGACGTGCGCGAGGTCCAGCGGCTGCTCAACCGCTGGCACGCCGCAACGGGCCAGCCCGCGCTCTCGGTCGACGGCGACGCGGGTCCGCGCACCGTCGCGGCGATAGCGGCCTATCAGGCGCAGGTCCTGGGCATCGCGCGGCCCGACGGGCGAGTCGATCCGGGCGGCCGGACCTGGCGCGCGCTCGCCGCCGAGACGGCTCCGGCGATTCCGCTCAGCGGCGCCCAATGGTGGCATGCCAATCAGGCGCGCTTCCCCAACAGCGCCTCGCTTGGCGACCTCGCCTGGCCTTTCCGGGAACGTGCGACTGCGTTCGTCGAGGCGATGCGCGCGGCCGGCGCCCGCGTGACGGTCACCTCCACGCGCCGCAACGCCACCCGCGCGGCGCTGATGCATTACAGCTGGAACGTCGCGCGCGGCGGCGTCGACCCTGCCGACGTGCCGCCGATCCCCGGCACCGCGATCCGCTGGGACCATGGCGACCTCGCAGCCTCGCGCCGGGCGGCGCAGGACATGGTCGAGCTGTTCGACATCGCCTTTGCCCCGTCGCTCGCCTCGCGCCACATCGAAGGCCGCGCAGTCGACATGACGATCGGGTGGTCGGGCACGATCCGAGTCGAGCAGCGCTCCGGGCACAAGGTCGCGATCGGCGCGCCGCGCTCGGGAGCGGAGAACCGCACGCTCCACGCGGTGGGCGCCACCTACGGCGTGCGCAAGCTGCTCAGCGACCCGCCGCACTGGAGCGACGACGGCCACTGATCAGCGCACCCCCAGCCGCTCCATCGTCTGCTCGTCGGCGGGGAAGAAGGCTTCGATCGCCAGCTCGTCGAGCGTCACGTCGCGCGGGGTGCCGAAGATGGTCGTCGTGCTGAGGAAGCTGAGCTCGCCCAGCGGCGTATCGAGCCGCAGCGGCACCGCCACGCTGTCGAGCGTGCCGGAATCGCCGGAGCCTTCGGCAGTGGGATAGGACCAGAGCTCGTCGAGCAGCGCCGCGAGTTCGGGATCGCTGGTCAGCCACGCCTGGCGCCGCAGCCGTTCGAGCAGATGCGCGCGCCATTCGCCCAGGTTGCGGATCCGCGGCGCCAGCCCCTCGGGATGCAGGCTCAGCCGCAGCACGTTGACCGGCCCGGCGAGCAGGTGCGGCGCTACGCCTTCGAGCAGCGGCGCCACCGCCGCATTGGCGCTCACCATGTTCCAGTGCCGGTCGATCGCGAGCGCCGGGAACGGCTCGTGCCCCTTGAGCACCAGCTCGATCGCGCGGCGCGCGGCGGCGAGTTCGGGGTCATCGAGCGGGCGCTCGGCATAGACCGGCGCGTGGCCCGCGCCGAGCAGCATCGCGTTGCGCTCGCGCAGCGGCACGTCGAGATGCTCGGCGAGCAGCAGCACCATCTCGCGGCTGGGCCGCGCGCGTCCCGTCTCGATGAAGCTCAGGTGCCGCGTCGATATTTCGGCTTCGAGCGCAAGGTCCATCTGACTGATTCGCCTGCGCTGGCGCCATTCCTTGATTTGCTCGCCGAGTGGCCGGACCTGAAGCTGCATCGCCGTCTCCTTCGCCTCGCGAGCTACAAGCTGCGGCGCGCCGATCCAATTACTTGCGACGTAATCGACTTCGCCGCCGCAGCGGCGATGCTTGGCGGGTCCTCAAGCAAGGGAGACCCAATATGACTGCCAATTCGATGCTCCGCCCGATCCTCGCCTTCGATGCCGCCACCTGCGCCGCGATGGGCCTGCTGCTCGCGCTCGCCGCCGAACCGATCGCCGCGATCACTGCGCTCCCCGTGCCGCTGCTGCGCGAGGCGGGAATCATCCTCCTCCCCTTCGCGGCCTTCGTGCTCTGGGCGGCGAAGCGCGGCGGCGGCTGGCCGGTACGTGCCGTGATCGCCGCCAACGTCGCCTGGGTGGCGGCCAGTGCCGCGCTGATCGCCAGCCCCTGGAGCGGCAATGCGTTCGGCATGGCTTTCGTGACGATGCAGGCCGCCACGGTCGCGCTGCTCGCCGGGCTCCAGTGGCGCGGGCTCGGGCAATCCGCCGCAGCGGCCTGAACCCGCGATCGGGCCCCTCTCCTTCGGGAGAGGGGTCCGTATCCGCTAAGTCGTCCGGTGCCCGCTCAAACGGCGGGCATCGGCATTTCCATCGCGGCGCCGCCGACCGCGCCGGGCGTCCCGCCTACGATCATCCTGCCGCCCAGATCGGGCAGCGCGAAGATCGATCCGGCGCCGCCATAGGTATAGCCGAGCAGCGAAAAGAGCGGCTGGAATTGCGGCACCGGCATCATTGCGCCGTTGCAGGCTGCCCATCCCTCCGGCAGCTGGGTCCCGGCATAGGCGAGCACCTGCCCCAGATACGCCTCGTTGCCCGGGAAGCTGCCGTCGCCGCTCGGCACGGGATAAACGCCGCTTCCGGTGCAGATCGCGTAGTTGAGCCCCAGCCCGGGCAGCGACCCGGCGACCTTCTGCCCCAGCTTGACGCCCTTGCCGGTGCCCACCGCGGCGGAACCGCGCAAATCGGGCAGCGCGAAGTTGCTATTGCCGTCGCCGCCATAGAGAGTGCCGATCACCGAAAAGAGCTCGGCATAGGCGCTGATCTGGAGCAGCGATCCGTCGCACGCCAGCCACCCGCCCGGCGCGCGGCTGCCACCGAACGTCGCCACCGCGCCCGCGGCGGGCGCCATGCCGCCGGTCTCGGCCGCGATCATATAGGTCATTGCCCAAGCTTCCCGCCCCGCTCTGCCCGGGCGCTCCCCCCACGATGCTGCGCTGGTCGAGGTTGGGAAGCGCGAAATTCTGCCTCCCGTCGCCGCCATAGCTGCCGCCGTAGATCGAATAGAGCATCGGATATTGTTCGATCGACAGCAGCTGGCCCTTGGCCTGCGGTGCATTGAAGGCCGCTCCCGCCCCGGCGTAGGTCTGTATCATTCCCACGGTGAAGACGGGCGCGCCATCATAGGACGGATAATAGCCGTTGATCGCAACGAGTTGCTGCATCGCAAGCGTAGACATTGCATTTCTCCCCCTCTGCGGGGCGCCGGGCGCCCCGGAGGGATGCTATGCCTTTCTGCACGTTCCCGCAATTACGCGCGGAGCAGCGCCCGCGCGCATCGTCAGCCCAGCGCGGCCTTGATCTTGGCGAAGAACCCCGTGGCCTCGGGGCATTCCTCGCCGGTCTCGGTCGCGCGGAATTCCTCGAGCAGCTCGCGCTGGCGCGCGGTGAGCTTGCTGGGCATCTCGACTTCGAGCCGCACCACCAGGTCGCCGCGCCCGCGCCCCTGGAGCACCGGCATGCCGGCGCCGCGCTGGCGCACTTCGCGGCCCGGCTGGGTGCCCGGCGCGATCCGGATCGCGATCTTCTCCCCGTCCAGCGCGGGAAGCTCGATCTCGCCGCCCAGCGCCGCAGTGGTGAAGCTGATCGGCGCGCGCGCATAGAGCGTGGTGCCCTGGCGCTCGAAGATCGCGTGCTGCTTCACGTGGAGGAAGATGTAGAGGTCGCCCGCCGGCGCGCCGCGCGCGCCTGCCTCGCCTTCGCCCGAAAGCCGGATGCGCGTGCCTTCGTCCACGCCCGGGGGCACGTTGATCTTGAGGGTCTTGGTCTTGTCGGTGCGTCCCTCGCCGCGGCAGTCGCGGCACGGATCGGCGATCACCTGGCCGGCGCCGTGGCACATCGGGCAGGTCCGCTCGACCATGAAGAATCCCTGCTGCGCGCGCACCTTGCCGTGGCCGTGGCAATGGCCGCAGCTCTTCGCCTGGGTGCCCGGGGTCGCGCCGGTGCCGCTGCAGCTGTCGCACACGCCCGATACGTCGACGGTGACTTCGGTCGTGGTGCCATGGAACGCCTCTTCCAGGCTGATTTCCATGTCGTAGCGCAGGTCGGCGCCGCGCAAGTTGGGCCGACCGCCGCCGCGCCCCCCCATGAACTCGCCGAACACGCTTTCGAAGATGTCGCTGAACGCCCCGAAATCGGCGCCGCCGTGCGGACCGCCGCCGCCCATCCCGCCGTTCTTGAACGCGGCATGGCCGAACCGGTCATAGGCCGCGCGCTTCTGCGGGTCCTTCAGGCATTCATAGGCTTCGCTGATCGCCTTGAACTTGGCTTCGTGATCCTTGCACCCCCCGTTCTTGTCGGGGTGATACTTCATCGCCAGCTTGCGATAGGCGGATTTGAGCGTCGCTTCGTCCGCTCCGCGCTCGCATTCGAGCAGCTCGTAATAATCGACTTCGGTGGTCATCCAGCCCGGCCCCCAGCCTTTCCGTCACCCCCGCGAAAGCGGGGGCCCATCTCCCAACCCGTCCACCGCGCGGTGCGGTGCGGAGATGAGTCCCCGCTTTCGCGGGGATGACGGTCAGGTTGCATCACTTACGCCTTGTTGTCGTCCACCTCGGAGAACTCGGCGTCGACGACTTCCTCGCCGCCTGCCTCCGAACCGGCCGCCTCGCCCGCGCCCGCCTGGGGCGAGGCATTCTCCGCGGCCTGCTTCTCGTAGATCGCCTGGCCGAGCTTCATCGCCACCTGCGCGAGCGCCTGCGACTTCTCGGTCATAGCGTCGGCGTCGCCGCCCTCGACCGCGGCCTTGGCCTCGGCGATCGCCGCCTCGATCTCGCCCTTCAGCGAAGCATCGACCTTGTCGCCGTTCTCGGCGAGCTGGCGCTCGGTGGTGTGGATCAGGCTCTCGGCGTTGTTCTTCGCCTCGGCCGCGGCGCGCCGCTTCTTGTCCTCCTCGGCGAACTTCTCGGCGTCGCGGACCATCGCTTCGATGTCGTTGTCGCTGAGCCCGCCCGAGGCCTGGATGCGGATCTGCTGCTCCTTGCCCGTGCCCTTGTCCTTGGCGCTGACGTTGACGATGCCGTTGGCGTCGATGTCGAAAGTGACTTCGATCTGCGGCACGCCGCGCGGCGCCGGGGGAATGCCGACCAGGTCGAACTGGCCGAGCAGCTTGTTGTCCGCCGCCATCTCGCGCTCGCCCTGGAAGACGCGGATCGTCACCGCCTGCTGATTGTCGTCAGCGGTGGAGTAGACCTGCGACTTCTTGGTCGGAATCGTGGTGTTGCGGTCGATCATGCGGGTGAACACGCCGCCCAGCGTCTCGATGCCCAGGCTCAGCGGAGTCACGTCGAGCAGCAGCACGTCCTTGACGTCGCCCTGGAGCACGCCCGCCTGGATCGCCGCACCGATCGCCACGACTTCGTCGGGGTTCACGCCGGTGTGCGGCTCCTTGCCGAAGAACGACTTCACGATTTCGCGCACCTTGGGCATGCGCGTCATGCCGCCGACGAGCACGACTTCGTCGATCGCGTCCGCCTTGAGGCCGGCATCGGCCAGCGCCTTGCGGCACGGCTCGAGCGTGCGCTGGATCAGGTCGTCGACGAGCCGCTCGAGGTCGGCGCGCGTGATCGACTTGACCAGGTGCTTCGGCCCGTTCTGGTCGGCGGTGATGAAGGGCAGGTTGACCTCGGTGGTCGCCGCCGACGAAAGCTCGATCTTCGCCTTCTCCGCGGCTTCCTTCAGCCGCTGCAGCGCGAGCTTGTCCTTGGTCAGGTCGATGCCCTCGGCCTTCTTGAACTCGTCGGCCAGGAACTGGACGATCTTGGCGTCGAAGTCCTCGCCGCCCAGGAAGGTGTCGCCGTTGGTCGCCTTCACTTCGAACACGCCGTCGCCGATCTCGAGGATCGAGATGTCGAACGTGCCGCCGCCAAGGTCATAGACCGCGATGGTCTTGTTGTTGTCCTTGTCGAGGCCATAGGCGAGCGCCGCGGCCGTCGGCTCGTTGATGATGCGCAGCACGTCGAGGCCCGCAATCTTGCCCGCGTCCTTGGTCGCCTGGCGCTGCGCGTCGTTGAAATAGGCCGGAACGGTGATCACGGCCTGGGTGACGGTCTCGCCCAGATACTGCTCGGCGGTCTCCTTCATCTTCTGCAGGATGAAGGCCGAGATCTGCGAAGGCGAATATTCCTCGCCGCCCGCCTTGACCCACGCGTCGCCGTTGGGGCCGCGCGCGATCGTATAGGGCACCAGCTCGGTGTCCTTCTTGGTCACGGGATCGTCGAAGCGGCGGCCGATCAGGCGCTTCACTGCGAAGATGGTATTGTCGGGATTGGTCACCGCCTGGCGCTTCGCCGGCTGGCCGATCAGCCGCTCGCCGTCCTTGGCGAAGGCGACGATCGACGGCGTGGTGCGCGCACCTTCCACATTTTCGATCACCTTGGGCTTGCCGCCCTCCATCACTGCGACGCAGCTGTTGGTCGTACCCAGATCGATACCGATAACTTTAGCCATGGTCCCTCGTTGGCCCCCAGTCCGAAATCAAAAACAGTTCGAAGTCAAAAAACTTGCCTCCCGCACCCCTGAGCAGGCGATGCGGCGCGGCAGTCCGAAAGCGGATATAGGTGCGGTTCGGCTTGCCGCAAGAAGGAGGAAAATCTAGGAAGCTGCACGCTTTGAAAGGGATGTGGATGCGCGGATTTGCCGGGATCGTTGCGGTGGCGCTGCTCGCCTCGGGATGCCAGCAGGCGCCGGCCGAGACCGGCGTCGAGCGCGCCTGGGTCCGCCTCCCCGCCGTATCCGGCCGGCCGGGCGCGGCCTATTTCACGATCCGCGGCGGATCGAAGGGCGAGACTTTGCTCCAGGTCTCCACGCCCGCCGCGATGCGCGCCGAGCTCCACGAGACCATGGACCATGCCGGCACCAAATCGATGCGCCCGGTCCGCGACGTGGCGGTGCCGGCGGGCGGCACGCTCGCCTTCGCGCCGGGCGGCAGGCACGTCATGCTCTTCGACATCGGTCCCAATGTGAAGCCGGGGGACACCATCCCGCTCGCCGTTGCGTTCGCCGGCGGCCGCACGGTCGTGGCGCAGGCCAGGGTCGTCGGCGCGGGCGATCCGCCGCCGGGGGAATAGCCTTCCGTCGCCCTCGCCTGGCCGGGGTGACGAAGCAATTGGGCAGCGCTATCCTCCCGCCCTCACGGGAGGGAGCCCAGCATGACCCAGATTCTCGATCGTTTCCGTTCGTCCACCTGGGGCTGGCTTCGCGGCACGCTCGCCGGCTGGGGCACGCTCGTGCTGCTGCTCGTGGGACTCGGCGGCTCGATCTGGGCGCTCGCGCAGCGGCCGGTCGAAGGCTGGGCCTGGCTGTTTCCCGCGATGCTCGTCGCGGGAATCGCGATTTTCCTCGCCAAATGGTTCGGCAATCTCGCCACCACCTATGTGGTCACCGAGGACCGGCTGATCCTCCACAAGGGCATTTTCGTGAAGTCGATCGACGAGGTCGAGCTCTACCGCGTCAAGAACGTCCGCATCGACTTCTCGCTGATCAACCAGATGGCCGACATCGGCTCGATCGGCATCGTCTCTTCCGACGAGACGACGCAGGGCGCCCCGCTGGTGATGCGCCATGTCGACCGCGCCCGTGCCCGGCGCGAGCAGCTGCGCAACCTCGTCAATGCCGGCCGCAGCAGCCGCGGCGTGCGCGAGATCGACATGATCCACGAGGATATCGACCGCGTGTGAAAATTTTTTCGCGACCCTGTCGAATCCGCCGCAACCCGTTCGTCGTGTGAGCGAGGCCGCGTGGGCTTCGATGACCCAAGGAGACGAAAGATGCGTGTGATCGTATTCGTGAAGGCGACCCAGGACAGCGAAGCGGGCGCCCCGCCCCCGCCCGGCCTGTTCGAGGCGATGGGCAAGTACAACGAGGAGCTGATCGCCGCGGGCGTGATGCTCGGCGGCGAGGGGCTCAAGCCCACGTCGGAGGCCAAGCGCGTCGCGTTCGACGGCCCCAGCCGGTCCGTGATCGACGGCCCCTTCGCCGAGACGCGCGAGCTGGTCGCCGGCTATTGGCTCTGGGAAGTCAAGGACATGGCCGAGGCCGTCGAATGGGTGAAGCGCTGCCCCAATCCGATGCCGGGGCCAAGCGAGATCGAGATCCGCCCGGTCTATGAGATGGCCGATCTGGAAAAGTGGATGACGCCGGAGAGCGCGGAGATCCACGACCACAACCGCGAGCAGCTCGAGAAGCGCTGACGCTGCGGGTCGCCGCCGCTTCCCGGATCGGCTATCCGACGGAGCATGGCGGCGACCCCAGCCCTAGAGGCCGTCGAGGCGGTCTTCCGGATCGAGCGTGCGCGGCTGATCGCCGGGCTCGCGCGGATGACGCGCGACATGGATGCCGCCGAGGATCTCGCGCAGGATGCGCTCATCGCGGCGCTCGCCGAATGGCCCAGGAGCGGCATCCCCGATCGCCCCGGCGCCTGGCTGATGGCGACCGCCAAGCGCCGCGCGATCGACGGCTTCCGCCGCGCGGCGATGGCGGAGCGCAAGCACGAGGAGATCGGTCGCGAGGCCGAGGGTGAAGCGGATCGCTCGATCGAGCAAATCGAGGCTGCGATGGACGACGATGTCGGCGACGAGCTGCTCGCGCTGATCTTCACGGCCTGCCACCCGATCCTGTCGGCGGAGGCACGCGCCGCGCTCACGCTGCGGCTGATCGGCGGCCTCGCCACCGCCGAGATCGCGCGCGCCTTCCTCTCGAGCGAACCCACGATCGCGCAGCGCATCGTCCGCGCCAAGAAGGCGATCGGCAGCGCCGGCCTCGCGTTCGAGGTCCCCCGCGGCCCGGATCGCGCCGCGCGCCTCGCCTCGGTGCTCGAGGTCGTCTACCTGATCTTCAACGAAGGCTATGCGGCCACTGCGGGCGACGACCTGATCCGCCCCGCGCTCTGCGCCGAGGCGCAGCGGCTCGGCCGCATCCTCGCCGGCCTCGCGCCGCAGGAAGCCGAGGTCTGGGGGCTGCTCGCGCTGATGGAGCTCCAGGCCTCTCGCCTCGCAGCGCGCGTCGGCCCCGACGGCGCCGCCATTCCCCTCCCCGAGCAGAACCGCGCGCGCTGGGACCAGCTTCTCATCCGCCGCGGCCTCGCTGCGCTGGAGCGCGCCGAAGCGCTCGACGATGCCGGCCCCTATGCGCTCCAGGCCGCGATCGCCGCCTGCCACGCCCGCGCGCACCGCCCTGAGGATACCGACTGGCCGCGCATCGCCGGCCTCTACGACCGGCTCGCCGCGGCGATGCCCTCGCCCGTGGTCGAGCTCAACCGCGCAGTCGCGCACTGCATGGCGTTCGGCCCCGCGGCCGGGCTCGCGCTGGTCGATGCGATCGCCGACGCCGCGGCGCTCCGCAACTATGCCCCGCTCCCCGCCGCCCGCGGCGATTTCCTGTTCCGCGCCGGCCGCCTCCCCGAGGCGCGCGAAGCCTTCCAACAGGCAGCCGCGCTCAGCGCCAACGCCCGCGAGCGCGACTTCCTCCTCCGCCGCGCGGCGGCATGCGGGTGAGGCAGAACTGCAGCTATTGGGTGGTTAGCTGCCGTTTCGGGGCATCGCTGTGGCCACGCGTCGCCGCTCGACAATTTCTGTCCTCGTCCGCTTCTCCACCGTGCCATCCGGCCGCCTGATCTCGACTGCTATCGTCTTTGTTCGTTTCCTCGGGGCTCCGGCATCGTCGACGTCCCACGTCACGACGACAGACCCTGAGACCTGTTCCTTCATCCGTTCGCGAAGCGCAGCCTCCCGGCTGACCGGTTCTTGCGTCATTTCTCCAACGGCGACGTCGGCTTCGGCGCGCTCCAGGCGGATCTTGTCGGGATCGATCTTGGCAACCACGATGAAGATTGCCCCCGCAGAGCTATCCTCTTTCGTCGCAAGGGGTTGGGGCTCGATGGCTCGTACGTCGAGATACATGGCGCCCGGGCGAAGATCCTGCGACGTCAGATCATACTCTGCTAGCAGTCCGATGACCGACTGCGGATCGCATTCTATGCGGAAGGCATTCCACGTGAATATCCATCGACCACAGGCAGTCCGATCCCACTTGGCCGCTTTGAGCCAATGCTCCAGACGGCTTTGGAGCGCATCCGCGTTGAGCAATTGCATCGGGCCGGCCAGCGGCTTGAATACGCGGGCCGGGAACTGCCAGTTGCGGGCCCTGTCTTGGGAGGTTGCATCTTCCGGCAGATCATATTCGAGTTCAATGCCGCCGTCCCGTCGGGCAATCACGCGTTCCAGCAGTGTGTCTCTGCCGTTCGAGCTTCCGGACGACCCATCGTTCGCCTCATCGGACGCCTTGTAGCTTTTTGTGATCTCGTACACTTCGCTCTTCAGTGCGGCGGACTGCGATGCGGCATCAGTCGAAAAGAGAAGAAATACGATGCAGGCCCCAATTATGCTCGTCTTCATAGCTGCAGACTGCACAGCTTCTGCATGGGTGGCAACGTCCGCCATTGGGGCGTAAGTCGACGGAGCTGCAAAGCGCCCCTTCCCAAACGCCGTCCGATTCCCTTTCGGGCCGCCGCGAACCCCGATACACCCTCCCCCATGACCACCCGCCCCCTCACCGAAGGCGAGACTCGCCTCGCCGCCTCCGTGTTCGGGGACGCGATCGACTATGCGCGCGCCCGGATTGCCCATCGCAAATGGGCCTTCTTCCAGCCGGCAGGGACGACCATGGCGCCGCTCGGGACGATCCATTTCCACCCGAAGAGCGGGCTCTATCACGAGGATTTCAGCCAGGCGCAGCTCGGCGTGCAGGGGCTGTTCGTCCATGAGCTGGTACACATCTGGCAGCACCAGAAGGGCATTTTCCTGCCGCTCAGGCGCCACCCCTTCTGCCGCTATGCCTATGCGCTCAAGCCCGGGCAGAAGTTCGAGAAATACGGGCTCGAGCAGCAGGCCGAGATCGTCCGCCATGCCTTTCTGCTGCGCCACGGCGCGCAGGTCCCCGGCGCGCCTCCACTCAGCCAGTACGAGAGCCTGCTCCCCTTCCGCCCCGGCTGAAGTTCAGGGCCCGTTTGGAAATGCGCCTTTTCGGCGCGTTGCGGTGTCGGCCCGCTCCCCCACCCGGCCACCCAGCGCCAGTATCCTATGGGTGGTCGGGTGGGGGAGCGGGCCGGTGCCGCCTAGAAATGCGCTCTTCCGCGCATTTCAAAACAGACTCTCACTCCAGCCGTTCGGTTCGCGGATCGAGCCCTAGCTTTGGGGGCCGCGGAGGCGCCGGGCGTGGCTGGGGCGCCGGACGCGCCGCAGCCGGGGGTGCGCTGCGCGGCGGCTGCGTGACGCGGGGCTGGGCCGCAGGCGGCGTCATGCGCGGAGGCGAAGTCCCGGCTCCCGCCGGGCGCTCGCGAGACCAGGCCCGCCCGTCGGTGCGCGGGCGCGGTGTCGCAGGCGCGGCGTCGCTTGCGCCGGGCCGCGAGCGCGGGCGCCAGAGCCCACCGCCGGGGCGCCGCGGCCGCTCGCCCGCCGCGGGCGGCACGGGCACGGTCGCGCCCGGTTGCGTGTGATCGACAGGCTCGCGCGCAACCGGCTTGTCGGGGCGCGGACGCGGTCGATCCGGCCGGCGGGGGCCGTTCCAGTCGGGCCGCGGGCGGTCGGGTCGTCCCGCACCCGGCTGGCGCGGACCATCGGGACGATCGGGCCGCCCCACGCCCGGCCGGTTGGGGCGATCGGGCCGGTCGGGCCTTCCGGCACCCGGCCGGTTCGGACCGCCGGGACGATCGGGCCTGTCGGGCCGCGCTTCGCCCGGGCGCCGCCAGCGTCCCGGCGGCGGCCCCTCGAACCCGCCTGCGCGCCAGCGGCGAAATGCTTCGGAGAGGTCGCGCCGCCGCAGCCGCTCGGCTTCGATCCGGTGGCGCCAGTCGCTCGCGCGCACCTTCTCGCGGTGGCGGCGCCATTCGGGATAGCGCTGCGGCCCCGTATCCCAGATCTGGATCATGCTGGTGAAGAGCAGCGGGCTGGTGTCGATCCACGCCTGGGTATCCACCGGCTCCCACTGCCCCCGGGTCAGCGTCGCGCGTATCCGCCGCGCCCGCGCGAACAGCGCCATTGCCTCGGCCAGATAGGCCGCGCCCTCGGCACGCGGCAGCGCCCCGCCGTCCGGGCCATAGACCACCGCCACGCGATCGCCCTCGAACCCGAAGCTGCGCCCCGGCTCCACCGCCAGGAACGGCGTCGTCTCGCCCGGTTCGAAATAATAGCTGCGCATCCCGTCGCGCCCGTCCTCGACGACGATCCAATAGCCGGCCTCGGTCTGCCACGCCCAGGGCTCGGCGCCCTCGAAGGCGAAGCTATGGTCGGGCGGCGCGTCGCCGATCGCTTCCCACAGCGAGTCCGCGCGGTCGATATAGGCATAGGCGTCGACCACCTCCGCGGCGGTGTAGGCGGGCGCCGGCGCGGGCGCATAGCCATAGCCGCCGCCATAATCCGCGCCATAATCGCTCATGGTGCACGCCGACAGGGCCAGCGCCGCGATGCCGATCGCTCCCAGCCGCATCCTCTGCCCTCGCCGCATCTCGGCCTCCTGTTCCGTGCGCCCAGCATTCGCCTCGACCGCTGAACGCCGGCTGACCGTTGCTGTGCAGTAACCGGTTGAATTTGCAAGGCGTCCCAATCCGGGCCGCCGAGGGAACGCCCTCACAGCCGCAGGAAGAGCGTCAGGCTCAGGCTCTCGCCGATCTTCTCGGCCTTCTCCGCGATCGCCTCCGCCTCGTCGGGCGGAAACACCTCCGCCGCGGTCTCGCGCCACAGCGCCAGCCAGCGCGCGAACATCTCGGGCGCCAGCCGCGCGCCGTGCTTCAGGTGCGCTGCCATCGGGCTGCCCTTGTAGCGCCCGCTCGTCAGCATCACCGAAGACCAGAAAGCCTGGATCTTGCCCAGATGGTGCGGCCAGTCCTCCACCGCCTCATTGAACACCGGCCCGAGCAGCGCGTCGGCGCGCGCCTTGGCGTAGAAGCGGTCGACTTGGCGCGCGAGCTCTTCCTCGGTCATCACTCGCTTTAGCGCGTGGCGCATCGCCCGCGCCATTAAGCAAAACGCCCTACGCGGCCTCGGCCTGCGTGCCCCCGCCCAGCGCCACCGCTTCGATCCAGCAGTCGATCTGCCCGGCGATCTTCCTCAGCAGCCCGGCGTGATAGTGCGTCACGTCGGCCATCTCGTCGTCGCTCTCGATCAGGTGATCGAGCTGGAGCACCCACAGATGCTCAGGGTTCGCCCGCGCCGCCTGGCGCCACAGCAGGTTGAAGAAGCGCGTGCGCTCGCGCGTGTGGTGCAGCCCCAGCCGGTACTTGTCGTCCCCCGCTTCTTCGGGCGGCAGCACCACAAGCATGCGCAGCCCGCGCTCGACCAGCAGCGCGGCCATCGCCTCGACGCAGCGCTCGTAGAGCCCGTCGTGGAGCAGGTGCCATTTCTTGGGCCAGCGGTTGTTCAGATAGTCGATCGTCGCGCCATAGACGAGCAGCGGCGGGAAGCGCTGCTCCTCCACGCTTCCGTCGTCGATCATCCGCAGTGCGAACAGCCGCGGGTTGTTGTCGAAGTCGATCGCCGGGCGGAAGCGGCTGAAATGCGCGATCCCGCCCGACTGGCAGTCGAACATGATCCGCACCGCCGGCTCGGGCGAGACCGCGGGCACCTGCGCCGCGATCAGCCGCGCGCGAGTCTCGGGGTCGTGGAACGAGCGGTCCTCGATCCAGTCGGGCGCCGTCCGGCTGAACCGCCCGTCCCACGCCGAAGTGTCGATCTCGGGCCAGTTCGCGCGCACCCGGGCGAGCGCATATTCCTCCACCCCCATGTGCATGACCCGGCACGAGAAGACGAAATGCACCAGCCGCCCCGCCGCGCGGTCGACCATCGCGAACCCCACCAGCCCGTAATCGCCATATTTGTCCCAGGCGAAGATCGACCAGCTGTCGTACGCCATCAGGTTCATGATGTCGGCCGCCAGCGCGTCGCGCTCCACCCGCGAGCCGGTGTAGTTGAGCTGGTTCGAACGGTTGATCAGCTCGGCGATGCGGTCGACGAAGTCGAGATTGTCCATCATGTGCGGCGCGCACGCCTGGATCGCGCACGATCGCAGGAAATCCTCGTTCGAAAGCGCCGCCTCCGCCGCCCGGTCGCGCTTCCTGCGCTCGAGCATGCGATAGTCGTCGATCCGTGTGCGCCCGCCCGTCTGCAGCGCGAGCAGCCCCGCGAGCTGTTCGTCGGCGTCAGGCGCAGTGCTGTCGAGCGTGCGGATCTCGGGGATCGCGTGGCGCACTTCGCGCAGGTTGAGCGCGTTGTCGTCGACGAACAGCACGTTCGCCGCGCGCAGCTGCATGTCCTCGATGATCGCGCGGATCGCCTCGGGCTTGGGCGTGAAGGCGATGTGCGGGAAGACGAACTGGTCCCACAGCCCGAATTCCTCCAGCTTCGCCTGCGCCGCGCCGAAGTCGTTCTTCGAGGCGATCGACGAGACCACGCCGCGGTCGTTGAACGCGCGCACCATCTCGGCGCGTCCGGCGTGCAGCGCCACATCGTCGCCGTCGGCCAGCGTTCCCCGCCACAAGGTGTCGTCGAGATCCCAGATGATGAGTTTGATCACGGCAAGGTCCTGGTCATGCGAAAAGATCGGGGGAGGCGCGCCGCAGCCGGCCGATCGCGGCTTCCCAGCGCCCGGGATCGATCGGCTGGCGGGCGCGGGCGGCGATGTCGGCCGCGGTCAGCTCGGGGTCGCGCGGGGCGATCAGCGCGTTAGCGAGGTGGAAGCCGAACCACAGCATTGCATCCTCGCGCGCCGCCGTCCGCGCGGTTCCCGACGCCACCGCGGGGAGGAACGCGTCGAATTCCGAATAGACGTTCAGCCAGTCGCCGCTCTCGAACCGCGTCCGCCGCAGCATCGGCTTGCCCAGGAAGGCGCCGAGCGACCAGGTCTTCGAATCCCCCAGCACCAGCCCGTCGCAATGTCGCGCGAGCGCGATCGTCGCGGGGTCGCCGCCGATGTGCGGCGGCGCGAGCACGACGTTGTCGAGTTCGTCCACTGCCCGCATCAGCGCCGCGCTGTCGACGTTCAGGTCGTTGAGCGGATGGTTGGTGAGCGCGAGCACGAACTCCGGCCCCACGCGCGCCGCGAGCTCGCGCACCGTCTCGGCATTGGGCACCGCGCCGACGCGGTGGAAGCCGAAGAAATTCTCCTCGCCTTCATATTCGAGCGGCACCAGCAGCATCGGCCGGTCGCCCGTGATCCCGCACCGCGCGAGCACGGCTTCGCGCTCGCCCGCGCGCGCGGCATGACGCGCCTCGATCCGCGCCCAGGCAGGTTCGATCAGCCGCACCAGCTCGGCGCGTTCGCCTTCCGAAAGCGCCGGGAGCACGCCGTGGTCGAACGGCCGGTCCTGGAAGGTGAACCACCCCGGCGGCGTCGCGAAGGGCTCGAGCCGTCCCTCCATCAGCAGCCGCACGGTGCCCGGGAAGCCGCGCAATATCTCGTAGTCGGCGCTCCGGCACAGCACCAGGTCGGGCGCGAGGCCGTGCACATAGCCGATGATGTCGTCGCGCGCCTCGGCGGCGGTCCGCGTGCTCGGATGGTCCTCGCCGTCCATGATCGCCCAGCGCACATCGGGCAGGTCGGCGCACCGCGCCAGCTCGCGCGGCCCGACCCCGGTCTGCCGCCACGGCGCCGGCGCCAGCACATGCACTTCGCAGTCGCGCGCCATCACACGGATCAGCGGCTCGACCACGCAGTCGAACCACCAGGACGTCACCACCGGCAGGTAGAAGACCACCCTCACTGCGCACGCCTCCCGCGGCGCCGGCGAGCGGGTGCGGCGATGCCGGGGGGAACATGCCAGGATCGCAAGGGAACTCCGTGGGCGAGCAAAACCCTTACATTATAGAGACGCGACCGGACCCGATCGGGTCCGGTCGCGAAAATCCGGTGCCTCGCCACGCCCCCGGCGCAGCGCGGCGAGCCCGTTCAGAACGTCGCGCGGACGCCGAAATTATACCGTGCGCCGGTGTCCTGGAGCATCAGGAAGCGGTCCTCGATGACCGACCATTCCTCGACGCGCGCGTTGGTGACGTTGACGCCCTGCACATAGAGCTGGAAGTTCGGCGTCACGTCATAGGCCAGGTTGAAGTCGAGCTGGCCATAGGCCGATCGGTTGCGCGGCCGCGCCTGGTCCGAGCGGCAGGCGCGCAGGTAATCCGAGCGCCAGTTGTACGAAACGCGCGCCGCCACGCCGTACTTTTCGTAGAACACGCTGCCGTTGGCCGAATGCGGCGAGAGGCCGTTGTAGCCGCACGCATAGTCGGACAGCGTCGTGTCGCGGTTGGCCTCGCTCTCGACATAGGTGTAGTTGCCCGCCAGGCCGAAGCCCGATGCGAACCCGTCGAGGAAGTCGAGCGCATATTGGCCGCCCACTTCGATCCCCCGGATATAGCCGGTCTGGCCGTTGCGTGTGCGGGTGTCCTGGAACACGCGCCCGAACCGCTCGACCGGCAGCGTCTGGAGCTCGAGGAAGTCGCTCAGATTCTTGTAGAATCCGCCGATGCTCAGATAGCTCACCGCCGACATGTACCATTCGAGCGACAAATCGTAGTTGGTCGACTTGAACGGCTGCAGCGACGGATTGCCCCCGCTCGACAGCGGCACCGACACGCGCCCGCCGAACGAATTGTCCACGCCCAGGTCGGTCAGCGTCGGCCGGGTCACCGTCTGCGAATAGGCCGCGCGCGCGATCAGATTGTCGGTGAGGTTCACCTTGAGGTTGGCCGATGGCAGCGCGTTGACATAGCTGTTGCGCACCGAGACCGGCACCGCCTCGCCGAACTGATATTGCAGCGTGTCGTCGCCGGGGGTGTTGGTGATGTTCAGCACCGGCTGGGCGAACCCGCGCGAGACCGTCTGGGTGCGCACCACGCGGATGCCCGCGTTCGCCGACCAGTTGGTTCCGCCTAAGTCCATCGCGAAATAGCCCGCGGTCACTTCCTCCTGCACGTCGAGCCGGCTGTTCAGATTCTCGCGCACGCCATAGGGCCCGCCGGGCAGCGCCAGCAGCCGCGCCGCCTCCGCCGCCTGCTCCTCTGCGGTCCGGCCCTGCCGCGGCCGGGCGAGGTTCGCCGGATCGGACATGAAGGCGATCACCGCGCGCGGGTCATAGGTGAAGAATTGCGCGGGCACATTCTCGCTGCCCGAGACGCCCGTCAGGAAATCGTCGAGCATGAAGGGCTGGAGCAGCGAAGGGTCCATCGGGATCTCGTAGCCGCAATAGGCGCAGTTCCCGTCCCGGTTGCTCTGGCTGCGGCGAAGCTTGCTGCGATCGGAATAGAAGAAGCCGATCCGCACTGCCTTCAGCGGGCTGTCGTGCACCTTGAGCGTGGTGTCGAGGTGGAATTCGGACCCCTCGTCCTCCACCCGGTTGTCGTCGACTCCGGTGAAGTGCGCGCGCATCAGCGACGGATCGGTGATGTTGCCCGAATTGGACACGATCGGCAGGTCGTTGCCCTTGTTGAGGTCGAAGCGCGGGCTGGTCTGCGCCAGCGAGCCGACCACCACGAACATCCCCGGCGCGCGCTGCTTGGCGCGGGTGGTGGAGGCGTCGAACCGCACCTCCACGTCCTCGGACGGGTTCCACTTCAGGTTGCCGCCGATCTGGTAGCTGTTGGTCAGCCGCTCGCTCGGATTGACGATATTGTCGTTCTGCGAAAGCGACACCGCGTCCGCCAGCCCCGGATTGGCGGCCAGGAACTGCTGGCCCGGGCGGTTGAAGCCCAGCACCGTGCCGTTCTCGTCCACTTCCATCCCGATGTAGGGCGCGGAGAAGAAGTTCGCGAAGATGTTGCGGTCGCTGTAGACGTCGAACTTCGAATAGATGCCGTCCACGGTCAGCAGCAGCGTGTCGGTCACCTGCGCCTGGAAGGTTCCCGATACGTTGATGCGCTTGCGGCGATCGAGCTGGCGCGCGAACTGGACGTTCTGCGGCGTGTGCACGTCGCCGGGCGTGGTGACGATCGCGCCGGGCGTCAGGCCCGTCGAATCCGCCGTCCCGTTCACCACCCGCTGCGGGCCGAACAGCCAGCCTTCGGTGCGCACATAGTCGAGCTGGCTGTAACGGTCGGTGTAGGACCCCGCCAGCACGATACCAATCGTCTTGTCCGCGTTGGTATAGGAGGTCACCGCCGACAAGTCGGGGCTCACCTTGTCGCGCAGCGTGTCATAGATGCCGCCGGCCGATGCCGCGATGTGGAAGCCGCTGCGCCCCTCCAGCGGGCGCGCGGTGATGATGTTCACCGTGGCGCCGATCCCGCCTTCCTGCAGCTCGGCCACGCTCGATTTGTAGACGTCGGTGCGCTGGATCATGTTCGAGGACAGCACGTCGAACGAGAATTCGCGCCCCGGATTGTCGGTCGCCATCACGCGGCCGTTGACCAGCACCGTGTTGAACTCCGGCCCCAGCCCGCGGACGGTGATGAACTGGCCCTCGCCGCCCGAACGATCGATGGCGACGCCGGTGATGCGCTGGAGCGATTCGGCGATGTTCGCGTCCGGAAACTTGCCGACGTCCTCGGCGGAGATGCTGTCGACGATCTGCTCGGCGTCGCGCTTGACCCGCGCCGAGGAGGCCAGGCTGCCGCGAATGCCCGTCACCACCACTTCGTCGGCGGGCGGCGCCTCCTGCGCCGCATCGGCGGCGGAGGCGGGAGCGGGGCTTTCCTGTGAAGTTGCGGGGGTTTCGGTCGATCCGGAAGTTAAGGTCGCGCTCTGTTGTTGTGCCAGCACCGGTGTGGAGATCGTCAACGCACTTGCGAGCAATCCTGCCTTGAACGACATCTTCATGCTACTCTCCCTTTTACAACGCCTTTTGGTGCTGACTCGATCAGGCCAGATCGTGCCCCCGAACGTATTTATATGATTAAGGCTACTGACAGCCTTGACATTGTAAAGTCGAACGCCCCGCGATTGGGCAGTTCATTTGGGGCAGTCCGTCGCAAAAACCGTGGGTTGTACCGCACTCTGCACGAGTTTCGGGGGGGCACACGGGGTGCCGGTCTGCTGCTGCGGGCGGGCCTACGCGGATTTTAGCGGTGGCAGTGCCGCCAAGCGGCGTCGGCACGCGCGTGTCGCCGATCTCAGTACCCAGTGCCGATAGTCATAGAAGCCTACCGTCGATTTGGATCGCACGGCACCTTCATCGTGAAGCATAGAAATCACGATTTGGGCAAGGGGCGATCATTCCTCCGCTCCTTGGCTATCGGACGGAGCTTCGAGATCAATCGGCAGTTCGATCTCCCCCATAATCCGGCCAGTCTCGGTGAGGATTTTCACCATCCTCTGGTAATGCCCGATGTCGCTCCAACTCAACGCTCGGCCGCGCCGGTCCTTCAGCCACTTCTGTGCGGGTTGATAGCCTCCGATCCGGAGGTTCCACGCAAGCTCCCCCACGCCTGCGAAATACTGTTCCTCGTTGATCAACACCTTACCCTTGTCGAACTTGGGATAGCCGTTCGCCACGATGTCGTCTCCGTCGCCTTGATACGGATACGACGTCTCGCCAACGGCGGCCGGCTCTATCAAGTGCAGACGACGAAGCTGTTCACCCTTTTCGTTGATTCGGCGAAAGACTTCCGGGGTCGATGGAAAGGGAATGCGCGGGAAATCGATTTTGAGGAACTCGGCAAAGATCGCACGATAATCGGGCGAGTGCAGCACGCCGTAGATGTAGTCGAAAACCTTGACCTCGCTCGGCCGCGCATCGCCGATGGCAGCGCGGAAATCGTGTCCAGGCGCAGCTCGGTCTGCGGGGTCGATCCCGCCGGCTTTGCAGATCGCAGCATAAAGCTTGGGATCGAAATTGATCGTACCGGCGGAATCTAACAGGTCACGGCCGCTGATCAAATAAAGGTGGAAAAAATAACCCCGTTCGCGAGATCGATTAGAGATATAGCTGTCATCTCCGAGCGTGTCTGAGACAAAAACGTTGTCCCAGGTTTCGCCCACTCCTTGTCGACATGTGACCAATGCAATGTTCGGCCTTTCTGTCATGTGACGCATGAATTCCTCGCGTCCCCAATCCACGAGTAGTGGCGTGTAGGCGATCGACCGCCGGTCAAAAGGCCGATAATCGACTGGCTTGAGTAGCGCGCTCAAGTTCTCCTCCGCCAGCTTCTGACGAGCATCAGCCAATTTCCAGCCGCGTGAATCACCTGCTGCGGGACCTGATCTGCGACCAAAGAATTCTGCCCTTACGTCGGCATCTTGTCGGGACGGATCAACGAATCGCTGCAGCTTCCGGAGCTCTGTTTGGTTGTCGAAGTCCACTGCCAACCCGTCACGGGCTGTTATAACCCCTGTGACGCGTTGCTGCATGAGTTCAACGAGTGAGAACCCTTTGGAATATGCGCCTTGAAGGCGAAAATCCTTTGGAACAAAGAAATAATACGGGCCGACGACCTCCAACTTTGTCCACTCTGGCCCTCCAATTTCCCGCTGAAAAAGCTGTTCGCCCTTCGCTTTACGGGAACCCCACAACTCCGCATGAAAGAGTTCAGCAAGCCCGATCTTATTATTCACCCCACGTTTGCGCCGTGCCGCCTTATCTGAGGTCCGCACGAATACAGCTACGCTCACACCTTGCTGAATATCGAAGACGTTCGTATCATGAACCCCTTCCGGAGGCGTTTCTCCTTTGGTCGTATTGCCGTGCAGATCGAGAATGTAGATACGGTCGAATGTCTCCAGTAGGTGGAACCGCATTCCCCGAAAGGTCGGGTTCTCGAGAAAACCATGATTCGTGATCATGGCGACCACACCACTGCCGGTCCGGCAAATTGCCTCCTCTGCCATTCGGAGAAACTTGACATAGTCATCGTGAAGCCAATGCTTCACTTCTCGAAAGTGTTCTCCGGCCGTATATTTATAGTCCTCTATTAGGTCGGTAATCCACGCACCGGTGTTCTGTGACGAACTGCTATAAGGCGGATTCCCGATGACGCACATGATCGGCGTCTGGCGCTTTACTTCGCTGGCGCCACGCGCTTCCTCGGCTAGCGGCTGAAAGAATAGGTCGCGCACCTCGCGCTCGGGAGGTTCGAGCGCGTTGGTTAGCCAGACCGACAGGCGGGGCGGGTTTGCGCTAGGTTTGTAGCCGGTCTCCGTCAGCATCATGTCCAGCTTCATGTGGCACATAGCATAGCTCGCCATCAGCAGCTCGAACCCGTGCAGGCGCGGCAACAGCTCCTGCTCGACATAGCCCGACCATTTGCCCGGCGCGCGCACCTTCACTCGGTCGGATATGAGTTGCACCGCCTTGGCCAAGAATGTGCCTGTGCCAGTGGCCGGATCAAGGATCTGAACCTTATGGACCTGCCGCTTCTCAGTTACCGGCTTGCCGGTCTTGGGATGGTTGGTGCCGGTATCCCAATCGACCGTGACTTTGCTGGTATCAGCAAGTCCGTCGACTAAGTGTTTAGTCCCGGCATCTGGTGGATCGGGTCGACGATGAACCGGTCTGGCTCTGACGTCCATATCTTGGCGATGTATTCGTAGGGCGTGAGCCCGCTGAGCGTCTTGAGCCGGCGGGCGAAGTTGT